>Ga0302194_10002139_pt1 | contig 12587 bp, 8 predicted proteins | sample II_Bog_N1_1_FD_200227 | JGI IMG/M metagenome (GOLD analysis project Ga0302194, IMG submission 200227) | Peat permafrost microbial communities from Stordalen Mire near Abisko, Sweden - II_Bog_N1_1 | ecosystem: Environmental > Terrestrial > Soil > Wetlands > Peat | place: Sweden: Abisko, Stordalen...
GCGAGCAGGTCTTTATCGTCCCACCAGACGAAGTTGGTGAAGGAGAGCGGAAGCAGCGCGGAGGGTGCCGCGGGGGTGAGAACGTAGGTGAGGACTGTGCCGTTGGACTGGAAGTTGACGTCGTCGTAGAAGCCGGTGTCGCCGAGCTTCTGGGCGGCATCCTGCACGGCTTGCTGGGTGGAAGGGCCGGGCTTGAGGCCGCTGAAGGCGAGGAGTTCCGCCTGGGTGCGGGTGGAGTCGCCGGTGAACTTGATCTGCGACAGAACAACCTGCTGAGAGAGGGACGGCGTGGCGGAGGCGCACATGCAGAAGAGAGCTATGGCGGGAAGCCTGAAAAATCGCATGGGTCACGATAGCGCATTTGCTTTGCGGCGAGAGAACAATTTGCATGCTGTCTGCTGCGGTATGGCAGCTTGTCCGTGCGAACGTTGACCCAAGGCGAATGCGCCGGTACACTTGGTAAGTCAGTCAGCGAATGCATCAGGTGTTCGCGACGCCGGCAGAAGTCTTGGTCCGGTGCCCCCTCGTTCAATGGTAGGACAAGCGACTCTGACTCGCTCGATCGGGGTTCGAATCCCTGGGGGGCAACCAAAACCATCTACGCGCGCCTTCGGCGCGCGTTTTTCTTTGCCCTATTTCGCACCTCCTGGTGCTCGATAAATACATGAAAATCGCTGCTTCAGCCAGCCCACTGCGCTCAGTGCGAGGCTATGTTATACGGTGTGCATACCAGTTTGGGCACACCACTACTTGACGGTCACATAGCGTGAATCGATCGCTCGTTTGATGGTTTGCGAAAAGGCGGACCAAGTGCAAGAAAAATCCTCCCTGCTGCAGGTGGGAAGAATCACTGGGACGCGCTCGGGAGGATTAGATAGCGTCAAAGTAGTGGATGACCGCATCTGCTCAAGCGTTTGGACGGTGAAGTAAGTTCGTACCGAAAACTCGTGGGTCTTGGAGTCCTGCCACAGTTCAAAGATGAGCGATCCGCCTGGCGGAGTGTCATCACGGCGTCTATCGGCGATCCAAGTTAGGTTCAGCAGACCCGCAACATTGGTCAGATTTGTATCGTGGCCAATCAGAAACAGTGCCTTGTCGGACGGTTTAGACGGAGCGCCGGGGACTGTCCTTTGCGTCACGGCTTGTTCTATTGCGTCATTGATGTGGGCCAGCAGATTCGACGCCCCAATTTGCGCCATCAAGGGAGTCCGCTCCGTGAAGTCCGTCGCTGCAGTGTGCAGCCCCATCAAAGATCGGAGCTTCTCGTCATCAACACAGCCCCATCCAACCTTGGAAGAATCCATGCCTTCTGTATATTCCAGCAGGAGGTTTTCGACCAGCGTAGACGCCGTGTTCAGTGGGCTCCGTAACTCGGCAACATGGCCGCCACTTCCCGGCGCAAGCGTGGCTGGAATGTCAAAGAGAGATGTTCGCTTAGGTTGGGAAGGAATGGCCGCCCCGCAAGTTGCCAGAATCTTATCCAACGCCTTGAGTTGCGGTCGATAGGCCTCGGCAAGGTTCGCAGGATTGCCGCCAATGCGACCTGCGATTGCCGCAGCGGCCTGGATTGGCGTCTTGTCGCCAAGTTCGGCAGGAGTTGGGTGGTAGTGGAAGAGAGGATCATTCGTGCCTTCAGGCAGGAATTGAACGGACACATGGCACTCGGGGAAGAGTCCCTCCGCAACCGCCTTCCCTGTTTCACGGGTGCGTTCATCGGAGTCCGCGTAGAAACTGATCTTGCTCGCATCCTCGCATCCGCTTGCGCTCAAGAGTCCTTCCTTCGCTAACTCCAGCTGATCGTACGCACCAAACAGCTTCATCAGTTGATAACCGTGGGCAGTCAGGTAGCCTGGCGGCACATCCCAGGCTGGCCAGGGAGCGAGAGAATATAGAGCGTATTCGGCCGGCAAGCCTGTCGGTGAGCGGACCCCATGGCGGCTGAGGTAGACCACGAACTTCAATTCAGAGGATGAGTTCCCCGAAGGGGCTAGGGTTGCCTGTGCGACTGTTGAGGCCGGAGTCAAAGATAGTATGAATGCAATGAACATCAACCGTTGCGCCACGGTAAGTCTCATGAAGTTCCTCGAAATCCCAGCATGTACGGGATTCATATCTTGCTAAGTCGATCGCTCGACTGAGGGGTGCGTGCCATCGAATGACTTGCTCCCCCTGTTCGAGCGAGAAGCTGCTGGTCTCCCATAACTACCGGTTGTGTCCTAGGGTATAGCGAAGACCGCCGGTGTAAGTTGGCTTGTAGTATTCGCGCTGATTTACGAATTGCGTGCTGCTCTGGTAATAGCCGAAGACCTCGTTATTGAGGTTCAGGCCATCGACGACGGCACTCAAACCTTTCCAGAAGCGATAGCTTGCTTGAGCATCGACCTGGAAGTGGCCAAGAGTGAAGATATCGCCCGAGGGTCCCTTCGTTCCCACGCCGCTTGGATCGGCTCCAGCAACATAAGTCGGCGAGACGTAGTTGTATGTGAACAGACTTGCCTGGTCATATGCCAAACCCACGCGCGCCGAGAATCGCTTGGTGTCGTAGGTCGGGCTGATCTTCCAGGTATTGGGCGCCTGGTCGATCGTTGTTGGAGAATCGGAACGTAGAGGAAGCCCCTTCTCGCGCGACGCAGTGTAGCTGTAGTTGGCCGAGACGCCCAGGCCGCGCAGCACCCCGGGAAGGAAGCTCAGGTGTTGCTGATAGCTCAACTCCAGGCCATAGATGTAAGCGTTCTGACCGTTCGTCATCTGCGTAATCGCGTCGCCGGGATACTGCGCGAGCACGGTCTGCACCGATGCCGGGAAGTAGCCGGCGGGGAAGGACGATAGGCTGAGTCCACCCGGGATCGAAACCGGAATCTGCGGCGCAGTCAATTGTTTGAAGAAGAAGCCGGCCTGGATGAGACCGAGCGGGCGGAGGTAGTTCTCGTAGAGCAGGTCGTAGCTATTGGCGTGCTCGGCCCGCAGAGTTGGATTTCCAATCGATACCGAAATAGGGCTCGCAGTCGAATCCTCGGTGATATAGGGAATGAGTTGGTAGGGATCGGGCCGGGCGACGCCGCGCGAATAGACGGCACGCAGCGCCGAATTCGGTGTTAGCGCGTAGCGCGCCTGCACGCTTGGCAACAGGTCGACGTAGGACGGATTGTTGTTGATTCCTGTGAACACATAGCAATTACCTGCCGCCGGGGCGACCGGAGCCGAGTCATTCCCGCAAGGCACAGAAGACGATCCACCAGAGTAAGTGCCGGACTTGGAGCTATAGGTGCCAAAAAACGTAAGGTTATATCCAAAGGTCGTCATCTGCGTGCCTTCGATCCGGAGTCCAGTCTGGACGTGCAGTTTGCCGAAGTCGACGGTGTTCATCAGGTAGCCCGCTGTGATGCGCTCGACATAATGAAATAGGTTCGGATACGTATCGACCGCCGTCTTCTGCCCGTCAAGATTCCCCTGGTAATTGGCCATGGTGTAATTTGCGGCCGAGGTGAAGTTGGATACCTGGCCATACTGACCGCCAAAGTACGTTCCGTTGAAGTAGTCCGTGTTGTTGAAGGAGTCTAGAAGCTGCGTCATGAGAGGCGCGGTACTTCCGAAACTATCGTAGACATTCTCCGTCGAGTCCGAGCTTTTGTGGTTGTTGCTGATCTTGAAGCCCCCCTCGAAGACGCCGAAGTGGCCGTTTACGGTGTAGTTCTTCGCATACGATGTCTGGGCAGCAAGATCAAGCTCTGCGTCCAACCCCTTGGAGATCGTGATGTCCTTGAACTGCCAATTGGCTGCGGTCAGGAGCGGTGACTGGTTCGTCGTATCGCAGGCGCCGAAGTGCGGATGATACAGATCGGTCTGTGCGGAAGGAACATAGTTGCAGTACATCGTCGGCCCAACCCACGAGAAGTCTGCCTTCGGGTTGCCGGCCGAATCGACCTCGTACGCGCGCGAGGCAGAGATCTGATAGGTAAACAACGAATCTTGATGCACGGTGCGGCCACCGAGAATCAACGTACCGACCGAAGCATTCGGGCGCTTGCTGGAGGTATAAAACTTGGGGCTAGACGACTTGGTTGCCGGGTTGGGCAGAACCGGATTGGCCGCCGTGCCGCTGATCGCCGCGGACACCGGCGAGTAATACCACTTATCGCCCCAGTCCTTCAGATCAGAATAAAACCCATGCGCGTAGATGGCCGTATTGTTGTCGACGCGATAATTGGCGCTGCCGTCGAAGCCGTAGCGCGTTCGGTAATAGCGGTATTCGCGGATCGTGTTGCTGTCATAGAACGGCTGTGCGAACGTCGAGAGTGGATCGAGTGCAGGCTGGATATTGTCGATACCGCGTCCGTTGTAGTCGTAAACCCCATTACCGAGGATGCCGAACTTCTTGTCCTCCCCGAAGCGCTTGCCTGCGGTTCCACCGAACGCGTACGAGTCCCGGCCATTCATAATCGGCGTATATCCGCCGTTGCTGTAGAGGCTGACCGTAGGCTGGTTACCCGCTTCCTTCGTGCGCAGGTTAACCGAGCCTCCGATGCCGTCGCCGTCCATATTCGCCTGCAGCGTCTTGTTCATTTCGATCGAATCGACCATGTCGGAAGGAATCACGTCGAGTCGCACCTGCCGCACCGACGGCTCCGGCGCAGGAATGGTAATGCCGTCAACCGTGACATTCGTCAAGCGAGGTTCTGTGCCGCGGACCTGGATGTAAACGCCCTCGCCTTCAATTCGATAGAGCGTGACAGAAGGAAAGCGACCGGTAGCATCCGCGATATTTGCATTGGGAAGGCTGGTAATTACCTCCGAGGGCAACACCTGTAGAAGGTTGTCGGCGCTGCGTGTCTCGTTGATGGCCTCCGCCTCTCCGTGCGGGCGCTCGGCCGTTACCATAATCTCTTCGCTCGATGAGGCTACCTTCAACGTCAGAGTTAGATCGAGACTTTGCCCTGCCGCCAGGTCAACGTCCGTCGCCTGCGGAGCGAAGCCAACGTAAGAAACCGTAACCGTGTACTTCCCGGCTGCGACTTCGGGCAACCTGAATGCGCCATGGTCGTTCGAGACGACGGTGATGCCTAGGGGCGCGAGCGTGAGTTGCGCTCCCGGAACGGCTGCGCCCTGCGTGTCGACAACCTTCCCAGCAATCAGCCCCTTGGACGATTGTGCAATGGCCGCCGAGGAGACCAATGAAAGACTCATCAGCAGAAGCATGCCGCCTAAACTACGGAGTTTGTTTATGAGAAACATAGAGCCTCTTTCCTGAACCTGTGTCGTGCACGCTTCCTTGAGGGGTGCAAACTGAGCGGAGTATGGCAGGCGAGTCTAAGCGCAATCTAAGAAATGGCCTGCAGGTTGCGGCAATTCACAGAACATTTATGTAGCGCGCCTAGCATGAGACCATGCGAGTCTTGATCGTCGAAGATAAGCGAAGCTTGGCAGGCCACATCGGGCGGGCGCTTGAGGGTGAGGGACATAGCACAGAGCTTGCCTACGATGGCGATGAGGCACTCAGGCTGGGCAAAACCAATAACTTCGATCTGCTGATTCTGGACGTGATGCTGCCGCGCATGGATGGCTTCACTGTCATCCGCAAGCTGCGCGAAGACCGCCTTACCACGCAAACCATCATTGTGTCTGCGCGCGATTCGATGCAGGACATTGTCTACGGACTTGATTCCGGTGCCGACGATTACCTGACCAAGCCATTTGCACTGAATGTTCTCTTGGCCAAAGTCCGGGCTGCCGCGCGACGGGCGCCGACGCCAATTCCTAATGAATTGCAATACGACAATCTGATCCTTAGGCCGCATCTGTTCGAGCTGCAGCGGGGTGACCGAGTTACATCGCTAACCCGTACCGAGTGTGCGTTGATGGAGATCCTGATCCGTAGAGCACCTACCGTCGTCCCGCATGAAGTGCTCATCGACCAGGGTTGGAACTCCGACGCCGAAGTCAGCTACGACAGCCTCTATGTCTTCATCCGAGCATTGCGTGCAAAGATCACCCAGTCAGGAGAGCATGAGCTCCTTCACACCGTTCGCGGTGTCGGGTATTCGCTGCGGAGTGACGTGTGCTGAAAGGCCCAGTCTCGATCTCGCTGCGCCTGACTGTGTGGTTCGGAGGAATCTTCTTCTTCGGTTGGGTGCTATTTGCCTTAGTCATGTGGCAGGATCTGAAGAGCACGCTTCGGGCTGACCGCTACCAGACGCTCGCACGGCGGATCGACCGCTTGCAGGACTTATTGGCGAAGACACAGGGCGACAGCCAAGCGGACCGGCATCAGATTTTCAATGACTTCGCCCATGCAACGGGAAATGGCCTCGCGGAAATCTTCAGCGTTGATGGGAGTCGCGCCTATCCATCGCCCTCCGCTGCTGCGTCGCAATTTCCTTGGCCTTCCATCGCAGCCGCGAATGGAGAGCGGTTTCTGCACGTGGTCTCCGGAGGCCAGTCGTACTGGGTGATCACACGTCATTACTCCCTCACTGGACAGTCGCTGGTGCTGCTTGCTGCCGCACCCGAGGCGGGGAATCTCGTCATCCTCCAGAACTTCTGGAGAGGTCTGCTAACTTCGGTGCCGATTCTGCTATTGATTTCGTCTTTCGGCGGCTACTGGATGAGCCGCCGCGCACTCAAGCCAGTCGACAGAATCACCTTAGCGGCCCGCTCCATCACGATAGGGAATCTCTCCCAGCGACTTCCGGTTTCAAACAGCGGAGATGAGCTGCAACGGCTCGCGGAGACTTGCAACGCGATGCTGCAGCGGCTTGATTCGGCGGTGGGCCAGATAAAGCGTTTCACTGCAGACGCTTCGCACGAACTGCGTGGACCGCTTTCGTTTACCCGCACGGTGGCGGAGGTCGCGCTAAGAAATCCAAACACTGACATCGATAGCCGAAAGGCCTTCGAGGATATCGTCGAAGAAAGTGCCAAGGCTGCCAACCTGCTTGAGGGGATGCTCACCTTGGCTCGTGCTGACTCAAACTCGGTGGATGCGGTCTTGGAACCGGTCGACCTTGGCGCAGTAGTTCGGGAGGCCTGCAGCCTCGCGCGTCCGCTCGCCGAAGAACGCAATCTTACGTTATCGGTTTCAACTGCTCCGACATCGCCGGTAAAGGTGTTGGGGGACTTCTCTAGCCTCCGCAGGCTCCTTTGGATACTGCTCGATAATGCCCTCAAATATACGCCGGCACCAGGGCAGATTGACGTGGCTCTCGGCAGCGTCTCTGGCCGGGCTACTCTAACGGTTCGCGACAGTGGGATTGGCATCTCGCCGTCCGACTTGCCACACATCTTCGATCGCTTTTACCGCGCCGACCCGTCGCGCAGTCAAGTGGAAGGAAATGGATTGGGCCTCGCAATCGCAAAGTGGATCGCCGACCTTCATCACGCAGACCTGCTCGTCAACAGTGCACAGGATGAAGGCTCGGCCTTTCGGGTGGTCTTTCCGTGTATCGATCTATAACTCTCAAATTGTGCACAATGAAGCCTGCCTGCGCATTTTCACTCTGAGAAACTTTGGCATCGCCCTCGTATCTGCGGTTGTGGGCTTCATCACCTTTCAAAGCCTCCGCAAGAGACCCTGATTCGAGAAGCTGTGGTCCAAAGCCATGCGGAATCTTCGAGAGATCAATTTCTATCCAGAAGTTTCGGTGCCAAAACAGTCCCACGAAGTGCAAGTGAAAGCGGAGTATGGGTATTATTTTTTGGTCGGTACAGATTCAGGCGCCAGAACGTCGCTTCGTTGCGATTCTCGAACCCTATCAGGATCCATCCTTGGCGGCGAATTACGGTCAGTGCGCTTATTGGCGGCCTTTGAAAATCAGGTTTGCGATTGGCCCGGCTTTTCCGGGATGCCAGGATCGTCCAGGACCTGAACATCGGTAGCAGGGCCAAAGTTGGCCCAGTCTTTTAGAACCCAGACGACCTTCTTGTCTGGAGTTACCTCGACAAGTTGCGGGCCTTTCCCATCCCCGCCACGAGAGCAGATAATCGTATTGCCGTTGGCCAACCGTGTGGCGCTTTGGGTGTTGATGAACCGATTTCTATAACGCACGCCGATTCTCCTCGATGAGCACAAGCACTTTGATAAACGCCCTGCTGCGACGTGCTTACTACTTCGTCTGCTTCGGTAGATTACGGGCGGTCGTCCGAGAGAAGCCGTTCTGGCCGGGTGTCGCCTGCGATACCTGAAATTGCGACCTGCCTCATTCGAAGGCCGCGAAGATGTCGCCCGTATATGCCAAAGGCCGGAAGATTACCGCCAAACATGCGGACCTCTGGGTATGCTGCTGGGTTCTCGGCGGGTTGAGGAGGAAGTTGCGTCTCGAGTTCGCCCGACATTGTGATGGTGATTTGCTCCAGGGTGACATTCTCGATGACGTGTCCGGGGATACCGGAGATGAGGATGCCGATACGGCGGGCGTGTTTGACGTCCATGTCACGGATGACTACGTTAGAGAGCGTTCCCGGAAGGCGCGCCACATCTCCTGGATGAAACGTGCGGCCACGGGCGCCTAGCCGTAGAAATATAGGTGTGTCGGCGTCATCGACCTGGATCCTTTCGACGAGGACATCGTGTATGTTGGCCCCGTCGACGGAGAGGATCTTGATGGCACCGAGATTGGCTTCGACGACATGACAGTCACTGACCCGGATTGCAGAAAAGTCGCCTGCGGACTCGGTGCCAATCTTGAAGGCGGCGCAGCGCGTCGTCATGGTGCAACCCTTGACCGTAATGTCGTTGCAAGGTTTGCTGCTGGTGGTCTTGAGGCAGATCGCGTCGTCACCGGTCTCGATGGCGCAGCCTTCGACGTGGACACGTTGGCTCGAATCGATGTCGATCCCATCGTTATTGGCGAGGCCGACCGAGCGGATGCGGATGTGCGAGATGGTCACGTCCGAACACTGAAAGACGTGCATGGTCCAGGCGCTGGAGTTGACCAGGCTGATTCCTTCGATGCCGACAGCAGCTGAGCGCAGGCATAGTAAGAGAAAAGGTCTGGCAGAAGGGTCTTTGCTACCGGATGCCTGTAACATCGCTCCGCGACCGTCTATGATCCCCGCTCCGGTGATGCCTACGTTATGCGCGTCAACACATCCAATGAGAGCATAGCCGCGGGTGGCGCCGACGGCATCCACAAAGGGTTCCAAAAGCCGATAGTCGGCGGGGTCGGTGCTGCCGAGGAGCGTCGCATCCTGGGCGAGATCAAGGGTGACGCCAGTCTTGAGAAGGAGGGTTCCGGTTATGTACCGACCGGGGCCGAACCAAACGACGCCGCCGCCGGCGCTGCTGGCAGCATCGATTGCGCTCTGGATCGCGATGGTATCAAGGACGACGCCATCGCCCACCGCATGGAAGTCTCTCACAGAAAAGCGGCGTCGCGTCGGTTGCGCGAAAGTAAGCGGAGCCCGAAGCACCGCGATGCCGGTGCCAAAATGGGCCAGCAAGCGGCGGCGTGTCCAGTGTTTGCTTTTAGCCATGTACGAAGCTACCCTTGAAATTAGACGTGATTCGTTCCTGGTGCTGCGGACAATTGGTGCGAGATTCAGAGCCATCTGCAAGGAATTGAGCGGACCATCCGAGTTGCAGCACTCCGATGGTATCCAATGCCCCCAAATGGAGAACACTTAACGGAGGCGCGTGGCTTGAATGCGACCCGTTGGCGTTTGGCGACCGGTCATCCTGAATTCATGTTAGAGCCGAACCATTTACAGGGTTTCAGAGGTGAAAGACTTCACTTTCAGGAGTTCCTAAGCTAGTCTAACGGGATGTTCCCCCTCCGCCTTTGGGTGTTCGCGTCTCTATTTGCGTTAGCGCTACCGTTATCGCCCCGGATGCTGTGACAGGAGATGCCCTCCCCGGCACCCAGGACAATTGAAGCCCTATTACGAAGACCTGATCGCCGAGTTCTTTCCGGACAAGATCGCCTGGTAGACCGTTTCACGCTTCGGTCACGATCCGCACCGGCCCCAACAGCCCTGAAGCGACGAGAGGCGATTTTGGAGTGAAATAATTCCAGGTCGTGAAGGTGTACCGTTGCGAGGATGGGCGCGCTTTGCCTTCTAGAAACCATTCAGGAAACGCCTTCATAAACTGGCCGCTCTTGATGTCCGGGTCGCCATCTTCCCACTCCCAGTCCGGAGGTTGCTGCTCGTCCCCGATCAGGCGATTGGCCCATACGTTTGTTATCTTGATCTGCAGTTTATTTTCTCCAGGCTTGATGACGTCGCTAAGGTCAATGCGCCAAGGGGCCGTCCAGAGTACTCCAAGCGCCCTACCGTTGCACGTGATGGCGGCAAGATGATGGCACACTCCGAGGTCGAGGAGTACCTTCGCGCCTTTGCCAACCGGGTTGAACTGAAATGTCTTTGTGTACTCCGCTGTGCCCGAGTAGTAGCGGATGCCCGGCAGTTCGTGGGAAGTCCAGTCTATTAACGCAGGGAAAGTGATGGAAGAGGGACCACCCCAGGCAGGGCTGAAGGCCACTTCCCAACTTCCTTCGACCGTAGAGATTGTCTGGTAGCGTGCGAGGTTCGAGCCACGGCCATCGCCTTGTTGGGGTTTGCGAAAGACGAGGAAGAAGCTTTGCGCCGCGGCAAACTCCAATTCCAAATGGGTCGTGCCGTTGCTGCTGGAAAACTGCGGTAGGTCGCGCATCGACCCCCACACGGGGTCCCACTGCTCGGGCTGCATACCGCTGACGGGAAGCTGGATATGCACCTGGGCTCCCACGCGACCCGTGTTGGCCACGAAGAATACCGAGGCATTGCCAATCTGGCGATGGATGCTCCTGAACTCCGGCTTCGGCAAGTCAGCCCCGGAGGTGCCACGCACGTCGCTCAAGATCACCTGATTCCCCTGGGCGGGAGCGACAAATGTGCCCCGTTGCAGCAGATTCTGGCAGCGGGATAAATAGGCTAGCCACGCCTTACCTGGCTCCCACCAGGTTTGGTTGCGTCCGAAATGAACTCCCCATTGCCCCATTGTATTGCCGGGTTTGTACCGGTCATCCCATGGCTGCTGCACCCAGTGGTGCAGGTTCATGCGTTGGACGCCATCGCAAAAGGCCGCGTCGCCAATGGGTTTAAGCCACGCCGGATGTTCATCCCAGTGAGCTTCTTTCGGATCGGTGGTGAATGACTCTGCGCAGATCAGTGCGGCTCCACTTGCATGAGCTGCAGTCACGACCGGTACGAGATCGGATGGCGAGTACTTGTTGCCGTGCGTCCAGAACTCGACCGTCGGTACCTCGACAGACTTCACTACCTCGCCAATGACCCAAGGGCCCTCATACGGCTCGGCCGCGAATTTCAACCCTGCGCGATTCGCAAGTGGCCCGATCGTCGCCCAATACTCGTCGCGGTACAGATCGAAGACAGTCCGTTTCAAATCACTCCGAAAGCGCTTCGTGTCCACATCATTATTGATCGTGCGCCCCGCGAGGGCCGGCAGCCAGGGCGTGATGTCGTAGCCGCGGCGCGCGAGGAACTCCTCGCGCATCTTTGGTGTCCAGTTAGGTACGCCCGCCTCATAGCTGTCGAAGTAAAGCGTTGTAATTCCTTTGCCCATCAGATCGCCCAAGTTCTTTTTCATCTCGCCGAGCACGTGCTGGACGTGAAATGTGACCGCATCCTTGTTCATCTTGTCGCACTCAAGGCCCATCGCGTTCCACTGCGCTGGCTGGATCATCGCTCCAGTGGTGGTGTGTCCGAAGCGATAGACGGTCCACTCGCCCGAAGGGGCGTCCCATTCTAGTAATCCGTCTCCGGTCACGTGGTTGCTCAGCGAGAGGATTGCTGACTGCGCAACGTTGCCTTCGGCGGGAATCGCGAGCACCGCAATATCGTTGAAGTATGTTTGACGGGCTTCCACCACGGGTATGCCGACCCGTCCAAGTTCAGGGATGTAGACTTTTGGGAACTGGGCGTGGGGATGTGGGTCAACCTTCGGCCGAGGCAACTGTCCGCTGTAGACCGCGCCGCCGTGTACCCGCGTCTCCGACCACACCACCTCCTGCATCGAGAGATCGGGAGTGATCCACGGCCCTCCGCTACTTTCGTATCCGGGACAATTGTGCAAGATGAGTTCAAGCCCGAGCCGGTGCGCTTCGGACGCGGCGTGGCGGACAAGCTGCCACCAAGGTTGGGAGAAGGCCACAACCTCCGGTGTCGGACTCTGGCCGATAAAGCCAGCCCACGGAATGCAAGAGTCTGCAAGACTCATAATGGTGGCGCCGCCGATGCCGGCTGCCTTCATCGCCTCCAGGTCCTTGGTGATGCCTTCGGCGGAGACGTTGCTGCCCATCCACATCCAAAGGACGTACGGCCTAGCGGAATTAGGCGGCGAGGCAAACGACCATCCATCTCCGCCGTCCTCGTCGTCTCCGATTGCGAAGTCGGCACTCGAGGGGCCTTGTGCCTCAGATAAGTAAACGACTGCTCCTGGAAGGATAAGACAGAAGCCACGTCTGGAGATCATGAAGGATCCTTGGTTAGCAAACGACGTATGGAAGTGTAAGACAACGGCTCCCCAAGATTACTGGAAAGCCGGATGCAGTTTACTAAAGAGCTGTGGCTATCCACGGAGCGTTGCGTCAGCG
>Ga0302194_10002143_pt1 | contig 12574 bp, 10 predicted proteins | sample II_Bog_N1_1_FD_200227 | JGI IMG/M metagenome (GOLD analysis project Ga0302194, IMG submission 200227) | Peat permafrost microbial communities from Stordalen Mire near Abisko, Sweden - II_Bog_N1_1 | ecosystem: Environmental > Terrestrial > Soil > Wetlands > Peat | place: Sweden: Abisko...
CCGAATGGATTCGTACAACTGCGCCGCAGTTGAAATATCAAATGTCGACCAGTGACCTCGACCTCGCAAATGCGGCCACTTCTGGGCCCTAAAACCCCACCTCAACTGCGGAATTTAGGTTGATTTGATCGTAACTGCTCAAACATGATAAGCTTACAGTCAACCATACTTTGGTACTTGTTTCTAATTACGGTAGTGTTCGCCGCACAACGCCTAACGCGTTGTTTCTCCCAATTAAACGTCTTCTCGCTATTCTTTACGTTCCTCGTGCTAAGGCACGGTGTGACCGTGCCTTTCGACGACAATGTGAACCTTTGGTTTGCCAATATCTATGTTTCGGATTGGGCGAAAGAGAAGTACTACATGGCTCTCATTCTAATGTGGCTCTGTGTGCTCGCAGGCGTGTATCTTGGTAAGTTGCTAATGGGAAATGGCGTGCTGCGGGCCGATAGGTATCGGACCGAGATACGAGATTCGGGAATTCCTCCGGGGATGAATCAGGCGGTATTCTTGCTTTGCTGCTGTGCGATCGTATATCTGTTACTCAGATATCAAGTGGACACATCCGCCCGTATTGGGGATCTTTTCCTTGGCAAGCTCTCAGCTGAAGACTACCGAGCCATGAGAGACAACAGTAGCAAAGTGACCAGTTTCTCACTGGGCTTTGCGAATCGAGTCGCGAGCGTCTGCCGCTTCGGAATCCTTCCGTTTGCGATTTATATTTCATATTTTATGGCAAGAAAAGGCCTATTGTGGAGGCTCCTTTTTTCAGCTCTTATATTCATGGGCATCATTGTAGGCGTGGTGTCAGGGCAAAAGAGCGTCGGATTGTTTCTTATCATTGGCCTTTTAGTGGCTATTAGGCTCAAACACGGGAAGATCTCACTGAGCTTGTCGGATTACAGGCTTTGGGCGGCGGTGCTATTTTTGTGGTTTGCCGTTATACCATTCTTGTACCGTATCCAGTATCCGGTAACGAGTTACGCTTGGCGTTTAAGAGCAACGACGTATAGACTCTCAAGCGAACATGACAGGAGCTTGCAGCTCTACTTCGAGATCTATCCGCGAGTCCAAGGGTTTCTTTACGGCCACAGTTCTTCGCTGATTAACGCCGTTACCCGAACGGACCTTCCGGTGGATTCCCTTCCGGAAAGGTTTATAGCTACCTATTACGCGGGCCCTGACTATCTCAACACGTGGAATGCTTCGTTTATTGGGGTGGCATGGGCCGATTTCGGAATGCCTGGTGTCGTCGCAGAATCGTGTCTGGTGGGGATGGTGCTCCAGGGCTTTGCGGCTTGGTTCGCGTCGTCGCGAAAGACTGCGTTGGTCATGGGAACGCAGGTCGGGTTAATTATGGCGGCTACGAAGCTCTCAGAAGTCGCCTTAAGTGCTAGCCTACTGAGTTTCGGACTGCTAAGCGGCTTCCTGTTTTATCTGCTACTCAAGGCAAGCTGCGTTGGCAACAACGCGAATGACGAGCGATCAGTAGCCCCCGAATTCGCAAGCTCATGAGAATCTTACAGATTGTGCCCCGGTATGCACCGGCTTGGGCCTTTGGAGGTGGGGTGCGCATGACCTACGAGCTTGCGAAGTCGTGGGTGAGCCACGGGCATCAGGTAACGGTTTTCACATCAAATCAAATGGATCAGGAGCGAGAAGGTCCGCAAGGTGAAGAAATAATTGATGGAATTAGGGTTTTCCGATTCGGAAATCGATTCCCTCGCTTAGCCCGGAGATTACCGTCGTTATTCTTTGCACCAACCGGGATGCTTAAGGAGCTCCAAAGTATAAGAGGTCGGTTTGACGTAGTTCATATCGCTGAAGCCCGGGGCCCGCATGTTCGTTGGGCCGCCGCTCAGTGCGCGAAGCAACGTATTCCGATTGTTTGGTCAGCCTATGGAGGGCTGGCCAAAGGCAGCGGCGCGCGACGGATCTACAGGAAGGCGCACGACATGATCTTTCACACGGCGAGGCTGGTTAGGGCTGCTAACGGGCTTATCGCACAGACAGAGAATGAAGCAGCGACCTATCGGGCGTTCGGCGGAATCGAATCCCAGATTAGGCAAATTCCACTGGGCATCAATCTCTCCGACCTTCCAGGATGTCACGGAAGGGATGCATTTAGGGAGAGGCTGGGTATTCTTCCAACCGACCAAGTAATACTCTTCTTGGGGCGGATACATTGGACCAAAGGCCTTCAGCTATTGATTCCTGCCTTTGCCAAGATCTCTACTCGAGTACCCAACCTAAAGCTAGTCATTGTAGGTTGGGACCACGGCTTCTTGAAAAACGTGCATCGGCTCATTGAGCAGCACCAGATGGAGGATCGTGTCGTTCTTGCGGGGCCGGTCTATGGAAACGAAAGATTTAACGCTTACGCGGCGGCTGACTTGTTTTGCCTGACGTCGCCCGTGTTTGAGGAAACCTCGTTGGCTGCTGTTGAGGCGTGCGGCATGTCCAAAGGCTGCGTGCTAACAAAAGAGTGTGAAGTGCCAGGTCTTGAGGACGCGAACTGCGGGAAGGTCGTGTCGAGCAACATCGAATCCATTGCTGAGGCGCTGGGCGAGGCATTTGAAAGAGGTACGTTCTCTTTCTGGGGAGGAAATGCACACGGCTTCGTCTCGCGTGAACTGTCGATTGAAGCCGTTGCTCGGCGTCACGAGGTATTTTTTAGCGAAATCATTGGGCGGATTGATCGATGAAATTCACCATAAAGCACTTTTTCCGTTTTAAGCCTGGCAGCGGTCCTTCCGATCGAAGCCTGATGAACATTGGCTCATGGGACGAACTGCGTTCAAAGCCTGGAGGCAATGAGAGCTTCGTGTTTCCCGAGAACCGCGGCGCGTGGCTTAGGATGTGCGCGAATTCTGCGGTGGAGCTGGCAGCCGCCGATTTGGCGCGAGTCTTGGATCGGGAGAAGATCAGGAGGGTTGTCTCGGTCGGCGTTGGTCGCGGTTGCCTTGAGTTCAACCTAAGCAAGCGCCTTCCTGAGATGGAGTTGGTTTGCACCGAATATTCTAGGGTTGCTGTTGAACGGCTTCGGCACGTGTTTGATGAGTGCAAGGCTGTGCACGAGTTTGACATCAGATCGAGGGATTGGCCTTGGGGGAGGGATCCCCACACGCTAGTACTATTATACCGTGTGGACACCGAGTTCGACGACGTTATAATGACTCGGGTGATGGAGGCCATATCGGCTTCGGGGATCCAGAACGTCTTGGTTGTCGCCACTGGGTTCGCGAAATTTTGCTCTGTTCTTAAGACTGGCGCCTATGCTCTGGCCTACGCACTTCGAATTCCGGGAGTGGCATGGGCCGGGTTTCTCAGGAGCGAGGAAAGGTTTGTCGACATTCTCCGACATAGGCACGTAATCACCGAGAAATTGAAGATCGGAGACCTAACGGGTTTCTTTTTGAAACCCGACTTAAGTAGGAGGCCGTCAAACAAATTATGACATCAAAGCACTATTCTAAAATATCGGTCAGCTTATGTGGCTTTAATGAAACTCACACCCCTCCGAAATAAATGCCAATGAAAGGACTACTGCGCAATTTCGTTCGGCAGCACCTGCCGACTCGGATCAAGGACCATCGGATACTCTCAGGACCGCTCAAGGGGCGGAGGATCGTCACATCGTGGCGAGACTACCCTGCGGCGGTCCTAGGCATCACCGAGAAGGAGCTTGTCGGCTGGTTTTCGGCCGAGGTAGGTGCAGGAGAAACGTGGCTGGATGTGGGCGCGCATTACGGCTACACGGCGATTGCTCTTTCGAGCCTTGTTGGGCGTTCGGGACGTGTTTACGCGTTTGAGCCGATCGCTGCCACGGCCGGGTGCATTTCGCGCACCCGTATTCTGAACGGTATGGCGTGGCTTTCGGTGGTTCCAACCGCCCTCGGAGACTGCAGGGACCAGGAATGGCTCACCCTGAGAACTGTTCGGGGGATGGCCGACAGTGTGCTTGACGCGGAAACGACCGGCGATGGTGTGCAAGGGCTTCCCGAGGGTTTCCTTGTGTCGCGATTCGATTGGCTCTGGGAGCGTATTTCGGGTGCAGACAGGCGTGTTCACGGCGTGAAGATAGATGTACAGGGTATGGAATACCACGTTCTTCGCGGGATGGAGGAGTTGCTCAAGCTTCAGCATCCAAAGTTAGTGATCGAATTCCACAAAGGTGTGGATAGAGGGGAGATACTGAGCTTCCTCGAGACGGTCGGATATGACCGCGTGGCGTTTGCGATCGAGGATGCTGAAGTCAAGGTCGCTCAAACCCTCGAAGATGACAGAAGTTATGCCTTCAACCGTGCCGTCTGAAGAGGGCTCTTTTCCCAGTTCGGACGGAAAAGGACCTTCCATATTGGTCATTTCGATCAATTACCCGCCCGAACCGAGCGGCTTCGCTCCCCATGTGGCGGCTTATTGCGAGCACCTCGCATCCCGTGGATTCGATGTTACGGTTCTCACCGGATATCCTTTTGCACCATATTGGAAGAGATCACAGGAGTATGAAGGGCAGTTCCGTACCATCGAGCAACGGGGCGGCGTAAGGGTAATTCGGCACGCGCATTACATTCCAACATCACCCCGCAGGTTGGCTGAGCGATTGCTGATGGAGGCGACCTTTTGTCTTCATGCAATACTGTCTGTTTTTAGAACTCGAAAACGCTGCGATCTTGTAATCTATGTTGGTGCCCAGCCGTGCCTAGCGATGCTTGCCCGAGGAGTGGCGTGGCTTGCACAGGTCCCGTATGGGGTGAACATAAATGATATCGCTTCGGAGGCAGCGAGAGATGTGGGGATAGTAGGAAAGGGCACCCTTCTACGGATGATGCGTTGGTTCGAATTCACTGCGTACAGAGGAGCTGGGGGCGGCGTAGTTTTGTGCCGAGCGTTCAAGGAACTTCTTGAGAAGGAGAAGTGCTGTCGAGGCAACATTGCTATCGTGCGCAGCCCGATCGACATCGAAACGGTGGGTCCTCAGGCCGTGCCGGCAGATTTGCGCAAGAAGCTTGGGATATTTGAGGGGGACTTTGTCGTGATGTTCTCTGGTAGCATGGGGCTTAAGCAGGGCATGGAAAACGTTGTGCAGGCGGCACGTATTGCTGCTAATCGCGGCTCTAGGGCAAAGTGGCTGTTGATCGGTGATGGCGAGGTCCGTCAACGGGTCGAGGCTATGATATCGGAGCTTGGGCTCAAGGGGACGGTGTTCAGAATTCCCTTCCAGCCCGTCGATCTCGTTGGGCCGACTCTCAACGCCGCCCAGGTGCTACTGCTGAACCAGCTGGCCTCGGTAAAGGATACCGTCATCCCGTCGAAGTTACTCACATATATGGCCGCGGGTAGGGCCGTTTTGGCGGCGGTAAATCCTAATAGCCAGGGCGCGGAGATCTTGCGCGAGTCGGGTGGGGGTGTCCTCGTAGCACCCGGGGACCCAGTCGCGTTGGCGGAGGGCATCCTCAGCCTCGAGAATGATCTGGGAAAACTGGGGGTGATGGGCACGGCAAACCGCGCGTATGCTGTGGAGCACTTTGACCAAAGAAGGATACTTTCCGAGCTCGAGTCCTTTACCAGGGGATTGCTGGCACCTTTGCACCGTGTCCAAGGAACGCCCGGTGCGGCCAATCCAACTTGATTGGAGACGGGACTGTGGGCCTACTTACAACCTATAAAGTGATAGATTTCAAACAGCCGCGCACGGGGGAACCTCGAGAGCCGTCGCTCGACGGGTTCCGGGGTGCTGCAGCGTTGTCCGTTGCAGTGTGGCACGCTTTCATTCTGCCGCTCGACCGGCACTCGCTCGCCCTCGATTCCTGCTACTCATGGTTCTTCATTACCCGCTCGGGGGTTGATATGTTCTTCGTACTATCGGGATTCCTTATCAGCGGCGTCTTGCTGCGCAATTGGGGGAGTCCCTCGTATTTCCGAGCCTTTTATGTGCGTCGCCTGTTTCGAATTGCACCTATGTACTTTCTTTTAATTGCGATCGCAGCAGCGGGGCCGCTCCTTGTCCCTTCTGAGACGTTATTTCGTGGTCGTTTGCATCTGTGGCCCTACGGGCTTTTCATCCAAAATTACTTTATCCCTGGGGTCGCGTACAGTGCCCCCATTTTGGCGGCGACATGGTCGCTAGCAGTAGAAGAGCAGTTTTATCTCTTTTTCCCAGCCGTGATTCGTTGGGTCGACCGTAGGATGCTCCTTGCTGCTTTCCTAGGGCTCATAGGATTCTCAGTCTGTTTGCGCTTTGTGCTTACCTTTATGGGGCCGGACGCTCTCCTCGCTACCTATTTTGTGGGAATCTGTCGCTTGGACTCTCTGGCGATAGGGGCCGTGGTGGCCTACCTTGCAGCGTTCAAGCCTGGGATCATTGCGGGCATTTACCGTTTCTCTAGACGTTGGATATTCATTGCCGTTTTCAGCATTTGTCTGGCAGGACGACTGATGGTTCACAAAGTGGATCTCGGTATGGCGAGGTGGGGTTATTTTTGGGTTGGGCTTGTCTATGGGCTACTGCTGATACACGCACTGTCACAGGGGTCGCTTATTCGGAGGCTATTCGCGTTGCGGGTCTTGCGCGGCATAGGCCAGGTGTCATATGGATTCTATCTCTTCCAATGGCCGTGCCTCTGGGTCGTATGGCACTGGAATGGAGGCTCAATTAAAATAACCCAACCAAGCGATGCCCTCATCTCGCTCCTTGGCATCTGCGCAGCGTTGGCGCTCTCGGTGGTATGCTACTATACATTTGAACGGCGCCTCGCCGATCTCGGCCGAAACCTCGGCACGTACAAGCGTGTTGACCTACCGCCGCTTGCAGTTCCGGTTGCCCAATAGAGCCATCTCTAGTGGCAATAAGCTGCAGTTCCTAAAAACATAATATGAAACCAAGAACTCTCCTTAAAAATTTGTTGTTGAGACTTTCCGACGATGGCAGCGGTGGATACAAGATCCTTTGGGGGCCTTTGAAGGGGCGCAAGTTGGTGTTGGGGCCAGACGATAGGAAACTATACTTGCTGGGACTCTATGAGAGGAGGATTGCCCAGGTTCTTCGGGCGGAGTGTCTAGTCGGGAGCGCTGCATTGGATTTAGGCGCACATATCGGGTATTTTACGCTCCTTCTGGCGTCTCTCACGGGAAATCAGGGCAAGGTGTACGCTTTTGAACCCAACCCATTGAATGCCGCAAAGATTCGCAAAATGCTGGCTTTGAATGGGCTGGGTCATATTGAGGTGTTTGAGGCCGCGATCTCAAGCGTGTCGGGCACGATGCCATTTACGATCGAAGATACGGGGTCGATGGGTCGTCTCCTCACAACTGGCAAACCGATGGGTTCGGCGGTGGAGGTCCGAGTCGAGACCCTAGACGGGTTGGCCGCCATGCACGATTTCCGGCCGATTGGCCTGATCAAGATGGATATCGAGGGAGCCGAGGTGGATGCCCTTCTTGGGATGAAGAGTCTTCTGGTGCGATACCGGCCAGTGATTGTATGTGAATGGCATCCTGCTCGGGCAGGACGTGATTTTAGGGGTGCGTTCCAAAGCGTCGGTTACAGGTGCGTGCTCCTGGAGCCTGAGTCGGGGACTAACGCATTTCACGTGATCGCCCGGCCTGCATAAGCTCGCCCTTTTGTACGCATGCTAAAATGCTCCCACCGTGTTTGGACACTATGAGCGTAGAGTCCGCCACAACGTCACGGTATCCGTTCATACGCGTGTGGCTAGCTGGATCGGAGCGACTTCCAGGACCCTCTGGTGTCAATGACAGCCTTGCCCTTAAGGGAGTCCATTTCGACGCTTAGAAATTCCCGGTGATTGACCAGCAAAACGACAATGTCTGCGGCTTCAAGTGCGGTCCTAATATCCACGAGCCTGGCATTAGCAGGAGGGATTTCGGCCGGGAGGACTTTGATGTACGGCTCCACCAGGAGGAGCGAGAATCCCTCGTTTGCCAGTGTCGTGGCTATCGCCAGGGACGGACTCTCACGCAGGTCATCAACGTTGGCTTTGAACGCCAAGCCAAGGCATGCGATCGTGGGTTTGTGGGAGCAACCCTTCGCTGCTGATCGAACCTTCTCAAGAATGAATTGGGGTTTTGAGTCGTTGACTTCCCGTGCGGTGCGGATGAGCCGACTTTCGATGGGCGCCGAGTCAACGATGAACCACGGGTCGACTGCTATGCAATGTCCGCCGACTCCGGGGCCAGGATCGAGGATTTTAACCCTAGGGTGATGGTTCGCGAGGGCGATTACCTCCCAGACGTCTAGTCCTAGGCGGTCACAAATCATCGAAAGTTCGTTCGCAAAAGCGATTCCGACGTCTCTGCAGGCATTCTCAGTGAGCTTCACCATTTCCGCGGTCCGGGCATCAGTAACAAGAATCGTGCCACTGGCAAATGTCTCGTAGAGGATTTTTGCCTTAGTGGCGGCCTCGCGAGTCAGGCCGCCGCATATCCGGTCATTGGTGATCAACTCTTTTATCATCTGGCCCGGAAGGATGCGCTCAGGGCAGTGTGCATAGTGCGCATGGACGGGTTTCAGGCCGAGACGGGAGCGTTCCTCTTCTACCCACGCCTTAACCTGCTCGGTCGTTCCAACCGGGCTCGTCGACTCAAGGATCACAAGCGTGTCCTGCTCGACGTGAGGCGCAGCCATGCGCGAGGCCGATTCCACGAATGTCAAATCGGGCCTGTGCTGTCCGTCGCCGTGGATGAATGGGGTGGGAACTGCGATTATGAACGTGTGGGCCGGTGAATAGTGCGTGCTTGCTCGGAGATGGCCACTGCCAACCGCCGACTGAACGAGCGTGGCCAACTCCGGCTCAACTATATGGATTCTGCCCGCATTTATTGTGGCGACGACGTCCTGGCGGATGTCCACTCCGAGGACATTCAAGCCCTTGAGGGCAAAGATTGAGGCGGTGGGCAAGCCAATGTACCCGAGACCGATTACTGCGACGTCGTATTTCATGTTTTGCACTTTTCCCATTGACTGAGCGTTCTTGCGATTTTCGAAGCGGCGGTTCCATCCCCAAATGGATTTCTAAGTACGCTTCGCCGCGAATAATCATCGGGATCGTTGAGCAACTTGGAGCATTCGGCAATGATCCGTTCCTCATCGGTGCCGACGAGCTTGCAGGTCCCTGATTCAATGCCTTCCGGGCGCTCCGTCGTCTCCCTCATGACTAGCACGGGCTTACCAAGGCTGGGCGCTTCCTCCTGGACCCCGCCAGAATCGGTCAGGATGAAATGGCTGCGTGCCATGAGGGCGATGAATTCCTCATAGGAGACAGGGGACGTCAGGCAAATCCTGTCATGGCCGCCTAGGATCCGGCGCACGGGCGCTAGCACATTGGGGTTAAGGTGCACGGGGTACATGATGCCGACGTTCGGAAAACGATCGGCCACCCCAAGGATGCCGCGGCATAGCGCCTCGAAAGCTTCGCCAAAGGACTCCCGCCGGTGCCCAGTCACGAGGATGAGGGTTCCAGGCGCACCCTCTTTGCAGAATCGTTCGATGAATGCGGACGGGACATGTTTTGCCTTTGCGGCCGTTGCAGCGTCGAAGCCGGCTGAGGTCAGTTTCAAGCGGGTCTCCATGAGGGCATCTATTACAGTGTTTCCAGTCACGAATATCCTTTCCTCTGGAATGCGCTCTGCGAGGAGATTCTTCCGCGAAAGGGCCGTCGGCGCGAAGCACCACGTGCACAGCGGATCCACGAGGCGACGGTTCATTTCCTCCGGCCAGGGAGCCGCGAAATTGTACGTCCTCAATCCAGCTTCGACGTGCCCAAGCGCGATTTTCCGATAGAACGATGCGAGGCCCGCCGCCAGCGTGGTTGTGGTATCGCCGTGGACGAGAACGATGTCGGGGGCGCATGTACCCAAGCAGTCGGATATCGCGATGATCAGGCGCGACGTCAGCGACGGCAAATCCTGATTCGGGGTCATCACGTCCAGTTTTACATCCGGGCTTGCCCCGAACGACTCAAAGGCCTGCTGCGACATCTCTCGCTGTTGGCCGGTTGAAATAAGGAGTGTCTCAAATTGAGGCAATTTCCGAAGTTCGCGGTGCACGGGCATCATCTTTATCACTTCGGGCCTTGTTCCCATAATCAGTGCAACTCTTGTCTTCTGAGTCATTTGTGTAGGAAATTGTGGCACGTTGAGCGCATCTGGGCCGTCAGTCGACTCTCTAAGCGCGAGTCGGGGACGATATTGTCACACAGTTGCACAGCGCGTCAGAACCTCAGATCCCATGGCTCCGCAAAGCGCGATCCTGGACCTCGGCCATTACTCGGTTGGTTAGACGCAGCTCTTCCGGATAACGTCCGGCGGGTTCCGCGTGCTGCCTCCGGTTGACTGGAGTCGCGCTGCCCGTCACGAGGCTCCGACAATCGCTATCGGATAGGTTGAAGCCGAGGCGTTTAGTAAAGACCTTTACGGACTCTACGGGATTGGCGACAAATTGCCCGTAGTCGAGAACGATGAACCTAGAGCGCGGCAGCGAGGACGTGGCCGCATCGAGGCATAAAGCCGACTGGCGCATGGCTTCTACAATAAAGTGGTCAAGCGCTTCTAGATCCCAGTCCCAGAGTGCATAGCGTTCGAACATTGCGGTCCACATGTGCCTGTTTGAAAGGAAGGTCTCTCGGGGCGGCCTGGCAATCCACACGAACACGGATTTCGGCAGACTTTCTGCCAGAGCGCGTATTCGGAACGTATTCGTCGGAGATTTGATGACGAGATGCCCCTCGTGGCCAACAGCCACGCGCGCAAGGAAGTCCTTGTAGGTTTCCATCCAGCCGGTGGGAGCGTCTGGCTGCCATGCAGCTGCCCCAAGGAGCGACTCCAACTTGTCTATTCGCCGAGGATCAAGAAGCGCGCGGTACACTGAGGGAGCACCTCGTGAAAGGAGCGCGAATTCGCATTCTTGCGGGGACGTTGAGCCGACCGGTATGTCTCCCATGGGTCTCGTGACCGGCGCCGATGGTGCTGGAGCCGCGAGCAGGCCGACCGTGGAGGCGTTCATGCATTGCCACGTTGCCGGGAAAATGGCCGCTCCATTTGTGGAGAGGAGATTGTGGAGGAACGTCGTCCCAGACCTCCACATGCCTACGATAAAGATCATCGGGCGTGAATCAATTTGAGGCGCCTTAAGGCGCCTCTGGATAGCCAGATTCCTCTCGAACCACCAAGACTGCCATCTATAGGCGAGGAGCGTCGACGCACCGCAACGGGTCGGGCGGCCTCCGCTTCTGATCCACCTGAGCATTTCTTGGCCGACAGGAAGAACGTTCATTCGTCTACGGAGTGGTGGGCCTGAAGGTGTTGCACAATCGATGCACGCATCTCATCGGCAATCTGGGAATGCTCGAATGCGACGTTTTTCGCGGCATGCGCATCCACAGAAAGGTCGTAAAGGGCGTCGCTTAGGGGATGCGCATCCGACTCTAACAGCGACCCGAAGTAGTGCACGTACTTCCAGTTTGCCTCAATCATAGCGACGGACCCGTTGCGCAAGGGCCCGAAACGCCCATTTTCCTCAAGGCTCATTGAGTAGATCGCGCTATCTCCTGGGCCCCCGCTCAGCGCTAGCTTTAGAGAGCGCCCCTCGGTGGGATCCCTCGCAGCGACTCCTGCGATGTCGAGGATCGTGGGCACGAGATCGATCTGCTCGGCGAGCCCATCGCACCGCGCTCCATGCTGCTGATGGGGTAACTTCATAATCAATGGGATATGGATGAGATCTTCGGTCAGCATCGGGCCGCCATGGCCGCTATACCGATTGGAGAAGCTTTCACCGTGGTCAGCGCTCACAATTAGGAGCATGTCGGAAAATCGAGTTCCCGCGCGCAACCAATTCAGAAAGCGGCCAACGCGGTCATCCACCCATAAAAGGGACTCGTCAAAACGACCTTGGTAGGCGTCAGGGAACTGGGGATCCTTGGCTGCGAAAAAATTCCAGGGAGGCGTCGAGTCAAACCGGCTCCGATGTCCTGGTCTAGCATCGAACCTGCCCACAAACGGGACGGGGGCAGCGTACGGACTGTGGGGTGGGAAAAGGTGGACCCAAAGGAAGGCTGGCCTGTCTTTTGGGCGTGCATCCCAGAGGCCGCGTGCCTTCGAAAGTGCAAAGTTCGGATCGAACTCGTCGGTTGAACTCCAGATTCCAGAAATGACAAGAGCGCGGTCGCAGATGGCAGCCGACGACTCCACGAGGCTGAGCGACGAAATTGGATTGAAGTGAGTGAAATGGGAGCCCACGAACGACGCTAGGAGTGCAAAGCTGTCATGCACGTTGCCGTACGATCGCTGGTCGAACCAGCATTGATTCTGATTGTGGAACGGAGCGGCGAGTACGTTTGTCGACACGGACATCGTGTTGTAGCCGGCCCTCCTGAGGTTTGCGATAAGGCCGTTTTCACTGACAGCTTCCGAAACTTGCGCCCAGGACTGATTTGCGCGGTGCGTCCACGGTCTGACCCCGTTTATCAGCGAATTGATACAAGGAGTTGTGAAATTGCTGTTTGCATAAAAGCGGTCGAAAACAAAAGCTTCGTTCGCAAGGGCCTTTAGGTTC
>Ga0302194_10002149_pt1 | contig 12547 bp, 10 predicted proteins | sample II_Bog_N1_1_FD_200227 | JGI IMG/M metagenome (GOLD analysis project Ga0302194, IMG submission 200227) | Peat permafrost microbial communities from Stordalen Mire near Abisko, Sweden - II_Bog_N1_1 | ecosystem: Environmental > Terrestrial > Soil > Wetlands > Peat | place: Sweden: Abisko...
GTGGAGGTTGTTCCACCGGCGGGCTATGAAATCGTGAAGGAAGAGGACAAGAACATTCTGATCGGCGATGACTTCATTGCACCGGTCACGCAGGAGTTCGGCGCCCTCGGCAGCATCTTCATCATCCCGGATCAGGCGCAGGTTGGGTCGGCCTACAACGCAAACAATGCGCAGGATTCAACACAGAGCCTGGGCGCTACCCCGAACAATGGGATCGTCCCTGGGTTTACACCCGAACCAACTTGGCCTTGCGTGGGTGAGACGCGCGTCGTGCCAGACTATATCAGCCTATTCCCAGAGTCCAAGCAGGTGGCGCCCTTCGCTGGAGCTACGCGCAACCTCTGCGATCGCAAGGAAGTGACGCTGGGCGACCAGATGGGGGCGATCGCAAAGTTCTACGTCTATACCTCGACCCACATCGCCGCCAAGTTCACGGGCATAATCACGGACGACTTCACTTCGGAATTCGATCCGTTCTCGCCAACCTTCGGTGAAAAATTCTCGCCGCCCAACATGCCCGTATCTTTCAGAGATTGGACCGGCGCTGAAACCAACCGCGTCTATTCCGACCAGTGGGGAAATTTCAACGGCCTGACTTACTCCACCTGGGAAGTGAACCCGCCCAACCCGACCGGGTATTCGCCGACCATTATGATTACCTGCATGAACGACCCAGGGCCGATTCCCGATCCAAACAACCCTGGTCAGACGATCAACGATCCGCTGTACAACCCGTACTACAGTCAGTTCTGCTATGAGAACCCGTACATGCCGGGGGCAACCGATTACATGGATACCCCGGTCGTGCCCAACTCAGCCTTCGTTTCAGCGGGGTACAACAATCCCGACTGCGCCTATCCAGACGCCACGCCCGCGGTGAAAGAAGTGGATGGCGACGGAGTTGGGCCGTGGGTAAGCGCGGCTGGTCACACCCTCACGATTGCCGCGTTGGGCAACCAGAGTGTGAATAACTATGGGTACGCCGGACCTGCGGCCACCACGGCCCCGTTCAACCAGAAGACCGTTACGCGCCATTACGGCTTCGGTGCTTCCCAAGGAACGGGAGGCGTGACCATCGGCGGAAAGACCGCGACAGTAACAAGCTGGAGCGACACATCGATCACGGTCACCGTTCCTGCCGGAGTGCCGAATTGCGCCGTGCAACAACAGGGGCAATATGGAGGCTCGACCGCGCAGTGCGGTCAATTGGTCATAACAGCCGGCAATGGCAAGCAATCGATCGACACCGTCACCGTCACCATCGGCGGCAAGGCTCCGACCCGGCTTGCTGCTAGACAGACGATTCAGTCGGCTCTTGACGCAGCCGCTCCGGGCGACCTGATCATCGTTCCTCCCGGCTACTATCAGGAGCTAGACATCATGTGGAAGCCGGTCCGTCTGCAAGGCGTCGGGGCTGCCTCCACAACCATCAACGCCAACACCCAACCTGCCGGAAAGCTGGATCCCTGGCGTCGGAGAGTTGAGTGCCTGTTTGGATTGGCGATCGACGGCCAACCTTACACCTCCGCCACTGGCACCAATCCTTACGATCCCACCGGAACCAGCGCCTGCCCCGCCACGGGATGGAATTACTACAGCGGCGGGCCCAACAATCCGCAAGTCGATCGAGTGCCGCTAGAAGGCATTGTCGGCTGGGACACCACGGTCAACGGCAACTTGGCAGAGCTGTTGCAGGAGCCCTCGCTGATGGGAGCCTACGAAGGAGCCGGAATTACCGTCCTTTCGAAGGGTGTGAATATTCCAGCCGGATCGGCGAATGTCTTCGGAAACGGGTCGGAAGCCGAATTCCCGACTGGATCTACGCTTCTTACGTCCGCCAATTGCGGCGGCGGCAAGTCGAATACCCCTAACCCGTATCCAAGTAATTTCCAATGCAATCCGTCGAGCATTGACGGCTTGACGGTCACCCAAAGCTCTCAGGGCGGCGGCGGCATCGCCTTGCACGCCTGGGCACATAACATTCAGATCGCCAACAATCGCGTAACCAACAACGCGGGAACACTGTCAGGCGGCATCGCCGTGGGCCAGGGCGAATTCCCGGATGCATATCTCGCGCCCAATAGCTCTGTCACTTCCCCGGCATCCTGCCAGGACAGCTCAATTACGAATACGCAGTTGCCCTACTGCTTCAACCTGAACGTGAACATTCACAACAACATGGTCACGTCCAACTCTTCGACCGGCGACGAATTGTTCTCGGCCACGCCGGCCGGCGGCGGCGGTGTTACCTTCTGCACAGGTTCCGACTACTACAAGTTCAACTACAACTGGGTATGCGGAAACCTCAGCTCGGGTGACGGTGGCGGCGTCGTTCAATTGGGATTCGCCTATAATGGCGACATTGAGCACAATTCGATTCTCTTCAACCAGAGCACCAACCCCACGATCCCCACCAACGGCGGCGGACTGCTGATCATGGGTGCGGCCCCGGATGGCAACACGCTGGTAAACGGGGTTGCCACTGAGTGCGGCAGCGTCACCGATAACGATTGCATCCCCGGCCTCAGCGACGGCGCAGGTCCTGGTCTCGTCATCAACGCCAACCTCATTCTGGGTAACTCTGCCGATAGCGGCAGCGGCGGCGGCATTCGCTTCCAGGCTGTCAACGGCGCTGACGTGCCCCGCTTCCCCGCGAACCCGGAACGCTGGTACGGGGTAACGGTCACCAATAACATCATCTCCAACAATGTTGCCGGCTGGGATGGCGCCGGTGTGTCGCTGGAAGATGCGTTGAAGATCAACTTGATCAACAACACCATCGTCGGCAACGACACGACCGCTTCCGCTGGAGTGCTCTTCAACACCATTGGAGCTCCCATGGCCAGCACGCAGTCGCCGCCTCCGGTCACCACCCTCAACGGCACAACCTCTCTACCTCAGCCTGCTGGCCTTGTGACCGTCCAGAACAGCCCGCAACTGACTTCGTCATTTACCGGAAACATCACCTGCCCCGCGAACCACTATGCCGGCGCCACCGCGACCAATGGCACTTGCCGAACGGTTTCGTTCCCATACCTGGCGAACGATGTCTTCTGGCAGAACCGCGCATACTACATCGGAGTGGGCGCGTTAAGTGCCACATACCAGCAGAACATTGTCACACTGTACAACGCGTTCACCAGCACGCCGGCGGCGAGTCAGCCGTCAGCGGACGCCACTACGGCCAACGGAAACGGAACGATCGTGACCGGAGGCACCGGCGCTTGCGTCCCCGGCACAAGTCCATGGGACATCGGTATTCGCGGCGATACGGGCCCGAGCAACCACGCTTCCGGAGTTGCGCTCGCCCCGACGTATTCTGTGTTGACCGATTCCACAGACTATCCGGGCTTGCATAACCTGGCGTCCAACCCGACGCTTGTGAGCCAGTATTGCAACGGTGCACGGACCCCGCCGGAGTTCGCTTCGGGCGGCTACAACGTACCTCCGGGCATCTCGGACGCGACCATACCGAATCCGATCTTCAGCCTCTCGCCCGCGGCGACAGTGGACGAGGGCAACAACTGGGTCAACATCGGATGGGGTCCGCTCGCGCTGACGAACCCGGTTACCGGCACAACGCTTGGAAACTATGCGCTGGCTCAAGGTTCTCCAGCCATCGACTATGTCCCGACCAGCTCACCAACATTCGCAGTGACACCGCGGACTGACTTCTTCGGGAATGCCAGGCCGGATCCCAACAACCCGAATCACTTCGATGTGGGCGCAACCGAGTTCCAGGGAGTCGTTCTCGCTCCAGCTCTGTCATCGATCTCGCCCGCTTCCGGCTACCGGGCTCATGTGGTCTCTGTGACTCTCACCGGCACGAATCTCACCGGAACGACGGCAATTAACGTCTCCGGAACGGGTATCACTGTCAGCGGACTTACAGTGGTCAGCTCAACCACGATCACAGCAACGTTCACAGTTTCAAACACCGCGAGCGTCTCGGCCCGAACTGTGACCGTGACCACGGGTGGCACAAACAGCAATGGCGTGACATTCAGCGTCCTTGCTCCGACACTAGCTTCAATCGCTCCCGCTTCCGGCGTGCGGGGCAGCAGTGTTCCGGTGACCCTCACAGGCGCCGGTTTGACTGGCGCAAGCGCGGTGAACGTCTCCGGTGCGGGCATTACGGTTACCGGCGTGACCGTAGTGAGCGACACTCAGGTGACGGCTACCTTCACGATCACGGCTACCGCTGGACTCACCGCCAGGAATGTCAGCGTCGTGACGCCAGGCGGAACCACCGGCAACGTGACATTTACCGTGACAGCACCACCGGCACCAACGGTAACCTCAATCGCTCCTAACACCGGGGTTCGCGGCACTGCGGTTCCTGTGGCACTTACCGGCACGAACCTAACCGGCGCGACTTCTCTAACGGTATCCGGTACGGGAGTTACGGTAAGTGGCTTTACAGTAACCAGTTCAACTACCGCAACGGCTACCTTCACCATCACCACCGGAGCAACGCTCTCGGCAAGAACTGTAACCATCACAACACCGGGAGGAACGGCAACCGCGACGTTCACTGTGCAGGGGGCGACACTGACTTCGATTGCCCCCGCAACAGGATTGCACAACACCACCATTCCGGTAACGCTGACCGGGGCCAACCTGACCGGAGCAACGGCAATAACGGGAACCGGCGGAGGCATCACTGTTACCGGCTTCACCTTGGTCAACTCCACCACCATCACTGCGAACTTCGTAATCACCAATGGCGCTGCTCACACGACCAGAAACGTAGCCGTGACAACGCCCATTGGGAACACCAACACAGTGGCATTCACGGTGCAATAACAACCCAGCAGGGCCGGAGATTCAAACCAGAAACTCCGGCCCATTTTGAAGAACGGGGAATGTCATGACACGCACAAGGGCTTTCATTGAACGTTTCGTATCGCGAAGCCTGGCGGCAATGCCGTTGGCAGGGATTGTATGCGCGATCACATCTCTCTCGCCGGTGCTTGCCCAGAACATTTCTTCGGCGGCGAGTAGGCCGGCGATGACAGCAGGCGCTCCAACCCGTTATCTGCCTAATCGAATTCCGAGGCATGCGGCTGAGTTCTACGGTGTTGTTTGGGGAGTTGACTCGCTTCGCGTCAAGGCGGCTGAATCGGGCGAGCTCATTCGTTTCACCTATCGCATACTGGACCCGGACAAAGCAAAGACCCTCAACGACAAGAAGATCGATGCGTACCTGATCGCACCAGACGCGAATATCAGACTGTCGGTGCCTTCACTCGAAAAGGTAGGGCAACTGCGCCAGAGCAGCACGCCCGCGCCGGACACATCCTACTGGATGGCATTCTCGAACCCAGGCAGAAGAGTAAGACCAGGGGATCGCGTTGATGTGGTGATTGGTCATTTTCACGCTGAGGGACTTGTTGTGGAATAGCGAATGCGTTCTGGCATTTCTGAGGCGGCGTGGATAATCCGGATACAAGAAGTGCATGCCGTCTTGCACCAGACAGAGGCAAACACAACCCATTTCAGAGAGGCTCCAAGATGTTTAGACGGTTAATGACAGTTAGCACAACACTCTTGTTCGCCACTTCGATCGCTGCTGCTGCGGATGCTGCACAGTCACGATCCGGTCTTTCAGCTTCGGAGATTGTTAACAAGAACGTTTCTGCGCGGGGCGGATTGCAGGCATGGAGGGCGGTTCAAACGATATCGTGGACAGGCAAGCTGGGCGTCGGAGGTAGTCGGCGAGCACCGGTTTCAGCGTCGGTGCCAAGCAAAAATGCCGCGAGTCTCCCCACCGACCCTCGACCGAAGGAAGAGGTTCAACTGCCGTTCGCAATGGAGATGCAGCGCCCTCGCAAATCGCGCTTTGAGATCCAATTCAAAGGACAATCGGCGGTTCAGGTATTCGACGGCGCCAACGGCTGGAAGTTGAGGCCGTATCTCAATCGTCGCGAGATCGAGCCTTACACCGCAGGAGAATTGAAATCGGCGTCGGTGCAGGCTGAACTCGATGGCCCTTTGGTCGATTACACAGCCAAGGGCACACATATCGAGCTGGACGGGATGGAAAAGGTGGAAGACCGCGATACCTACAAGCTCAAGCTGACTTTGAAAGACGGATATGCATTCCATGTCTGGATTGACGCCGAGACATTTTTGGAAGCCAAAGTTGAAGGTCAGCCCAGGCGGCTCGATGGTGTAGATCATCCAGTAGAGGTCTACTATCGCGATTATCGTTTGGTAAACGGCCTTCAGATTCCGTTTGTTCTTGAGACGAAAGTTCTGCCGTTGGCCAGTCCAGTAAAGAGGGGAGAAGATGTTTCCATACCGGAGGAGAAGATCACGATAGAGAAGGTTGCGCTGAACCCGAAGCTTGACCCTTCGCTCTTTTTGAGACCTGAAATCCAGACTGCGTCGAATCACAATTAGGCGAATTTGGAGGTAATATGGCTGAAGATCGACTCGCACACAACGATGTCATCAATCGGGCTGGCGCTCTCTTGAGCATTCTTCGCCGCGAATATTCGGCAGATTTGCGCAATCTCGAGAATAGACAATTGCGCCAGGTGACTCAACTCGGACCCGTTAACAACCCGGAGGACTTATTAGACACGGAGACGGAGAGGATCGCATGGCAGGCGCTCTATTCACAAATGCAACAGGAGAAAATTGCTCAGAATTCACAAATGACAATAGCCAGTTTTGTTGAAAACAAATTTGTGCCCGAGCATGTCGCCCTAAAGAGATCTTCAGGAAGGGCGCATTATAAAGCCATGTTGAAACATGTAATCAAACCGGAGGAAGTGGACCGGATGCTTAGTATCAAACGCAAGCGGTCGGGTCAGAATCTCAAAACGGTTCCCGGTTGGCCATATCTGAGCGATATGAGGCTTTGCGATACGCGGCCTGAACATGTTTCCCGGCTGATCTCGGCGGCCTCGGCCAGAGGATACTCTGTTTATACTGTCACGCATCTTCGCAATATCATCAGCGCCATCTTCTCGCACGCAAAGCAGGAACAATACTTCAGCGGCGATAATCCGGCCAGTTTGGTAAAGTTGCCGGAAATCCGCCGAAAGCAAGCATGCGCCCTAACTCTGGCGCAAGCGCGAGATGCTTTGGAAGTAATGATGTATCCAGAAAGAGAAATGACGCTCCTCACTGTATTTACCGGCATGAACCTTGCAGAGATTCTCGGACTTCAATGGAAGCAGGTGAACCTAACCCAGGTAGAGATTTATAGCGAAGACGATCGGATTCCACCGAGAACAATCGCCGTTAAAAATCAGCTGTACCGCCGTCATTTGGAAGGCGTGAAGAAGAATCGCGTCAGAAATCTGCCAATTCCTAAGCCACTGCTCCAGATCTTGCTTCAACTCAGGGGAAGAGAGAGATTCATTGGACCTGATGACTTCGTGCTCGTGTCTCAAGTGGGTACCACAGTCAATCAGACCATCCTCCTGGCTCGCCGGCTTAGGCCAATCGCCCAGCAATTGGGAGTGCCATCACTCTCCTGTCAAGCGTTCAGCCGGATCCGAAAGGTCCTTGCATCAGAACTTGGGAAGCAGTTCCACGATTTCACGACGAATGTTATTCCATTTGCTTCCCATCGAGAAAACGGTGTGATCCATAATTGGCATAGTCGCGCTCAGCGCCGAGAAATGACCATGAGGTGAGTCGATCCCACCTTTGAAGAGCATCCAACACCTGCTTATCGATGGCGCATCCGAGGATTGTCTGTCATGAGGCGCAAACAGATATCGAGCCATTGCAAGGGATGAAATCGCTTGGTGCATGGCCAGCACTTTGGTGGGCAAGGCTTTTCCGGCGGTCAAATATTGATTCTCTGGAATAGGACTGCTGAAAACGGATTGAGCTAAGATTACAGAAATGTAATGCCTTTTGTCGCTATTTCCGTCCAAAAACCACCGGCGACCTGCTTGTCTTTGAGGCACAGCAAGGATGACCTCTAACAGGTCAATTACATATATGTTTATGAGGCTCCTCCTTGTTGAAGACGAACTCCATATACAAGGCTTTTTGAAGAACTCACTCGAAGAAGCCGGCTATCAGGTTGATGCTGCACAGGATGCGAGGTCCGCCATGAGCCTCGCGATCGAAGAAACCTACGACATTTTGATCGTCGATCTTGGTTTGCCAGACCAGGATGGCATCAGCTTGATTCTTCAACTACGGCAACATGGGGTAAGCGGCCCGGTGCTGATATTGTCAGCTCGGCGATCGGTGGACGACAGAGTTCGAGGCCTTGAGCAAGGTGGGGACGATTATTTAACCAAGCCTTTCGCCTTGGCGGAGTTACTCATAAGGCTTCGCAATCTGGTCAAGCGCAACGGCCAACCTGGAAGCGAGGTCACCCGTTTGCGTATCCTCGATCTCGAACTGGATCTCCTGCGCCGTGAAGCTTCGCGATCCGGCCAGACTCTACAGTTGACCACACAGGAGTTTGTTCTATTGGAGTATCTTTGCCGGAATGCAGGCCGCGTTGTCACGCGCTCTATGATTCTCGATCGCGTGTGGGGTATACGCAATCAGACCAATACCAATGTCGTCGATGTTCAAATCTGTCGACTGCGCGAGAAAGTCGATGGCCTGGGACGGCAATCACTTATCGTGACCCTGCGAGGCATGGGTTATGTTCTTAAGGAGCGATGAAACGAATGTCCGAAGTGCCGCCTGGAGAATATCGCTTTGGGGAACGCTGGCCTTTGCCTTGGGAACCATCATTATCTTTATCTTTCTCCACCGATTTCTCTCGTATGACATTCAGCGGCGAAGTGATGCTTGGTTATCGGGAGAGGTCGAGGTACTCGGCGATATCGCGGAACGGACACCGAAAGACGCCCTGTACAGTAGAGTACTCGTTGAAGTTGCGGAACTGGTGCGCAAAGAAATCCCCAACAGAAATCGATCCGACGGAAGCGCGAGCGATTCTGTCTTCTTCCTGCAAACAAGCGAAGATGGATCGCTGAAATTGTGGGCGGGAGCGAGTACGAGCGAGAAGACTCTAAAGGCCATCCGAGAGAGTGGAACCCTTTTCGATCTGCCCAGCGATCTCCATGTCAATGGCATTGCAATCCCCTTTCGGGTAGTGTCGATCCCGATTGAGGATGGAAGCCGAATCTACCTGGGGTTCTCTGAACGTGATCAGCTACGAGTATTGAACAACCTCCGACTTCGTTTCCTTTTACTGTGGCTCCTGATTGTATTGCTTGGATTCGCTATGGTGTTCGTCACAACGCGAGGCATGCTGAATCACGTTCAGGAGATCACTGAATCTGCGTCGAGAATCGGCCGGTCGGATTTGAATCGAAGAGTGCCGACGACCGAACGCAAAGACGAGGTGGCGCACCTAGCGCTGACGCTGAATAGCATGCTCGATCGTATAGAGAGTTCGATGCATCAACTGCACACGATTACGGACTCGCTCGCGCATGATTTGCGTAGCCCGCTGACTGCAATTCGAGGAAAGCTCGAGATGTTGTTGTCATCGGCAGCAAATGATGAACAGATCGAGTCGATCGTTTCCGTCATGGAGGAGGTGGATCTCCTCACCGACTATCTGAATCAGTCGCTGGACGTCGCCGAGGCGAAGGCAGACGCATTGCGACTCGCTCGAACCAGCATCGATTTGGACGAATTGCTGAAATCCATGGTTGATCTGTACAGACCCAGCTTGGCTGAAAAGGGATTGCAGGTCACGCTTCGCAGCGCAGGCTCTGTGATAGTCGAAGGCGATGCGGCATTGATACATCGATTGGTTGGTAATCTTTTTGACAATGAACTTAAGCACTTGCCTGCTGCAGGCACAGTAACAATTCAACTTCGGGCCAATCGTGAGTTGGCATCACTTAGAATGGAAGACGATGGACCGGGGTTCGCGCCCGATGTGCTCAATCATCTGTTTGAGAGCCGTGTGAAAGGTAAAGAATCGAGTGGCCATGGACTCGGCCTTGCCTTCGTAGATGCCGTTACACGAGCCCACGGCGGAGCCGTGACAGCATCCAATCGTGAAGAGGGTGGAGCCATGATTACCATTACTCTCCCGCTTACTTCAAGCGCTTGCTCAGCAGAACGGCCTGCTACTAAAGGTGATCCAAAGCATGCGTCTTCGTTATCATTTTCATTGAAATAGAGATAAATGTGCGGCCACTAGCCAAGAGAGTATTTCTTAAAGATACCTGTTAATACTTGACGCTTCCCTTCCTTTCTCAAATACTCCACGTCGATGCGTTTTAAGCATCAACCTTTACGAAGAAGGTCTTGGACATCTGAGGAAAATGCGGCCATCTTCTCCACATCGGAGGTCGCTTTGGCGTATTGTTTTCCCCCACGTTCCGCTCAACAGTGGCGGCGATACAAAGATTCCCTGCGCATCAGAACTGGAATCGCTCCTTAGGCCGGTGCTGGCGTTCAGCACTGTCACCTGAGCGTTCGGAATCACCGCGCCTGTGCCGTCCTTTACCACGCCAGTGATGATTCCTGTTTCGACAATCTGCGCGTGCGGTGTAGAGGTGATTAGAAGGAAGAACACCGCGGCCGACAGCCGCGGGAGCTTTTGCTTCACGAGAGTTTGAATTGAGGAATATACAACAGACATTTTGACCTCCAAAGGCGCGATCCTTTCTGATCGCACAGAAAAATGGCCCGCGACATGCTGTCGTGGGCCACTGCAATGCATGCTCGCACACACAGTGCCGTTATATGGGAACGATGCGCTTGTCCACGACGCAAGGCGCATCAACTTTGGGGAATTGAGTTGGACAACAACAAGGCGTTGCCGATCCGATCGTGCTCATGTATGCATTCCCTTTCATGGAACGCCGCTCGATATGGGGAATTGAATACCGCAGCAAGCCACGTGGCCATGCATCCAGCAGTTGATTGTTGACGGGAAAGCCTCGGGTACATCCTGACGATCTGAGTCTGGCGTGACCGGAAGACGGAATGACGAAGTCCGCGGAAGGGTTAGGCCAAACCCATTGTCATTTGTCAGAGGGAATAAGCAGGGTCAACAACACGAGCGACAAGGTGTCGGCTCGGAAGCGGGCATTGGGAATGCCGGGATGTGAATCAACTCCTGCATATGTCGTATTAAGACATAAATGCGAAACAGTGTCAAGCGCTGCCGTCGATTTCTCTCGCAAATACGCAAGCAGGGAGATTTGCCGGACTTCTATAAAGACAGAAGAGTTGTCGCCACGCGGTATCTCTTATCGGCTGATTTCAGATGGATTGGGCAACTACACCGTTAAGTGATCGAATCCTCTTGCATATCGCTGGCCTTATGTTCTTCTCTTGATTTGACGGTTACCCGCATTGGCGCCGGAGTACGTACTAATACGCTGCAAATCCAATCCCAGCTTTGGACCCAATATAGTGAGTTCTCGCGCGTGATCGATCGAGAGTCTTCTCAATACTTTCTTGCCCTTCGGCGTGATTTCGAGCAATACTCGCCGCAAATCATCCGAGTCTGGCACGCGCAGCAAAAGTCCTTCGCGCACTGAGCGATTTACCAGTTCCACCACGCTGTTGTGGCGCAACTTGAGTCGCTTTGCAGCGTATGCGATCGTTACCGGAGTGCCCTCTCTCGCACCCGCAACCTGAAGCAAGAGCTGATGCTGCTGCGGTTGCAGGCCGGCTGCTATCGCGGCCTCTTCGCTGAAATGCAAGAATTTTCTCAGCTCAAAGCGAAACTCCGCCAGGCTCTCCACCAGAGAGCTTGGATCGGCCGAGTATGCTCCGGTAGCCACACGCACATCGTATAAAGATAGAAATGAATATGCAAACCTGAAGACGACGCCGGTCAGTCACCGCTACGATTGGCTGCCTCGGCGGATTAGCGGCTGCAAGCTGCCTGCCCTCGATTTCGGAAAGCAAGAGCTGCGCTGCGGTATATTGAATCCGATGGCGGAGGATCGATTGCCGCCGGTGGGGAGCAGATTCTCGGATGGCTCAGAACTGGAAAACCAAACTCATTCATAGCAGCGCCAAAGCCCCCGGAGGCTTCCGGGCGCTGAGTATTCCGGTGGAGCGCGCATCGACGGTTGTCTTTCCCGATTGCGAGTCGGCCGTGGGCGGGTGGGATGTTGAGGCAAATGGCCACACCTACGGCATCCACGGCACACCGACCTTTCTTGCTCTTGCGGGCCGCATTGCCGAACTCGAGGGCGGCGCACGCACATTGTTGGTCCCGAGCGGCCTTGCGGCTCTCACGCTTGTGGACATGGCGGTACTCTCGGCGGGTAGCCACGTGCTGATCCCGGATAACGTCTATGTGCCGAACCGTTTGCTGGCCGTCAGGTTGCTGCAGCGCTTTGGCGTTGAAGCATCGTTTGTGCGCCCAGCATGGGCGCACTCTTACGGGTGTAAGTCCCGTCGCGAGTTGGTCACAACGAGCGAAGTGAAGCGCAACTGCACGAGGGCGACCGAGTGTGGGGAGGAAGCGTGGATCGAAGCTGCGGGCCGATGAACAAGAACCGGATAGAAGGCGGTGCCGAGCAGGGCGAGCGGGCAAATGGCCGCGAAGCTCTTGTGACCAAGGTTCGGTGGC
>Ga0302194_10002178_pt1 | contig 12458 bp, 12 predicted proteins | sample II_Bog_N1_1_FD_200227 | JGI IMG/M metagenome (GOLD analysis project Ga0302194, IMG submission 200227) | Peat permafrost microbial communities from Stordalen Mire near Abisko, Sweden - II_Bog_N1_1 | ecosystem: Environmental > Terrestrial > Soil > Wetlands > Peat | place: Sweden: Abisko...
CCGCGAAATGATTGATGATAATGGCGAAGAATATATTTGTCACGAACTATTTCACCATTGGTTTGGCGATTTAGTAACCTGCAAAAGCTGGAGCCAGATTGCGCTTAACGAATCCTTTGCACGTTATGGAGAAACGCTTTGGTATACTCATGCTTTTGGTAAGGATATGGGAGATTATCACTTTTATGATGATTTGACAACGTACCTAAATCTATCACCTGAAGCTGACCAGCCACTTATACGCTATTATTACGATGATAAAGAAAAATTGTTTGATCACATCAGTTATGAAAAGGGCTGTTGCATATTGAATATGTTGCGTAATTACATTGGCGATGATGCCTTTTTTAAATCACTCAACCTATATTTAAAAACTAATGCCTATCAAAATGCAGATGTTAACGATCTGCGGGCTGCTTTTGAAAAAACAACTGGTAAAGATTTGAACTGGTTTTTTAACGAATGGTTTTTGGCAGGCGGCCACCCCGAATTAAATATGGATTACAACTACAACTCAAATACTCATATTGAAAGTGTTGCCGTATCGCAAATACAAAATACACATACAGGTACTCCGTTATACCGTTTGCCAATGGCAGTTGATATTTATTATAATGGCAAAGTAGAGCGACATAATATTGATCTTAAAACGGTAACTGATACTTTCCGTTTTTCTGTGCCGGTAAAACCAAACCTGGTTAATGTAGATGCCGATAAAATAATTTGCGGAGAGAAATCAGATAATAAATCTGATTCTGCATTTGCTTTTCAATACTACCATGCCCCATTGTATAAAGACCGGGCAGAGGCAATTGAACATTTTAAAGATGTTCAACACAAGGACATGAATTCTCAATTAGCATTATTTAATGCTTTAAATGATAAATTTTGGGCGTTACGTGTTTTGGCCATTAAAGAAATAGATTTGCATGATGATTTTTCTATAACTAATGCCCAACCAAAACTAATTCACCTGGCACAAACCGATTCAAGTTCCCAGGTGCGCGCGGCTGCATTGGAACAACTGGGGCAAAGTAATAATAAATCATTGATGGATTTATTTATTTCAGCTATAAACGATAGTTCATACCTTGTAGAGTACGCCGCACTTAATGATATTTTAGGTGTTGATACGGATAAAGCTTTTGCTGTGGCAAAAACTATGAGCAATGATTCTGAAACACTTTTAGTAGGTACTATTTCTGACCTATTTGCCAAACGCGGTATGGCAGATGATAATGGTTATTTTTTAACTCATCTTGATCATGTTAATTCTTATAGTAAATACCAAATGCTAATGAACTATGGTACGTTCATTGGCAGAATGGAAAGCCCGGTATTGGATAACGGTATTAACTATTTGGAAGACAAAGCTCAGCATGATGATGCCTGGGTTAAACGACTTGGCGCTATGAATGGATTGTTTCGTGTGTTTACAAACCTCGGTAATAGGCTTACTTTATTAAATAATCAGTTAAGTGGTACTAAAAATACTTCGCCTAATTATGCTTCTATACAACAAAAAGCACAAGCCATTAACGATCTTATGAATCAAATGCGGTTTAAAATACGAATGATAATAGATGCAGAGCAAGATCCAAATCTAAAAAAAATGTATCATAAAGCAGGGTAACAATATAGAATGGCGATCATAAAAACAGTTAGAGGGCTTACACCTCAATTTGGTAATAATAGTTTCCTGGCAGATAATGCTGTTGTGGTTGGCGATGTAGTAGCAGGAGACGATTGCACCATTTGGTTTGGCGCTATTGTGCGAGGGGATGTTAATTTTATACGGATAGGTAATAAAGTAAATATTCAGGATCAAGCTGTGATACATTGTACTTATCAAACGGCAGGTACAACTATAGGTAATAATGTTTCCATTGGCCATTCGGCCATAGTGCATGGCTGTACCTTAGAGGATAATGTACTGGTAGGAATGGGCGCTATAATTATGGACCATGTGCTGGTAAAAAGCAATTCTATTATAGCTGCCGGAGCTGTGGTGCTGGAAAATACAATAATTGAAGAGGGCAGTATTTATGCCGGTGTGCCGGCTAAAAAAGTTAAAGATATTTCACAAGAACAGGCATCCCGACTTATAACCAGAACAGCAAATAATTATGTAATGTATTCAGAGTGGTTTAAAGAGAAAACCTAATTACAGAGCAGCAACAGATACAACTTCTTTAACTTTTACTTTGCCTTCAGATAATTCTACACTGCAAGCTTCGTTTTTAGGATCATGTTCAAAGAACAAAATTTGATCTTTAGCCGCCGCTTCTTTTATAAAGTTTTCTTTTTCTATAAGTGTTACCAATGGGCGAACATCATACGCCATAACATAGGGTAGGGGCAGGTGCCCGGCACTTGGCACTAAATCGGCCATATATACAACCGTCTTTCCATTCACGTTAATATGCGGCAACATCATGGCTTCAGTGTGCCCGTAGACAAATTTTGCCGAAAAGCCGGTCATAATTTCTTCGCCGTCATTTATAAATTTCAAATGGCCGCTTTCCTGTATCGGTAAAATATTTTCTTTAAGAAAAGAAGCTCTCTCACGGGCATTAGGGTTCACTGCCCAATCCCAATGCTTTTTATTACTCCAGTAAGTGGCGTTTGGAAATGATAATACTAATTTTTTATCCTCATCATATTTTATGGCGCCGCCGCAATGGTCGAAATGCAAATGGGTAAGAAATACATCGGTAATATCATTACTGGTATAACCATGGTTTTTTAAAGAGCTTTCTACTGTATCTGCACCGCTTGGCTCGTAATACCCAAAGAATTTCTCGCTTTGTTTATTACCCATACCACAATCAATAAGTATTTTTCTATTTCCTTCAACAACTAACAGGCAGCGCATGGCCCAGGTGCAAAGGTTTTTATCATCGCCCGGGTTAATTTTGTTCCAAATCACTTTAGGCACTACGCCAAACATGGCGCCGCCATCCAGTTTAAAAAAGCCCGTATCTATGGTGTAGAGTTTCAAAGAATTCAAATATCAGTTATCAATAAACAATTATCAATTTGTTGGTGCCAGGTAATTTTGTTTTTTCTTAGCGTCTTTGTGCCTTTGCGTTTATATTATTTTATCTCATTCTTTACCAACAACTTTATCGAAGTCAGTGCAGCTTCCACACCCTTATTACCATGCTTACCTCCCGAGCGCTCAAGAGCTTGAGAGATATCTAATGTAGTTAGTACACCAAAAATAAATGGCACATTAAATTTTAAATTTAAATCCATTATGCCATTGGCAATAGCATCGCAAATAAAATTAAAATGAGGTGTTTCGCCCTTTATAACACAACCTAAGCAAATGATGGCATCTGGTTTTTTAGTATTGTAAAGTTGTTGGGCAGCTAATGGTAGTTCATAACCACCGGGCACAGATTCAATAAAAATTTTATTCTGCATGGCGCCATTTGCCACCAGTGTTTTAAGGCAGCCGCCAAAAAGCGCGTCGGTAATTTCTTTATGATAATCGGCTACAACAATGCCAAAAGAATATGCAGACACATCCCCTATAACCCCTTCATCAGATGATAAATTATGAAGATGGGATGCCATAAGCGTTAGGTTTAATTCATTGCTGTTGTTATCTCTGCAATATATTTATCAGCGTCACGGCCCTGTTGTGTGTTAGGGTATTTTTGCTTCAACTCTTCATAAAGCTGTTTAGCCTCAGCAAACTTTTTGTTATACTGCGCTAATTGTGCAGCCTTTTGCAAATACATGGGCGAAGTAAGGTCATCATCTACTTTGTAAGCAGCTTTCTTGTAATAATCTTCTGCATCGTTGTACTGATTTAACTCACTATAAGCATCGCCAATTTGGCCAAGTGCCATTACACTAACCACCTTATCATCAGAGCTAAATTTTTTAAAATACCTGATGGCATCATCAAACTTATGCTGGCGCAAATAAATATTGCCTACATAGTAACACGAAAGATTAGCAGCCTGTGTCCATTTGTAATTGTTAATGATCTTTAAAAAACCGGGATAATTATTGTCACCATTCAGCGCCAAATTCAAAGAATCCTTATCAAAATATTTTTGAGCCACAAACATTTGGCTTTGGGCATCAACCTCGCGTTTTGGTATATAATATTTGGTAAAACCAAAGTATAATACTAATACCCCCACAATAACTCCGGTAACTATGGATACGGTTTGCTTATTATCGAGAATGTATTTTTCTAATCTTGTATAGGTATCTTCAAGATTGGTAATTGGGTTGTCGTTTGTGTTGTCAGCCATTTTTTGTTATTATAGTTTAAGTATGTAAAATTAGTCTTTTATATACGGGTAATCCGCCTGAACATAATTATCATCATATAACTCTTCCGGTTCAGGAAACGGAGAATCTTCTGCAAACTTCACGGCCTCATCCACCTCATTTTTTATCTTGTCATTTATTGCTTCAATCTCAGCATCAGTAGCGTACTTCTTTTCTTTAATAACAGAGAGTACGTGGTCTATCGGGTCTTTTTGCTTGTATTCTTCCACCTCATCCTTAGAACGATACTTAGCCGGGTCGCTCATAGAGTGGCCACGATATCTATAAGTTAGTATTTCTAAAAACGTAGGCCCATGTCCTGCACGGGCATTTTCAACAGCTTCATACATGGCATCAAGCACTGTTTCAGGGCGCATACCATCCACTGGCTTTGAAGGCATATCGTAAGCCAACCCTAACTTGTAAATATCGGTTACATTAGAGGTACGTTCAACAGAAGTACCCATGGCATAATGATTATTCTCGCAAACAAATATCACGGGCAACTTCCAGGTCATAGCCATATTAAAGGTTTCGTGCAAAGCACCCTGCCTTACGGCGCCATCACCCATATAACAAATGCAAACGTTGCCGGTGTTGTTATACTTTTCAGCAAAGGCTATTCCTGCGCCAAGTGGTATTTGTGCGCCAACAATGCCATGCCCGCCAAAAAACTTATGTGCTTTGCTAAAGAAGTGCATACTGCCTCCTTTGCCCTTTGTGCATCCTGTAACCTTACCAAATAGCTCAGCCATGGCAGCTTTAGGGGTAATACCTTTAGCTATAGCCATACCATGGTCGCGGTAAGCAGTAATAATAACATCGCTTTCCTTAATAGCGCTAATGGTACCGGCAGCAATAGCCTCCTGCCCAATATACAAGTGGCAAAAGCCTCTGATCTTCTGTGTGCCATATAACATACCCGCACGTTCTTCAAAACGGCGTATCAGCAGCATTTGCTCATACCAACCCAAGTAGGTTTCTTTTGTTATTTTTATCTTTGCCAATCAGCAGTCCTTGAGCCCGCAAAATTAAGAAAATTACCATTGGAACAAAATAGCCCTTTTCTGCAGGAATTGCAGGTTACAAGTTTTAAAAACTGCCTGTCGGCTAAACTCTTATTTTCAGACAGATTTAACTGCCTTATTGGCGATAACGGCGCCGGCAAAACCAGCCTGTTAGATGCTATGTACTACTTATGCCTGGGTAAGGATGCCTTTAACTCCACCGACCAGCAGAATATAAAAACCACAGAACAGTATTTTAGGGTTGAAGGTAAATTTATTGTTGGAGACAGGGCAACTGATGTGGCTGTAGCCTGTGCAAAAGGCGCCAGAAAGGTTATTATGGCTGATATGATTGTATATACTAAAGCCTCACAGCATGTCGGTAAGTTTCCTGTAGTGGTTATTGGCCCTGATGACCATGAACTCATCTCTTCAGGCGGGGAGGCACGTCGCCGTTGGTTGGACCAAACCTTATCGCAAACAGATGCGTTTTATCTTGATGACCTTGTACAATACGCTAAAGTACTTGCCCAGCGAAATGCCTTTTTGCGGCAAGACAAACAATTTGCCGATGATGCGGATCTATTAAGCGTGTTTGATAAACAACTTGATGATTATGGCAGCCGCATTTTTGAGCGGCGTAAAATTGCTTTGGCTAAAATAGTACCTTTTATAAACCGCTTTTATGCCGCCATTTCAGGAGATAAAGAAAAGGTAACTGTCAGTTATACTTCTCAATTGTTTGATGACAGTTTGTTGAATTTATTAAAAACAAATAAATTTAAAGACCAAGCCATTCAACATACATCATGTGGCATACATAGAGATGATATTGAGTTTGAGTTAAGTGGTATGTCGGCCAGAAAATTTGGTTCACAGGGACAAATAAAATCTTTAGTATGTGCCATTAAGCTGGCGCAGTTTACGTTTACAGTTGACATTGTACAAAAAAAAGCTATTCTGTTATTGGATGATATTTTTGATAAACTGGATGAGAAGCGTGTGCATAGCTTGCTCAACTTATTATCAGGCGCTGAATTTGGCCAGGTATTTATTACTGATGCCCATAAGCATAGGCTACAAGTATTGTTTGCTGATTTAAAACTTACCTCCAAATTTTTTATTGTAGAAAATGGAAATGTAAATGATCCATTTTAAAAAATTACCACAGAGGCACGAATGTATAGAGAAAATGAAGCTTGCAAAACTGCCCACTGTCAACCTTTTTTTACTTAATTTTGACTAATGACCAACCACAACTTTACTCTTAAAGAAGCCATAGATGCCATGCTCGAACGCAGCAACATGCGTGAGCAGTTTGATGAAGTAAAATTAGTGGGTGGTTGGGAAAACCTTATGGGTAAAACCATTTCACGATTTACAAAAAAAATATACGTCAATAAAAAAGTATTGTATTTGTCTGTTGATTCAGCCTCTATGAAACAGGAGTTGTTATACAACAAAGCCAAAATGATACAAATGGTAAATGATTTTGTGCGTGAGGGGTATATAGCTGATATTGTTATCTGGTAATATAACATCCAGATTTTCATTAAAAACACCTTATTAGCATAATTTTTTATATTATATTGCGTTGTATTCGTGCAAATATTTTTTAACCAAAAAAAATAGTTATGAAAACAAAGAACCACCATCACTTCCTCTTCCTCCTTTTATCTTTATTTGTTATTTATTTTGGATGTAAAAAATCTAATGTAATGACATCTTCAGGGCCAAATGAAACTTATACAAGCGTAAATGATTTTTTTGCAAAAAACGGCAAGTTACCCAGCCAATACTTTACAGTTAGTGGCACAGTAGGAGGGAGTTTTACCGGCAGTGAGGGAACCAAAGTTACTTTTCCACCAAACGCATTTATTGATGGTAATGGTAAAATCATTTCAGGAAATGTAACTGTTCGTCTTGTTGAGTTATACAATAAAAGCGATATGTTTTTTAGCGGCGTGCTTCCGGTAGAAGATGATAACACTCTTCTACATTCGGGGGGCGAGTTTTTTATAGGGGGTACTTACAACGGACAGTTTGTAGGGTTGGCTCCCGGTAAAAGATTTACTGCGCTTATGCCTAAAGATTTAAAGGATACGCTGGCTAACCCAATAGCTTTTAATTTTCTAAGAGATTCAATAGATGACAATGGCTTACTGGGATGGGATGAAGCTAATGAAAATAACTTCCTTAATGATTCAACTAATGATTACGACAGTTTAATTAATACGGCAACAAATTATATATGGAGCGGGTATCATTTTTCTACTACTTTTGGCGACTCAGGGGTTTGGTGCAATAGTGATCAGGAGTTTACTAATACTAACTATGGCAGTATTAATATTATTCCTACTGACAGCCCTTCAACTTATGGTACTACTGTTTTCCTAATCTTTAAAATAAAGGCAATGATGCATGTGTACCAGGTGGGGGATGCTTATCCTGATCCTTTTGCTCCCATAGGATATGCAGCTACGATTGTAGCAGTAGGTGTAAAGAACAACACTCTGTATTCATCATTTACACCAGTTACCATTTCAAATGGATTGAATGTAAATTTCAAATTGAAACCAACAACATCGAATCAATTTAAAAGTGCACTAAACGCTTTAAATTAATTAGTTTTTAAAACCGTTCCAATTTTGAGAAGAAGAAATCGCCTTCAATAAGGGCATTTTCATCTGAGTCGGAGCCATGTATGGCGTTGCGCTCTAATGATTCTGCAAATAATTTGCGTATGGTGCCATCAGCTGCATTAGCAGGGTTGGTAGCGCCGATAAGTGTGCGAAATGCTTCCACAGCATTATCTTTTTCAAGAATAGCAGGTATAACGGGCCCTTCAGTCATAAACTTAACTAAGTCGTTATAAAAAGGGCGTTGTTTATGTACAGCATAAAACTGGCCGGCCTGTGCCGCTGTAAGTTGGGTTAGTTTTAATGCCACCACACGAAATCCGGCCTCTTGTATGTGTTTGATTATTGCTCCTGCTAAGCCATTGCTTACTGCATCGGGCTTAAGAATGGTTAAAGTTTGTTTGCCTGCCATGGTGTTTTTTAAATTTGTGACGCAAAAGTAGTTATTCGCTTTTATCCATAAAACCCTAAACTTAAAATAATTTCAATTTTTGTGTAAAAAATACGACCTTCGCACACTAATTTTTAATGATGGTTGAAGTTGAGGAGATGCAGGCGTTTACTGACACGCTGGCATCGGCTAAAAATATAGTAATTATTAACCACCGTAAACCCGATGGCGATGCCATGGGGTCGTGCCTGGCTTTATACCATTATTTCTTAAAAAAGTATCACACTAACGTTACCCTAATTACTCCTACTGATTATCCTGAGTTTTTGTGGTGGTTGCCCGGTAATGATAAAGTGTTGAATTTTGAGACCAATGAAAGCAAGGCAGCTTCTCTTTTAAATAAAGCTGACCTTATTTTTTGTGTTGACTTTAATCGTCCTCACCGTGCAGAAAAATTAGGCGAATTGATCCTGGCTTCCAAAGCTGCCAAAATTTTAGTTGATCATCATCCCGATCCTGAAGAAGTATTTGATTTTTATTTTCATGATGTAGAAGCTACTTCAGCATCAGAAATTGTATATGACCTGATAAAAAGAATTGGTGACGAGAATTATATTGATAAAGATGTGGCCACCTGTATTTACACAGGATTAATGACAGATACGGATAATTTCAGAATACCCAACACTACCTCTAAATCTCACCTTATTGCTGCCGACCTTATTGATAGGGGCGTAGAAAATGCAGAGATATATTCTAATGTTTACGAATCATTTTCTGAAAGCCGCCTTCGTTTTTTCGGATATTGCCTTACAGAAAAAATGGAATACCTTACTGATATTAAGACGGGAATTATTGCCATCAGGCGTGAGGATGCGCATAATTTTAATATTAAAACCGGCGATACAGAAGGGTTAGTAAACTATCCTATGAAAATAAAAGGCACCAGGCTTTCTATATTTATTACAGAGCGTGCTGACGGCGTAAAGCTATCCTTTCGCTCTAAAGGAAATATTGATGTAAACGAATTTGCCAAAGAATATTTTAACGGCGGGGGCCATAAAAATGCTGCCGGGGGTAGTTCAAAACTATCTGTTTCTGAAACAAAAAAACGGTTGATTGATCTATTATATAAAAATAAATATTTGTTTAACGAGTAAATAAAACCTATGAAAAAAATAATTCTTTTTGCAGCGAGTATAGTTATATCAATAGCGTCTTTTGCTGATAATGGCTATAAAACATCGCCAAGCGGGGTTCGCTACAAAATGTTTAGTGCCAATGCAGGTGCAAAAATTGCACAGGGCAATATTGTGCGCCTGAATTTTGCTATGCGCCTGGCTGCTAATGACTCTTTAGTTTTTAGCTCCCGCATGACAGGAGCCCCTGCTGATTGGAAAATAGACCCCCCTAAGTTTAGGGGCGATTTTATGGACGGCTTAACTATGCTATCTGAAGGTGATAGCGCAAGCTTTTTAATGCCTGATGATTCGGTTTATAAAGGAATGCAAATGCCTCCGTTTTGTAAAACAGGGCAGGATTTAAGATTGGATGTTAAAATTATAAAAATATATACTATGGACCAATACAACACTATGCAACAGCAAAATATGACCAAACAAAAAGGGGTGGATGATTCTACCCTACAGGATTATTTTAAAAAGAACAACATTACCAACACACAAAAAACAGCAGATGGTTTATATTATGTTGTTACCCAACAGGGAACAGGCGTAAAACCAAACCAGGGACAAAAGGTAAGTGTTAACTACACCGGAAAATTATTAGATGGAAAAGTATTTGATTCCTCATTAAAACCCGGACGTACCCCACTTGAATTTTCTATTGGTAAGGGACAGGTTATACACGGTTGGGATGAAGGGATTAGTTTGCTTAATGTTGGCAGCAAAGCTACTTTGTACATTCCGTCAACTATGGCTTATGGCCCAAGAGGAGCAGGTGGCGTAATTCCACCTAATGCTGTGCTTATTTTTGATGTAGAACTCATTAGTATTGCTAAACCACATTCTCCTGCTGTGGATGATTCTATCATCCAGGATTATGTTAAGAAGAATAGCCTGACCAATGTGCAAAAAACACAAGATGGCTTATACTATGTTATAACTACCCCGGGCACAGGTGCTAAACCAAACAAGGGACAAACAGTTACAGTAAATTATACCGGTAAATTTTTGGATGGAAAAGTATTTGATTCATCACTTAACCAGGGCCGTAAACCATTTGACTTTACCTTAGGACAAGGCCAGGTGATACCAGGATGGGATGAAGGAATTGCTTTATTAAATATTGGCAGCAAAGCCACGTTGCTTATCCCGTCACAATTAGCGTATGGCGAATCAGGCAATCAGGGTATACCCGGTAACTCTGTTTTGTTATTTGATGTAGAACTTATTAATGCAAAATAATTAAAATTAAAACCTAAAAAAACGAATATGAAGAAAATTGCTTTAGCAGTATTAACCACCGCATTTGCATTTACCGCTTGCAAAAATTCAGTAACCAGCGGATATGACAAAACGCCAGATGGATTATGGGTAAAAAAAATAAATATCACCAGTAGCCCAAAGGCTAAAGTAGGAGATATTATAACCGTGAATTTTGATGAGAGAACTCAAAAAGACTCTGAGATAATAAGCACTCGTAAACTTGGCAAACCGGCGCCGCTTGAAGTAAGGGCCCCTTTATACAAAGGTGATGTTGCAGAAGGACTTATTATGCTTGGCGCAGGAGATAGCGCTTCATTTTTAATGTCAATTGACTCTATGTTTAAAAAAAATCCGGGCCCACGCCCTGCATTTTTGAAATCGGGTGAGTATATTAAACTTAATATTAAAGTTCTTAGTGTAGAATCTAAAGAACAGGCAGAAAAAGAACGCGCTGATGCTGCAGCACAACAGGCGTCACAAGAAGGTAATGATATTGCTGATTATATAAAAACAAATAAAATAAAAGCACAGCAAACTGCATCAGGATTATATTATGCGATTGATAAGAAAGGATCGGGTCCACTACCAAAGCCAGGACAAAGTGTAACAGTAAATTACACCGGTTCATTATTGAATGGTACTGTATTTGACAGCAGCTTAAAACCAGGCAGATCACCATTTACATTTGTGCTTGGACAAGGACAAGTGATTAAAGGATGGGATGAGGGCGTTGCTTTATTACCTGTAGGTAGCAAAGCTCATTTAATTGTGCCCTCTGCATTGGGTTATGGCCCACAAGGCAATCAAGGTATTCCGCCAAATAGTCCATTAGCGTTTGAAGTAGAAGTGATAAGTGTAAAATAAATTGTATCTTAAGAATAGTTAAACCGCAAAGGGAGACAAACTCTTTGCGGTTTGTTTTTTAGGGTAATTGGTTAGTTTAGTGTTTTAGTTTTATGACTGAATGAGTAGTTCTTCTGATACATATATTGATCAACTTGCAAGGCAGGTAGTAATATTCAGGCCACTTAAGCGTATCATTTCTATTGTTCCCTCACAAACAGAATTACTTTTTTATTTAGGGTTAAATGAAGAGATAGTTGGAATAACAAAATTTTGTGTTCACCCTAAAGAAAAAATAAAGCAAAAAATAAAAATAGGAGGCACTAAAAATTTGAATATTGAAAAGATAAGGCAATTAAAGCCCGACCTTATTATAGTAAATAAAGAAGAGAATAATGAAGAGCAGGTTAATGAATTAATGAAAGAATTTCCGGTTTGGATGAGTGATATTAAATCGCTTGATGATGCTTATGACATGATAGAAAAACTGGGGATAATAGTAGGTAAACAACATGAATCGAAAAAGCTGATTAATGAGATACGATTGCAATTTGATGGATTAAAAAACAAATTAAAATCAACACTAGGTGATAAGCCATTAAAAACCATTTATCTCATCTGGCGCAATCCTTACATGACCATTGGAGCAGATACATTTATAAACTCCATGCTTCAACTAGCAGGGTTTAGAAATTGTTATGAAAACAAATTACGTTATCCGGAAATTAGTGAAGTAGATTTAGAAATGGCTAACCCTCAATTAATATTACTTTCCAGTGAACCTTACCCGTTTAAAGAAAAACATATTGAAGAGTTACAACATATTTGCCCCAACGCA
>Ga0302194_10002183_pt1 | contig 12441 bp, 7 predicted proteins | sample II_Bog_N1_1_FD_200227 | JGI IMG/M metagenome (GOLD analysis project Ga0302194, IMG submission 200227) | Peat permafrost microbial communities from Stordalen Mire near Abisko, Sweden - II_Bog_N1_1 | ecosystem: Environmental > Terrestrial > Soil > Wetlands > Peat | place: Sweden: Abisko, Stordalen...
TTTGAAAGATTCTATCCATCTCACTCGGATGAAAATTTCTACACTGTCAATGTGACAAGATCTGACGATTCATTGAGCAAATTGCATAATGAGTTTTTGAATTTGTTTTTCAAAAAGGGATTATTGCACGATATCAAATTTGGAATTCATTGCTTATCGTCTAATTGTCAAGGAGAGAGTCAAAATGGGGTGATCCCTTATCTGAAAACCCTCTACGACAACGAGAAGATGATTCCTTTTGATGTAGATGCCGAAAATGTGGCCCTGATTTTGAAATCTGGATACCACGAAGCGTTTCAATTTGTGGTCAAATATTTGGTTGGAGAGGAAAATTTCAAAATCAAACTTTCAAAAATGGGGAAAATCACATTCCAAGGATCTTACATTGGGAACGACAGACAAACCTTTCAAGAGACATTTGATCACTTGATCATAAGTACCATAAACGAGTGCTCCAAAAATGAACACAAAAAGAAATGCTTGAAAGACATACAAATCATTTTCATGAGGTGTTGTGATTACAAATTTATGTTTAATCAAATTTTTTGATTAAAAAAGGGCAAATAAAAATTTTGAATTTTTTTTTTTTTTTTTTTTTTTTTTTTTTTTTTTTTTTTTTTTTTTTTTTTTTTTTTTTTTTTTTTTTTTTTTTTTTTTTTCTCCAAATTTTAATTGTGGTTTGGAGAAAAAGAAAGAAAGAAAGAAAGAAAGAAAGAAAGAGAAGAAACATGGACGCTGTTGATAAATGGAGAGCCAAATACAAAACTTGGGTTGATGCCAACACCGAATTGCTTAAAAGCAATAAAATTGTATTTAGTAAGAGTCGTGTTGAGAATTCAACGATTGTTGCGAAGAAAATGATGGATTTGATGAATCTCGTAGCCACAGATTACTGGGCAGAAATTGGACCATTTCAAAATGTGCGCACCAAGGGAAGGGATTCATTGTGGTTTGGGCTCAATCTCGAACACGGAGAAGAGAACCAAGCTTATCTTGCAGAAAGGGGATGGTGCGAATGTGCCAATATGATGTTTGCTACGGCTGCGCTTGATGCAATTAATGGTTTGCAAAACATCAAAAAATACCCCGAGATGCAAGAGTTTATTAAAAAAGGTGATTTTAACTTTGCCCACCTTTTGTTTGTTTTGTACCTTGTCCAAGATCATGACTCTTTGAGTGTTGTCAGAAAGTACAGAGGGAACGAAAATGCCTTTCCAGAAGAAGACATGAATTTAATTTACAAACAAATTAAGGAAATGAACCTCGGGTTTTTGGAAGAAAAACAAAAAGAGTTTAAGGAGACTTTTGTTTTTGAGGAATAAAAAAAAACAATGATTTCTTCTGAATCTTTTTTTTTTATTCAAATCTTCTTTACTTTTTGTTTTTATTTTTTTATTTTTTTAGTAAGTTTGTTTTGAACACAAAGAAAAAATGAGGTAAAAGATCAAAAACACAAAAATGGAACGTACAAAATAAATTAGCGGGGTCAAATCTGAGGCTAGCGCGGAAGTCTTCTTGTGGTTTTCTGTTACAATTTTACATTGTTGATACAATTCTTGAAATTCATCCAAACTTGTGTTGACCATGACCCACCTTTGAGCCAACCCATCATATTTGTGTTTTATTATTACCATATTTCCGTGATAGTCACGTTTATCACAATTACCAAATGCCGTGTTTATCATGTCACTTGCAAATTTATTCATTTGGCCCCAATAGCCATCGTCAAAATAAAACACAAATCCCACGCCTGATTTTTCATGAAATGTTGGTTGGTAGCTGGTTAAAATACTCATATGTCCAAATGAAAATTTGAATCTGATAGTGTAAAGATCGGAACCTAAGGACCTTCCTGTATTCTTTGTATCTTTGAATTCAACAAGCATTTCGCGGTGATTTCCATCAGGAGACACACAAACAACTTGAAGTGTTTCGGTCATTTTTATTTTTATTTTTATTTTTATTTTTTTTTATTTTTTTTATTTTTATTTTTTTTATTTTTATTTTTTTTTCTCCAAAATTGAAGGGTTTTTTTTATTTATTCATTTAGCAATTGATTCCTTACAATAGTCATTGAGATTTACAATCCTTGCGAAGAGATCCTCCTTGCAGTATCGCTTAACACCAGCAAAAACATTATTTTGTGTTTCCTTAGGAAGCTTTTTTGCAATTTCAAATTGTTTATCTAATGAGAAATCTGGATTCTTTGAAATGGAATTAATGGTATCCTTCAGTTCGTATTCTTCCATGGGCCAAATATTCTTTGGATCCACAGTTAGCAGATACAAGAAAGGTGTCATTTTCCCTTTATCTCCAATACGATGTGTATTTTGTGGTTTGAGGTACTTTGAGATTCTTGAAAAATGCGAATCCAATAGTTCATGCACCGCAAGAGCACTATGGATGTTCATTTGTCGCTTTTTTTCTTTTTTTCTTTTTTTCTTTTTTTCTTTTTTTCTGTCTTTTTCTTTCTATTTTTTGTTTTTTTCTTTCTTTTCTTTTTTTTCCTTTTTCTTCTATTCACCTTTTTTGGAAGCTTCCTTTTCTGTTTTTTTCTTCTTCCTTTTTTAGAAAGAGAAATTGAAAAAAGTCCTTTTTAGTTAAAAAACTTTTATTTTTTTTATTTCCAGAAATGGTAAATTTGAGATATTTATCCACCATTTAAATAAAAATCGAAAAAAATAAAAATCAAAAAAAAATCAAAAAAAAAGAAAAAAAAAGAAAAAAAAAGAAAAAAAAAGAAAAAAAGAGGAGCAAATATGGAAGCCACCAAAAAAAAACTCAGTAAAAAAGAAAGAGAAAAACAAGAAAAGGAAACAAAAGAAAGAGAACGAAGAGATAAAGAAAAAGAGAAAAAAGAAAATGAAAGACTCCATTTTTTACAACAGGAAAGAGAACAAATAGAAGAGTTTTGGAGAAAGCAAAAAGAAAAAATTGAAAAAGAAAAGGAAAAGGAAGAGAAAGAAAAACAAGAAAAGGAAAAGGAAGAGAAAGAAAAACAAGAAAAAGAAAAAGAAGAGAAAGAAAAACTTGCTCTTAGAATAAAAAAGGTTGAGGAAGAGAACAATGAAAAAATGGAAAAGGAAAGAAATAAAAAAGAAGTGAAAAAAGAAACCGAGAAACAAGTTGAAAAAGAAGAGCAAACAATTAATGGCAAAGAGTGCAAGAGAAAGATCGCTGAGATTGAAGATGAATGTAAAAATGAAGAACTAGAGATCACCCAAAACTCAAATTTGAACAACAAAGAAAGAGAGGATTTAGTAAAGAAGTTGAAAATTTCAAAGAAAAGGAAGATAATGGAGATAAAAGAAATGATGGATAATGAAAGAGAGGAAAAGAAAGCCAAGATACTTGAAATCAAGGCCAAAAGAGAAGAAGCAAGGAAGATCAAGCAAGAGAAAAGAGATTCGAAAAAATCAGAGAAAGAGAAGTTTTTGGAACTCAAAAGGAAAAAAAGTAATGAAAGAACTGAAAATTTTAAAAAGCTTAGTGCATTACAAGAACAATTGTTTAACTTCAAAAAAGTTGTCAAATCCACAAATCCATTAATAAGGGGGTTTTTAAAAAACGAATGCATTAATGTTTTAAGTGACTCTGGGATGCAACACAAGATTCCATTTCCCAAAGATCTAACTGTTAAGGAATTGAAGGTACAATTGAAATTAAATGAAAATGGAGCAGGAGAGGTTGAGAAGATGATCTTGATTTTTGCGGCCACTATGTTGGAAGACGAGAAGAAGTTAATTGATTACGAAATTGGCCCTTCTTTTATTCTTTTTCTATTCCACTTAAAATAAAAATAACAAAAAATCAGAGTTGTTAAGTTTTGAATAAACAAAGTTTCTTCTTAATCAAGTTTTTTTTTTTGCTTCAAAAAAAAGAAAAAAATAAAAAAAGAAAAAAGAAAAAAGAAAAAAAGAAAAAAAGAAAAAAAGAAAAAAGAAAAAAGAAAAAAAAAGAAAAAAAAAAAAAAAAAAAAAAAAAAAAAAAAAAAAAAAAAAAAAAAAAAAAAAAAAAAAAAAAAACTTGAACTTTTATTGTTTCAAAAAAAAATTGAAGAAAAAAACAAAAGGTTTTTAAAAAAATTGTTTTGTGTTTGGGGTTTTTTTAAATTTTTTTCTTAACAACCAGTTATCCAAGTTCCAGAGATAGGAACAGTGTTTTTGAAAGTGCAGCAATAGTCAGACCACATGTTAACAAGATAAGTTCCATTTGAAGCAACGCCATTTGGAGGAATAGTCCAGTTTGATTGATCAACATTGGTTTCACCGTTCAAAGCGTCAAAGATGGAATCACAACTAAATATGCAAGAACCGGGTGGGGCAGTAGGTCCTGAAGTAGGAGTTGTGGTTGGGGTAACAGTGGGAGTGGTAGTAGGAGTAGTGGTAGGAGTAGTGGTAGGAGTAGTGGTAGGAGTAGTGGTAGGAGTAGTGGTAGGAGTAGTGGTAGGAGTAGTGGTAGGAGTAGTGGTAGGAGTGGTGGTAGGAGTGGTGGTAGGAGTAGTGGTAGGAGTAGTGGTAGGAGTAGTGGTAGGAGTGGTGGTAGGAGTAGTGGTAGGAGTGGTGGTAGGAGTGGTGGTAGGAGCCGAAGTTGGCCCAGAAGTTGGTGCAGAAGTGGGAGAAGAAGTTGTTGAAAATGCTCCAAAATCAGAGAATATCCAAACGCCTCCAAAGAAATTGTCGTTAATGGGTCCTCCCGTAATTGCTGTATCACCATAAGCATCAATTCCCACACTCAAGCCTTGAGCAACTTGGGGTCCTATATAACCACCACCAACCAATTTGGAACCATCTTGATACCAACCAGTTCCGTTGTTAACAAAGATCCAAGTGGCACCAATACCTCCATTATCAGAATCACCACCGATTGCAATCACATCACTACTGGTTCTTGCAATAGATACAGCAGTTCCAAAGGTTGAGAAAACGGTACCGTCACTCGGAACCAACTTTTGGCCTTGTTGAACCCAACTTCCACTTTGGAGGGCAAAAACCCAAAAAGCTCCAGTTAGATTGTTGTCTGCAAATCCTCCAATGACCAACAGATTTCCATCACCATTCAAGGAAACGGAACAACCTTGCATAACACTTGGAGGGGTGCCCATTATAAAGTTTGGCAAGGTTGGAACATATCCAGATCCAACCAATTTAGAACCTTGTTGTGTCCAAACCCCACCGGATCTGGTAAACACCCAAGTGGCCCCAGTTCCGTTGTTGTCATTTGAAAGTCCAACTGCAAGAGTGTTTCCGTCTTCTGATAAACTGACAGATCCAGATTCAAATTGGGTTGTGCCGTTAACATAACCAGAACCCACTAATTTGCTTCCTTGCTGGTACCAACTGGTTCCATTGTTTACAAAAATCCATGTGGCTCCAATTGAATTGTCATACAAACCAAGCATTGCAAGGGTGGATCCGTCATAAGATAACGAGACCGATGATCCTTGCCAATCTAAGTTGTTTCCAGCCATGATATTTCCAGACAAAACGTAACCAGTTCCAATGAGTTTGTTTGTTTGTTGGGTCCAAACTCCAGCGGTTCTGGTGTAAATCCAAGCTCCTCCGGTAGCAGAGTTTCCAAATGGACCACCCACTGCCAAAGTGTTCCCGTCTCCTGAAAGGGCGATAGAATAACCGACCCCAGAGGCCCCAGTGTATGAATTTGCATCGCTGGGGATGTATTTTGGACCTTGTTGAACCCATCCTGCTGTAGTGTTGATAAACACCCAAAAAGCACCAATAGTGTTATTATCACCCGGGGCACCAAATGCAACAGTGTTTCCGTCATCAGAAATGGCAACCGAATAACCCTCAAGAGTTTGGTTTGCGTACCCGGGAACTGGATTTGATCCAACCACAGTACTGAAGGAGCTGAAAAACAAAGAACTTCCAAAGCTTGGGATAATGGTAGGAGTAACCGTAGGAGTGGTAGTAGGAGTGGTAGTAGGAGTAGTGGTAGGAGTGGTAGTAGGAGTAGTGGTAGGAGTAGTGGTAGGAGTAGTGGTAGGTGAAGAAGTAGGAGTGTTGAACACACAAGTTGAACTTGACAGAGTGTAGTTAGAATAACAAGCTGTGCATTCATTGCTCAAAGGTCCAGTACAAGTAGTACAACCAGTACTGCAAACGCCACATGTTTCTGGATTCATTTCATAAGTACCAGTTGGACAATACATTGAAGAGACGCACACACCCGTGGGCACTATCACCAACAGACCTCTTCCAAAACAAGAGGTACAATTATTTCCTGTACCGTAACACGTGCCACAAGGGGCTTCGCATCGTTCACATTCCACTCCATATTCTAAATATTGCCCATAGGCACAACTTGGAGGTGGGAATATCCAATCAGAACAAACTCCGAATTTTGAACCCGGAATGGTGTCCATTGGTGCGCAATCGAGACAATAAGGTAAGCTCGCGTTTGTGGTCAAACCCGTCATGTTTGTGGAGCACAAAAGACAATCAGATGGACAAGGAACACAGACATCCAAATAATTCAATCCCATTCCATCAGGGCAATTGTTGACACACGCACCCTCATACATGAAATATCCATAAACACACGTCTCACAGTCAGTTGAGTTTAAAGGAATCAAGCAATTTTCAGGTCCAGCAACACACTCATAATTTGTTAAATCCTCATAATAATAGTCTCCACAATCTGCAACACAAGTACCTCCGGTTGTGAGGAAATAAGTTGGACTACACGTTTCACATGTTAAGGGGTTTAAAGGAACTTTGCAATTAGAAGGTCCATGGACACAATTATTCGTTGACAAATCTTCATAATAGTAATCCCCGCAATCAGTTACACAAGCACCTCCATATGTTTTGAAATATCCTGAAACACACGTGTCACACTCGATTTCACTTGACCCCAAACACGTTTGGCAGGTTGGATAACAAGCTGAGCAAGTCGGCACAAAATCGGTTGTCAAATAAGTTGAAGCTGGGCAAGTTTCATAACATTCGCTGTCATAAAGATAAGGAAGAGAACCGGAGCATGAGATGCAATCAGAACTTGATCCAGAGCAAGATGCACAATTTGAGCTACAGTTTTGGCATGCGTTTCCAACCGTCAAAAATTGGTGGGTTTGACAAGAAGTGCAAGAGCTTGGTCCACCCCCATTACAAACATAACAGCTTGGATCACATGCGGCACAATCACTTGGACCGGATTGATAAGTTCCACTCGGACACAAAACGTCGCAATTGCCATTGTACATAAATGGCGCGGAATCTTTGCAAGTTTCACACGAATCAAGGCCATTACAAGTGGCACACTCAGATGGACATTCGCTGCAAATACCCTCATTAACAAAATATCCATCAGGACAAGTAGTACAACTGGTTTCACTAACACACTCGATGCAATTTGGAATTGAAATTGAGCACATCTGAACTAATCCAGCTGACACATAATATCCGATGTCAGCAGCTTCACAGTTTGAATTACTGGTGCATGCAGCACACCCAGTGGGACAGTTATTGCAAACAGTTCCGTCAAAATATTGGGTTGAGGTACAATCAGCAACACAGCCATAATCCACAGTGAGTTGGTAATCGGTGTCACAGGTGATGCATTGATCAGGGACAGTGCAATAAGCGCAATTTGAGGGACAAGTGAGCAATTCACAGGCGCCGTCATATGGAACATAACCGGGTAAACAGGAAGTGCAGCTCAGGTAACCGTAAGCGGTACAAGCAGCGCAACCGGCAGAACAATTGTTACAACTGTAACCGTCAAAGAATTGGTTTGATTCACAATTTGGGATACATTGGTAGTCCAAGGTAACTTGGTATCCAGCACTGCAACTGGAGCATTGTTCGGGGATTGAGCAACTATCACAATTTGATGGACAGATCAGCAATTGACAAGATCCAGCATAACCAACGTAACCCTCATCGCACTCGATGCAGTCTGAAAATGTAGAGCCCGTGCAAATGGAACAACCAATTGAACAAGCGTTGCACTCACCGGTGGTTTCATAAAATCCAGAGTTACAGGTGCATTCACCGGGACCACTGCTGTATGAATTTACAGGACAGCTCAAACAATCACCAGAACCACCCCCACTGCAAGTGGCACAGGATGCGTCACAAATGGAGCACACTGCCCCATTAAAATAATAACCTGCTTGGCAAGTGCAGGTTCCGTTATAAAAGGTCATGCTTGGGTCTTCACAAGTAACGCAATTGTCTGAATCCCCACCGTCACAAGTTGCACAGGTGGGATCACAGGGTTCGCACAAATGAAGGGACATGTTGAAGTATCCCATTGTTGGACAAGTGCAGGTACCGGATAAAAAGGTCATACTCGGATCAATGCAACTCAAACAGTTGTCAGCTGTTCCGGAACAACCATTGCATTCGTAATCACAAACACCGCATTCTGCTGTTCCATAATTCCAGTACTGACCATCTTCACAAGATGAAACTTCACAAGAATCCCCACTCCATTGTAGAGGGCAAGTACATGAAGCAAATCCATCTCCGTAGCTCGTGCAAGTCCCACCATTTTGACAAGGGTTTGAATTGCACCCGGGAGAGCCTGTACAATCAGTTCCCCAGTAGTAATCAACACAGGCACAACTATACGAGGTTGGGGATTCGTTTGCACAAACACCTCCGTTCAGGCATGGTTCTGACATACAAGGTGGGGGGGTTTCACAAGTTTCTCCTGAGTAATATGGAAGACAGGTGCATGTGTATCCACCATATTCAGTATCAGAACAGGTTCCTGACCCCCCACAAGGATCGGTGGAACAACCGGGTTCATTTTGGCAAGTATCACCCCAATACCCACCCGCACAAGCACAAGTAAAGGTGTAATCGGCCCCATTTGTGCAACTTCCTCCGTTGTAACAAGGATCTGAATCACAAGCATAGGTCATTGTTGCTTCGGCGAATAACAAAAGATTTGAAAGTATCAAAACAAGTGGGATTAACCATGTGGCCTTTTTGTGGCCACTTCCAAAGGAGTGAGAGATAAAGGTCTTTGACTTCATTTGTCCCCGCCCCCTTTTTTTTCTTTTTTTTTTTTGTTTGTTTGTTTTGAGTTTTTTGGATTTTTTTTTTTTTTTTTTTTTTTTTTTTTTTTTTTTTTTTTTTTTTTTTTTTTTTTTTTTTTTTTTTTTTTTTTTTTTTTTTTTTTTTTTTTTTTTTATTGTTGTTGTTGCAAACTATGAGACTCTCAGGGTTGCAATGTGTTGTGATTTATTACGCTATTTATGCAATTATTATTGGATACATTTTTTATTACTTGTCAAATCACACTTATTCGGAGAATGATTCCATTGTTATACCAGAGTAATTTTTTTTTTTTTTTGTGTGCATTATTGTTGTTTTTTTTTTCTTCAAAAAACAATAAATTAGTTGTGATTTTATTGATTTTATTTGATTTTTTTTCTTTTTTTTTTAATTTTATTACCTATATTGACCATAATAATCAATACGCTTGCCAATGTCAAAATCACTCTGCAACATCCTTGTCCTTGACCTTTTTGCCAACCTTTCCTTTGAAAGGCCCTCATTTGGGTCGGCTTCTGAACCGGCTTTGAAGTGCAATGGAAAATCTTCTATCTTTTTATTTTCATTGATTCTGTTGGTTATCACAATGTCATTCAAGATCACATCAATGGCTTCTTCCAATTTGTTATCACTTCTGCTAGTGTGGAAAGATGAGGCACCATTTCTTGCATTCATTTTTGAGATAATTATTTCAGAGGTAACTACCGCCACACTGCTCCACATGTAGGTGAGATAATCCTTTTCAGTGTAGACGTTTGACGTATTTGTGTTTTCGTGCATGTAATAATTCTTGTGTCTTCTCAGTTCTATCGCTGTTATAGCAGCCTTTGTGGGGGCGGTCAAAGCCGGGGAATAAGAAATTATTCCTCCTATCACTGGATGCAAAACCCATTCAATATTTGGAGTACTTCCGTTTTTGTAAATCTCGTTTATGATTTGAATCTTTTGTGCACTGAGTTTGGGATCGTACAACATGAACCAAGCCAAGGCGTTTTCCTTGTTATCCAAATGATCCTTTAATGGTGGGACATCATGGAACATTTTCAAAAATAGACCTATTGGCATTTTATCAATCAACTCTTGGTTTACCACCCATCTTGGCCTTTTGTGGATTAGCTCCCGCTGGGGCCTTTTGAAATGGACATTGTCTTTGCTTGGATACAATGGAGCTCTTTCATTGTCATCACCACTTCCATCACTGTCTCCATCTCCACCACCACTCTTACTGCCTTTTGTTTTTTTGTTGTCGTTGTACCTTCGTTCACTATTGAATTTGCCTTTTTTGTTCCTTTCATAATCAGGAAAATCGTCTTCGCTATCACTGTTGACAACTTTTTTGCTAATGTGAACATTTTTGTAGGCATTTCTGTATTCGCTGTTTGATTTTTCGAATCTCGCTTTGGAGTAATTGGGATTGAGCAAATGTCTTTTGTAGTAATCGTTGGATTGTTCATGGGCCATTCTTTCATAATCTGAATCCTCGTCACTGCTGTGTTTTTTGCCACTTTCATTGTACCCAGTTCCACTTGCAGAGTTTTTCAAAGTACTAAATGAGAAACTTCCCTTATTTGAATAAAATCCGTTGTCCTTTTCTTCATTTTTTTTCTTTTGGTTTGAACCAGAAGAATTTTCATTTTTTTTGGGATAATCGTCTCGGTTGTTACTCCATTGCCTTGATGGCCTGTTATCTGAATTTCGGTCCCAGTCCCGGTGAGAGACATAAGGGGGGCCGTTGTTGTTGTTGTTGTTTCGCGAATAAGAAGAATGAGGGGGGTTGTTTTGACTAAAAATTGATCTTGATAAGTTATTTTGATTTCTTTTCAGATCTTCAAGTTCTCTTGACAATCTTTCAGTCCTTTCTTCAAGCTCCCCGGGCTTTGTGGCAAATTTGTTTAGATCCACTACTGTGGGCCTATCTTCATTTGGCTGCACATATTTCCAAGCAGCATCTGACAATCTTATTTTGGTGTTATGTCCGTCTCTCGGATCAATCCTGACCCCGGGTTTTGCAATGTCACTTCTCTTACCCCCTTCGATATCAGGGGAATCTCCCGGTGCGGTTTTTTTTCCATCTTTTCCCTTTTTCTGTTTACTGTTCATGTCCTTGTCAGTGGCTTCGTCGTGATCCATCTCATCCATCAATTTTGCAAAATCACTGTCACTCATTCTACTACCACCGGGTCCAAAATTGTCATTTTTCAAATAAGTGTTTAGCGCTTGCTCTGTCACTATATTCAAACTGCTCATTCCTTGTGCCAATGCATCAATTTCATTAATAATTAAGGTGTTAAGAGGGATCCCGGTATGTCCAGAAACGGCTTGCCCATATTTGTATTGATCGCTCTTTTTCAAAGCTGCGAATCTTTGATTCATCGACTCGATCCACTCCTTTCCATATTTCGCATTTTCTTTGATGTAATCATAGGCCTTTCCTGAGGGCGCAGGCATTTTATTCATAAAACCTTTGATGGATTGATTTGAAGAAAGCTCATTTCCATCAAAATTGAATTCAATGTCTGTATCAATAAAATCCTTTTTGAATTCTTCGCCCTCTTCCTCTTGCCTTTTTCTTTCTGTCTTTGCTATTGCTTCTTCCGCTTCTTGTTTTTTCTTTTCTCTATCGTCCTTATTTTTCTCTTTTTGTCTCTTTCTTTCTTCTTCTTTCAATCTTTTTTCTTTTTTTTTCTCTTTTTTTTCTTTCTTTTTTTCTTTCTTTTTTTCTTTCATTTCCTCTTTTCCTATTGGTGACAATGGTCTTTTTTTCCTCTTTCCAGCGGAGTGGTCTCCAATTTTTTCATTTTCACTTTCACTCTCGCCACCACTGTTGTGATGTTCTCCTATTTCCTTTTCTTTTCTTTTTTCATATTTTTCATTTTCATTTTCCCTTTCGTTGTGTTTATTTTCCTTCTCAACATGCATGTCGTGTTCATCATCATCATCATCAGCAAATTTTGAAAAACGCATTTTTTTGCCTTCAGTAAGATCGACTTCGTTTATTTGTTCTGGTTCCGTTTTTTCAATGCTTTCTATCTCAACCTTTTCAACCTCTTCATTTAACTTTTCAATCTTTGCATCTTTCAAATCCTTTAGATGATTGCTTTCATTTACCTTTTTTGTGAGGATTATCGCCCTTTCAAAATTGTGGAGGGGCAGTTTCTTGTTATTGAAAAAATTCCCTCTCGGCGGAACAATCCTCAAATAACTGTAGTTATTGTCCATAAAGCCTCTTTGGATTTTTTTCGAAAACTCGTTTGTAAATTGATTTTTTTTTTTTTTTTTTTTTTTTTTTTTTTTTTTTTTTTTTTTTTTTTTTTTTTTTTCCTTAAGTCTATGCACCTCAAAGTTCACATATGAGTTCAAAAATTACCCTGTTCAAAATTCAGATAACAAGCACTTTTTGATTGTTTAATAA
>Ga0302194_10002187_pt1 | contig 12423 bp, 11 predicted proteins | sample II_Bog_N1_1_FD_200227 | JGI IMG/M metagenome (GOLD analysis project Ga0302194, IMG submission 200227) | Peat permafrost microbial communities from Stordalen Mire near Abisko, Sweden - II_Bog_N1_1 | ecosystem: Environmental > Terrestrial > Soil > Wetlands > Peat | place: Sweden: Abisko...
TTGCTTCGGGAGAACTTACAAGTATTCAGGCTTTGCGCACAACTTAACTTATTTTGAATCACTTATAACCGGATCTGTGAGAAGTTATCGCCCAGCAATTTACGGCGCATAACTTCTCATTGATCAGCGTGCACAAGTGAGATGGTCAGGGACTGCTGACGCCGTCGTCCTGCCGTGTCATCGATGGCCTATCAGGAGGCCTTCTGCAGCAATTCCTGCTCTGCGCGCAGCCAGTCCTGTTCTGCAAATCCATCAATGTAACCGCGTTGTGCCCAATACCGTTGAGCGAGTTTCTCGATCTCCTCGCGGGAAGGCATGACCGGAACTGGGGTCGTCGCAACTTTATCCGCCTTCACTGCGGCCTTACGTGGTTTCGCGGGTGCTTTTGCTTTCTTGACTGTATCTGCCATGTATATCTCCTTAAAAAGTAGGATTCGCCGCCAACATGCGGGGCATCATCTATAGAATACAAAAACTCAGGCTGGAAAGCGAGTGGCAGCGCCCCTACACGTACCATTTTGCTCAATATGCGGAGAAGGAGTCCGCGGCGATTCGGGCTGCGGACCTCAGTCTTCTGGAATGATGGAGCTCATTGCTGCTTGGCAATTGCAGCTGTTGCGAGCGTGCTGCCGAGCCCCATGGTTTCAATCGCGGAGGACGGGACCAGCACCATGGCGCCTTTTTCGCGAATGGCTTCGTAGAGCATGTTCATGCCGCGCAGATGCAGAGCACCCGGGTTCTCGGCGTAGACGCGCGAGGCTTCAGCGAACTGCGCGGAGACCTGCACTTCGGCATCGCCGAGGATGATGCGTCCCTGACGCTCGCGTTCGGCCTGCGCCTGTTGCGACATGGCGTTCTCGAGTGCCTGGGGAATGCGCACATCGCGGATCTCAACCGACTGCACGGTGATGCCCCAGGAGGTGGTTTTTTCGTCGAGAATTTTCTGCAGTTCTCGGCCCATTGTCTCGCGCTCGGTGATCATCTGCGCTAACTGATGCCGTCCGATGGATTCGCGCAGGGCGGTTTGCGAACTAAGCGTGATGGCTTCCTTGAAATCTTCGACTTCGAGGATGGACTTCTCCGCATTCCAGACCAGCCAGAAGATAATGGCGTCGACGTTGACGGGCACGGTATCGCGCGTCAATGTTGACTCGGCGCTAACCGTCGTGACACGCACACGCTGGTCGACGAAGCGGCTCAAGGACTCGATGATGGGAATAATCAGAAACAGGCCCGGCCCGCGCAGACCGCGATAGCGCCCGAAGCGCAGCACGGCAACCTTCTGCCACTGATCTACAACGACGATGGCAAAGAGAAGGTAGAGGCCGACGAATACTCCCAGCAGGATGAATACTGGCATGTTGGTCAGCCTGGTAGCGCAGAGGCCGGCGAGAACGCAGATGATTGATGCGGTAATGCCCACGCTTGAGAAGTTCTTATACGAATTCATGATTCCTCCTTACTTACCTGCTACTTGCGCTTGAAGTCTTCGTCCGGTGAGAGCTCGCGCAACGCCTTCATCAACTGTTTGAGAGTGAAGCCGGCGGCGCCGGCGCGCGAGACGAATTCGCCGGCGAGTTGCGCGAGAATGCGTTCACGGTCGTCCCTGGAATACTCAACCTTGCGGTCAGAGATGAAAGTGCCTGTGCCCTGCTGGGTGTCGAGGAGTCCGCGAATCTCCATTTCTCGATAGGCGCGCGACACGGTGTTGGGATTGATGGCAAGGTCGACTGCCACCTGGCGAACAGTGGGTAGTTGGATGCCGATGGTAAGGCCACCGGAAGCGATGGCCGCCTGCACCTGGTCAATCAATTGACGATAGACGGGAACGCCACTGTGCGCATCAAGGCGGAAGGCGAACGGCCGTGGCTCGAGCTTATCCGGTTTTGATCCGTTCCGCTTCATGAATACAATAATGTACTAATTGACTAGTACAATGCAAGAAGAATCAAGAAAATAGTTTTAGGGATTGCATCTCGCAGTCGGAGTCTGCAGCTTTCGAGCTGGACGGATTGCCAACTTGCCCGCATTAGGCCGCCCGTGTTTGACTGGTTGCCGAAGATGAGGGACGCGATGGGATACATTCTTGCGCTGGACCAGGGAACTACAAGCTCACGGGCGATTCTGTTTGACGAGGCAGGAACGATTGTTGCAACGGCGCAGCATGAGTTTCAGCAGTTCTATCCGCAAGCGGGGTGGGTGGAGCACGACCCGACGGAGATTTTGACCAGCCAGCTCTCGTGCGCGGTGGAAGCGCTGGGACGAGCCGGGGCGCGTCCGCGGGATGTGGCGGCGATTGGAATTACAAACCAGCGCGAGACCGTGATTGTGTGGGAGCGGGCGACGGGGAAGGCGATTCATCCGGCCATTGTGTGGCAGGATCGGCGGACGGCTGCACGCTGTTCGGAGCTTGAGGCGAGTGGAGTTGGGGATGATGTATCGAATCGAACGGGGCTGGTGCTGGACCCGTATTTCTCGGCGACCAAAGTGGCATGGATACTGGACAACGTACCCGGGGCGCGAGCGCAGGCTGAGAGAGGCGAACTGGCATTCGGCACCGTGGATAGCTGGCTGATATGGCACCTGACCAGCGGAACGAAGCATGTGACGGATGTGACCAATGCTTCACGAACGCTGCTCTACAACATCGTAAAAGGCGAATGGGACGACGAGCTGCTGCGCACCTTCGGCATCCCGGCGAGCCTGCTGCCTGAGGTGGTTTGGTCGAGCGAGCGCGTGGGGCAGGTGACGACTTCGCTGGGGCTGGGAGGCATTGAAATTGCGGGTATTGCCGGGGATCAGCAGGCGGCGCTGTTTGGGCAGTTGTGCTGGAGTGCCGGCGAGGCCAAGAACACTTACGGGACTGGTTGCTTCCTGCTGCAGAACATTGGGCGGGAGTTTGTGCGATCGAAGCACAGGCTGATTACCACCGTCGCAGCCAGTGCCGACAAGCGGCTGGAGTATGCGCTTGAGGGGAGCATCTTTATCGGCGGGGCGGTGGTGCAGTGGCTGCGCGACAACTTGCGGCTGATCGGGTCGTCTGCTGAGGTCGAGAGCCTTGCGGCGGGCGTGCCGGATGCGGGTGGAGTGGTGTTTGTGCCTGCATTTGTGGGACTTGGGGCTCCGCATTGGGATGCGCATGCCGGTGGGTTGCTGATTGGGCTGCGACGGGATACCAAGCCGGGCCACATAGCGCGCGCGGCGCTTGAGAGCATCGCGTACCAGGTTGCGGACGTGCTGGAGGCGGTGGAGAGCGAGACGGGAACGCCGCTGGCCGCGCTCCGGGTGGACGGGGGAGCTTCCGTAAATAATCTGCTTATGCAGTTCCAGGCGGATGTGCTGGGGGTGCCGGTGGTGCGGCCTCAGGTGACGGAGACTACTGCCCTAGGGGCCGCATACCTGGCTGGATTGGCAACGGGATTCTGGGATGGACCGAGCGAACTGAAGTCCAAGCGCGAAGGGGACATGCGATTTGAGCCGCATATGGATGCCGGTGAGCGGGCGGCGCGGCGGGCGGTGTGGCAGAAGGCTGTGGAGCGGGCGAAGGGATGGACGGAATAAAGCAGCTATCAGCGTACAGCTGACAGCCGCGAACGCGAGCTGGAGCAGGTTATGCGACGGGACGAGATGGTGCGGCGGATCAGGGAGCGGGCTCAGCAAGGAGAACCCTGGGATATCGCGGTCATTGGAGGTGGTGCCACAGGCATGGGCGTGGCTGTGGATGCGGCGTCCCGCGGGTTGGCGGTGGTGCTGGTGGAGGCACACGACTTTGGCAAGGGGACCAGCAGCCGGAGTACCAAGCTGGTGCATGGCGGGGTGCGGTACCTTGAGCAGGGGAATGTTCCGCTGGTGATGTCTGCGCTGAAGGAGCGGGGGCTGATGCGGCAGAACGCGCCTCATCTGGTGCACGATTTGGCGTTCGTGGTGCCGAATTATTCATGGTGGGAGGCACCGTTTTACGGGATTGGGCTGAAGCTGTACGACCTGCTGGCCGGCAAGTACGGGTTTGGCGCGTCGAAGCTCTTGTCGAAAAGCGAAACCCTGGAGCGGCTGCCGGGCCTTGAGCCCGAGGGGCTAACGGGTGGGGTGGTCTATTACGACGGACAGTTCGACGACGCGCGGCTGCTGATTCATTTGGCCATGACGGCGGCGGATCATAACGCGGCGCTGGTGAACTACTGTCCGGCCACGGCAGTGTTGCGCGATGCGGAGGGATATGTGAATGGAGTGTCCGCGCGGGATGCGGAGACGGGCGAGGAATTTCAAATTGCGGCGCGGGTGGTGGTGAACGCAACCGGAGTTTTCACCGACGAGGTGCGCCGCATGGCAGACCCTGGCGCAGAACAGCTTGTGGTGACGAGCCAGGGGATCCATCTTGTCTTCGACCGCAGCTTCCTGAAGGGGGACACGGCGCTGATGGTGCCCCGTACCAGTGATGGACGTGTGCTGTTTGTGATTCCGTGGCATGGGCATGCAGTGGCGGGGACAACCGATACGCCAGTAGACGTGCCGAGTCTGGAGCCGCGTGCGTTGGAAGAGGAGATTGAATTCGTGCTGGAGACGGCGGGGCGGTATTTGAGCCGGCCACCCGAGCGTGAGGATGTGCTGGCGGTGTATGTTGGGTTGCGGCCGCTGGTGAAGGGCGACGGGAAGACGTCGGCGTTGTCGCGGGATCATGTGATTCACGTGGACACGTCGGGGCTGCTGACCATCACCGGGGGCAAGTGGACGACTTACCGGCACATGGCCGAAGACTGCGTGGATCATGCGATCACGCTGGGCAAGTTGCCCGATGTGGAGTGCAGAACGAAGAATCTGCGGATTCATGGGTATGCGGAAGAGTTGGCGGCGCTGGGAAGCCTGCAGGTTTATGGAGCGGACGCGGAGGCGATCCGGACGCTGGCCGAGGACCCAGCAATGGCCGTTCAACTTCATCCCGAGTTGCCGTATATTGCCGCTGAGGTGGTTTGGGCTGCGCGGGCGGAGATGGCGCGGACGGTGGAAGATGCGCTGGCGCGGCATACGCGGGCGCTGTTTTTGAATGCGCGTGCGGCGACCGCGATGGCGGAACCGGTGGCGCGGCTGCTGGCAACGGAACTGGGTCGGGATGAGGCCTGGGTCGCCGCGCAGGTGAAGGAGTTTTGCGGGCTGGCGGAGCAGTATCGAGTCGTGTGAAGGCTTTCAGTATTTTCAATTTGTACCTCCTGGATTCGTTAAAGGATTCGTGCGGCGTGGTGGCACCGGTCTGTACCCCTTGGACTCCTACCCCCTCCCCCCCATTCCTGCAAAGAAGTGGTTTGTTTTCATCGACATATAGGATACATGTCGCTGCAAGCAACAGATTCCAAAGGAGTAGTTTGCAGAAATGCCATTCCAAAGGAGTTAAGGGGTGTTTGTCCCCTCGCTGGTAGCTCTCAGCTCCCAGCTTTTTGTTCATAGCCAGACAGATTTTGCTCCAGCCTGTGGTGGTTCTGAAAGACACTTGAGCGATTGTGCGCCAAGGCGGGGTAATTATCTGCAACCTACCGCTACGGGGGGGGAATCAGATAGCTTGAAGGGGAGCAACTGGAACACGCGGAGGTTGAGATGGCGGGAAAATGCAGTCATGTTGCGGAGCACTTGAAGAAGGTGAAACCGCGGACGAAGGGTTGCGAGGAGTGTTTGAAGAGTGGGGACACCTGGGTACATCTGCGAATGTGCCTGGAGTGCGGCCATGTGGGCTGCTGCGACTCGTCACAGAACCGGCACGCTCGGGCGCATTTCCAGGCAACACAGCATCCGCTGATTCAGTCCGCGGAAAAGGGCGAGGACTGGAAGTGGTGCTATATCGATGAGGCGTATTTGTAGTTGCACCGGATCAGCCGTCTAGTTCAAATACAGTCACGATGCGACAGCAGCGCAAGTCCAGTTTCGCCCGCAAAGATCTGGAGCGCCCGGCGATGAGGCTTGGGAGTTGCGCACGTGGCTGAGTTTACTGAGCTGGTACAGCAATATCGGGTGGTGTAGTTGTTCATCGTATCTCACCTTTCATCCGCACCGACGGATGAAAGGAAAGATAATCCGGTTGCGGGACTAAGTTGGATTTAGGGGATTTGGATTGAGCCCTGCCAGCGTGGCGGCCTTGCTAATCTGCTCAAGTCGCCGAAAGGCCTCTTCGGCTTCATCGATTTGTACATGAGGCTTGAGTTCAACGAGCCTTGGTATTCGCTTGCTTGGCGCAATCTCGCGGTCCCGGATCACAAAAAGTGCGGTTGCAATTCGCTCCAAGTCTGCGACTCCAGCGCTCCCCAATTCCTTGGATATGAACGCAATTTTTTGCGGAAACGTAGCAGCAGGTTGTGTCGATGTACGAAAGCGTTTTGAAGCTGATCCCTCAGCAATCTTCGGACCGTAGGGGTACCTCTGTTCCTCGAGCTCGATCAGTCGCCCTGCCTCCATCCGTTCAAGAGCCTCTCTGAGTTCGAAGGAGAAGGGACCATGCTTATACAGCACGAATTCAAATCCCGTAGGCAGGCCGAGCAACTCCTGGAGCAGATAAGTAGCCTTCTGTACGTGGGTTTCTCCCGTCCAACTGCCGCTGTTCCTTAGTTCGACGACGAGGTCGAGCAACACAGAGAATTGGTCTTTAGGGTTCATTCCTGCCCTCCTTTCTTCTTGTGAAGTTCCTCTCGGAATGCTGTGACAGTATTCTTCGCAGGCCCCGAATAGACCGGGTCCACAAAGACGTACTCAACTGTAAACGTCGGGACGCGCTTCAGGGTAGCGGAAAGAACGGTCGACCACTCGATTCCTCCATCCCTGGTGAGGACGGGGAACCGAATTCCTTTACCCTTCTGAGTATACCGATCCATGAAGACCGCCTCTTCCCCAAATTTGTCGCTTAGCAGGGATGCGAGTGTTTCGGCTGCATCAGGATCAATTTCTCTGTCGGCATCAGTAATATCCGCAACTCTTCTGAAATGCTGTCGATGCATGATTCGATGAGCTGGGACGTGTCCTGGGGCGGATTGGTCCCCGGCTGCCAACCTCATTGCTGAGATTACCTCAGTGTCGGTGAGAAGCAGATGATCTTTCAAGTTCGTGCTGAATTTTCCGCCAGAAAGCCACTCCTTCAGAAACTGCTTCAAATGGAAATCGTAGACCCGTCGGACGGGGTGGAAGTAAAGCTGCGTATACATAAAGTATCTTGCCCACAGAAGCGATTCTGCCGATTGCAAGCCGCCTTGCTCGATCCCTAACGTCGGGAGCGCCTGTTCGCTTTCCTTTTGCGGCAGAATTCGCATTGTATCGATTAGGCGGTGATGCTCGAAACGGCCATACGATACTCCGGCATGATGGGAGTCTCGAAGTAGGTAGTCCATCCGGTCGGCTCCAAACGCATCTCCGATGATGATCTCTGAAAGCAGCGTTTCCCAATCTGTTAAAGGCTTTGGATAGTGTTTCGATCCGACAGCCAGTTTGCCAACGTCTTCTGCTGAAATTTTGAGTCTCTCCCATATCTCAACCATGTCGGGGCTTCTGATAATCGCCAAACTCAGATCTTCATGCGTGCAACCCGTAGGAAGTGTGTCTTCTGCGGCGTGAGAGAAAGGCAAATGTCCAAGATCGTGGCAGAGCGCCGCCATGCGAAGGACCCTGCGCCAGTAGTTATGTTCAAGGGTCTCAGGAAGATGAATGCCGCTTCTAATTTCGGCAACGAGGTTCCGCTGATCGGTAACGACGTCGAAAATCCGCGACGCGAGCTCCATGACACCAAGGCAGTGTTCGAAGCGGGAATGTGAAGCACCTGGATACACCAGATAGGTCATTGCAAGCTGGTGGATGTCTCGAAGACGCTGGTAGGGTGCCGAATTCACCACGGCGCGCTCACAGGTTTCAAGTCGTACGAAAGTGTGAATTGCGTCGCGGATCTCGTGAAGCGCGTTGGCTTCGACAGTCATTGTTCGATACCTAATTAATTGGAGAGTGATCTATGGGGACTCTCCTGGAAACTGCATGGGGCCTTCTGTTGCACGATTGAACCGGAATCTACTTGTCGTCCAGAAGCGATCTGTTCGCTATCGTGAAACTCTATCACGATAATGGATCGAAACAAGCGTGGAGCCGGCAGGTTGGCGTTGAATGGGAATCCACGATGCCAAGTCGGCACCGGGGACTTTTATCTTTCCCGCTATGCCAATTCCACTTCGATCTTCTTTGCATCTGCGTCGAGTTTCAGGATTTTGAAGGTGCGGATCTGGCCCTCAGACAAGGGCTCGGGTTTGGCTGCGGCGGCCGGAGCGTTGCCTTTCCAACGTGCGCTCAACAACGACGTGAGCGAGGAAAGGTCGGCTTTGGCTTCGGGTTTTGCGTCTGCGGCTTGAGCGCTCGTAGCAGCTGTCTTTAACTTGCACTGGGCGCGAATTCCCTCGCCCAGCTCGACTACTGCGGCGCCGGCGTCGACTTGCATCACGCGGCCGGAGACCGTGTCTCCTGCTTTGTGCTCGGCGATGTACTCGTCGATGCTGGTGGGGATGAGCTGCTTCATGCTGAGCTTGATCTGACGCTTTTCGGTGTCCACGGCGAGGACCTGGGCCTGGACGACCTGGCCGGCGCGGAGAACGTCGGAGGGGTGATTGATGCGGCGGTCGGCGACGATCTCGCTGACGTGGACCAGTCCCTCGACGCCGTCCGCAAGCTGAACGAATGCTCCGAAAGCCATGATCTTGGTGACCGGGCCATCTACCTGGGAGCCAACCGGGAATTTACGCTGGGCTTCAGTCCATGGGTCGGCAAGGGTCTGCTTGAGGCCGAGTGCGATGCGCTTTTCTTCCGGCTTGACTGAGAGGATGACGGCGTCGACGGTGTCGCCGGGTTTGAGGATGTCGCTGGGGTGGCGGACTTTCTTGTTCCAGGCCATCTCCGAAATATGGATGAGGCCCTCGAGGCCGGGCTCGATCTCAACGAAGGCGCCGAAGTCCATGAGGCGCGTGACCTTGCCGGTAACGCGCTGGCCGATAAGCAGACGGGCGGGTGCGGTGTCCCAGGGTTCGGGCTGCAGCTGTTTGAGGCCGAGGGAGAGTTTCTTGGTGTCGTGGTCGATTTTGAGGACTTTGACCTGGATTTCCTGGCCCACGGTCAGCACGTCTTCCGGCTTGGCGACGCGGGCATAGGCCATATCGCTGATGTGGAGAAGACCGTCGATGCCGCCGAGGTCAACGAAAGCGCCATAGGGCATAAGGCTGCGGACTTTTCCGGAGACCACGTCACCCACTTGCAGGGACGCCTGCATGGCGTCGTGGGCGGCCTGGGTCTGGGCGCGGGCCTGCTCCTCAAGCACTACGCGGCGATCTACGACGACGTCTTCATCGGCAACGTCGAGCTTGGTGATGCGGCAGGTGATCTCGGTGCCGACCAGTTTTTCAAGCTCGACTGCGTCGCGAGTGCCGCTGCGGGAGGCGGGCATGAAGGCGCGGACTCCTACGTCGACACGTAAGCCGCCTTTCACCACTTCGGTTACGGTGCCGACGATGGCCGTTTTATCGGCGAAGGCGGCTTCAAGGGCTGACCAGTCACGGGGCTGAGCGACTTTGAAGAGCGAAAGCTGGTAGTAGCCTTCTTCGTTGCGGCCGGTGACGGAGACAGGATAGGTGGCGCCGGGCTTTACGGAGTCAGCATTGCCGGGAAATGCGGTGCGGGGCAGCGTGCCTTCGGTTTTGTAGCCGATGTCGAGGAAGACTTCGTCGGCGGTAAGCGAAACGACAGTGCCTTGCAACTGCCGTGTTCCCGGGGCAGCTTTGTGCGAATGGGACTTCTCGAAGTCGCGGAGCAGGTCGCCAAAAGACTCCTGCGGCTCTTCCTCGGCAGGAATGGGTGCAGCTTCCACCTTTGCGGGTGCGGGGGCCGGAGCCTTGGCCGCTTCGGTTTTTGGAGGCTCGGTGACCGGAGGCGGAGGCGCGGAAGGCTCGTCCTTCGAAGGCTCGCTCGGGGGTGGATCGCTGCGGGGCGGTTCCGGAGTGGCGGGGTCTTCAAGGGGCGGATCGATCGTGGGAGGTTCCTGGACCGGATCGGAGCTGTTTATTGCTTCGGGTTCAGTGATAAGGTCAGCGGACTGGGGATGATTCTGGTTTGACATGGCAGCAACCTGTTTCATTGTCCCACGATTGGATGGGAGGGCCCGAAGGCCGGGTCGTTGATATTTGAGACTGGAGAGCCTTGCGCCGAGATAACTGGCGCAGGGATCGCGCCTGTTTACTGTTCCTGATCGGGTTCGGCGATCTCCGAACCGGCGGCTGCGTCATGATCCAACGTGGGGGACGCTTCCAAAGCTGGATCAATCGCCGGCGTGTTTGCCGCGGCGATGGTTCCGCGTTCATCCATCCAGAGGCGCCAGATCCACCATACGATTACTACAATAAAGACGACTTCATGAGCGTTGAAGAGCTTGTCGCGGAGGCCAACGAGGTGATCGTACTCGGCTTGGCTGTGCGGCGTCGCTTTCAGGACAATCAGATCCCAAATCCCATCGCGGATGAGTTGCGCAATCGCAGCGGTGGATAAACCGACGAGAATTGCCTGCGCATGCGTTCGAAATCCTGCTTTGTAGCGCCGGCCGAAGAACAGCGCCAGAAGGCCCAGTTCGACGGTAAGTACATTCAGCAGTAGTTCGCTCTTTTGGGAGAAAAGCTGCATGCCACCCAGCACGGCGAGGGTTGTCCCCGCGGTCAGGGTCTTCATTGCGGGCCATGGTCCCCAGGTTGCGACCACGGCTCCAGCGACGGCAAGAAGAACCAGCGTGAAGATGATCCACGCCCGCCGGCCGAGGCCAACAAACGACCTCCGCGCCAGCTCGACCAGGACCAGCAAGTTCACGATCGCAGTGAGATCGGCGAGCGGGATAAACAGCTCATAGAAGCTGATTGGCGCCATCTTTCCGTAGAGGAGACGGCTGGCCAGCAACCGGAAAGTGATCAGCACAATGCTGATGGAGAACCACTTGAAACGCTTGTACCGGTCCCGGCCGAGCAATACGACTAGCAGCACAAGGAGCGCCGCAAACGTGATCGTCCAAAGGACCTGGACGGCCGTCCAACCAAAATTCAAATGCATTTTCGCCTTATCTGCGTGCCCGGCCCACTTCAGCTTGCCGCACAAGCCACTTTCAGTTTAACCGGCCTAAGCAGCATTGCCAGATTCGGATGTTGTGATCGGCGATCGACTGTGAAGTTCCCGCCATCGTCATCAAATAATTCGACACCATCGAGAAAAGGCGGCAACCGGCTTTAATGTTTACCCCATGTCCACTTTATTGCACTGAGAAGATTTGAGTAGTCATCGGTCCAAACTCTCATTTCAGGCGGTACCTGCACGGGAAGCCATGGTGCATGGGAGCCTTCGTCGGCAGCCAGAGACGAAAGGTCAGACTGGCTGCGCGCCATGACGACCCATGTGGAAGCCGTTTTCCCCTCGTCGCTCTCGAGTTGCGTCACAACTGTATCGTCTTCGGCGAGGCACGCGAGGTGAGCGTCTGAAGCCAGGCTCCCCAACCTGGGGGTCAATTGCAGATAGAGGCTGGAGATATGAAATGCAAGGATGCCGCCAGGCGCCAACTTTCTGAGGTAGAGCGCGAGCGCTTCGCGGGTCAGCAAGTGCATGGGGATGGAGTCGCCGCTGAATGCGTCGAGGACGATGAGTGAATAGTGGGCGTCAGGCGCATCGCGGAGTTTCAATCTCGCGTCGCCCATCACAATATTTGCATGCGGTGCGCACTGACTGAGGAAAGTGAAGTAGCGCGTGTCCTTCGCTATCCGCACGACCAATGGGTCGATCTCGTAAAAGGTCAGGGACTGATCCGGCTGTAAGTAACAGGCCATTGCGCCGGCGCCTAAGCCCAAGATGGCCAAGTCGCCGTGGGACGCTTCCAGCTGCAGCGCGAGCATGATCTGGCCGGCGGGTCCGCTTTTGAAGTAATAAGAGAGGGGCTCGCGGCTGCGTGCAGGATCGATACTTTGCATGCCGTGGAGGGTACCGTTATGAATGAAATAGCGGTATTTCCCTGAGGGTTCATTTGTGACGCGAACGACGCCGAAGAAGTTGCGTTCGCTGTCGATGATTTTCCCATACGGTCCGGCATAGAACGAACCAGCAACCAGCATTGCAGCCAGACCGGCGGCAAAGCGCAGGGGGCGTGCTCGAAAGCTGAAGCAAAGCAGCGCCGAGTAAGAGAACAGGAGGACGATGGGAAGCGATCCCGGGGCGATGGCGGCAGCGGCGAAGCCAAAGATGGCCACAATCATACCGACGCCAAGGGCCAAAGGAAGCAGCCAGTCATTGCGCGGCGGCCACGCAGATGGGGTGGTGGTTGCCGGCTTTGAGTCTGTTTGCGACCGCAGCAACGCGGCGAAGATCAATACCAGCGGAAACTCGATTGCGGAACGGAACACG
>Ga0302194_10002191_pt1 | contig 12412 bp, 5 predicted proteins | sample II_Bog_N1_1_FD_200227 | JGI IMG/M metagenome (GOLD analysis project Ga0302194, IMG submission 200227) | Peat permafrost microbial communities from Stordalen Mire near Abisko, Sweden - II_Bog_N1_1 | ecosystem: Environmental > Terrestrial > Soil > Wetlands > Peat | place: Sweden: Abisko, Stordalen...
TCATTACAACAAACCGGTTATCATAGTACCGCCGGAGAATTGTATGATAAACATGCTGTAACACAAACTATAAGTGGCGGTAATGTATCTTATAAAAGCAGAAAATTAAGTATAGGCATTACTGCATTGGATTACCAATTGGATAAGGATTTCAACAGAACGTTGCATCCTTACAATCGTTTCGAATTTTCTTCAACACATAATTTTAACGTTGGTATTGATTACAATTATGTACGTAAGAATTTTAATTTTTTTGGAGAACAAGCCATTGCTAAAAACGGTGCTATGGCTTTTATTAATGGTGTTTTAATTTATCTGGATGAACGCTTTTACTTTACCATCATTCACCGGAATTATCAGCGCAACTACCAAAATTTAATGAGTAATGCGTATTCTCAAAATACTTCTAACGCCAATGAAAAAGGTGTTTATACAGGTGTTACCATTCGTCCGGCAAAAAATTATACACTATTGGCGTATTACGATCGTTTTGAATTTCCCTGGTTAAAATATCAGGTAAATGCTCCGTCTTATGGCAACGAATATGTAATTCAATTGAATTATACACCTTCAAAAAAAACAACAATATATATACGTGCAAGAGTTATTGATAAACAAAAAAATACTAACGCAGGTGTAATAATTAATTATCCGGTAGCCTGCAATCAAAACAATTATCGTTTTAATATTTCATACGATGCAATGCCCGCGCTGAAGTTACAAAGCAGAGTGGAATTGATCACCTATCAATTGCAAGGCAATAAAGCACAACAAGGGTATTTGATGTATCAGGATGTTATTTATAAGAAAATGGGAAGTCCGCTTTCATTAACATTGCGTTATGCCTTGTTTCAAACAGATAGCTATGACTCGCGTATATATGCTTATGAAAATGATGTGCAAGGTTATTACTCCATCCCTTCGTATTATTACCGAGGCTCGCGCTTTTATGTAATGATGAATTACAACATCACCAAAAATATAGAACTTTGGTTACGGTATTCTCAAACCTTTTATGATAATCAAAATGTCATCAGTCCAGGCTCTTTAACAGAAATAGATGGCAATACAAAATCGGAAATACGAGCGCAGGTGATGTTTAAGTTTTAAGAACTTTTCATGTGCAGCTCCACTAAGTTCCGCTTTAGAGATTCAAAACGGTAAACAAAAAAATTTATTCAAACAACTCATTAAAAAACTGAAGCATTAATTGCCAGCTTCTTTTAGCAGCTTTTTCGTTGTAAGCAATACCTTTTTTAGGGTCGTTGCCTGCGGCTTTATCTGTAAAGGCGTGCACTGCATCTGCGTAATAAACCATCTGCCAGTCGGCATGTGCTTTGCGCATTTCATCCTGAAATGATTTTATTTGTGTTTCCGGTACAAAAAAATCGTTAGCTCCATGACAAACCAATACTTTTGGATGAATTTGCTCAATAGCCTTAGTGGTGTCTCTTCCTAACCCTCCGTGAAAACTCACTACACCTTTTACAGGCATGTTTGCACGTGCAGCTTCAAGTGCTCCAGTTCCACCAAAGCAATAGCCAATCACCGCAATGTTAGCAGCATCAGCACCTGATTTTATTAATTGATTTAATGCCAATTCTATGCGTTTACGGTAAAGTTCAACATTGTTTTTGTAACGCGACGAACACTCTCCCGCAGTTTTCATGTCCGTTGGATAATTGCCTTCTCCATAAATGTCGGCAACAAAGGTATAATATCCAAGTTCATTCAATTGAGTGGCTGAGCTTTTTGAATTGTCGTCAATACCCATCCATGCAGGCAATATAAGCACACCGGCTTTTTTGTTTCCCGGCTTTTTTGGAATTCCTGATAAGCCATTTAGTTTTTGACTTCCATCGTAATAGGTTACAGAACTTAATTGAGCAACGGAAGTGGTGTATAAAATTATACTCATGATAATGCTTAAGATTGTCGTTTTCATCCTTATTTATTTTTAATTAGCACAAAACAAAAGTACCATTTTTTTATAGGTTTGGTTGTTTTAGAGATTGTAAAAGTCATAAGTGGGTAAGCCGAAATTGATTCAGCATTTATTAAAACAGTTGATTTTATTTACCATAAGATAAGATTCTGACTCTTAGTTCGACAACTGCACAGATGAACTAGGGGCGACTTTAAATTAACTTTCAAATCGGTTTTAACAACTACCTTTGCTCCTCAAACATCGAACAATTGTATGTGGGGAGAACAGTATAAAGAAAATTACAAACAAACATTTTTGTTAGCATTTCCGGTAGTGTTGAGCCAGATGGGGCATGTGATGGTTGGTGTTGTTGATACTGCTATTGTTGGGCAAATAGGAACTATTGAACAAGCCGCAGTAGCATTAGCGAGTAGTTTTCATTTGTTGGTATTGGTGTTTGGTGTAGGTGTTTCATTTGGTGTTACACCCTTTGTTGCCGCTGCCGATGGAGCCAAAGACTATTCTCAAATTTCATCATTGCTCAAACATTCTGTTGTTGTTAATACTGCTACGGGCATTTTACTATTTTTATTACTGTTTTGTTTTTCACCGTTATTAGGCTTGCTCAATCAAAAAGATGAAGTGATTGATTTGGCAATTCCCTTTTTAAATGTGTTAATGCTAGGAATGATTCCATTGTGCATCTTTTCAGGCTTTAAACAATTTGCAGAAGGACTTTCATTTACGCGTATAGCAATGGTTATCACCATTGGTGCCAACCTCATAAATGTAGCGCTCAATTATGCATTGGTTTTCGGTTATTGGGGCTTTCCCAAAATGGGAATGATGGGTTCGTGCTGGGCAAGCTTCATATCGCGTGTTATTATGGCTCTGGCAATGTTTGCTTATGTATATTGGAACAAACAGTTTAAAGCCTATTGGAAACAGTTTAATTTTAAAAATATTTCTAAACAAATTGTAAAAAATATCTTATCAATTGGTGTTCCTTCGGGTATGCAATGGGTATTTGAAATAGGAGCATTTAGTTTTGCCGTAATAATGATGGGCTGGATAAGTCCGCAGGCACAGGCGGCGCACCAAATAGCGGTGAGCATGGCATCGGTTACTTACATGATGGTAAGCGGATTGTCGGCGGCCACGTCCGTGCGTGTGGGTAATAAATTTGGAATTAAAGACATGCAGGGAGTTCGAATTGCCTGTTTTAGTGCGCTGTTCATGGTACTCACATTTATGAGTATTTCTGCAATTTGTTTTATTCTGTTTAAAGATTTATTGCCTGTTTTCTTTAATACCGATGCAGAAGTAAAAGGATTAGCATCTTCTCTGTTGGTTATTGCTGCATTTTTTCAGTTGAGCGATGGCTTGCAGGCTGTTGAACTTGGTGCATTGAGAGGCATACAGGATGTAAAAGTTCCTACATTTATTGCTTTAGCCGCTTATTGGATAATTGGTTTGCCCATGAGTTATGTTTTTGCCTTTGTATGGAATATTGGCATACAGGGCATTTGGTATGGGCTGGCACTGGGACTCAGTGTTGCAGCTATACTGTTGTTTTTGCGATTCAATTACGTAAGTAAGCGGATTTGAATTTCAATGCAAACCAACACAGGTTTTGGAATTTATTTTTAAAGCCTCATCCCTAACCCTTCTCCACCCTTCGACAAGCTCAGGGAACGGAGAAGGGAAATAACGGTTTTACAAAACCTATGTTGATTTGGTATAAATTGTTAATTAACAAGCTTTTCTTACCAAAGTTGAAACATCCTGTTATATTTGTAATACAGATCACCTCATCATTAACACTATAAAATTAAAACCATGATACGTACAGGCGAAGATTACATCCGGAGCTTAAGAGGCAGAAATATGAAAGTGTATTTATTTGGCGAATTGGTTAAAGAACCTGTTGATCATCCGATAATACGTCCTTCTATCAATGCACTTGCCGAAACATACGATTTAGCTATCAGAGATGAAGGGTTAGCTTCAGCAAAATCATCTATTTCAGGTCTTAATGTCAGTCGTTTTTTGCACATTGCCGAAAGCGCTCAGGATTTGGTTTTACAAAATAAAATGCAACGTAAATTAGGTCAGAATACAGGAACCTGCTTTCAGCGTTGTGTTGGACAAGATGCAATCAATTCCTTGCACTCCACTACTTTTGAAATTGATGAAAAGCATGGCACCAATTACCATGAGCGTTTTTTGGAATTTATAAAAGAGATGCACAAAGGTAATTTTGTAATTGGAGGTGCTATGACAGACCCCAAAGGCGACCGGAGCAAATCTCCTTCGGAGCAAGCCGATCCTGATTTGTTTACACGAGTGGTTGCAAAAGATGAAAAGGGTGTTTACATATCCGGTGCAAAAGCGCACCAAACAGGCTGTATAAATTCACACTGGCTCATTGTAATGCCAACCATCCGTTTAACGGAGGCGGATAAAGACTGGGCTATTGTTGGTGCTATTCCTGCCGATGCAGAAGGTATAACATACATTTACGGACGTCAATCGTGTGATACGCGCAGCATGGAAGAAGGTGATCTGGATTCAGGAAATGCTCAGTATGGCGGACAGGAAGCGTTAATCATTTTCGACAATGTATTTATTCCTTGGGAAAAAGTATTTATGAATGGAGAGTATGAATTTGCTTCGATGTTAGTTGAACGCTTTACCTGTTTTCACCGAAGAAGTTATGTATGCAAAACAGGGTTGGGCGATGTGCTGATTGGCGCTGCGGCTACTATTGCAGATTATAATGGTGTTGAAAAAGTATCGCACATTAAAGACAAGCTGATAGAGATGACGCATTTGAACGAAACCATTTTCGGTTTGGGTATCGCATCCTCGCATCAGGCACAAAAAATGAAATCGGGCGCTTATTTGGCAGATGATATGCTGGCACAAATTTGCAAACACAATGTAACCCGTTTTCCTTATGAAATAAGTCGTTTGGCACAGGATATTGCAGGCGGTCTAGTGGTAACAGCGCCTTCCGAACAAGATTTCAGACATCCGGTAACAGGTCCCTTGTTGGAAAAATACCTGGTGGGTCGTAAAGGAGTGAGTGTTGAAAACAGATTGAGGATTTTGCGTTTAATTGAAAATTTAACAATGGGAAGAAACGCTGTTGGCTACCTTACAGAATCAATGCACGGAGCAGGATCACCGCAAGCACAGCGCATTCAGATACAACGCCAGATGCAAGTGGGTTATAAAAAAAATCTTGCGAAAAAATTAGCCGGCATTAAGGACGATATTCAGGAACCAAACGAAAATTCAGAATACTTCAATAGAGTTTTCAAAACTGAATAAGTAGTAGTACATTTAATATAGCGGCATTGCAAATGCCGCTTAGCATGGGGATATAACATCTATGGGGATTGTGTCATATAAACAATGGCGCTTCTATTTTTTTACTATACCAAAAAATATTTTTGATTAATATGCTTGTATGAGAGAATCCAAAGGAATATTTAACTTTTCATGAAGGTTACGAACCATTTCTAAAGTAAGTTTTCTTTTGCGATTCAAAATTTCACTTACTCTACCTTTATAACCAATTATTTCAGCAAGGTCTTTTTGTTTATATCCCATTTGCTCCATTCTGAATTTAATTGCCTCTATGGGATCCGGAGCGTCAATATGATAGTGTTCTTCTTCGTATTTTTCAATTAAGAAGCCTAAAATATCAAGTTCGTCCCCTTCTTCAGTTCCTGGACGTGCATCAAAAATAACTTCTAAACGTTTTAAAGCTTTTTGATAATCTTTTTCTGTTTTGATTGGTTTGATATTCATAACTACTTTATTAAATTTTATTAGCGTCTATTTTATCGTATTGAGCATGTGTACCAATAAATCTTATCCAAACCATTTTGTACTTGTAATTTATTTTTATTATTAATCGGTATGAATTGCCTTTTATGTTGAAGACCACTCTATTGTCTGTTAAAAAACTGGCACTAGGATAATTCACTTTTATATCTTTGGGAGAAAGCCAATTCGCTTCTATAGCTTCATCATACCATGTCTTTAACTGTTGTTCAGAATCTACATGTTTTTTCCAAAATACTTTTAATGTTTTCTTGGCAATTACTCGCACCTTTTTTTGTATTTAATACAAATATACAAGTAATTTACACAAAGTTCCCATTTGGGAACTTTGTTTTTTCCCAACCCGATACTTCTGAGTTTTTAACAATATTGAACTTGTCCAATTATTTTTAACAATAATAACAAGTATTCTACTATCTGATTAGTGGTATAAAAGGCGTTATTTTCAGGCACAATGCAACTTAAATGGTAAAAAAGCGTCTAAGAAATAGAAAATAGTATAAAACCTTATTTTATGTCAAAATATATAAGACTTTTTTCGTATTCTTGTAGCTCAAATATTATCCGTTTTTACCATGTAGGTAAAAATTATTATAAAATGCAAGATAAATTAACGTTTATAAGTTGTTTTAAGTTTATTGTTTCGTTTCTTAAGCGACTGTTTTATAGTTGTTCAGTTAGTATTACGGTCTTTTTGTTTTTTTTGGCATCCTCCTCCTTTTCTCAAACCACTACTTTTTCCTATACCGGAGCAGTACAAACCTATACTGTTCCGTCCTGTGTTTCTTCAGTTATTATTGAAGCCTGGGGCGGCGGTGGCGGCGCAGGCGGTAATGATTATGCTATTGGTTCTTACGGTGGTGGCGGTGCTTATGTGTTGAGTACTTATACTGTAACTCCCGGACAGGTAATAACCATTTATGTTGGTCAGGGTGGTTATGGAGGAAAGGATTCCATTAATGGCAATAACGGCAGCGGTGGCGGCGGTGCAGGTGGCTGGTCAAACGGGGTATACACCGGTGGAGCGGGTGGTGGAGCGGGTAAAACAGGTACTTCAGGAGCCGGTGGTGGTGGTGGTGGTGCTTCTTACATCACCATGGCAGGCACAACTGTTTTAGTGGCAGCCGGTGGTGGTGGTGGTGGTGGAGTTGGATATTATGGATCTACTACAGGTACGGTTGTTGCAACTGCTTCTACTCCAGGTTTAGGAGGCGGCGGCGGTGGACAAACCGGATATAGTGGAAATGGCAGCACCGGAGGGACTACAGGTGGAAGCGGTGCTTTAACGGGCGGTAGCGGCACTCAACCAACTACAGATGGCGGCGGCGGCGGCGGCGGCGGTGGCGGTAAGAATGGCGGCAGTGGTGGCACTTATTCTGTAAATAATGGAGATTATGATGGTGCAGGCGGTGGCGGTGGTGCCAGTTATTCCTCGGGAACTAGCCAAACAATTATAAATGGCAATGGGTATTATCCCGGTAACAGTAATATAGCATCGGGCTATTCATGTGCGTATGGTGGTGTTCCAAATACTTACGGTTATTATAAATATAATGCTCCATCCTATAATGCAGCAGGGTGGGCTGGGGGTAATGGTAAGAATGGGTATGTAACCATTACCTGCAATTTACCGCCAACACCTGCTGCCATAACAGGCACAACAACAGTATGTATGGGCAATACTACTGTTTTAACTTCCTCTCCTCCTACAGGAGGAACAGTTACTACTACTACCGTTAGCGGAATTCCTTATCGCATACATACATTTACTTCCGGCGGTACGCTTACTGTACCTTCGGGTTTTAGTGCCAATGCAGCAGCATTGGTGGTGGCTGGTGGTGGCGGTGGTGGCAGTAACGGCGGTGGTGGTGGCGGTGCGGGAGGTTTAACATATACTTTTAATTATCCTTTGTCCTCAAGTGCCGGTGTTACAGTTGGAGCCGGCGGCAGCGGAGGTGGTAATACCTATACCATAGGAAGTAATGGTTCCAATTCCGTTTTCGGAACTATCACAACCATTGGTGGTGGCGGTGGTTCATCAAGAGATGGTTATAGTGGTTCTGGTTCTGGAAGTTCAGGAGTAACGAGTTCGGGTGGTTCAGGCGGTGGTGGTTGTGGCGCATCTTCTACTAATTCTCTTGGTGCTACAGCCGGAGCAGGTACAAATGGTCAGGGAAATTCAGGTGGTAACGGAACAGCATCGGATGCAGGGGTTAATGCTGCCGGTGGTGGTGGTGGTGGTGCGGGTGGCTCAGGTGCAGCAGCAGCAAGTACAGTGGCAGGAAATGGTGGAGTCGGATTATCCTACTCAATTTCCGGTTCTGCTGTTTTTTATTCCGGTGGTGGTGGTGGTGGCAGAACAACCACAAATGCTACATTAGGTACAGGTGGAAATGGTGGCGGTGGAAATGGTGGCGGAAGCGTTACAGCCGTTTCTAATGGAACCGCCAATACCGGTGGCGGTGGTGGTGGCGGTGGTGCAAGTGCAGCAGGTGGTACCGGCGGTTCAGGAGTTGTTATTGTCAGTTATCAGGATGTAACAGCAGGTACATGGTCCAGCAGCAATACAGGAGTGGCAACAGTAAGCCCATCTACGGGATCAGTTACAACCGTTACACCCGTCGCAGCAGGTACAACAACCATTACTTTTACAATTACAAACGGTACTTGTACATCTACCCAAAGTGCTGTAGTTACAGTACTTGGAAGCATTGCCAATAATACCATAAGTTCCGCGCAAACAATATGTAACGGAGATACCCCCGCTACATTAACTGCAACTACCCCAACAGGTGGTACAGGTACTTATACCTACGTATGGCAGCAATCCACCACAAGCAGCAGCAGCGGTTTTGCAAATGCATCGGGTACTTATACCAACAGTACCTATTCCCCCGGAACATTAACAGTTACCACCTGGTATCAGCTCATTGTAAGTTCAGGCTCCTGTGCAAGTAACACTTCAGCTCCAATAGCAATAACCGTTTCTAACAATATAGCAACTCTTGCCTCTTATAGTCCGGCAGTTACCGCCGGTACTGTTTGTGCAACCATAAGCATGTATCCTATATATGCTTTTTCTCTCACATTGAACGCTGGTGCAGCAACCAGAAATTTTACAGGCTTTAATTTTGTTACAACAGGAAATTATACCACCTCTGACGTTTCACTATTTCGGTTTTGGCAAAACACAACTAATAACCTTTCTACCGCTACACAAGTGAGTACTAATTTAACACCAACCACTGCAGGCACACAAACGTTTGCAAGTTTTACAAACACACTTAGTGCCAGCACTACCTATTATTATTGGGTAACAACCACCGCGAGCAGTTCGCCGACTAATGGCGATGTAATTGCTGTTAATGCTATCACTCCTGCTAACCTTACCTTATCGGGAGGATGTATTACCGGGACTACGTCTTCCGGAGGCACACAAACCCTGTCTACAGCCAGTGTTACGGCAATTGCTCAGGCGGCAGGAAAAAACACTATTTTTAGCAACGAGGTGCTTACCTTAACAGGAGCAGCGGTAGGAGGTTCGGCAACAACGGGTGCATGGTCCGTGGCTAGTTCATCTCCGGCATCTACACCCACATTAAGTTCTACTGCGCAAACAACAACTCCTGCCAATGTTACCTTTACACCACAAGCCGCCTTTACGGGAACGGTTATACTAACTTTAACCAGTAATGGATGTACCGCTACTGCCAACAGAGAAATAGATGTGGTAGCACCTACCATCACCACATATACCACAGCAGGTACTTATACATGGACTCCCACCCCGCCTTGCGAAAATGAAAACATCATCGTTCAATGCTGGGGCGGCGGCGGCGGCGGTGGTGGCACTTTAGGAACCGGAGGTGGAGGCGGTGGATACACCTATTCCTTAACAACAGTTTTAGCGGGACAGTCCTATACGGTAACGGTAGGCGGCGGCGGCACGGGAGGAAGCGGTAATAATAATGGTACTTCCGGAGGCAATTCTACGTTTAGTTCCACTGTTTCAGCCGGTGGTGGTGGTGCCGGGAAATACAATGTCGGTGGTGTCGGTACAGGCGGTACCGGCACATACGCCGGAGGAAGTTCCAGTACTACCTATAGCATTAGTGGGGGTGGAAGTGGGGGCGGTGGTGCCGCCGGACCGGGAGGAGCAGGAGGAAACAGTGGTGCATTTGGTGATGCCGGTAGTGGTGGTGGCGGTGGCGGTGGTACGGGCGGTTACGGTGGTACCAGTGGAGACGCTAAAGCGTATGCCGGTAGCGGCGGTGGAGGAGGCGGTGGTGCCGGAAGCGGAGCAAATGGCGGCAACAGTGGTAGTTTTGGAGGTGTTTTTTGTGGCAGCGGTGGTGGTGGTGGTGGTGGGCAATCCTTTAGTGGAGGAAATAGCGCTGCCAGTACCAACAGTGGAGGCAGTGGCGGGGGCGGTTCCGGTGGAACAACGGGTGCGGGCGGAAACAGTTCTGTTACCGGTGGCGGAGCCGCTGGTACCGGTGGTAGTGGTGGTGCTGCCGGTGGAGCAGGAAGCGCCAGCGGTGCAGGCGCAGCCGGAACCAGTGGTAGCGGTGGAGGTGGAGGTTTTTGGATTACGACTTCTGGTGCAACAGCAGATTATGGGGGTGCTGGGGGCAATGGCAACACTACTTCAGGCAGTCTTACCGGGGGCGGGGGCGGGGGTGGTGGCGGTGCTGTGGGTGGCACCAGCAGTGGCAGCGGCGGTGCTTACGGTGGTGCCGGGGGCAACGGCTATGGCGGTACCGGCGGCGGCGGCGGCGGCGGCGGCGGCGACCAAACTACTGGCGGTTCAATTGCTTACGGTGGCGCCGGTGGTAATGCTATTGCCAATAATGGTGTTTGTGGCGGCGGCGGCGGCGGTGGTGGTGGTGGTTACTTAGGGGGAAGTAGTGCTGTCGGTGGTAATGGCGGTTCACCGGGTGGTGGTGGTGGTGGTGGGCAAAATGGTGGTGGTAATGGCGCTGCGGGGCAAGTAATTGTTACGGAATCTTCTATAATTCATCCCACTGCTGTAGCAGGAACAAATATCACGGCTTGTCAGGGAGTTGCCACTAATATTACCGCAGGTGCAAGTGTGTCTAATAATGCTTCGCTTGCCTGGACAACATTAGATGGAACAGGGACGTTTGCCAACGCCAACAATATTTCCACGGCAACATATACACCAAGTGCAGCAGACGCAGCATTAGGAACAATACACATTACCCTTACTTCATCATCGAATTCGAATTGCGACAATACCGGTAGTTTAAAAACCATTACGGTAATACCAACCCCTGTAATGACAAGTACCAACGTTGCCACAATATGTAGCGGTGCAGCGGTAAGTATTCCCTTAACATCAAATGTGGCATCTAGTTATACCTGGGTTGCCGCCACTAATGCAAACATAACGGGTGCAAGCACCGGCACACAAACAACAAGTACGTTGAGCAATACACTCACTAATAGTTCTACTGTGGTACAAACGGTGGTTTATACAGTAACACCCACTTCCACAAGCGGTTCTTGTGCAGGTACAGCCCAAACGGTTACAGTTACAGTTAATCCACCAATTACCATGAGCAGTGCAAATACGGCAACTGTTTGTAACGGAGGTACGTTAAGCATTCCTTTAACCGCCAATTTAGCTTCTTCCTTTACCTGGATTGCTACCAATAATGCGAATGTAACAGGAGCAAGCACTACTACGCAAACTACAAGTACCTTGAGCAACACACTTACCAATACATCTACTTCTATACAGACAGTAACCTATACAGTAATCCCTACCTCCACATCCGGCTCCTGTGCGGGAACTGCTCAAACTGTAACGGTAACGGTTATTCCAACGGTAACCATGACAAGCAGCAATACTACGGCAATTTGTTCAGGAAGTAGCGTTAATCTTACTTTAACCGCCAACGTAGCTTCATCGTTTAGCTGGATAGCCACAAATAATCCTAACGTAACGGGAACAAACGGAGCTACGCATACTGCAAATCCAATAAACAATACACTAGGTCTTATGGGCGTATCATCTCCACAAACGGTAATGTATACAATAACTCCCACTTCCACAAACGGTTCCTGTTCAGGCACAGTGCAAACGGTAACTGTTACTGTTAATCCGAATGCAGGCATCGTCTTATCATCAGCCGCTGGTACTGATGGACAAACTCTTTGTAATAATACAGCAATCACGAATATTGCTTATTCAATAAGTGGAGGTGGTACGGGAGCGGGTGTAAGCACTTTACCGGCAGGCGTTAGCGGTTCTTATTCAAGCGGAGTGTTTACTATCAGTGGTACACCAAGTGTTACAGGCACTACTAATTATACCATTACTACAACAGGAAGTTGTGTTCAGGCTATAGCAATAGGAAGTATTGTTGTGAATCCGAATGCAGCCATCAGTTTAACATCAGCAGGAGGAACTAATGCACAAACGCTTTGTATTAATACACCAATAACCGGTATTACCTATTCCGTAAGCGGTGGTGGTACAGGTGCAGGTGTAAGCACTTTACCGGCGGGTGTAAGTGGTTCCTATTCAAGCGGGGTATTTACCATCAGCGGCACGCCAACTGTTGCAGGCACTTATAACTATACCGTTACTACAACGGGTAGTTG
>Ga0302194_10002197_pt1 | contig 12401 bp, 2 predicted proteins | sample II_Bog_N1_1_FD_200227 | JGI IMG/M metagenome (GOLD analysis project Ga0302194, IMG submission 200227) | Peat permafrost microbial communities from Stordalen Mire near Abisko, Sweden - II_Bog_N1_1 | ecosystem: Environmental > Terrestrial > Soil > Wetlands > Peat | place: Sweden: Abisko, Stordalen...
TATGTGGTTAAAAAAAGTTAACCACATAGGGACATAGAAAAAAAACAAGAATAATAAAATCTATGTGGTAATCTATGTGGTTAAAAAAAGTTAACCACATAGGGACATAGAAAAAAAACAAGAATAATAAAATCTATGTGGTAATCTATGTGGTTAAAAAAAGTTAACCACATAGGGACATAGAAAAAAAACAAGAATAATAAAATCTATGTGGTAATCTATGTGGTTAAAAAAAGTTAACCACATAGGGACATAGAAAAAAACGAGAAAAATAAAATCTATGTGGTAATCTATGTGGTTAAAAAAAGTTAACCACATAGGGACATAGAAAAAAAACAAGAATAATAAAAACTATGTGTTAATCTATGTGGTTAAAAAACTACGTAACGCAACTCGCAATGATATAAAATAATCAACCATGAAGTTTACATTAAAACATAAAACCTTAAAAAAACTCTTAATCGCAGTAGTTTTATTGTTCAATACCATCGGGTACGCCGGAGTTTATCCTTTCAGTCAGCGACTTTGCACCAATTCCAGCTATACGGTAAGCACATCTTCCACCATGACGGTTGTTGTAGCTCCGCTTATTCCTTCAGGAACCTATAACGACGTTTCCGTATCAGATAAAATTACATTAGGTGTTGATCCTACCTGCATGACTTACTTTTCTTCGCCCGCAACTATAACCGTAAAACTGAAAGTAGATCAGTGGAACGGCAGCGGAACACAATTGCCAACAATTTATCCGACACTCACAATCAGTTACCAGCCATTTAGTGTTACAACTCCATTCATTGATAAATCGGTATATAATTTTACAGGGGCTTACAAATATGTGGTAACAATAGACAGTATTCTTCAGAATAATACATTGATGCCCTCCTTGCAGGCAAATCTTTTTATTAATGCCGACATTCAACTGGAGCGTTACATGGATTTTACTGCTGAAGCGTCCAATCCCATAGCTATACCTGCAACGGATGCAACAGATACTATTGATCTGGATTGCGACGGCAGTATTGACGAACTCCGCATCAGCTGGGATCCCGTTACCGGAGCCGAACAATACCAACTGGAGTGGACGTATATAAACGATTACGATACCATTGTGGGGGCATACATCACGCCAACGGCAAACAATTTACCTTACGATTTCAGGCATAACAGCACGCGCATTGCCACCACCAATACCTATTATAACATTTCCACCATATTTGAACATGGTTATTTGCTTTACAGGGTAAGAGGCATTGGTGTTAACATTTATAATCCATCTCAAAACATGTTTGGCGTGTGGAGTGCTCCGGACACAGGAAGCGTTTATTCCATCAGTGCCATAGGCGACAGCTATCCTGTAACGCAGGCGCATGAAGCTGCCCTCAACTGGCAGTTTTCGGCAACCTATGCAGAAGATGCAAAGAAAAAAGAAGTAGTGAGTTATTTTGACGGAAGCCTCCGGAACCGTCAGTCGGTAACAAAGATAAATTCCGATAAAAATGCCATTGTCGGAGAAACTGTTTATGATTATCAGGGGCGACCTGCCATTAATGTATTGCCAGTACCTGTTAAAAAACCCGTCTGCAATGCTGACAATGAATCGTCCATAAAATACTATTCTTATTTTAACAAAGTGGATGGTGATACTGCCGCCTATAACAGAGCAGATTTCGATTTAAATTCTTCTCCCAATGATTCCTGCAATGCCAGGACATTGGGTATGGACATAAACACGGGAGCATCCAATTATTATTCACCTGCCAACCCAAATCAGGTGGGAGCTCAGGCTTATGTTCCGGACGGCGAAAAATACCCGTTTACGCAGGTGGAATATACACCGGATAATACGGGAAGAATACGCCGTCAGGGAGGAGTTGGACCTCAGTATCAGTTGGGAACGGGTCACGAAACAAAATATTTTTATGGACAACCTTACCAGCCGCAGTTAGACCGCATGTTTGGCTCCGAAGTGGGCGATGCAGCTCATTATAAGAAAAACATGGTGGTGGATGCCAACGGACAGGTGAGTGTAAGTTATCTCGATCAGGAAGGCAGAACCATTGCAACCTCTCTGGCAGGTGATGTTCCTTCTGATTCTTCTGTCACCCTTTTACAAGCCCTGCCAAGTGAAGCAGGAGCAGATAGCAATCTGACCATTGACCTGTTTGCCAAAAATGCCAAAGGCGTGAGTAATGAAAATACTGCCAATGCACAGGCTAACTCCATTCAGTTTAATTCGCAATTATTGGTGCCTTACCAAAGCGATTATGCGTTTTCATACAATCTTAAGGTAGACACCTTGTTTGACCGATGTTTAAAAAGTAACATTTGTTTTAACTGCATTTACGATCTGGAAATAAAAGTAACAGACGACTGTGGAAGAATAGTAGCGCCACTTTCAGGAATAAATGCGGTAGAGAAAATGGTAGGGCATTTTACTACCGTTACAGGTTCCAAAGGAGACAGCATTGTATTTACTGCCGATTGCAGTAAGTTTTCATCACCGGTGCTGAACGAAACGGATACGTTCACGCTTAATTTACCCATAGGTAATTATACGATAAGCAAAACCTTAACGGTAAACGACAGCGCACTTAATTTTTATGTGCAAACCTATCTGGATACCATCAATGCACCAAATAATGCAGGACAATATGTAAATATAAATACCGGTTGTTTGCGCACACTGCAATCGTTTATTGACAGTGCCCTGGCGGGTGCCAATGTAAACAGTTGCAACATCGGTTGTAACACCTGCGACTCTTCCTTACAAACCGTGAACGGAGTTTATTATGTGAATCAGGGTGATGCCCGAGATGCCTTTGTTGCTGCCGGATATGGAACGGAGCTTGATTTTGATTACCTGATGCAGCAATGTAATCTCCCTTGCAAAGATGCAAGTATATGCGATGCTACTTTTCAGATGCTGCTGGCGGATGTAAGTCCTTCGGGACAATATGCCCTTACGCTGAGAGACTCTGTTGGTACAAATCCTCCGGATACCGCTTTGTCCGTTTTTAATGTTAATAACGTATTACCTAAAAATGTAACGTCCGGAAATGCCAATTGGAAAAATCCAACCATACTGGTAAATGGCAATCCGTATCCCTATTATCTGGATGTTACGGGAGTAAGGACAACCATCCGCATTGCAACCGATACGGCTGATTCGGCGGGAATAACAAGCATCAGTTATCTTCCTGAAGTAAGTGATTCGTTACTTGTATATAAACAAAAAGATTCGCTGGGAAATTATTATTATTATACCTATCCGGAGAATCTGGCAAACATCAATGATTTTATTGACAACTGGGACGATAACTGGGCACAATCGCTTGTACAATACCATCCGGAGTATTGTTATTACCAAGCCTGCTTAACGCGGGACGCTGTGCCTTCAGGTTTCATGCTTTCGAGCAATCAGTTTGACCGTTTGCTGGAAAATGCCGGCAGCTGGAAACTGGCTGCTGCTCAGGGATTGGTGGGCAATGATACGATTAACTTCAGCAGTTCTGTCTACGGAGACCCTTTTGAAGCGAACCTGAGCGACACCATTGCTCATTATAAATTTTATACGGGAAATTCTACCCATTATTCCATGACCGAACTGGCGGCAATAGCAGCCCGCTGTGGAACACAATATGGAAGCAACCCTCCTCACAAGAGCTATTGCACCGCTTTTGGCACCGGCAATCCGGCAACAAAGGATTCTGTTATTTTGAACAAGGAATGGAATATTGTCAAAAATTTTTATTTATCTGCAAAACAGCAGTTGCAGGAAAAGCAGGACGACAATTACGCTCTGAATGTTTGTTACGGATATAACGGTTGTATTGGCGATACCAATAATTATAATCCTGTTGCAGATGGCATGATTACCTACACTCCGAAAGGCACTATAAACCCTGCTTCTCAGTTTTATAATCCTGTTCAGCCATGCAGTCAGAGGTATTACCGGTATTATTCAAAAAAACAAAAACGATTTTATCCTCAAACCAGCGATCCTGCACTCGATAATACTACTCAAAATCAAGCCGATTATCAGATGTATCTGCAAACAGGTCAGTGTCCACTGGCGTATGATTTACAGGGCTTGCTGAGTGCACTTGCTGATCAGAATTTGCTGGACGATACAAGCGGAGATTCTTTGCAGCAGCAACCTCAGTTTACGCAAAATTTATATGAAGCACTTTCCGGAAATACATTGCCTGCTACGTTTGTTCCTTATATCTGGAAAGCAGTGAGTACAGGCGATACGCTGAATGTAAACATCAACAATTCCACTTCTACCGTGTGTACCCTGCAATTAACAAAAACACCGCAGGACAGTATTTCTTCATGGGACAGCATTATCAGTATAAGTCAATTGCATTATACAACTACAAGTGCCGGACTTTACCAATTTACTGCCGTAGCGACACTTAATAATTACCCCGACTCTGCGGCTGCAAAACCTTTCCGGTACGCAACTATTCAGGGTAGTACCTGTATTCAGCTCAACGGATGCAGTTTTCAGCAGGAATGTACCGGAAATGCTTTGGCAAATGATTTAAGCAACCTCTGGTCGATTTTGGTGGCTGACAGTCAGCTTACTTCAGGTCATGTTCCGCTGTCGGATACACTATATAAAGGATTTGTAACCACACTCATTAAAAACACACTGGGAACGGGCAACGACAGCCTTATATGGAATTACAACGCTGCCGGAAACTATTTTGAACTGTATGACCCTGCCGATAGTGCAAAACGAATAGTAATGCAGTTTGTAGGGTTTGGTTCCAGCACCTATTCCAGCATCAATTTATCACCTACCGTTAAAGCCTTTACAGGGATTACGGGCAGTAATGCTGTAGATTCATTTACCGTTAAGGGCATAGATACCGGAAAAACAGCGGTAGTATCCATCAGAGGTGTCATTAATTTGGTAAATGGTACGGATACTACTGCTATAAGTATGGGATCCTGCGCCCTGCCTGCACCTATGTTGTGCCAGGGCGACCCGTATCAGTTACGGTTGGATTTACAGGCATTACTGGCAAATGTGTTATTGCAAAAACCGCTTAATACTGCCGGAATTGATTTAACCCAAAGTCCGGAATATACTTCTCTTATCAGTTATTATGCCGACCCTCCTACCCAGAATCCGGCGGTGGTGCCACAGGCAACAAGTTTGTATAATTATTATCCGGTGGGTGCAGGAGCAAATGAAGAAGAGCTGTATTTTAACCTGAAATGTCAATGCTACATCACCATCAGCCATAAAATACCGTCAGCGGATTCAGCCGCTACTTTTGCTAACCTTACGAGCTTTAGCGGGCTTACGGCTTATGGAACTACGGCAAATGACAATAACTACTATTCGTTTTATGCACTGGCTACGTATAATAACGGATACAGCGATACCATTTTTGGATACAGCAAATGTTTACCGCTGCAAAATTGTAATTCAGCCGGCAATCCGGATACGGTTACATCGCCGGCAGTACCTTATGTAAATCCTTGTATTCTTTATCAGTTAAGTATTGCCGGTGTGAATGCACAAAACGCATACAACCAGTATATAGACAGCGTTACTACGGCTATTGCCAATAATTATATGGAGCATTGCATGGGCGCGCTCGAAAATTTTACGACCAATTACAATGACAAGGAGTATCATTTCACGCTGTATTATTACGATCAGGCGGGGAATCTCGTGCGTACCATTCCACCGGAAGGGGTTCAACTGGTAAGCATGAGTGATACCGCGCAAATAAATAAAGACCGGACAAATAACCAACAAACGTTCTTTACAAACCACACTATGGCAACCACCTATCAGTACAACAGCCTGAACCAGTTGGTACGCCAGAACATGCCCGACCATGACCTGATGAATATATGGGAATATTCATTGCCGAATGGATTGGACAGCCGTTTAAACACCCTTTCCACTCAGTTTGTAACTTCATCCATAGGGTATTTGTCGGGATCCATTACTTCTTCCAATAATATTAACAGAGGGTATCTTTATAGCAGTTCGGACGGCGGTGCTACCTGGGCAAGGGTGAACAATACGGTGGCATCGGACTTAAACAACATACAAATGGTGGATAACCTTGTTGGTTATGCGGTAGGGAATCATGGTATTATTTTAAAAACGCAGGATGGAGGAAACAGTTGGGACATGCTCTCTTTATCGGCAAACAATATTGTTACGCCAATTAATGATTTGTATTTTGCCTCCGACTTAAACGGAGTAGTGATAGGCGACAATGGCGTGGTGGCATATACAACAGACGGGGGAGCTACGTTTGTTGTTCCCGCAATCGCCGCTTTTACGGGCATTAACTTAACTTCCATTACCTACGACGGAACTAACCTGTACATGACAGGAAACGATGCTCAGCAAAAAGGACATCTGTATAAGGGAACGGTTTCTAATCCTACTTCTACTTCTTTCTCCGTTTCATGGAGCGCGATAACAAGTATTCTCAGTACCGATTTGACGAAAGTACAAATGCTGGATGCCAACAACGGCTTTGCTATAGGAACAGACGGAACATTGCTGAATACTGCTAACGGTGGTACTAACTGGATTACAGTTGCTACCGGGTTGAGCGTTGGGTTAAAAGACCTGTATTTTAAAAATACGCAGGAAGCCGTTGTTATTACCACACAGGGGCAGATATACAGAACAGCTACAGGTGGCACAAGCTGGAGTCTTTTAAGTGCCGCAGGAGATGTTTATAATGCCTTTAATTTTTATCAGATCGATAAAGGCTATGCTGTAGGAAACAGCGGAACGATAAAACGGGTGGTAATGACTTCTCCTAAAGCCGTTGGTTTGGTAAGCATTCCCGGACCTGTATCCAATCCCAATATCACTTCAGCATCTTTTACCGATGCGGATCATGGATGGATAACTACTTCCGGAAACACCGCCTATTATACAAGCAATGCGAGTTCGCCTCCATCTATCGCTGCTGTGATATGGCTGCCGTATAGCTCACCGGCTGCCGGCATTAAAGACATAAGTAGTGGCACTACCGGTGGTATTGCGCTGGATAATAACGGAAACCTGTACGCTGTTGTTTCAAATGCGTTTGATCCTATCAATAGCGGAAGTGTTTATACAGATATTGACGATGATGCCACAAGTGTTTATGCGTTCAACAAAACTACCGGAAACGTTGACTATATTGCCAAGAGTGCTATTACGGCTACATGTTCCCTAAGCCCCTTAAGCGGAACCCCGGTTTCAAATCCAAGCCCTGCATCCATCGTTTCTATGAATGTTCAAAACGGTTCTATATATCTGGCAGGCAGCAACGGAACATTATTAGAACGATTAATAACGGGCGGTAACAATTCATGGATAAACAATTCCACGAACGTAACACCGCTTGCGCTCACAGGCATTGACGCGTACGGAACAGGCAGCATTTATGCCGTAGGTGCACAGGGCACATTGTTACAAACCACCACAGCCAACGGATTAAACTGGAAAACCCTGCCTACAGCCACCGTTAACGGATTTAATGCTGTTGAACTGAATACGGGTTCTACCACCGGCTTAATAGCAGGTGATAACGGTTATCTTGCCACTATTTCCATATTAAATAATGCGTTAACACCCATATCGCTTACCACTTCCAATAATTTGTACGGCATAGCGTTAAATGCAGCAAACAATGCCTACATAACGGGAGCGGGTGGAACGGTAGTTTCAATGCCTAATATCAATGCTGTTAACACTACTCCTCCCATTGCATACACGGCAACGGGCGAAGATTTAAACGGAGTTTGTTTTGTACCAAACAGCAATGCCTGCATTGCAGTGGGCGACAATACGGCTGTTTATACCTATAACGGCGCATCGGGCGCAAAAATAAAATCGGTTTATCCGCCTGCGTTAACAGATGTGAATTTTATAGATCCTCAACATGGTTTTATTGTAGGAAATAATGGTACTGTGCGCGCTACAGCAGACGGTGGCACAACCTGGAATTATGTACAACCGGCTGCTGGTAACAATGGTATTCCACAGCATTTTAACGGAGTATGGACTACTGCTACTCAGCCTGAAACCGCTGTTGTTATAGCTGATGCAGGATATGCAGCAAGAGTAACAGGCGCAACACCCACGCTGCTGACCACTACAGGAAGTGCCAACCTCAATGCCATTGCTATTAATGAAACAACCGGAACAGGTTATATAGTGGGCGATGCAGGGACTACCTATAAAACCGCCAACAACGGAAGCACGTGGACATTGTTAAGCGGAACAACCGCAGCACCAACAAGCAATTTAAGAGCTTTACATTTGTTCAGCGACAATAGCTTTATAACCGTGGGCGATAATGCGGGCATATTTTATTATAACCTTACTGATAACAACACATGGATAAGCATGGCAGCACCTGCGGCAGTTCCGGCAACGGAAACATTCAATGATGTATTTTTTCATGACGACAGAATTGGTTATGTAGCAGGTAACAGTGGCGTAATTCTTCGTTGTAATTTATCTGAAAATATAGAAACGTATACAAGCAATATATCCGGCAGCTGGACATTAGAACCTATTACGGGCAATAACGGAATTGCCGTAAGCGACTCTGCTAACATTACAGTTGCATCTATTGATTTCCCGACCACCTACAATGGCTTTATAGGCTGGGCGACTCTCCCCCCATCGGGGGGAGCTGGAGGGGGGCTCTTAATAAACGACGAATCGCAGCAATTCTCTACCCGCTTCTGGTATGACCGTTTAGGGCGCATGGTAGTATCACAAAACACCAAACAGTTCAATGGTAACTCTCCCCTCTCCTTTGGAGAGGGGCAGGGGGTGAGGCTTTACAGCTACACCCGTTACGACGCACTCGGCAGAATTATTGAAGTGGGCGAAAAACCGGAGAATCCCCTCCCCCCTGTGGGGGGAGCCGGAGGGGGGTCTCCGCAATTTTCAAGCATCTTCGGCGATTATGTGAACGGACAATATAATCCTAACCTGATAAACGATGCCAACTTACAGGCATGGATAAATGCCGGTACACGGGCGCAGGTAACACATACCTATTATGATACCATTGCCATTACCGACTTACCGGTGGCACAAAATAATTTGCGTAAACGGGTTTCAAGTGTTACTTTTGAAGACGTGGACGATAACAATATACAAACTTACCAACACGCAACACACTACAGTTACGACATACACGGCAACGTGGACACACTCTTACAGGATAACCAGCAGCTATCCGTTATCAGTAGCGTATTACAGCCTCAACGCTTCAAAAAGATAATTTACGATTTTGACCTTATTTCGGGCAATGTTAACCTCGTTAGTTACCAAGATGGAGAGCCCGATGCTTTTTATCATTTTTACGAGTACGATGCTGATAATCGTATCATTGCGGTTTACAGTAGTAACTACCCTCAGAAAAACGCTTTAATCAATATCAATACTGTTTCCAACAGTCCGTTATGGGATAACGATGCCAAGTACTTCTATTACGCACATGGCCCATTGGCACGTGTTGAATATGGAGATAACAAAGTACAAGGACAAGATTACGCTTATACCCTGCAAGGTTGGATAAAAGGTGTGAACTCCAATACGCTTGATACACTTAGAGATATTGGAAAAGACGGTGCTATTGGAAGCGTTAACAGTATTTTTGCTAAAGACGCATTTGGTTATACCTTGAATTACCACACCAACGATTACAAAGCAATAGACGGTTTAAAATGGAACACGGCAACCAACCGTTTTGAAAGCATAGTGCCTGGAAGTGATTTGAATAATTCAAGAAATGATTTATTCAATGGAAACATCACTTCAATGGTAACGACTATTGTGCCTCCTACATTACCTAAATCTGACTCTGTTGCATTTAGCCCATTACCACAAGGTACAGCTTACAGATATGACCAATTAAACAGATTGGTTGAAATGAAAGCATGGCAGAATTTAAACACTGCTACCAACACATGGGGCAGTGGTTTAATCTATAACGGCATGTACAACAACAAGTTTACGTATGATGCCAATGGAAGCATGTTAACCGCAATGGCAAATAATCAGGTAGGGCAAACTATTGACAAACAAATTTATCACCATCAAACCATCAACGGTAGAAAGTTTAGTAATCGAACGTATGCAATTACAGATTCTGCAACAATTACAAGCGGCAATGATTTATTAAATCAAACTGCTTTTACTGACAATGCCGACAGTATTAACAGCTTTAACAATTATTCTTATACCGAAATAGGTGAACGCAAAAGCAATAAACAGGACAGTATAGATTTGATTACATGGACAGTTTACGGGAAAATTGATTCTATTGCCCGCGTATCAGGTAGCAGCAAGTATAATTTAAAGTTTGATTATGATGCGTCATATAAGCGTATTGCTAAACACGTTTATACTTCAAACAATATTTGGTTATACACGGAGTATTATATCAGAGATGCGCAAGGCAATTTAATGAGTACATACCTGCATCAAGTAATAGACAGCACAGCCACCGTAAGTTTTGCACAAACTGAAAAAGAAATATACGGAAGTAGTGAACTGGGTATTGATGTTACAAAAATAGAATTGATAGGAACATTACCAGTAAGTAACATCTTTATAAGAACACTGGATAACAAACATTATACAGGCTGTAATCATCTTGGTAATGTATTAACCACGTTTACCGACAGAAAATTACCAATAGATGCTGATAATAACGGCATTGTTGATGAATTTTTGCCTGATGTTGTTGCATCTAATGATTATATGCCGTTTGGAGCTTTATTAACTGAAAGAACATTTAAAAAAGGCACATTCCCGAATTCATTTAATGGTAAAAGGGATGACGCAGAGATAAAAGCACAAAATTATGGAATGCGTGAATATGGGCAAATGGAAAGAGAATTAGGATGGCGTGTTGACCAGCTAACTCGACAATATCCATTTTGGTCTCCATATCAGTTTGCTGGAAATAATCCTATTGAATTTATTGATTTAGATGGTGGAGAAATTATGTTTCCTCTGTTTGGCGATCTTCCTCCTATTTTGGAAACGGGTGTTTCTGAAAGCATTATTACATCTGCAAGTAAAAGCCCAATTATTGAAGAACCTATTATACAAAATATAGGCAGATTTACAAGTGAACAAGCTACTAAAACGGAAGAAGTTGCTGGTAGAACAATGGATCAGGTTAAAGAGGCTTTTAAGGGGGGAGAAGAACAAACTTCTTCTTCAAGAGGACAAGGGACTGAACAGCACACATATCACCAAGAATGGAAAACAGCTTTAGGAGAAACTGCCAATAAAGGATTAAAAAATGGACTTCGTCCTGATTCATGGCTGAAATGGCAAAACACAGATGGAAAATGGGTTGGAAGATTGACAGAATTTAAACCGCATAATTTCCAAGCTATTTCTAGAGCCCTTCCTCAAATGGGAAGATATATAGCACAATTGTCCAAAGAAAATCCAGAAGTAGTAAAATGGACTCAAGTAATTCAAACATATTCCATAGTGAGCCCACTAATGCTTAAAAAAGTTGATTATGCAATTGTGACTAAATTTACATATCAAGTTCAGAAAGGAGATAATTTAACAAAAATTGCTAAGGCATATGGTACAACTGTTGAGAATCTCGCTAAACTAAATAATATTTCAGATCCTAATAAAATAAAAGTAGGAAGTTCACTTACAGTAAAAGTAACGCACGATAAAGTGCCTTCAAAATAATATATTATGGATATTAAAAAAGTTTTAGAAATTTTTGATGCGGAAATCCATAAATATGGATTTAAGAAAAAAGGGAAGTTGTTTTATAGAACAATTAATGAAATAACTCAATTAATAGGCATTGAAAAATCTTCTTGGGGGAAAAGTTTTTCAATTGATGTGGGTATATATCTCCCTGATTTAGAAGAAGTGGGGTCTGACAATAAAACCCCTAAAAACATGGCATACTGTCATTTATATAGAACAATTACTGCACTTATTGATGATATAGAATACAGGAAAAAAATTATTTATGATTATTATAAATTCGATAATATATCAGAAGATAAACTTGCGGAAAATATAAAATTATTATTTAAAGTATTTATGGAAATCAAACTTTTTGAACTTTTAGAAAGTCTATCTTCTATGGAAAAGATATTGGAATATTTAGAAAAGGATAAGCATGTTTACTTACTACAAACTAGAAATATTACCAAAGAAGATTTTATTTTAAAAATAGAAGGATTAATGCGCTTTCGTTTACAATGAATTAAAGCTGGTCCCCGTAGTCACCGAAGATGTCCATTAGTAAGGTAGGCGCGCAGTTTGTGTGCAAGGATGTGGGCAGGTACTGCGTGTCTAAGTTATTTGCAAGTTGCACTTGCAAAGGATTTAACACATGGTGGTA
>Ga0302194_10002198_pt1 | contig 12400 bp, 10 predicted proteins | sample II_Bog_N1_1_FD_200227 | JGI IMG/M metagenome (GOLD analysis project Ga0302194, IMG submission 200227) | Peat permafrost microbial communities from Stordalen Mire near Abisko, Sweden - II_Bog_N1_1 | ecosystem: Environmental > Terrestrial > Soil > Wetlands > Peat | place: Sweden: Abisko...
CCGCACCGGCGAGCTCACCATCCACGTCGAACGCCTCACCTTCCTCGCCAAGGCCATGCTCGCCCTGCCGGAGAAATTCCACGGCCTCGCCGACGTCGAACTCCGCTACCGCCAGCGCTACGTCGATCTCTTCGTCAATCTCGAAAGCCGCGAAGTCTTCGTCAAGCGAGCGAAAGCGCTGAAAGCGCTCCGCCAGTTCTTCGATGACCGCGGCTACCTCGAAGTCGAGACACCGATGATGCAGCCGGTGGCCGGCGGCGCCGCAGCGCGTCCCTTCAAGACCCACCACAACGCCCTCGACCAGGACCTCTTCCTGCGCATCGCCCCCGAGCTTTATCTCAAGCGCCTCGTCGTTGGCGGCCTCGATCGCGTCTACGAGATCAACCGCAACTTCCGCAACGAGGGCGTTAGCACCCAGCACAACCCCGAGTTCACCATGCTGGAGTTCTACCAGGCCTACGCCAACTACCACGACCTGATGCAGATCACCGAAGACCTGGTCAGCTTCGTCGCCCAGGAAGTGAACGGGACAACCCTAACCACCTTCAACGGCGTAGAAATCGATCTCGGCAACTGGCGTCGCCTCACCATGCGCGAAGCCATCGTAGAGTTCTGGCCCCCCGAAGCCGGCGCAAAACCCGCCCAAACCGCATTTGAGTCCGCGCCCATCCTCCAGGCCCGCCTTCACGCCGCCATGGATTCCCTTTCCTCGCTCGACCCCACCCAATCTCCAGAACGCCTCGCCGAGCTCAAAACCATCCTCGGCGCAATCACCGCTGTTTATCTTGAAAGCACCAAAGGCGCGCCCATCGGCAAGTCCGTCTACAACCTATTTGAAGCCGTGGCCGAGCCGTTCCTAATCCAGCCCACCATCATCTACGACTACCCAACTGAAGTTTCCCCGCTCTCCAAAGCCAAGCCCGACGACCCAGCCCACGTCGAGCGCTTCGAGTTCTTCGCCGGCGGCTTCGAGCTCGGCAACGCCTTCAGCGAGCTCAACGACCCCGTCGAGCAGGAGAAGCGCTTCCGCGACCAACTTTCCGAGCGCGAGCGCGGCGACGACGAAGCCCACCAGATGGACGAAGACTACGTCCGCGCCCTCGCCTACGGCCTGCCCCCCACCGGCGGCGAAGGCCTCGGCGTAGACCGCCTGGTCATGCTCCTAACCGGCTCCCGCTCCATCCGCGACGTAATCCTATTCCCGCTGATGAGGCAACAGCAGGGACCAGGGATCAGGGAACAGGGATCAGAAAAACCCGCTTAGCGCACCACACTCCGTGCCCCATCCATTCGCAGTCTCATCGCGAATGGGTGGGAAAGCAACAATCTCAACCAGCCGGACCGAACCGGGCAAGATCTTCCGATCTCTAGCCTTGGAGTTCCATGAACATACTGTTTGTAGGAGACGTCTTTGGAAGCGCTGGTCGTCGCATTGTGCGCGAGCACATTTCCCACGTGCGCCAAGCCAACAACGTCGACCTCACCGTAATCAACGCCGAAAACGCCGCCGGCGGTTTCGGCGTCACGCCCCAAATCGCCGAAGACCTCTTCGACCTCGGCGCAGACGTTCTCACCACCGGCAACCACGTCTGGGACAAGCGCGAGCTCATCGACTACCTGAACTCCGCTCCCGCCACCTCGCAAGCCCGCCCTCGCCGCGTCATCCGCCCGGCCAACTTCCAGCCCAACCTCCCCGGCTACGGCGTCTTTGAAGGCACCACCAGTTCAGGCATCCCCTACGCAGTAGTCAACCTCGGCGGACGCGTCTTCATGAACGCCACCAATGACCCCTTCCACGCCATCAACGACATCCTCAAGGGCCTCCAGGCAAAAGTCATCCTGGTTGACTTCCACGCCGAAGCCACCAGCGAAAAAGTCGCCATGGGCTGGCACCTCGATGGCCGCGTTACCGCCGTCCTCGGTACGCACACCCACATCCCCACTGCCGACGAGCGCATCCTCCCCGGCGGCACCGCCTACCAGACCGATGTCGGAATGAGCGGCCCCTATGACAGTGTGATTGGCGTGGAAAAGGACCTGGTGCTGCACAAATTCCTCACCGGAATGCCCGGCAAGTTTGAAGCCGCAAAAGGCAACCCCAAAATGTGTGCGGCACTGGTCACCTGCGACCCGGCCACCGGCCGCGCCTCCAAAATCCAGCGCATCATGCTAGGCGAGTAATCGACCGAAGTTGACGGTAGCGCCGGTCTCCAGACCGGCTGTCGTGCGGGCGTCTCGCCCGCACATTCGGCAGGCTAAGCTCAGCTACAGCCCCGGAGGCCCTGCAGGCTTGGCCATATCCCCAGTCCCAGCCGAAACCGGAGCAAAGTCCTTCACCGACGGCGGCGCCGCAACTGGGTGCATCACCATCTCGCTCGGCGCAGGAGCAGCAATCTTTGTCCCAGCGCCCGGCGGATTGGCCGCAACCGCTTTCCCTGCCCCCACCGGCGTCGGCTTGATCGACGTAATCGACAGCATCTCCGCCGCCGAATGGGATGCCTTCACCAGCTTCCCTTTGCCGTCGAAAATCATCGACCAATGCATCGGCTTGGGAGTTGCCGACACATCGTCAAACGAAATCGTAGCCCCGCCATTGCCCGGAACTTCCAAATATCCCTTGTTCATCGCAACCATTTTGGCGTGCGCAAAATCCACTTCAGCAGCTGGGAGCTGCGGACGCCCCCCAGCCAGAGCCGCATAACAGAGTCCAGTACCCAGCCAGGCAGAGACCGGCCCATTCTCCGGATTCTCTTCCGCCCGAATGTGGTTAAACGCCGAAATCGTCAGCGCATTGATAGGCGCCGGAGAAAACAGCGAGTAGCCGCGCAGCTGAATCGGGATAATCCGCACCCGTCCTTCGTTGTTTCGCGGAATCGAAGCCGTAAACAGGCTCACATCCCCTGTCCCGTTGTTGCGCATGAAGCGCAGAAACAAATGCTCTGGAAACGCCGGGCAGATCACCTGCTCATAAGTCCAAAGACCGGTATTGAATTCCAGCCCCGTATACCGCGCATGCTCTGAAATCGCACTCTCGGCATTGGCCTCAACCTCGCGGTCATGCGCGCTCATCTGGTCCGCCGCCAGAAACTCGATCGTGCGCACCCGCACTGCATCCGGTGTAGCGATGTTGAACGGCGACTTGATCGCAACGGCCTCAATCGGCTTTTCATGAACCGCCGTCGCAGGAATCTCCTTGAAAGTTTGCGCGCCCAGGGCAGAGCAAGAGACCACAACACACGCCAGCGCGAGAAGGACAAATTGGGGTTTCATTCGTTCCATGCTGCCCCTAGACTACCACCAGCATTATCCGCCGCATCCATCAAAAATCCCCACCAAAAAACACCAGGGGCAGCCCCGTAAAGGCTCCCCCTGGTGTTTCTGTTCCCTAGTCCCTAAGTCCCTGGTCCCTTAGTGCCTGGTCCCTGACGACTAGTGCGCTGCGCGATGACCCGCCGCCGGCTTGTGCACCGGAGCAGCCTTCTTCTTCTCCTGGATGAACGCGTCGCGCAGAACCAGCTGGGCCGACTGCGAAACCGTGTCCGTTGCAGGAATCTGCGTGTAGGTGTCGTAGGTGCCGTCCAGTTCCGGACCGCCTTCCGACATCAGTTTGAACTCGGAGCCAACCGCAGGAATGTCCTTGTCGGCCAGCGGCGCCTTCAGGTTCACAATGAAGTCCGCCGTCTTGGTCTGCTTGGCATCCTCAGTAACCGCAACCTTGATCACCGAAGCCGTAGCTTCAATCACCAGTCCCGGGACAGGCGTGTCCTTGTCCTTCATAAGCGCCCAGAGCTTGTCCGCATCCTCTTTGGCGCCATACGTCAGAACCAGTTCCTTATCCGCCAAAGCCAAGGTCGTAAGGTCCGCAGTGTTGACCAGAATCTTGTGAATCTTCTCTGCCGGTGTCGGAGCCGGCGAAATCGTGTAGCTTGCCGGCGGGAACTCCGACGCCTGAGCCTGCGTCTTGATCGCGTCCAGCCCGTCCATGCTTCCGTGGAACTTGTTATACCAATAGTCAAGCTTCTTTTCAATCTGAGGCTTGAATCCTGCCGGCGCAAAATTCCACGACCGTGCATAGTACCAAACCGCGCTCACTGCGTCCGGGGGCGCCAGCTTCACATAAGCCTCAGCCAGGTTCAGCGTATCCACCAGGCCCATGCCGCCCTGCGTCTGCGCGTCCTTGAAGAGCGTCAATTCGGTCTTGTACTCGGCAACTGTCGCCTTGAAGTCCTTCTTTGACAGCGCGTCATCCAGCGCAATCGCTGAGTCGAAAACCGGATAAGCGGCTCCCGTCTGATTCTTCCAATCGGCGTCAGGCACAGCCGCTGGTTTGGGGGCTACCAGGCCCTTTTGCGCCAGCGCGGCAGCATCGTCGCAAGGCTGCGGGTCGGTCAGGTTGCCATTGCCGTCCACTGCCTTCTGGCACTGGCCCTTCTCGATCGCCACCGAAAGAAAGATGGCCTTCATGTTGTTCGGGTCCACCTGGAGCAGCCGCTTCGCCGCGCTCAGCGCATTCGCCACATCGGCAGCCTGTTGGTAGGTGTCCACCAGCAGGTTCAGCATGTCGGCCTTCACCACGCTCTGTGGATAGGTCTGCAGAAAGCTCTCGATCGCCGCGGCCTTCGCCTTCGGATCGGACTGGGTGGTGGCCTGCTGGTAGGCAGCAAATTCAGCAGGATCCTTGATGGTGATTGTGCCAGTGTCCTGGGCTCGAAGCGTGGGTGCGGAAACGAGACAGACGCTCGCCAAAGCCATCACAGACGCAAAGACTAACTTCTTCATTCAGTGCTCCTGGGAAATTCCAAAATAGAGATCAATTCTCAAGCACCCGCTCGCGGAATGTGTAGCCATTTATCTTCGGAGGATGAGTACCTGGTCCACGGGTAAACGATACCACGGCTGCCGCTGCAGTGTTGATGGGATTATAGAAAGCCTCGCCCTTCGTGACAAGCTTTCTGATCAAGTAAACCGTTTCCCGCCCCAGCAATTTGCTCCCCAATCCCGCCCCAGACAATCGGCCGATGCCGCGTCTGCTCCAAACCCATCCACCGCACGCAGAGTTCTTCGCTCCACACTAACAGGTGTTCCCTGGCAGTGCCTCAACCTCCACATAACAGCTTAGACACCAACCATCGGAAAAGGTTCCCGCAGCAGCCTCACCAACTCCCCCTGCTCAGCCAAAAACGCATCATGCCCGTGGTCGCTCGTCATCAGCCGGTACTCCGCTCGCACCCCCGCTTCGCGAATCGTATCGGCAAACTGCCGCACAGCCTCCGGCGGAAACAGCCAGTCTGAGCTGATCCCCACCAGCGTAAGCCGCGCCTCGATTGCACCAAATGCCTCCACCGGTTTCGCCCTCCCATGCAGCGGGTCCCAGGTATCCATCGTGCGTGAAATCGCCAGGTAGGCATTCGCGTCAAACCGGTCGATAAACCGCTCCCCCTGATGATCCAGGTAGCCCGCAATGTCGAATCGCCCGCCAATCAGCCCGCCGCCCTGGTCATCCAGACCGCGAGGGTCCTCTCCGTTCCGGTTGGGATTGCGCCCGAACCGCACATCCAGCAGCGGCTGCGCCTTGTAGCTCAGCATCGCAATCTGGCGAGCCAGACCGAGCCCCCGCCGCGGAGGCCGCTGCGGCAAATAGTGCCCGCCCGCCCAGTCGGGGTCCTGCTGAATCGCCTGTCGCTGCACATGGTTCAACGCCAGACCCATCGCTGCCAGCGGCGCCACTGCGATAATCACCGCCCTGGCTACCCGCCCCGCATGCACAATCGTCCACTCCAGCGCCTGCATGCCCCCAATTGAACCGCCCAGAACCAGCCTCAGACGCGCAATGCCCAAAGAATCCAGCAGCTTCCCCTGCGCCCGCACGTTGTCCCGAATCGATACCAGCGGAAAATCCGCCCCAAACACGGCACCCGTCTCGCGATCCACTGACCCCGGCCCCGTCGACCCATAGCACGACCCAAGCAGATTCACGCAGATTACGCAGTCCACCTCCAGGTTCAGCAGCGCACCCGGAGCAAAAAGCTCCGGCCACCACTCCCCCACCCGCGCCGAACCGGAAAGCGCATGGCACACCAGCACCGCATTATCCCGAGCCCCATTCAGCCGCCCGTAAACCGCGTAGTGCAGCGTCGTCCCCGCCAGCGACCGCCCGCAATCCAGCAACAGCGGCTCATCGAGCACAAAGTCGCCTTCATAAGTCGGCTCCGGCGTCGGCCAGGCAGACAGCGCGGCAGAGTTCTTGCCCGCCGCGCCGCCCGTCCTGCGATTTTCCGCTCCAGGCTTTTCCGTCACAATGCTCATTGTGCAGCAAGTGCCTCGGTTGTGGGTACTCCGCCGTACGTATGGCCGTTCGCCGCCGTGATCGCCTGATCCAGATCAGCCAGAATGTCGCGGATGTCCTCAATCCCCACCGACAGCCGCACCAGTTCCGGTGTAACCCCAGTCGAAGCCTGCTCCTCCACCGACAACTGCTGGTGTGTCGTCGAAGCCGGATGAATCACCAGCGACTTCGCATCGCCGATGTTCGCCAGCAGCGAGAAAAGTGAGAGCCCGTTGATCAGCTTCTTCCCCGCCTCAAAGCCTCCCTTTATTCCGAATGTCACAATCGCCCCATGCCCATTCGGCAGATACTTCTGCGCCCGTGTGTAGAAGCGGCTGGACTCGAGGCCCGGATAGTTCACCCACTCCACGCCCGGATGCTGCTCCAGATGCCGCGCCACCGCCAGCGCGTTTTGGCTGTGCCGCTCCAACCGCAAATGCAATGTCTCAATCCCCTGCAGCAGCAGAAATGCATTGAACGGCGACAGCGCCGCGCCCGTATCCCGCAGCCCTTGAACACGCGCCTTCAGAATGAACGCAAGCGGCCCAAATGCCTCGGTATAAGAAAGCCCGTGATACGAAGGATCAGGTTCCGTAAACTCCTTGAACCGTCCCGAAGCCGCCCAGTCAAACTTGCCCGCGTCCACAATCACGCCGCCAATCGCCGTCCCGTGTCCGCCCAGAAACTTGGTCGCCGAATTCACCACAATATCCGCGCCCCACTCAATCGGCCTCACCAGCGCCGCCGACGGCGTCGTGTTGTCCACCACCAGCGGCAGCCCGTTTTCGTGGGCAATGCCGGCAAGCTTCTCAATGTCCACCACATCCAGCTTCGGGTTGCCCAGCGACTCGGTGTAAATCGCCCGAGTCTTCTCATTGATCGCCGCGCGCAGCCCGTCAAAATCGTCCGCATCCACAAACCGCACCGTAATCCCCAGTCGCGGCAGCGTGTAGTGGAAAAGGTTATACGTGCCTCCATACAGCGACGTCGTCGAAACAATCTCGTCGCCCGCCGCCGCCAGCGTGGTCAACGTCAGCGTCTCCGCGGCCTGCCCTGAAGCTGTCGCAAGCCCCGCCACGCCACCTTCCAATGCCGCCACGCGCTTTTCAAACACGTCCGTCGTTGGATTCATGATGCGCGTGTAAATATTCCCGAATTCCTTCAACCCAAACAGACGTCCCGCATGGTCGGCGTCCTGAAACACATACGAGGTGGTCTGGTAAATCGGCACCGCCCGCGAACCCGTTGTCGGGTCAGGCGACTGGCCGGCGTGGACGGCAAGAGTAGCAAACTGCTGTTTCGCTTCAGACATGAGATTCTCCTTCAAGTTCCTTTAACTGGAATCGCCAAAACTCTGGGTGCCCCATCCTTCGCGCCTTTTGCGAAGGGTGGGAATCATACAAAACGTAAAACGGCCCGAGTCCTCTTCGGACCCGGGCCGCCTTGCTTCAAGATTCGGTAGCGTCTAGCGCATTCGCGTCTCAAGCTCTCGACGGACAGGTCCGCAAGCCATACACATACACATGGCCGCAATTCCGTGATTCTTTGAGTTCCGCATACACAGCAGTATCGACTGAGGCCGCATGGGATGTCAAATACGACAGTTTCCCCATCCAGGCTCTGATCCCGTCACACTCCACCCACCCGCCTACCGATAAACGACCGGAATAAAGTGCTGCTCCTGGAATGGCGGGCGAACATACTCGGCCTTCACAATCGGCGGCAAATCAATCGGCTCCGGCGTCAGATCCTTATAGGGAATCTTGCTCAAAAGATGCCGGATCACGTTCAGCCGCGCGGCCTTCTTGTCTTCTGCGTTCACCACAAACCACGGCGCCTGCTTATGGTCTGTCGCGTTGAACATATCGTCCTTGGCGCGCGAATAATCCGCCCAGTGCTTGCGCGATTCCAAATCCATCGGACTGATCTTCCAGCGCTTCGTGGGATTGGTCATCCGTTCCTGAAAGCGCTTCTCCTGCTCCGCATCGCTCACTGAAAACCAGTACTTGATCAAAATGATTCCAGAGCGCACCAGCATCCGCTCAAACTCCGGGCAGGTCAGCATGAACTCCTGATACTGCGCGTCCGTGCAAAAACCCATCACACGCTCCACGCCGGCCCGGTTATACCAGCTGCGGTCGAACAGTACCATCTCCCCTGCCCCAGGCAGGTGCGGCACATAACGCTGGAAGTACCATTGCGTCTTCTCCCGCTCCGTCGGCGTGCCCAGCGCAACCACCTTGCAGATGCGGGGATTGAGCGACTCGGTAATGCGCTTGATGGCGCCGCCCTTGCCTGCCGCGTCGCGCCCTTCAAACAGCACCACAACCTTCAGGTGCTCGTGGCGCACCCACTCGTGCAGCTTCACCAGTTCAATCTGCAGCCGGCTCAGCTCCTTCTCGTAGTCGCAGTCTTTGCCAATGCGCCTAGTCGGAACTTCGGTTGAATTGACCGGCGCAGGGGCATGTTCCTTGCCGTTGACCGCTTCTTTGCCGTTGACGGGCGCTGCCTTCGTCTTTCCCTTGTCCTTCTTCTTGATCTTCTCTGCCATTTTTCGATCTCCTGAGATAATATCGGCGGGATTCTGGGCGAGCGCCCATTAATTTTTCCGCGGGGCGCTCCGGCACAGTGGTTCGCACATTCTACAGGCAGATTTATCCCGATTGACATGAAGAACAGATTCTTTTTCTCAACCCCTGCTACTCTCCCACCTTCCAAACGTATGCTCCGGCCTGCGGCAACCCAATATGCGCCAGCACCCTGCAAACAAACTGCCGCGCCATTTCGGCGGAATCCATCGGCCTGTTATAAAACGCCGGAATCACAGGAAAAATCACCGCCCCCGCCTCCGCCGCCAGCGTCATATTCCTCAAATGAATCCGATTGAACGGCGTCTCCCGCACGCTCAGCACCAACGGCCGGCGCTCCTTCAACGTCACATCCGCTGCCCGAGCAATCAACCCGTTCGCCAGCCCATTCGCAATTGAAGCCAGCGTCCCCATCGAGCAGGGCAGCACAATCATCCCATTCGACGGATAGCTCCCGCTCGCAATCCCCGCCCCGATGTCACTATCCGCATGCTGCACAGTCTTCACCGGAGCCGCGCCCAGCAGCTTCTCCAGCAGCCCCGTCCGCCCGCTGAACCCCAACTCTTCCGCCATCACGCGGAGAGAATTTTCCGAAGCCACAAAATGCACCCGCGCCACCCGCTCATCGGATTCAAGCGCGCGCAGCAACTCCCGCCCAAACACCGCGCCCGAAGCCCCCGTGATCGCAACCGTAAGATTCAATCCATCCACTTGCTACTTCCCTTCCCTTACGGCTTCGCGTCCCCGGCCTTCTTTGTATAGGTAGTCAAAAACAGCTTGTTCCACCCATCGCCCATCTTCATCTCCAGCAAAAACGTCAGCGTATTCGCGCTCGGAGTGTCATAGGTAGCCCGAAGCACCGGCCCCGCCGACCCATCGCTCATCAGCACAAGCTTGTTCCCGGTCAGATCCCCCGTCAGCGCCATTGGATGGTATGAAGTATCGTTGAACCACCAAGCCGTATACTTCCCCGTCGCCTTGTCAAACGAAATGAAGTGCCGCGTATCCGTAGGCTTACGCCCCGGCAGTGTAGTCGACAGCATCTCGCAAACATACTTCCCAGCAATCCCCGTCGATATCCGGTCGGTAGCGTCGCCAATCATCTTCGGCCCGTCGCCCGTATTGAAATCCTGCCTCCCGGCCCAGTCCCCCTGCAGAAACGCCAGCCTCCCCAGCGCCTCCGCCGGATCAACCGCAGGAGTCTGCCCCACCGCCGCCACGCAACAAACCACCATCAAAACCCAAACCAAACCCTTCATCTCGACCTCCTCCGCCAAGTCTCGACAAAATCGCGCCGTAGGCGCAGTGTTTATTAGCCCCGCGCTTCAGCGTGGGGAAAAACGCAACAACAATAGGTCCGGAGTCCCGTAGGGACGGTGCCCACAATCATCCAAATACATACCGTTCATCGTACTCGATCCCGCAATTGTGTAAGAGCGTAACAAATTCCTGTTCAAAATTGCGCTTTCGATGATGCTTCTCCTGATTTTCAATGTATCTCTTCACAACCTCAACCTGCGAAGGACTAACACTGAACGCCCCATATCCCTCCTGCCACGAAAACCCATCTCCCATCCACCGGGAAGAGCTTCCTTTGAGCTTCTGAAGCGCATGGGCAAGGGTGCACGACGCCGGCAAGACGAAAAGCAAATGAATGTGATTCGCCGTTCCCCCCCGCAGCGATCAAGGAGAAACCCTCGCCACGTGCGATTGAGCCCAGGTACGCATACAGTTCGGCAGTACGGGCGGTCGGGATCAGCGGGCGGCGTTCCTTGGTACTGAAGACACAATGAACGAAATTGTTCGCATACGTATGCGGCATGTCGCACCGTCCCTAGCCCGATTAGCAAAGACCCTTACCGTCTCACCTAGGATGCCGCATCATCAAGAAGAATGTCGCAAACAGTCCCGCAAGGAAAATGGCGCCAAGCAGTCTCACCTGAAACGCTCCCCAACCAGACGAATACTTTTCTCTTCGCAGCCGCAATGATCCGGAACCTTGGATCCATTCGGGGAGCAGAAACCAATGTCGTGGTGAGATTACCATCGTCAGGGCATTCAGTGCGAAGATGCCGAAGAATGCCGATAGAAGCATCAGGACGCTTGCCCCGATAATCGCCTGTCTCACTGGCATAAGGCTCTCTCCTGAGTTCCCTATTCCCCCAACACCCGCTCAAAAATCGCATCCACATTCCCCAGTTGCCGCGTGTAATCGAACGTCTTCTCCAGCGCCTCCGGCCCCAGCAGCCCGGTAATCGTCGCATCCCGCGCAACCTCGTCCCGAAACACCAGGTCTTCTTTCCACGCCCGCATCGCATGGCTCTGCACCAGCCGGTAAGCATCCTCGCGCAGCATCCCCGCCTCAGCCAGATCCAGCAGCAACTGCCCCGAGAAAATCAGCCCGCCAGTGGATTCGAGATTGCGAATCATCCGCTCCGGATACACCAGCAGCCGATCAATCAAATCCGCCGTCTTCGCCAGCAAATAATCAACCAGAATCGTCGAATCGGGAAAAATCACCCGTTCCACCGAAGAATGAGAAATATCCCGCTCATGCCACAACGCCACATTCTCAAACGCCGCCTGCGCATTTCCGCGCAGCACCCGCGCCAGCCCGCTGATCTGTTCTGAAGTAATGGGATTCTTCTTGTGAGGCATCGCCGACGAACCCTTTTGCTTCTCTGAAAAATACTCCTGCGCCTCGCGCACTTCCGTCCGCTGCAGATGCCGGACCTCAACCGCAATCTTGTCCAGCGTGCTGCCAATAATCGCCAGGGTCGAAATATAAGCTGCATGACGGTCCCGCTGAATCACCTGCGTCGCCACCGGAGCCGCCTTCAACCCCAGCCGCGCGCAAATCCGATCCTCATGCTCCGGCTTCAAATGCCCAAACGTTCCCACGGCCCCCGACAGCTTGCCCACCCGCATGTCTTCCGCCGCCGCGTCAAACCGCGCCAGGTTCCGTTCCATCTCCGCAAACCAGTTCAGCAGCTTCAGACCAAACGTCGTCGGCTCCGCATGAATCCCATGCGTCCGCCCAATCGTCGGCGTGTGCTTGAACTCCACCGCCCGCTTCTTGAGCACCGCCAGCAGCCCCACAAGCCCCACCCGAATCAGACCCGAAGCCTCTTTCACCTGCAGCGCCTGCGCCGTATCCACAATGTCGTTCGACGTCAGCCCATAGTGAAACCACCGCGACTCCGCCCCCGCCCCCGCTGCAGCCAAACTCTCCGCCACGGCCGTATTGAAGGCGATCACGTCGTGCTTCACCTCCGCCTCAATCTCTTGAATCCGCTCGACGGAAAAGTTCGCATTCGCCGCAATCGCCTCCGCAGCGGCCATCGGAATCACCCCGTCTTCGGCCAGCACCGTACTCGCCGCCGTCTCCACCGCAAGCCAGCAGCGATACTTGCTCTCTTCCGTCCAAATCCGCCCCATCGCGGCCCGTGTATAGCGATCAATCAATTCGCAAATCCCTTCTCCCGCC
>Ga0302194_10002204_pt1 | contig 12387 bp, 8 predicted proteins | sample II_Bog_N1_1_FD_200227 | JGI IMG/M metagenome (GOLD analysis project Ga0302194, IMG submission 200227) | Peat permafrost microbial communities from Stordalen Mire near Abisko, Sweden - II_Bog_N1_1 | ecosystem: Environmental > Terrestrial > Soil > Wetlands > Peat | place: Sweden: Abisko, Stordalen...
ACAATTAACATTTCGCTGGGCGTGGGCAAAGTGGTGGACAGGGGTGGGTTGGTAGTGGTGGTGGCATTTTCCACAGATGCGCCAAACTGATCAGGGGATGTTAGAAAGGAATCCATTTATGGGAATATAAAAAACTGGGTGTTTACTAAATTTTAACATTATTTTGGATTTACCAGTTGCCGTTTTAAAAATTTGTTTAACATTAGTTTCTAGAATAATGTTATACTATTTATTACCAGAAAAATTCACACAACAAATCTAAAGAATACAAATGACACATACATTGCCCGTAATCTTGTTCAGTAAATATGCTTACAACAAGCAACCCATTAGAGTTACACTGTATAGTTATAGTGTAAACCTTGGCGTTGGTGGTAAAATAATTGGTACGAGTAGGTCTGTATGTAAAATGTTGCGACCATTTCCTTGCGGATTGGAAATTCTTGAAGACTGTATTTTCGAAACCTTGGAACAATTATTGAATTTTTTTATTCCCGACATTCCACAAGATATTTCGTCCGCGGGCTCTTGGGTACACACCAGTTTGGACGGTTATCTGAGAGAGGGAATTCCAGTCATCACCATCGATCCAACCAGACCAGTACCGCCCTATAGAACAACAACCAATGAAACGATTCGCGCTAAAAAAATAATCTATAGCGTTAATGCAAAAAAATGCATTTTGACAGGACCAATGTCGGCTCAACAAGTTCATTCTCTACTACGTGGAAATTCCTGTACTACCGTGAAAAAAGTGAAACCAACAACAAAATCTCCACCCAAATCTGAACCTCTGCCAGACAGTAGTTGGGGTAATCCTGAAGCCCCCGTTTTTGTTCCCAAAGAGAGCGCCAAACCCCTGCTTAGACAAAAAGTGAGTTCAAGTTCTGTAAAAGTCAGTCCAGTGCACCCAAAAAAATTATTGTTAACGCAAAGAGCTAAAGTTGAAGAAGAAAACACTGCCGATAGATCCATCCTCCCCGTCAATGAATCCAATGAAAAAACTCTCAAGAGAAAGAGGGCCATGGTTGCTGAAAATGTTCCTGCCGAAGAAACTAAAAAAAAGAAACTAAAAAAGAAGCCCACCAAAAAGCAATATGATAGTGATTACTCCTCAGAGGAAGATGAAAGCAAGGAAGAAAGAAGAGAAAGAAAGAGGAGACAGCGTGATGAAAGGAACAATCCAGAAAATTGGAATTCTGATGAAGAACCAGATAGTCCAGATGAAGAAGATTATACAAGTGAAGAGTTTCTGCAAAAGTGGAAAGCACTGCAAGGCATTAAAGAGATTAATATCAAAGCGTTTCCCTACCAACGTTGGAATGAGGAGACCTTCAGTCATTTCTTTAGGAGAGACTTTAGATCACAAACCTTGGACGATGAACCCACCTTGGTTCGTATCAAAGCTAATCGCAAAAATGATATGCCGGCAGTGGACTATTTGTGTGAATTCAAAGACTTTTATAGCGAAGGCACTGTTTGTGCTTGGGTGCCAAGAGGTTATTTGTTCGAAAACCCAGCATATAAGAATATTGCCTTGGCCTACGAAGAAATTAACGGTTACGATGGAAAAACAGTAATATTCGATCCCGTCACTGGAACTGGAAGAGAAATAGAAAATCCACGCGTTGTGGAAGCAAGAGAAAAGGCCAAAAAAACTTTGCCACAATACAGGGGTTTATTAATCACATACCATCGAGGCATGAACATTAAATTTTAATCGGTGCACTATTCTTTCTTAATAAATACTGTACTGCCAACACTGTGCTATGAAATATGGTAAGACCGCCTGATATTTTGCAAACATTTTCTATTTGGTGGTGGCACATATATTGCCATAATAAAAACCAACTTACTGCCAACATGGTTGCTGAAAAGTACAAGTATTTGTGTGTTTTCTTAATATCATTTACCTTTGGACAACTACCAACTGCATACAGGCTCGTGGCGAATTGTGCAACCGCCAACATGCTCTGATTTCCAATCCCTAAAAACATAAACGGTAATGCAATACTGGCACCAGAAAATTTACTCCATGAATTTGTTTTCTCGACATGACCATAGTGTAGCCAATAAATGAACCACAGAAATATAGTTATTGAAAAGTTGTCAAACACTGTACGCATAAATAGTTCCACTTCTTGCATTGTATTGATATGTTAGTATGTATTGAAAAGATGAGCAATAGCAAAACCCGCTATTTTTTATTTGTCAATGAAAAATATTTTGTTCACGGATGGTTGATTGGATTGAGCAGACCAAATCTTTTTTTGACACCCACAGGAAGAAAATAATATTTCTGGTCATTGGTTTGGTGGTGGTTAGCTGTTTGTTGATTATTTTGAACATTACCAACAAGGTTACTGTGCCTTATCATGCAGAAAAGCAAAATATTTGGACTTATCCATTCAAAACTGGCGACCTATTTTTATTCAGTAAAAAAGTAGATCCACTCTTGTCTGCCAATAGAGCGCTCAAGTTATTTACCAAAACAACTACCAATCATGTAGGTGTCGTTTACGTTGAACCCCATTCTGGTCATGTTTATGTTTGGGATATGAACATTACAGGTCCTCGATTGGCGTCACTGTCCTCTTTGGTGGACGGTTCTTCGGCTACCAATCAGCACCATTTTCTTGTTAGACCTTTGAACAAACCTGCCGATTCCAAACTATTCCAAAAAATAATTAGGCAGCAGTGGGATGCAGTCTATGATTATGATATTGGTTTGGCCACTTATCATCGATTTTTCCCAATATTGCCATTTTTGAGGGGTCACGAGTGGAATTGTGGAAAACAACGTCACTGTGCGCACTTTGTGGTAGAGATGTACGCCAAGTTGGGAGTTCTGGATATGCAGCATTCTTTGGTAGATCCAAGTTCCTACATTCCTGCTGATTTTAGTCAAGAATATAAAAAGGGTGTAAACATCCCTCTCACTTCTGGCTACAAGTTTGGAAATACAGTCATGTTGGTGGAATAATTTTATAAAATTTTATTTTTTCTGCATGACATTTTCCATCTGTCAGTTGTGTTAATATTATAAAATTTTTTACTGATAGTATTCCGCTATTTGCAATTCTTGTTCAGTAAACTGGCATTCGTCGATGATAATGTCGCATGCTTTACATTTAGGAAAACTACGTACCACCTCAAGCTTCAAGTTTCTATGTTCCTCATTCAATTTTGCACAGTAAAGCAGTATGGCCAAAATTTTCTCACGTAAATCCTCCCTCATGTTAGCGAATATTAAAAATTTGTATGTTCTACAACCAGTTCTCACAAATTCGCCAATGGTAACATCTTTTATCAGAAGATAAATTGACGCCATGTCAATATTTTCATTAATTTCTTTGATAGTGTTAATAACATTAATGACCTTTGTGTCTATCGTTATTAGATTTTGTGTTGCTGACTTCTCTTCTGCCATTTTCAGTTATTTTTAATTTTTAATTTTGTCAACCTTGTTACAAGAAAAGTTGGTAGACTAAGTAATGCACAAAATTATTTTTTTATTTTTCAATGTGCATGACATTGTAATTCAGAAAATAATGTAGAACTCTGAAAAATTACAGTAAAAAGTAAAAATTTAAAAATAATCCAATATAAATTCATGTCGAAATAATGTTGAAAAATTAAAATATTTATTTCAACATTAATTTAATTATTTTTTCACAACAAATCAATCCATGGAACTGCAACCATATAATGCTAGCGTTAATAATTGTCTTAAATCGTACTCATTGAGTAGGCAACGATATGGTGTTTATGTTGACGATTGGAATGATTATATCACATCTCTAAATATGAATGGGACAGAAATAATAAAAACCCAGGGTGAGATCATATTAAGAGTAATAGCAAAGTCCGTAAACTTTAGTGTCACATTCACGAAATTAAAAGAATGGTTTTCACACCAATCTTCTATTTATGTGCATTTTCAAATAGAATTTGATTGTGACAATATAAACACGAATATAGATTATCTCATTGACTTTTATTCTACGTATAGAGGCAAACTCATATTGGTTTCTTGGCGAGGTGTAGTATATACAAGTTCAAGTAACCTTATAAATAGTGAGAAATGGATCAAGTTGCAGAGGTTGGTGGGCTGCATTGAAATTATATTAGATGCTAAGTTGGACCAAAGACAAATATCATTGATTAATACGATCCAATACAAAGATAAATTGATTTTGAAGTCAAACAAAGACTATGTCATTTCCAATTTACAAGATAATATCAAGGTTCCATTCGTGCTCGTGTATGAACAAGGCAACGTTCGCGATTTTAATGTTCAAGATGACAACGTTGACATAATGTCCAATACAAAACAATTTATAACCAACATAACATTCCCCATAGTATCAGATTGTTCGTTATTTCATTGTGATTCTATACAAATTAAGAACATGGATGCTAATAACACACTGGACTCTATATATAGAGTCTTCAAATTAGAGTGCAATCAAAACACGGACACTCATTGTTTGTGTTTTAATTGTAATAGAGCAAGATCCAGTGATAATAACATTAACCCACAAAGATGTTGCCCATTCGATAGCATGGACTCTTTTCGCAACTGTTGTGCGATATCATCACAAATCTTGTACAATTATATGTATCACACATACAAAGTCAATACACAGTTATTAAAAAGTGCAAGAACGGATGAGGTATATGTGTACGTCATGTTTTGTTCAAGAATACAGGATACATTATTTAGAGATACCAAGAAAAACATACTCACATGTGACATTCAAATAACAACATTATAATTATTTTACTTTTATTTATGTTGCTTGTATGCGATTCCAGCAATTTCTATGACTATTCTTCCAATTTGAGCAAATAAAATAACTTGTACATTATTTTTGGCAATATTATCTGAAAAATAATGTTATTGGGAAAAAATTAATTCAGTTTTTAAAAAATAATGTTATTGGAAAAAAAAAGTTGTTGTGCATTACCTCGAAAATATTTTCTAAAGAAATTTCTGGAAAAAAAAAGTTGTTGTGCATTACCTCGAAAATATTTTCTAAAGAAATTTCTGGAAAAAAATAAAGTTGTTGTGCATTACTAGAAAATTAGTGGGGCAGTCATGTAAATAAATTTTTGAGATAGTAAAAGTTTGGAAAATATTATGTTATTGGAAAAAAATAAATTTATTGTGCATTACCTTAAAAATATTTTCTAAAGAAATTTGTTTGAAAAAAATAAAGTTGTTGTGCATTACTAGAAAATTAATGGTCATGCAAATAAATTTTTGAGATATTAAAAGTTTGGAAATATTAACCATAAATTCCAAATAATGTTTTTAGAAAAAATAAGTTGTTGTGCATTACGTGAAAATATTTACTAAACAAATTTGTTGGAAAAGTTTCTGCATTACTAGAAAATCAATGGTCATGTAAATAAATTTTTAAGATAGTAAAAGTTTGGAAATATTACCCTGAAATTTTTAAGACAATAACATTCCCAAAGTAATGCACAACAACTTATTTTTTTCCAGAAATTTTTAAGACAATAACATTCCCAAAGTAATGCACAACAACTTATTTTTTTCCAGAAATTTTTACGACAATAACATTCCCAAAGTAATGCACAACAACTTATTTTTTTCCAGAAATTTTTACGACAATAACATTCCCAAAGTAATGCACAACAACTTTATTTTTTTTCCAAAAATTTACCCCACATCTTGTTCATTTGTTCTAAATTTTTAGGGGGCAGTTGCTTTTTGCTTGCTTTTTTTATTGGCACATAAGCCTTTGTCAAATCACGCATCCTAATATTGACATCCAAGCTTTGTGTTTTTGGTTCTGTTGTCATTTTGACTGGTTTATCGTCAATATTCACAGCAATACGTTTTTGATCTGGAATTTCATCACTTTGCAAGGCTGAAAGTTCATCTTCCGATTCTCGCTTGCGCTTTTCCTGAACACCAACAGAATCATCAGTTTTTAATTTTTTGGTGAGTGGCTCGTCACTGCTACTCTGTTCTGCATCTCTCTTTCTCTTTGCGTCAAATAGAGTCGTGATTGAATTATTTCCCGATCTCTGGTTGTGTACTAATTGAATTGCTTTATCAAAAATATCCTTTGGATTTTCAGCGATGGGAATCAAGAATGTACACATTGATTTTGTCAATAAATCAATGTAGTGTGCGCGATCCAATTTCAATTTTTTACCCTTGACAAAACTGGCAACTTCACACTTGGTGTGTTTTTTGGGTCTGCTTGATTTACTATTCAAATCACCTTTTGCTTCCACAAACACGTGAGGCACTCTGTCTCCAGTACCATATTCACTACCTTTGTCACGTTCCCGTTGTCTATTGTTAGCCTCACCGTGAGGTACCAAGTTGTCATATTTATCTTTGAGTGATTTGGTGGCAATATAGTCCTCGAATGGTAAAGTGTTATTTACGATGGCATTGACAAAGGTTTTTACAGTTTCCACAGCCCCCTCTGGGTCCTTGTCCAAAGTAATCTTCTTTTTGACATTGTCATAACAATCCTTGAAAAACTTGGGATACCCACGCTTTTTGTCAGGCATTCCCTTGCAATTAATTTGGGGACCCAACTTTGGATGATTTCTATATTGCACAACTTGAGATTCATCTGTGTAGGACATACACAAGTGAGCCTTTTTAATATGCAAAAAAAAGGATGGACATTTGACCTCCTCATTTGTCAACCTCACTCCCAGAAGTCCTTTTTTGTGGTACCAATCCGTAATCCAATTGGCCATCTCACTACCCCTTCGCATAGCTTCAAGAATTCCATCATCATCTCCATCAAGTGCTCTGTGTAACACCATTACAGAGTCAGTGTCCCCATATATGACCTCAACATTATAGTGTGCAAACTGGGTCTCCACATTGTTCTTGGTATCCTGAATAAACTCTCTACCAATAAATGTCACAGTCTCAGCTATTGGCAAACAGGGGAAAATACCATTTGGCACACCTGTAAACCCATAAGCACTGTTCATGCAAACCTTGAGTGCATTTTGCAAACCATTCAAAATTGCTTCCATGGGGGTACCCTTCATTAGTGCCATTTCTTTCTTGACAGCCTTTCTCTCTACCTTCATTTCGTCAAGATTGGTGGCCATTACACATGGCACTACCTTGATAAACCAATGTTCATTGAAACCGCCCCGATCGTTAGCTATTCGAATGATATTATAACAATCTCGCGGCAAAACATGTTTGAAAGCATCAATGAGAACAATAGTGCTATAGCATAGCAAGAATGAAATCATGATGGAAGGATACAAACCTTCAAAATCTAATGTAGTGACGGGTCGCTTTCTGTATCCAGGTTTTGGTTCTAGAACACAGCCACCCGTATAACCTATTTCGTTGGCAACGTAATTCGCCAAGTAGGGTTTGTTTACTACAAAACCCATACGATGTGCAATGACCACAAGCCTGTTATACGTTCTGATCTGTTGCCCTCTTGAGATAATCTGCCGTAACGGAGTCAGACAAACACGACTAATGTTGATATTGTTGATAGGATATCGTTGCTTATCCATAATGGCATCCGGCAGGTAGGTGTCCTCGTCACCATAAATAATATTTTTATGTCGCTTGTTGATGTCATCATAATTATCAAATAGCTCACCTTGCTCATGATTCATTTCGATTTTAGAACCTATTCCCAGCGACTTTGAGATATAATCCAAACTGTACTCTTCCATTTTTACAGTAACATCGTCTTTGACCATGTGACGAACATCAATGTTCACTCTCCCAGGCATGTCAATGTAAATATGCTTGTTCTCTCCCTTGGCCGAACTGTTCAATTCTTTGCGTAGCAGTGGTGTAACCTTGTCCTCAATGCGACCCATTTTGAAAAAGGGACTGCTTGTCCATACTTCTTTTTGTTGAATTTCAACCCAAGGTCCCGAGGGTGTAGCTTTTTTGCTGGCCGCTTCCCTGCTTGCTCGCATTAAAATTTCATAAGCTGTCAATGGTTTTTGTTGCTCATCAGATTTCTTTTCCGTTTTCACCACAACAGGTGCTGCGTAAACTGTTCTTCTGCGATTTTTTAACTCCTCTGGCTTGTTGCCAGGTTTGTAGGTAGCATATTTTGTTTTGCCACATATTTGACAATTTTTGTCACCACAACCCTTGACCTTTTTCTTCTTTCCCTTTGCTTTTGGGGCCCCTGGTATTGTTTTGGCAGGTGTAGGTGTTTTACCGCAGTAGGTCACGTAACGTACCTTTGTCTCCTTGCTGTCGTAAGAATGCTTGATTACTCGCTTGGCACAGTATTTCCAATCAAATGAATTTCCATTAAAGGTGTATACTAAATCGGGATCAACGTCAATGGTGACAAAATCGCGAAAACGTTCAAATAACTCTAGCTCACTGTCACAAATAACGGTTTCAATGTCTGGTGTCGGTTCCACGATTTTACCATAGTGGAAGCACACTTTTTTTGCGTCATTCAGAGGTTCGTTCATTTTTCGTACACGTGCATTAATACATATAATATGATCACCCTCTCTATGATAGTCTGGGAAATTTCTGCCTATACCATTGGGCTTGAATGTACTGCTCTGCCACTCTGAATCCCAACTCAATATTTTCAGTGGTGCCACCTCACGACAATCCTTTCCTTGATCATCTTTCAGCGGCATTATGTCTTCTATGTCACACTCTATCTCAACCTGTGAGGAGGTAACAAAGCCCGCAGGGAGCTTGTATTGTTTGATTTTACACCAACCACTGGCCACCAACTTTTTGCTGTCCATAAACTTGTGCTCCACCATGACATCCCCCTCCCAAGCTTTGAGTGTGGACACTTTTACAAATCTATCGTCAATTTTCAAGTTCAACTCTTTGGTTTCGTTCAAGTATTTGTATGCTTGCTTCATTTGGGAAACATTAGAAAAGTAAAACTTGTAACAATTCCATGTTTTGGTTTTGCGCGGATTTTCAGGATCAGGTTCCCAACCATAGAAATGGTGCAGTGGAGTACGCGAAGATTTCAAACTACCCGCAGCAGTTTTGAGTACAGACTCCATGTGTCGCTTCAAGCTGGCAACCTCATGGCCTGTCCAATGCTCGGGACATTCTACTATCAAATCTGGTTTGAAATTATTAACCCTCACATTGACTGAAGTACCATTGGCATCAGAAGTGTACAAAACTATTGTGGTTTTTAAATCGTTGTCGTACTTATTTTCTTCAGTATCGGGGTCAATATTGTCTTCCCAATTATTAAAATCACCACCAGTATCATCATTTTCTTCGTTTGTATTTATTGCTGTTGCTGTTGGTTGACTTTCAATAAACGATTGCGCTCTATGGTCCTTGTGATTATATCTAGACACACCAAACCCCAAACTGGTATGTGCTTCCACATCTAAAATCATTAAATCCAACTCCTCTGACATTTCTGTAATTGTGGGTCTAATGTCCAAAAAGTTACTCATCACCTTGGCTCGATTGCCAAAGTGAATCATTTTCTGCTTTTTTTCATTCATGTATTTTTCAATAATATTGACAAATATCGTTTTATGAGTGTAGAATGAGTAACATTAATTTGCAAAAAATTTGTGGAAAAACATTATTTTTTTAATGTTGACAAAAATAATAATTTACTGATAATATTTTAGCACATGAAAAATTAAATCTGGACACAATAGGTTTGAAAATAATGTTTCTATCCACTTTTCTCGTAACCAAGTTTTTTCAACTCGAACAACATGAACAGTAATACCATTTCTATCTCTTAGGTAGTCGTGCAGGCTAATGTACTTGCGAAAAGAAAGATGTTTAGCGCTAAAAGGTTTAAAATTTCTTGTTTCCAAGACAGCCATTTTCAAGTTATTGTTTTTGACAAAATTCAAATATTTTTTCCAATGACATTCCTCAATGTTCAAAATACAGAAGTGAACATTTTTTGCGACCAAAAATCTACTTAATTTTATGACTCTAGATGTAAGGGGTTTGCCAGATTTCTTATAGTAGAGTGACATGATCTTTTATTAGTGAGCACACAAATCTTTTTTTTTACCAAGTACATGATACAAATATTCCTTGAATTCTGCACGTACCAACTTAATTTGTAGTTCAACAAAGCTGCCACCCACGTGAAAAGATATTTTTGGTAGTGCGGTTTGTGGCGCTTGCCAGTTTATAAATATTCCCCACGGTAAAACTACCTTTTCCTCAGCAAACATGCCCTGATCAGCCACCAAACCTATTTTCTCGAAAGCAATCAAATATCCGTACGGCAATAGCAAATCCAATTCGTCGTCAACGTTTCCATCCGCAGTGCGTGATACGCCCAAGTACTGATAAGTGAATTCTCTTTCTAAAATTTTACGATATTGTTCGGCTGTGTCGAGATCTGACTCTGCTAAAAACAATACAAACTTGTCTGTGAGTGCTGTAAAGTTACCAATGATCATTTCAGTGTCCAGTTCTATGGTATCGTCAACGTCGCCATCAATTATTCTTTTGTACAATTTTCCAATGTCAACAATTATTTTTTTTACATTCAAAAATGTCTCCATGGTGTGAAATAAATCTTCAATCATTTTGTCAATCATAATAACTTGTGGGTGAGTATAAAAGCGCTGAAAAAACTTTTGCCGTGTTGTGGAAATAGCTTCCAAGTCTTTGGCATCCGCAAAATCAAAACACCACGTCAATCGGGATGTAAAGGGGTCAAAGCAAACTCTAGAATTGGAGATGACTTGTTTGACATCCCAAGAAACTTGATCCACGCATCCATAGTGAAAAGCATCTCTGCTCAAATAATCTAACTTGTCAACGTCAATGCCATGTGTTTTGTTGGCCACTATGTCTCCCAAATATTGATATTTTTCACTAGGTACTGTTTCTGGCTTTGGATCGATAAGCCAACACACCCAAGCAATATCTTCTAGTGTAAAGTATGGTTTTAGTTGCGTACCCATAATGTATGTTGCAAATAATTTAGATCTTTCTTCGTGGGACAGGTCCGCGTCACCATGATTGTCGCAAAAGGTCTTATCAAACAAATGACTGAATGGACCGTGCCCAATATCGTGCAACAAACCTGCCCACTCTAACCACATGATCTGTCGATGGGTAATGTTCAACTCTGGTTGGCACTTGGACAATTTTCTGCCAACATAACTAGCCAAATAAGCAACACCCAAACTATGTTCAAATCTAGAGTGACTGGCACTCTTAAATATATATTGACTCCCACCAACCTGTGCAATGTGTTTCAGTCTCCCAAAGAGGGGCACGTTTATAATTTTTTGACTGCGTGTGGATAGCACAATGTTACCATAAATTTTATCCCCATATAGTGGCATTTTTTATAGTTGAGCACACACAAAAATTTCAGTGGTAGATACAATTTTGTCTTACGTTTTCTCAACAATTCTGTTGTCAGTCACGTGATATTTTATTTATCACTAAAAAAGTGAACCATACTTTACCGGATACTATGGTAAAAAGAAAATCAGCAAGAGTAATACTCAGAGATAATATTGAAGGAATAAAAAGACCAGAAATTCGTAGATTGGCACGTCGTAGTGGCGTACAGAGAATAAGTGGCAACATTTATGAAGAAACTAGATCGGTGCTTAAATCCTATTTGGACGAAATTGTCCAGAAGAGCACCATATTCACGGAACACGCCGGTAGAGTAACAGTCACACCAATGGATGTTGTTAATGCACTAAAGGCCACTGAAGGCAAACAACTGTATGGTTTTTCGGACACCAGAAAGAGCGTTTCTAGAACAGCTCCAAAGAAAAAGACCAGCAGTGCAAATAAACCAACAGTGGGACCCAAAAAACCACCAACTGACAAGCACTCCGCTGAAAAGTTACCTTCACATCCCAAATTAGCCGATTATATTGAAAAAAATGAACAACGTAGAGAAAAAAGCAAACCAACTAACAAGCGCTCCGCAAAAGTAAAGCCACCAGTTGTTCCACGCCCCACACAAAGAGAAATAGAAGCAATTGCAAGAAAAAATACCATTGCCACCATCAACGCCAGATTTGACAATACAAAAGCAGCGTACTTTTTTGACGCCATCGATCACAAGCGCGTCACTGGTGCACATAAAAACTTGTTTGAGACTGCGCTAGCGAAAATTACATCCAGAGGTGGCCAACTATATTGGGAAAATGATGCAAAAAGTAAAAAGTTGCGTGAACAAATATATACCGAGTATAATGATGTTTGCCGCTATGGTTATGAGAAGGGGACAGGAAAAATGAGCGACAGATTTATGGTTCATGGAGATGTTGTTGGAAGTGGGGAGATGTTTGACTTGTTGACCGGCAAGACCAACAAACTAACTTCGGAAAATACCGTGTATTTGCTCAACAAGAAGGAAGCATCGTTGGACATTGATT
>Ga0302194_10002222_pt1 | contig 12331 bp, 10 predicted proteins | sample II_Bog_N1_1_FD_200227 | JGI IMG/M metagenome (GOLD analysis project Ga0302194, IMG submission 200227) | Peat permafrost microbial communities from Stordalen Mire near Abisko, Sweden - II_Bog_N1_1 | ecosystem: Environmental > Terrestrial > Soil > Wetlands > Peat | place: Sweden: Abisko...
GGGATTGTCAGCCGGCCAATCCGGGAATACGGATTTGAAACCGAGGAATTATTTTCCGAAGAATTGTTACTGGCACTTCCTTCCCGGCATCCCCTTTCCCAAAAACGGATGATTTTCGCGGACGATTTGCATTCTGAAAAATTCATCCTGTTGCAGGAAGACCATTGCCTCGGAGATCAGGGAATGGCGTTCTGTCACAAGCCCGATTTTCGTCCCCGCATCGTCATCCGCTCCGGCCAGCTTGCGACCGTTCAATCCTTGGTGGCGGCGGGCATGGGGATTTCCCTGATTCCACAAATGGCAATCGGCGAAAGGCCAGCGCATATCACCTACCGCCAATTGGAAGACCCGCGCCCAAAACGCTCTATTGCCGTCGTGACCCGGAGCAAGCGTCATCAGAAAGCGGCTGCCCAAGAATTTCTGAAACATCTTCGTCTGGTTGGAAAAACTTTCGACCCTTTTACGCCAAATCATTTGATTGAACCACCTGAAAAGCCGAAGGCTTGATGGTCTGCTTCGTGAATTCCTAGAGGCCGCCGACTTGTGAAGTGAGCATTGGCAAGGAGGAACGGAAGCGGCTGCTTTTGAGCCGACCCGTAGCATCCTTGCCAAGCGCAACGAAACATATAATGCCAGCGGCAATTCCACGAAGCCTTAAACGGATTTCCGCCGCGACCCTGCGCGGTGGGCGAAATTTTAATGCGCCATAGCCACGCGCACTGTGGCGGTCGCTTTGGTTGCCGGAGTTTTGCCGCGCGATTGCCGCACGTTGTCCTGGACGGATTCGGATTCGGCCTCCGGCTCGACTTCGACGGCTTGTTCGGTTACTTCCGCCGCCAGCGAATTAGCCGCCTGATTTTTGGTGATGTCCAAAGCCTCCTCCAATTCCTTTTGCCGTGTGCCGAGCGATTGCAGTTTGGCCTCATGCTCGAAAGGCTGGCCGATTTTAGTTTCCAGTTCGCCGTGCTTTTTCTCCGCGTCCGCCAGTTCAATTTGTTTGTGCGCCAGCCGGTCTTCCATGTTCTGCACAAAGTATTCGAGCGAGCGCACCGTCCCCAGCGCAGTTTCGGTGGCATCCAAGGCATAATGATTTTTGCCTTTCAACACGAATTCAACTCGACCCCAAAGCGATGAACGGACGGAAAGTTCAAAGCCCGCAAATGAGCCGATGTCGAACTGCTTGTGACTGTCGGAAATCCGGCGCGCGATGCGGGTGAGCAATTCACCGGCAATGGCGCGGTCTTTAACCACTGATTTTTCCAACACAATTTGAAAGGCGTCGCCATGCGTGTCGGTGCGTTGCGCCATGTCCAGTTTAAGATTTTCAATGTGCTGCTTTGAATCAGGAATTTTTTCGATCAACCGGCGCAAGTCGGAACGGATGCGATACTGCGTTTCGGCGTGTTGGGAACGCAGCCGGTTGAACCGCATGACTTCGGCGTCCACCGACGCCTTTTCAATCACCAGCGGGTTGCCCGACGCGATGGCCTTTATTTCAGCATACGTCAATGCGCGCGAATCAATGTCTTCAATGTGCCGGATGTGCGTGTCGCCGGTCATCACCTGATGGATGAACTTGGCCTTGGTTTCCAGCGTCTGCCACATATAGGCGTCAAAGCTGCCCTCGGTGACGTAGCGATAAATCTGAACTGTTTTATTCTGATTGCCCTGCCGCAAAATCCGGCCTTCGCGCTGTTCCACGTCGGCGGGTCGCCACGGCGCATCGAGATGATGCAACGCAACGAGGCGTTCTTGCACATTCATTCCCGCGCCCATTTTCTGCGTGCTGCCCAGGAGAACCCGTTTTTTTCCCGACTTCACTTCCTTGAACAAGGCAAGTTTTTCAACATCGCTGTCGTAATCCTGAATGAAGGCAATTTCTTCGGCGGGAATGCCGCGTTCCACCAGCTTGGCTTTCAGGTCGTCGTAAACGCAAAACTGGCGGCGCAGTTTTGAAGGCGTGGACAAATCGCAAAAGACCAGTTGGGAGCTTCGGTTTGGCTGCGTGTCCTGCCAGATTTGAAAAATCTTGTCCACCGCCAGATTGATTTTGCTGTTGGGATGATCCTTTGCCTGTGGGTTCAGCACGCGCAAATCCAAAGCCGCCTTCCGTCCCTCCGAAGTGATTTTGAGCATATTGTCTTCGGTGGGTGAAACCCGTCCGCTGCGGATGGCATCGGCGCGAATAACCAGCCCTTTCACAATCTCCTTCAGTTCCGGTGTGGACGGCGCACGGACAATCATCGGCTTGCCGGTCTGCATCTCCGGCACGGGCAGCTTCAGCTTTTCGGCGGTCTGGATGTCGGCAACCTGACAGAAAATCTGCATCAACTCCGGCACGTTGATGAAGCGCGCGAAGCGCGTATTGAGCCGGTAGCCCGCGCCGTCGGGCGCAAGCTCCATCGCCGTCACCGGCTCGCCAAAGGTTGCCGCCCAGGAATCGAAGTGTTGCAGCTTTTGCCTGTTGAGGGTTCCCATTTGCAGATACCGCTGCATCGTGAACATTTCGGCGACGCTGTTGGCAATCGGCGTTCCCGTCGCAAACACAACTCCACCGCCGCCGTTGATCTCCTGAATGTAGCGGGTCTTCAAAAGCATATCGAAGGCGCGTTCGGATGACGTTTGCGGCAAGCCCGCGATGCGCGTCATTTTCGAGATGTAAAACAGGTTTTTGAAATAGTGCGCCTCGTCCACAAACAGCCGGTCAATGCCGAGTTCTTCAAACGTGAGGGTGTCGTCCTTTTTTTCGGCGGCGGAAAGCAGTTCCAATCTGGTTTCCAGCTTTTTCTTGGCCGCTTCCAATTGTTTCACGGTGCGCCGGTTGTCGTTGTCCCCTTGGATTTCGCGCAGCGCACTGTCCAATTCATCGAGCTGGCTCTGGAAAAAATCGCGCCGGTATTTTTCTGAGATCGGGATTTTTTCAAACCCGGAATGGGTGACGATAATCGCGTCCCAATTGCCGGTGGCGATGCGGCTCATCAACTCGCGGCGTTTGTTCTTTTCAAAATCCTCCTTGGTCGCCGCCAGAATGTTTGCGCTGGGATAAAGCATGAGCAGTTCGGACGAGAACTGGCCGAGCATGTGGTTGGGAACGGTGAACATCGGCTTGCGGGCGAGTCCCAGCCGTTTCAATTCCATGCCCGCCGCGACCATCGTGTAGGTCTTGCCCGCGCCGACAACGTGGCCGAGCAGCGTGTTGGGCGTCTGCACAATGCGCCACACGCCCGACTTTTGATGATGCTGCAATTGGATGGTGTGGCTGGCTCCCGGCAAAGTCAGATGTTGCCCGTTGAATACCCGCAACCGGACGGCATTGAATTCCTCGTTGTATTTTTTGACGAGGCGTTCGCGCCGCTCGTCGTCCTGCCAGATCCATTCCCGGAAACGGTCTTTGATTTTCTGCTGCTTTTCCCGCGCGCCCTCGGTGGAATTGGCGTTGACCATCTGCTTGTCCTTTTTGCCGTCCTTAACCGTGTCGTAGATGGTCGGGGTTCTTAAATTCAGCGCGTCTTCAACCAATTCCAAAGCCGAGGCGCGATTCGTTCCCCAGTCGGTGGTATTGGCAACCGAGCCTTTGGTGGTCGGCCCGGCCTGCACCGTCCAAGTGCCAAGTTGGGAAGTGAAGAAAACTTTGATGTCATCCGCGCCCAGCAACTCGCGGGCAAATTTTTCAAAGTCCTTGACGGGAAGCCAGCACGCGCCCAGCCGCGCGTCAATCTGGGTCGCCGACAAATCTTCCGGTTGAACGGATTTGAGCGCACCGACATTTTCCTGAAAGCGCGGCTCGGTGAGGCTGGCGGCTTCGGCGATGCGAAGTTTGTCGCGGACATCGCCGGAAAGATAATGGTCTTCCGTTTCCCATGACTGCGTTTGCGGGTTGAGAAACAAGACGCCCTTGAGTTCCGGCAAAAACTCTTCGGTCGGTCGGGACAACAAGAAAGCCATGTGTTCCAAGTCCACGCGGCCTTTTTCATTCAGTGAAACAATGACGGCTTCTTTGGGTGATTGAACCGACGTGATGGGCTTTTGTTTTTGGATCGTGCGCTCACGAAAAATAGAGGTCTTGGTGGCCTTGTTGGTTTCCGTGTCGTAATTCTCCAATGAAAATAACAGGGGCAGGTCTGGATCGCCGCGAAGAGCCAGCGCGTTCACCCGGTCAGACACCGGCCCATGACGGGCAACAAATCGGTCGTAAGCCTGGTTGAGTTGGTTGCGCGCGAGTTTGATTTCATCCTCGTCGGCGTCTTCCAGTTGCGTTCGCAAACACTGGCGCACGGCATCCCGCACTTTAATCATGCTGCGAATGCGGAGTTTCGTTTGAACCGGCAAATGCGACAGTGGAATCAGCTTGTCGCCTTCACGAATGGCAATTTCATCATCGTGAAGGGTGTAAGCATTTGGTTTGACGTGGCCGGGTGCGGGAATGGCCTGTTCCGCTGCGGTGACATCCAGCGAACGATTGAGCGGTTCATAAATTCTTGCGGGGAGATTTTTGACCGCCTCGGCCAATGCCTCCTTGATGTCCTTGCCGTCACTGACCAGCGTGGGTTGGCTCTGCGAATACATCCGCCCTTTTAGCTGCATCTCACCCAGCATCATGTTCTGGTTATTGACGAAATACTCGTTAATCGGAATGACTTCGCCGTTGGTGCTGGTGTAAGGAATGACCTTTTCCCATTTAACTCCTTTGGCGGTTTCACGCGGGCGCAGTTTTTTTAGGATGAGAATGTCGGTGGTGACTTCGGTGTTGGCATTGCGTTTGAAAGCCGTGTTCGGCAAACGGATTGCGCCGATCAAACTGGCACGGTCGGCGACATATTTGCGAAGCGTATTGTCCATTTTATCCATCGTGCCGCGCGATGTGATGAACATGACGATTCCACCCGGACGAACTTTTTCGAGTCCCCTTGCAAAAAAATAATCGTGGATGAGAAAACCCTGTTTATTGAATTTGGGGTCGAAGGGTTTGTAGTCGCCAAAGGGAATGTTGGAAATGGCAACGTCGTAAAATTCATCCGCCACGTTTGCCTTTTCAAAAGCTTCGCTGCGGATGTCGGCATCGGGATAAAGGGCTTTGGCAATTTGCGCCGTCACCGGATCAAGCTCGATGCCGGTGATGACGGATTGCGATTGCATGGCGTCCGGCATGAAGCCGATGAAATGGCCGATGCCGCAAGCTGGCTCCAGGATGCGCCCTTCTTTGAATCCCAACCGCTCCAACGCTGCATACATTCCCTGAATGATTTCGCCGGATGTGTAATGGGCATTGAGCGTGGAAGCGCGGGCAAGCCGGAATTCTTCTTTGGAAATCAGTCGGGCAAGTTCCCGGCTTTCGGCCTGCCAGTCAGTCGCCGGATTAAAAATCTGCGGCAGTCCGCCCCAGCCGACGTAACGCACGAGCGCGGATTTTTCCTCTTGGGTGGCCGGTCGGTTTTCGGCCTGAAGTTTGCGAACCAGTTTTATCGCGGCAAGATTGGCGCGGCATTTTTCCTTGGGCGAACCTGCGCCAACGCCATCGGCGGGGGAAATTCGGTAATTGTTTTGATTGCGGACTACTCGCTCTCGTTCGCTTCCGGCGGCAACAGGATGTATTCCTCCCGCACCATTTCCCAAGCGCGGTCGTTCGCTTGTTGCGCCGTTAATCCCTGCTGCTGGAACTTCATGGTCAGGTCGTGCATCTCGCTCGCCGTTTTCTCCTCGGCCTCCAAGAGCATCTCCTGAAGAACTCCTTTGACTTCCATTTCCGCCACCATGTTCGGGCGGAATTCGCGCCAATGTTTCTCCGCCATTCTGCCGTATTGCGTCAGTGTGATTGCTGTCATAATGATTTTGGTTGGATGAAAACAGGTTTAACTGCTCGCCATCAGTTTTTGCGCTTGGTCGTTTCGCTGCCATAAAAATTAGCTCAACCTAAAAATACTTCCAGAGATAATTTCGAGTTGAAATTTGTTTATGGTATTAAGATTTCTGCCGGCGATTCATGCGGTCGGCAATTCGATCAGCGGCGGCGCGTTTATTTTTTAGCTTCAGTATTCTGTCAAACGGCTTAAACAAAGCGGCCAGAGGAACATCAAGCGCCTCGGCCCAGAACGGCAGATGATCAGCCAGAAACTTTTGCCGGCGGCATTCGATTCTCGACACGCCAGACAGATTGGTCGGCAACCCCAGGTCTTGCAGTCGCCGGGCCAATTGGCTTTGGGTGCAACGCTGCTTTGTTCGCAAGGCCCGCAAATGCGGACCAATAAAATTTTTAGTTCGTTTGTTTGGCATATTTTTCTGGCTGCGGTCGCGGTTCACTTCAAGCGACGGCAGCGCAAGCCCTTGGTTGCTTCCAAGCGGAAAGGCAAAGTCTTACGGCTTTTGCAGGCTGGGCGCGGAGTTCGACGCTGGAACGGCGAACCGGAGCGCCACGCCGTAGCAAAAGCCGCAAGTCTTTGACCCGCGCAAATTTTATCGTCACACCCGCATTCCGCCTCCGGCGCCTGGCGTTTTAGCGCGGTCGTTGCGCGGTGCGCCGAGTTGAAAGACGTGCCGGGCAATGGAAGCGGTCGCCCGTTCACGGTCGGCTTCGGGAACACGCTTCAAAAGTATTTCATAAGCCTGCTTTGCTTCAGGATCGTCGTTTAGTTTTTGCATGATGCCGGAGTTCATCTTTTGCATCCGTTCATATTTTTCCACCTCGTTCAAGGCGAGCTTGCGGACGGCGCGCTCATGGGGCATTTCGTCGAAGAATTTGAAGCGGTCGGGATTGTTTTTAATCCACGCATCAATCTTTTCATTGGTGCGTGGATTCTCACGGTATTCAACTGGCGCGTTTGCAGCGGGTGTTGTGGCTGTGGTTTTTGATTTTGGTTTTTCCATACGTTTTGGTTGTTGCGGTTTTCAAATCACCAATCATTTGTCCCCTTTACGGAAGGGGTGGCTGGTGCGGTGAACGGGGCTTCGGTCTGTGCTTTCCGAAATTGTTCTTCGAGCGTGTCCAGGCGTTTCTCGGTTGTGGCCTCTTCGTTTTTAAGTTGGACATTTTCCTGGGCAACCTGCGCCGTCGCCGACAGGGTTTTGGAAAGCTGATTGAGGGCTTGATTCATGCGCTGGCCCTGCACAATCAACGCCATCGTCGCAGCCTTCTGGCGGTCCACCTCGGCGACAACTTCGGGTGTCAGCGGACTTTCCTTGTGTGCCGGATCAATGATGCCGATTACCGGCCCGCCCGGAACATTCGCGGGCGCGTTGGGATGAAAATTCCATTTGGCGGTCGTCTCCACGCGATAAACGGTGTGCGCCTCGTGCATCACCAAGCCGTCATTCGGTTCAATGTAGCGGCCAAGCGAATAGGCTTTAAGATTTTCGCCGTAACGCACAGATTCCATGTCGTCGGGGGTCAGGGTTGTTCCCGGCACAGAGCGCGGCATTTGCACCACGACGGGTTTATGGCTGGCGCAAGCCGACAGCAAAATCAGCGGGATGAAAAACAGGATTTGTTTCATGGCATTGTTCCGTTTCGATATGCGGCCGCATCGGGCGGGAGATAACGCCGCGATGGGGCGGTGGTTTGATTTGTTTCGGTCGCAAAATCGTTTGGCATCAGGCGCGTGCCGCCGATGGCCGCATCCGATTCGTCAATCGTCTGCGTGACGTAGATATAAAATTGCTTTCCGGCGGGAACGCGGACGTAAAAACCGTCGCGTTGAATCGAATCATAAATTTGTTTCGCGTAGGCTTGGATGACACCTTGCGCGCCGGTGAGTGGCGCGTTCTCCAGCGTCGGGGCAATCTGGCTGCCTAAAATGGTCGGTTGTGTCTGGGTAAATGCCGCCGCCGCTCCGCTCAAAAAGGTCGCGGCGAACAATTTTATTTCCGACATATCATCACTTTTGAGAACGCGCCCGCGCAGTCCGGCGCTGCCATCCGTGATGGCCCAGCCGTCTCCGCTGGGATCGGCTTCGCGGTCGAGGGCGATGCCCGAAAGCCGCAATTCCTCGCCGCCCGACCAAACCAGCGTCCAATTGTTGCCACTGGCAATGCGCTCGCGGGTGCGGTCGGTCTGCGCCTTGCCGTGAACCTCTGTGCCGGCAGGAATGATTAAACGGCCATTGTGATAAATGTCCTCCGTCACCAAACCGATGATGGGCGTTTGGATGCTTGATGAATCCACCGTGACAATCAGTTCGCACGGAATCAACCGGCCAAAGGGCGCGTAGTTTTTGCCCAACTGTTTTTGTTCCGATTGCGGCGTCTCGGCAAACAGGCTGATGGGCAACACTTCCAGTTTGGCCGGAGCATGGTTAAACAGCCCTCCTGATTGCCGTTGCGAACCGGCATCACCCATAATTGCGGGCATGGGCGGTGGTGGAAGATTCGGCAATGGCGAATAATTTGTGTTCTGAAAAGTTTGCATCGTCTGTTTACTGGCGGCGGCGGCGGCGGCCTTTGTGGAATAGATCAAAGGCTGCGGCTTCGTTGCGCCGGGCAAAAACCGTTTGCAGGCAAAAAAGATGACAGCCAGGACAACGCAAAATAGAAGGAACGCCCCTGCTGGTGTTTTGAAAAAATTGATGGCATTACGGGGATTTATCATCGTCATCGTCCTTTGGATTGGGTTCAACCGATTCAGCGGGTGCGGGAGCAACGGGCGGAACTGGCTCAATCGGGTGCGCGTCGAGAAGCACAAAGAAATCATTCTTGATGGACATATCGTTGCGCCCGCCGTTGGGCGTGCCGGTGATGGCAAAATAAGCCGGGGCTTCTGCGTGGGGCGGCACAACGCCGCTGGCATCGCTGATGGACTGCGGATAAGTCCGTTCGCCAACGCGGAGCGAAAAACCATTGGGCGCATAACGAAGTTCGTTACCGGTTTTGTTGGTGACGCCCACGCGAAAAATGAGCGTGTCTTCGGGATTGAAGCGAAATGCCTCCACGATTCTTACCGCATAGTTGGTGCAATCCAAAATGCGCGGCTCTTTTTCAAAATTCCGATACTCCACCTGGGCGACAGTTTCAGAATGGTATGCCTTCAGAAGCGGATAGGCTTTGGCCTTGTCCAGCAGCGCGAGCAGGCGCGAAGGTGTCACCGGATCGGCCTGCACCGATGCGGAATTGTCCGGCGGGACTTCAAATGTTACGGACAACAGCGGCTCGTCGCTTTCAACCAGTTCAAGGACATACGTTTTATTGTTCCACCGGATGTTGACGTTCGTGACCGCCTTCCTTGCCTCGGCGCGCACCGAAAAAAAGGATGAACCTTTGGTGTGGGCGATGAGGAAGGCGGCGGGCTTCTGCGGATCAATCGTCACCTGTGCCGCATCCATCGCCGAAATCGGCCCCGGAAAACTGATGGTCGTGACGCGGAAGCCGGAAACTGGAACGGAATAGACCGTCTGCTCATCCAGAATAAATTCCTGAATGGATTTGTCCTTCGCGCCCGCGATGAGGCATACGCCCATTAAAAAACTAATTGCCAGTCGTTTCATATTTGAAGTCATTTACGGCGGTGGGAAACCGCCCGTTCTGCACCATGTTGGGATTGCGCTGCAACCGGAGTGACAGCTTGAAGGGAATCGCCTCCGTAAAAGGTTTGTCCTGAAAAACGCCGTCCCGGATGAGCTGGCCGGTTACTTGCGTAAGCACGAAATCTTCGCGCGTATTGAGGATGTTTATCCCGCTGATTTCGACTTTCTGGTGCAACTGCTTGGATTTGAATTCGGGTTCTTCGGCATATTGATAGGCCGATGCCTTTTGATAAGCCTGTTTCAAAAACATCTGCTTCAACAAATCTTCATTATCAAAACCCTTCGGGTTGCGCTCCAAAAAGGCCGTCGCCGCCAGCGTGCTTTGCTCAACATGAAGCGCCTTGGCTTCCTCGAATTTCAGCAGCGGCGAGACATAAAAAGTGTTGGCGGGGTCAATGACGATCACCCGCTCCCGCTGCTTGAAACTTTGCACGAGGAAATAACGGTCAACCGCCGCGCCAAGCAGCACGAGCATGGCAAAGCCGAACCAAAACCAGACGAGCCGGTCTTTTTGGACAAAGATGCGCGTCGGGTCAAAACGCTGTCTTGGCTCGGCAATTTTTGATTGGCCGTTGTCTATGACGGGTGTTTCCCGTCGTTCAGTGGCTTCCATTGGTGGCTCCTTGTTTTTGCGGCTGCGTCCAAATCGGCGGCGACGTATTGAGTTTGAAAGTTTTGCTGTAATTGCTCATGGCTGCTGGCAACTGACTTTCCGGCGGCGAAAATTTCAATGGGCGCGAATGTGATTGAATCACCAAAACGGTGACGCTGCCGCCGATGACGGCAACGCCCGCGACCAGTAATAGAATTTTCAGTTTCATCAGTTGCCTGTGGGGAACATCGGCGGCTGGGTGTTGAGTTGAAAATTTGTGCGGTAGTTTGAAAACGCCTCGACAACTTCCGCCTTTTGCTGCTCCTGGGCGGCGACTGCTTGTTTTTGGGCGTCGTTCCGGTTCTCGATGTCCTGCTCGACGCTCACGGCGACGGCCTGATCAATTTCCTTGTCAGTCGCGGCCAGTGCTGCGTTCTGGCCGACCAAGACGCCGGTGAGTTTTTGAACTTCGGATGCGGTCGTTGCCGATTGCAACGCCTCCGTGGTCGAGGCAATGGCATCCTTCAATGTCTGCCGGCGTTTCAGCACGTCCGTTGTGACGGTGGCATAATTGGCGGTTGCATTGTTAATCGCCTCGAAAGGTTTGTAGTCGGTCGCATCACGTTGGATTTGATTTCCTGACGGCGTGGTAAAGGTCGCGCCGATTTGGTTGTAAAGCCCGCTGGCATTGTAGGTGAGTGCGGCCACGCCATTGGCGGATTGCTCCACCGTTGAAATGGTCTCGCCAAGCGGCGTCTGCGTCAGGTCGGATGTCAGCGCGGAAACGCCAGTGACATTCAGAATTTGCGACGGATCGCCGAACGCCTTGTTGTATTGCTGCAACTGTTGAAGCTGGTCGGAGAGCTGTGTAATCTGCTGCACCTGGTTGTCCACCATGCTTACGAATTGGGCGATGTTCTCGGCTTCGCTGACAATCTGTTCGATGTTCACCGTTGGGTCATAAACAATCCATTGCGCGTGACTCGACGCGCCAACGATGGCGATGGCGATGGTGATGAGTAGTTTTTTCATGTTTGTTGTCCTTTCATTGTTGGTTGGCGCAGGCTTGCGCCTGCTAGTTTTCGATGCGTAGGTATTTGGTGGTGGGATTCAAAATTGTTCCGTCAATCGTCTGTTCGGGGATGGGGATGGCATACAGGCTGATGTTTTCCGGCAGCGTTTTTTGCTGCTGCTGTTGGTGAATCTGAATCCAATACTGCTGCTTCACCGCGTCACTGCGTCCTTTTTCGTAGCCGGTGACATAGGCTTTGTCTGATTCTTTTCCGGCGAGATAAAACCCGCCTTCGCTTAACAAAACGCCGCCCGCCGCGCCTGCGGCGGTGATGGCCGGGTTGCCGTTGGAAAGTTTATCGGCGATGTAACCGCCGCCCGCGCCTGCGGCCATATCAGTGACGGGCCGAACGGCGGCACATCCGGTCACGAATAGCGGAACAAGAAAAAAATAAATAAGATAATTTGATTTCATACGGCCTCCACGAGTTGCGGTTTGCGGGAAAAGGTTAAAATGCCTTCGGTGACATTCTTCGCGCCGCGCAGTTCCTTGGCGCGCTTCTCGAAATGCTCGCCGCTCGAACTGGAGCAGTAGAGCATTTCGGGCGAAGTGAAATTGTAGGCTGTCCCGCAAATCGGACGGTTGGAATCAACGTGCAGATAGGTGAACGCGGAGTATTTCTCCCCTGCCTGATGGTCGGGCAGCGTGTAATTCATTATCGTGTGCTTGGTGATTTCGGGAATGGCGATGTCCCGCGCGATGTCGTCCAGATCGGCGCGGTCGTTCTGACGCATTAGGAAAAATTGGCGGCTGTTGCCAAACACGGCGGAACGGATGCGCGACTGCTTGAAACGCGCATACTGCTGGACGATAGAAATGTTCCAGCAATTGAACTTGCGAAGCTGCGCGTAACTCTCCTTCACGATTTCCTCACCGCCCGGAATGTCGAGGAAGCGGGCGACTTCTTCATAGACATTCCGTTTCCGCACGGCGCGCGGCAGCGTGATGATGTGTTTGCGAGTGTAGTTCGTGATAAGGAAACCGGCGGCGGCGCGCAATTCCTTCGCCGAATCAGGGATGTAGCCCAATTCAAAATGGGCAATCTTGCCTGTGAGCGAAAGGTTGCTCGCGCCGTCGAACAATGCGCCGTAGTTGCCATCCCGGCACCACGGTAAAAGCAGCGTGGAGATTTCAATAATCTGGTCGCGTTCCGCGCCG
>Ga0302194_10002233_pt1 | contig 12301 bp, 10 predicted proteins | sample II_Bog_N1_1_FD_200227 | JGI IMG/M metagenome (GOLD analysis project Ga0302194, IMG submission 200227) | Peat permafrost microbial communities from Stordalen Mire near Abisko, Sweden - II_Bog_N1_1 | ecosystem: Environmental > Terrestrial > Soil > Wetlands > Peat | place: Sweden: Abisko...
AGCCGTTCCGTGGGACAAATATGCCCGCGATTCCAGAGTTGCGGCAACCGCATACGGTGAGGCATCGGCCCACACATACCGCGTGACCGTCCGATGGACATTCTCCCCTACCGGCACAATCGAAACCATGCGCATAGCCGTGGCTTCGAGCAAAAATCCCACGAATTTTTCTACTGTGGTATTTACAGCAAGCCGCCATTCACCTGCTCGCTTAAAAAGAATGGCCGCCATATCAGCGTCGGTAAGGGCGTTACGAGGAAGATTTTCAAAATACGCAATGATCTGCCCTCGCGCAGCTTGCAACTTTGATGGTCGTCCTCTTTTTGGCATTTCCTTGAATTACCTCGACCTGTCGATGTATACATCGACAGGTTAACATGGAATTCGCTTCATTGCAACTCAACTTCTTTATCCACAAAAAGATGTTGCAAATAATACCTCCTGTATGGTAGATATATATATCTACCACACAAACATCATTTAGATAAATTAAAACCTAGAAGTCGCCCCTTTTCCAGCAACAAAAAGCCCCTTTATTGTGTGATTGTCACCTGCTCAATCGGGATCGTGGGCCAATAGCTGGCCCCTGACGCTGCTGGCGTACCATTCGCGGCCCCTGGCTGGCCGGATATTAAGCCGGTTGAGGTCGCGGGCGATAGCCCGCAATGTCTTCCCCTGGCTCCGCCACTCGACCATGAGCGTCAATACCTCCGGCTCTGGCCGGTGGGCATGATGCGCGGCCAGCGCCAACGTCCGCGCGGCCTCGATGCGCGGATTGCCTAGCCTGGTCCCTCGGCGCTTGGCCTCGGCCAGCGCCGCCTTCGTCCGCTGGGAAATCATCTCGCGCTCGTGCTCGGCGACAGCGGCCAGAATGTGGATGGTCAGCCGGTTGGCCTGGGGCATATCGCAAGCAATGAAGTCCGCGCCGCTCTCCATCAGGTTGGCAATGAAGGCAACGTTACGGGCCAGCCGGTCAAGGCGGGCAATCAGCAGGGTAGCGCGGCGCTTCCGGCACTCCTCAAGGGCGGCAAGCAGTTGGGGCCTGTTCGTGTGCCGCCGTCCGCTCTCGATCTCGGTGAACTCGGCCACGAGCTGGCCACCGTTGACCTGGCAGGCGACGGCCTGACGCTGCGCGTCAAGGCCCAGCCCGCTCGCGCCCTGGCGGTCGGTCGAAACACGGTAATAGGCAACGAAATCAGCCACGGCAGCGCCTCAATTGTCGCGGCGGTGCCGCGACAATTGCCCTTTGTACAAATTCTAAACCTTGGTTTAGATTTGTACGATAAAAACCGCACAATGACGTGGCACAAAATGACCACCAATGTAATCGAGAATACTATGGGGTCATAAAATGTCTACCAATGTATTATACACTCCGTGATAAACTGTTTTCATGGAGCCCACCGCACACACGCAACCCTTGTTGGCCGCTGATACTACTGCGCAACAGCCACTCGTGCGTGAAGAAAATTCCTCCGCATCAGCGGCCAGAAGATCGGCAACAGGACGCTGGGGAACGCAAAGTGAATGGCTATTCAAGGACGGTTGGTTGAGTGTGCCGACAAAGTTTCTTCGCTCCTATGCTGAGATGAATCCACCGCTCTCTCCAGGAGAAGCGTTGTTTGTGCTTCAATTGATGACTTTTAAGTGGGATGCCGCAGCCCCCTTCCCGTCGTATGGGCGCATTGCGAAGACTATGGGCGTAACAGACAAGATGGCGCGACGTTATGCGCAGGGTCTACAGAAAAAGGGCTATTTATTCCGGCAATATCAATCACATGCACCGAACAAATTTGATCTAACGCGGCTCTTTGATGCTCTTGCTAAAGTGACCCGCGCCGCGCCGGACGAAGGAAAGGTAAGTGTGGAGCATGAAAAACAGCAGCGTATTCTCACGGATGAAGAAATCCCGTTTTGACATTTCTTCCGCACGTATCGAAGTACCCGCAGGGTACCGCGTCACTGTGCGCATCCTGACAGACGGCTCTCAAAGCATAACGATTGAGCCTCCATGACACCCCCATTATTTTCCAGAAGGGCCACACCTCAGCGTCTGCCGTAGTGTAGTTAAGCCTTGTATTTGCCCACTTTTTAGAAATGGTGGCATATCTGACTCATGCGAATGACTCCCGAGCAACGAATCGAGCTAGGCAAAAAGCGCATTCTCAGTGTGCTCAAACGCCATGGCATTGCAACCTTGAAAATGCTGGAACAAAAGATTGCCGATGCCGGTCCTACGCCTCAACGAGTAGACCCCCACCTGCTCACTCACTCCCGCACACAACTTCAGCAGGAAGGCAGAATTCTAACTCGAATTGGCCTTCAAAACCGTGAATGGCATTACCTCCCCGAAACTGATCCGGCAGTTGTCGAGCAACGATTCCAAGAATTGCAAGAGCTGCACGCTCGCACAGAAGCAAGAAGCTTCACAATGCGGATGGGACAAACCGCAGAAATTGCGGTCATCAAGGCTCTTCAACAGAGCAAATCCAACTTTATTGGGCACTTCACAGACCTAGAACTGCACGACGATTCCACAATGTACATGAAGAATGACCCCGATTTTGTCAGCGGCATACATATCCGAGGAGGGCGACTTGACTACATTCTTTTTCACCCAGAAGCCGGGCCGATGGGGATTGAGGTAAAGAACATCAGGGAGTGGATTTATCCAGATCGGTCAATTGTGAAGGCCCTGCTCGCAAAATGTATCCAGGTCAATGCTGTTCCGGTCATCGTTGCCCGGCGGATTTCGTATTCGACATATTCACTCCTCACTGATTGCGGCGTGGTTGTCCATCAGTTTTACAACCAGCTTTACCCTTACGCCGATGAAAATCTCGCAAACCTGGTCCGGCAAAAGCTGTCGCTCGGCTATTTTGACGTGCGCGTAGGAAACGCCCCAGACGCTCGGATGCAGCGATTCTTCACTCTGAACCTGCCCGCCGTAGCAAAGGAAGCCCGCAGAAAATTCGATGAGCATCTGGAAACCATCTCAGCGTACGCTGAGACACGCATGTCCTATAAAGAATTCACAGCGCGAATCAGAGGCCGATTTGAAGAAGAGTCTGAAGAATCTGGCTGGGAGCCTGAAGCACCAGACTGGGAATAATTTGCTTTTTATTCTCCTGTCAGTTGAGACTGTGCGCTCATTGCGAGGGACAGCTATTACTAAATACATATAAACAAGAGGTGGGAGACGTTGCCGTGGATTGAACGAGCCTCAGATCAGTATCCGCTCGACCTCGTCGAGGGAAACGTCATCGCTGCGCCGGTCATAGAGACCAGTAGTGCGAGCTGATTCGTGAGCGGCCATCTGCTGGGCGATTTCCAGCTTACCGCCGTTCTTGAGATAGGCGGTGATGCCGGTGGCGCGGAAAGTGTGGCAGCCGATCTCCGTCTTGATCCCGGCCGCCAGCGCCCGTCGGCGAATCATCCGCCACACATCGGATTGCAGCATGGGCCTGTCGGCCAGCTCGCCGCCGCGCCCCTTGCTCGTGCGGAAGAGCGGCCCTTTGCGGTCCTGGCCGATGCCGGCGGCGGCGATGTACTCCTCCAGATAGCTGTCCAGATTGTGATGGGTGGGCATCTCGTGTTCCTTGCCGCCCTTTTCGTGAAGCCGCACCCAGCCGCGCCGCCCCTGGACGAAGAAATCATCTACCCGCATACCGATCACCGCCCCCACGCGGGCGAAGGTGTAAACCATGAGGCCGATCAACGCGCGGTCGCGCAGACCGGGCAGGGAAGCGGTGTCGATGGAATCGAGCAGCGTCCGCGCCTCCTCCGGGGTGAGCACCGGCGTCTTGCCCTTTTTCTGCGTGTGCTTCGGACCGCGCACGCTGTGCGCGGGGTTCAGCGGAATCACCTGACCGACAACCATCCAATCGAAGAGCATCCGCAGAGCGGCCAGCCGTTGCTTCACGGTCGGCCGGGAATGCTCCCGGAGCTGGTCTTCAACAAAGGCCGCCACGTGGATCGGCTCGACCTGGGCCAGATCCTCGATGCCGACGCCGGCGCAGAAGGCGGAGAACTGGCGGACCGCCTCAAGGTAGGCGCGGCGGGTGTTTTTATTGCGGATGTGGGAGCTGAAGAAATCCCGCATCCGCGCGCGCGCGGCCGACTGCGCCAGAAAAGGAGAAGACAGAGAGGTGCCCTTCGGGTTGATCGCGGTGACGAACTGGTCAGAAGGGAATGTCATCGTCGCTGATCTCTGCACTGGTCTGTATCGCTGGTTGAGGGGCCGAAGGACGCAACTTCACGAGAAAATTCAGGTAAGCAGCGACCATTTCCAGCGTGAGTTGCGCGTACGCCGGGGGAACATTGACGACAGTTGCTCCCTGTCCATGACGCCCGAGCCGATTTCCCATCGTTGGAACGCTCATCAGAACCTGTTCACCGAATGAGGTTTTGAATTCCGCCGGTAGATCATCGACGTACCCATCTGCAACAAACTGCCGAATCAATACGCTGGCGTTGCCCTTGTCGATGCCGAGCAAGGTTTTCATGGCACTCTCGAAGGCTTTTTGAGCGTTCGAAATACAGCCCTTTGTATCACCGGCCATAAGATCTTCGCGGGCTTCTCTGAACTCTTCGTATGCTCCGTGAAATGCCTTTTGCTTCAAGCTTTGTTCGGCCATCTCCGCAAGGCGCAGCCCCATGAATGTCTGGTCCACGGCGAAAAATTCTCCGTCATCCAGACGCCAAGCGCAGGAAGCATCCTCAAAAACCTCGTTCACTGCGCCAGTGAAAGCCGTCTGAGAATCCAATCCAGATAGACGATGCCAAAATGCCTCAACCACATCGAGAACTTGCGATGGATAGCACCCTTCAAAAAACTCTTTCAGCGAATTCACCACACCGCGAGCACCGGTCGGCAAACGTGCCTCCAGTTTTTCCTCTCCATATGCAAGGCGAAGGTCACCCATGAGCTCGGTGATGACATCGGTGGTTACTTCCCAGCTATCGCCAGGATTTGGGCGCACGATGAAATCAAAATTGTTGGCCTCTAGAAGCAGCCAGAGACGCTTTCGAAGACGACTAGGAACGATGACCTTCAGTTGCTTGTCGTAAATGGCCTTCAAATAACGATTTGAGAAAACGCGCACACTCCCCCCCTCTACGCATGATAAAGGACATTATCATGCGTGATGCCTTCTAAAGCAAGCGTCTTCTGTCACTTTGCAATTTATTTGGCGTAGAAATTTGCAGGCTATTTGGCGCACTTGGCCTACCGAGCCCGACGTCTCGACTGGCGAGTTTAGCCGCAAGACAGGAGTGCATAAAGTAGACTTTCTGCACTCCCCAACCCTCGAAGCGCCAATTAGACCTTTACGAGGGGTTGGGTAAAAATAGCCGGAATGACACCGAATCGTTGCCACGCGCCGGTATGTGGCATATTATCAGGGAAGAATCCGGGCGCCCAGGCTAGAACCTGGGCGCCCGGGATTAAACGGGTTTAGTGGAAGTAGCGCCAGATGTCGACGCCTACCTTCACGACAACCCACATAGTCTTAGCCAATTCTCTCGTTTTGGCAAAAGACCAACGGTTTGGTGACGATGATTTGAGCATCGCACCTCCTCAGTTAAGCGAAACCTCGGCGTCAACCGAGGTTTCGCCGTTTTAGCGGCACAACTTCCGCCGCATCTCCGTAGTAGAATCCCCCAAAATACAATTGTCAAGTTGTTGATTTTATTGACGATACCGTCAATAAGGCTTCGCCGATGAGATTATACGAGTTTTGGTTTTGCTTAAATGTATTCCCAACCTCATCAAGGGGTTGGCCCAGGCCCTCTTTGACGGCTCCAATGGAGCCGGTCAATTGCTGAATGGACTAGCCGGGTCAGTTCCGGGCCGTGGGCGTCATCATTGGGAAGCCGCGCCAGCTTTGCTGCCAGCGCATTCACCACGGCTTGCAGCTTTTCCACGCGGTCCAATGCGGCCATGCACATCCTCCTACTGATAAGAGAATGAGCTTGCAGATACTTTCGTGCAAGTGTATTGTAACGTGCATATGAATGCACGAATAGCTACGTTACATGATGCAAAGAAAGCCAGCAATCGGGGCGGTGGATTACTGCTTTCAGTGCTCAAAAACGATGCTTCTGAACCTGCGGTAAAGAGGCTCGATGAGATTCTGAGCTTCCTGGTAGCCGCTGAAGGATACCGGCGCGAACAGGTGGATTACCTTTATCGGTGCGACTTAGGCCGGATCAATGGTGGAATTCCTGAGTTCCTTGACATGTCCCGAAGGTCGAAGGAATCGGAATGCGCGTACCAACAGACCTTGGAGGCGCTGAATACCGCATTGAAACACTACCGATGGGAAGCTACTGTGAGCGGTGACATTGACGGGTTCCAAAGTGAACTGAGTCCAGCGGTCGAAGGCAAAGACAAATGGTCTGCACTCGAATCGTTCCTGGTGGGTAGTCTATTGAAGCTCACACATAAGCCCGGTGAGCTGTCCAGGTTTCGCCGGTGTTCGGATTGTCACCAATGGTTCTACGCAGTTCGGGGACATCAGCATTTCTGCGGTGACGCTTGCAGGCGTCGGCATGAGGCACAAAACCCCGCATTCAAGGAAAAGCGTCGGACGTACATGCGTGAAACCTACAGACCGCTCCAGAAGGAACTACAGAAGGGCAGCGTGGTGCTGGCACAGAAGGTAAGAGGCAAACGTACAAAGGAAGGGAATGAATAGGCCTTGTCGATCTTCAAACGAGGTTCCATTTACGGGTCAGCTCACCGCACCACTGCTGTAGTCGCTCCCACTTGCCGGGATCGTTCAATCTTTCGCAACCACAGTATCGTACAGCCCGTAGTGAGACAGTCCATCATGGCTTTCAATCCCCGTGTACCGCAGTGAAGAATCCTCGTAGCGGCGGAATGCAAACACCGCCTGGTTCATCTGCTCGGTGTTGAAAACCTTCAGGCGTACGAGCAGATGGAAGTCCTTCACCGTCAGACCAGTGACGGCCAGAAACATATCCGGCTCCAATTTAGTAATCACGTCTTGCAGCGTATTTTCGCGGAAATCCGTCAGATACATGAACGCAGGGATGCGCGTCGCGAACTTGATCAGCTTTTCTTGCACGAGCTTGCGCTTGGACTTGTACTCTTTCTCCTCGTCAGTCAGTTGCGTCTTCTGTTTCGCCGTCAGTTCCTTTTCTTTGGCCTTGTTCTTGAGTTCCTTAACCTTCTCGCTCTTGTTGATGATGGTCTCGATGATGTTGTCGCCCAGCGCCCGCCAGCCCTCGATACGTTCCACAGCGGCCATTGCCTCGGGATTATCAAGTATTCGGCGCAGCGTGTCGTTGTCCACGTTCACCAGCACTGCGCTCTCCCATTTGCGCGCAAGCAGCGTGGCCGAGGTGCCTGCCATCGCGATGTCCAGAATGCCGCCAGCATCAATCTGAGTCATGTTCGCGCCGTCGTAGGCCAGTACCGGCAGGAACGACACGAGATCCTTGACGGCGTTTTCTGGGTTCGACTCGTTGGGAGAGAGTCCGATGCCGTATTCGGCGAGCTGACGAAGCGCGCGCGTGGGGGCAAAGTCAAACACAAAGCACGCGGGTTTGAGGATTTCTTCCTCGTGCGGGTCATCACCATTTGGGTTCTTGATCGACCACGGAGACTGCACGCGGAAGGCGGCTTGAAAGTAAGTTTCAGGGCTCTTCAGATTGCGCAGCATCAGGATCGAAGACCATTGCGGCACGGTTACGCCTGTGGTGAGCTTGCCGCACGAGAGCGTGATGGTCTTGGACTCGAAACCGCTCCCAATAGCCTTGCGGACCGGCGGGAGAGCATCAAGTCCGATTCCCGCCGATGCCCCGGCAGCCACAACGAACTTGTAATCATGCCAGAAGGGATTATGCTTTTCGGCAAGCAGATTCGCCATTGCATGGCAGGCGGCGACGTTAGGCAGAAACCAGAACGAGTGCTGGAGGTAGGGCAGAAGCCGCACGTCCGAATAAGGAAACGGTGGCGGCGAGCCTGTCTTGAGGCCGTCCACAATCTTCGGTGCGTACTGGCCCCGGATAATATCCAGCCACTTTTGTACGTCGCTCTTGTGCTTAAACTGAGCGCCCTTTCCCGTGCCCGTACCCGCAAAAAACTCGTTGAGGTCGAACTCGTCGAACTCCCCGGCGCTCGCGACCGTTAGCAGCTCGTCCGGCATCTGGTAGGTAAGCAGACGCATCTGCGGCAGCGCCCCATAGGGGTTCCACTTGCCAGGATTCTCGGCGGCAAAATCTTGCTTGGCGCGCTGTTCGTCGGTGTAGGTCCAGTTGAATATTTGTTCTTCGATGAACTCACCCGTTGCCAGCGCTTTGAACGGTGTTCCAGAGAGGTAGAGGTAGGCTTTAGTCGTGATGGGTAGGAACTCGGTTTCCTTCTCCGAAAGCTCCCCAAGGTCTTCGTTCACATCTTCCAGCAAGTCGGCGTATTGCTTAATCTCTTTCTTCGCAACGGTTTCTTCCTCGCCCTCGAACAGTTCCTTGGCAGTTTCCCGCCAAGCGCCAAAATGGTATTCGTCAAACACCACGAGGTCCCAGTTCAAAGTGTGCAACCATTCGTTCTTCGACTTGATGTTTCCCGCCGCGTCGCGGCCCAACAAATCCTGAAAGGAGCCGAAGTAGACAACAGGCTTGTCATCGTCGATTTTGGTGGGATCGCTGTCGGAATTGCGAGAGAGATAGTGCCAGCCTTCAAAGTCGATATGGAATTCGAGATCGGTCTGCCATGCGTCTTCCACCGCAGGCTTGAAGGTCAACACGAGCACCCGCTTTGCACCAAGCTTCTTCGCTAGCTGGTAGGCGGTGAACGTCTTGCCGAAACGCATCTTCGCGTTCCAAAGGAATCGCGGCACGGCGTTCTGATCCTCAGACCAGATCGAGTGAAAATAATCGAATGTCTTGTCTACCGCCTCGGCCTGTTCACGGCGCATCTGAAATGTCTGGTGGTGCGTGCCTGTGAACCGTTGGCCCGTGCGTAGTTCGGTGAGCACCGTCTTCAAGTTCTGGAGGGAGCAGCGCATCCATTCCAGTTCAGTATTCGCGAACTTCTTCCTGACGAGTGCTGCGCGTACATCGTGATCTGTGAAGATCGCCCCGTCGTCGCGCTCGGCAGATTCGTCCAGCTCGATCTTGTAGTTCTTGATAGTCGCGGTCTTGAGTTGCTCAGCAACTCGCTGCTTTACATTGCGCGTTGTCTGCCCTACCTTGAGAAGCCCCTTGTGCGCCTGGTCGTTGATCGAATAGGCGTAGATGCGCGGCCTAACTACTGGCTTCGGTGTGAGAATCTCGTCAATTGGCTTACTCATCCGCACCGTCCAACTCCATCGGACGCACAAGCGTTTCAATGAAGGCGATTTCTTCCTCAGTGATGCCGTACTTCTTGTACAGTGCTTCGTCCGTCCACCGCTTCGTCCACTTTTGCTTCGGCACGAACGTGTAGACCTTGCGCGTCGTGTCCTGAGATGGCTTGTGCAAAAGGATCAGGAGACGAGTCAGACGACAGGAGAGATATGATAAGACGCTCTCGGCCTCAGTCTTCGTGTCGAACGGTCCGATGTGCATGTAAGTCCAGGACGAGATGCTTCCGGGCTCTCCGATGAATGGTGTGCTGAGTATCTTGTGCGGGTAGGTGTCTTTATTGCCTGTCCCAGGAGCGGCGCGGCCAATGAAGACTTTCCACTTGTCGAAGACGATTTGTTCCTTGGCTATCTTCGCCCTTGCGACATATCCAACCCCACCATTCCTATAGACCTTGAGGTCATCTCCAGACTTATTCTCTTTGCCCCTGAAGGTGCTTTCGAGCCCAAATGCGCCAATCGAGCTGACTAAGTTCATGAACTTCTTTGCCTTAGGAAGTTCCAAAGACTTGCTGCTACCAGTTTCGGTAGCTGCGACCTTCTTGAGGATCGACAACCCGGCGTTGAAGCGAATGAAGACATCGGCACCCTCTTCAAGCAGTGGACGGGTTGCGGTAGATGGTGGCACGTCCTTGTAGTTCGTGGTGACGCGACAGGCCCCGGGATTGTCGCGGTCCCAGAGGAAGTAGCAGACCCCGCCCTTGAGGCCGACCCCTGGGAAGACTTCCGAAGCTGTGAGGTAGTCGTCAATTGAACGCACTCGGCCGTCGGTAAGCATCGACTCGCGGAACTCGTCCAGGCCCATGCCACCCGAGAACCACCGTGCCGGAATAACCATACACAGAAATCGGGGGTCGAGCGCTTTGGCCTGTTGGACGAACTGCTGGTAGATGGGGCGTGCCTGTGCTCCGAATCCATCTGTATTCAGTTGATATGGCGGGTTGCCGATGATTACGTCGAACTGCATTACGCCTCCAAACAACTCGGCAACCCGAGCCTTAATATCGTCGGTATGAATGAACGCATAAGCGTGGGTTTCCATTCCCTCGCCATGGTCAAGGGATTCCTTGCTGGCGCAACAAAAGCTGCATTTGCCATTAGCCCAGGAATGCTCGGTGCGCTCGAACCAGATATTGCCACGATCACTGACAAAGTTTTTAGTGACGGAATGTAAGCCATTCGCGTGCTTTGAGCAATAGAGGCTGCGGCGCGCGAGCAAGCTGGTTAGTTGAGTGGTGCCAATGCCGAACACCTGGTGCGTCAGGATATGATCGACGCGCACTTGCAGGTCCGGGATTTCGGCTTCCAGCCCTTTTATCATTCGTCCGGTGATCTCGCGCAGGAAGACACCGGACTTCGTGAACGGGTCAAGGAACCTAACGGAACTATCCGCCCAGAGGTCTGCTCCGCCGTTGTTTGCTGCCCAGGACTCGGCCAGAGTATCGAGCATCCGGTTAGCAAACGCTGGCGGCGTGAACACCTCGTCGTTGGAAAGATTGGCTATGCAGGTCAAAACGTCCGGGTTGCGCCCGCGAAGCGTAAAGCTCGCCTGATCGTTCATACGGCCTCCCTTATGCCATCGTCCAAAAGCAAGCCAGCAAGCTCACGCGCAGTCATCGGGGGATACGCCTTCAGTGGTGTGAAGACCTCATGCTTACCGAGATGGGCAAAGAGTGCGCCTTCCTGACTGAAAGAAGACATTTGCGTAAGAGCATCAAAACGGAAGTCTCGCCGCTGGAACTTGCCCTTGCCGAGGTAGCCCCACTCGGCAAAGGTGATGGGCTGGCCGTCATGCATGAGCATCGTCAGTGCGTCGCCATGCACGAGGTTCTCTGACAAGACATAGAAAGCGGCTCGATAGAGGTCATCCGTCTCATCCAAACTGAGGTAGTCGGTAAAGACCGCAAGCATATTTGCGCGGCATTCAGCGATATTATCTGCCAAGATTTCAATCCCGTAGGCGCACATCACCGCCAACAATGCGTAATGTCGCCGCTCAAAGTCGGACTTGCCGAACTTGGCCTCTACGGCGGCCAATTTGCGCTGCAAGACAGGGACGAGGAAGTTCCCACTTCCGAAAGCAGGCTCCAGAAAACGAGAGTCAATGCGCTCCGTCTCGCCCTTCACGAGGTCAAGCATCGCTTCAACCAACCACTGAGGCGTGAACACCTCTCCGTGGTCTGTAACCCGTTTTTTGGACTTGATCAGATTCATGTGCAAGCTCGCCGTTCTGTGCTCGTTGCGGATGTGTTTGTCCACGACGAATCGTGGATTCTCCATGCTAGTTATTATTGCCCATCCCCGCGAAAGTAAACTGGGGTCCGTTGCGTGTTGTGGTTCCAAGCCCCATTTTTTGGACTAGAGACCCAAACCAAAATCTTCTCCTTGCTCCTGCTTCGGCGCGACTGCCGGGATTGCTTCGCCTATACATTCGCTGTTTATTCGCCTATGCTGATTCTGATGTCCTTCGGAATTCAGAGACGAAAGCTGTTCGTGGTGGAGTGCAAACGATGCCGGCGGGACGTGCCTGCCGGTGTAGCAGCATTCCCTTTTCAGTCAATCGTGGTCGCCTGCCCTCTGTGCGGCGAGCTGCGCCGGTATCTCCCCTCTGAGGTTGCCCTGGGAACGCCTCATCATTTGGTGGCGAAGCAGGCACGGGCGGGGCAAAGTTGAGTTGGCCCCTTCCTCGTTAGCTCGATGGCCCTGGGCTGGTTGACTCTCAGCGTCGAGTGCCTGTTCGCGGGTGGGGTGCCGGGGGCGTAGCGGGCGGCCCGTCGCAACGGTGGTTTCTCATTTCTCTCGCGCCCAGCTCTAGGCCGCAACCCTTCGGGCAAGGCCGCATAACCTTTTTGCGTCCGCTTTTGGAGGGGTCACCGAACCAAGCACGGGCAACGGTCGCCGCGTCGATGTGAAATTCGCAGTTGGGACAATCA
>Ga0302194_10002248_pt1 | contig 12261 bp, 9 predicted proteins | sample II_Bog_N1_1_FD_200227 | JGI IMG/M metagenome (GOLD analysis project Ga0302194, IMG submission 200227) | Peat permafrost microbial communities from Stordalen Mire near Abisko, Sweden - II_Bog_N1_1 | ecosystem: Environmental > Terrestrial > Soil > Wetlands > Peat | place: Sweden: Abisko, Stordalen...
GTGGCCTGCCGTTTCAAACTTCGATGGATGAGGTGGTCCCCGTTGGTTGGACAGGTGGACCGAGTAAACTGATTAAGACATTCGCGGGGAGAGCAAGCGGATTGGTCGCCGTCGAGGACAGGAGCGACTGAGCTTGCCGCAGACGGCGACCATTCCGCGATGGACTCGGAGCGGCTCATTGGTTGACGGCGATCGGTTGGGCCCCGCGGTAGACTTCCATCGGGGTCAGGGGTTGGGCATCGCCGAAGGCGCTGTGCGGCCGCACCTCGTTGTAGAAGCGGAAGAAGGTATCCAGGTTGGCGTAGGCCTCGATCTGGGAGCGATAGCTCTTCAGGTAAATCTCGTCGTATTTGACCGTCCGCCAGAGGCGTTCGACGAAGACGTTATCCAGGCAACGGCCCTTGCCGTCCATCGAGAGCTTGATGCCGAGCTTGAGCAGCGGCCCGGTAAACTCCACCGAGGTAAACTGACAGCCCTGGTCGGTGTTGACGATGTCCGGGACCCCGTGCTCAGCGATCGCCCGCTGCATTGCGTTCGCACAGAAGGTCGCATCCAGCGTGTTTGACAGCTCCCAGGCCAGGACGGCACGGCTGTACCAGTCGATCACCGCGCACAGATAGATGTGCCCGCCCTGGATCGGAACGTAGGTCACGTCGGTCGCGAAGACCTGATTCGGCCTGCTTACCCGCAGGTTTCGCAGCAGGTACGGGTAGATCCGGTGCTGCACGTTCGCCCGTGACAGGTTTGGCTTCTGATAGATGGCCTCCAGGCCCATTTCCAGCATCAGGCGCCGTACCCGCTTGCGATTGATCGTATAGCCCTGCCTGCGCAGGGTGCGCAGCATCTGCCGCGAACCGTAAAACGGATAGAGGAGGTACAGCTCGTCGATCACCCGCATGAGCCGAAGGTCGGTCGCAGATCTGGGCTTCGGCCGGTGATAGGACGTCGAGCGCGGCAGGCCCAGCAGTCGACACTGCCGCGCCCTCGAGATCCTCGGATGGTCCGGATCGAGCATCTTGCGCTTCTCAGCCGTTGAGCTCCTCAGATTTTTTTTTAAGCCAGTCGAGTTCTACCTCGAGCTGGCCGATTTTCCGATAAAGGCGGTCTTCCTTGGCCGCCGCCTCCGCCACACTCGGCGGCGGCTTGTTGGCAAACACCTCCGGCAGACGCTCCAACAGGTCTTTCTTCCATTGGCTCACCTGCACCGGGTGGACCTGGTACTTCGCCGCAATGGCGTGGACCGGCTCGATGCCCTTCAGGGCCTCAAGAGCAACTTTCGCTTTGAATTCAGGGCTATGCTGACGTCGTTTCGTGGACATTTACGGGATCGTATTTCTGGTTTGGACTTAACGATCCGACCTGTCCAGTTTCCCGGGGCCACCTCAAAGCTTTGGCAGTTCGCGAAGAGCCTGTGCCTCTGTGGCGAGCTGACGCCCGCCCGCTGCAGGGACTTTTGCGAGTTCGGCAAGGGCTTTGGTATATTCCTCATTGCCCGCCTTCCAGATATGGAAAATGTCCTGATTCGACGTTTTCCCGAACTCTTTGCGCCATCTCGCCCCAAACTCTGCCACATCCTTAATCCCCTCATTGATGTATCTCGCTGCAATTATAGCGGCATCCCTGAGTAAGGATGGCTTCTCCGTGATTGCACCAGTGACTTCGATCCCCCGTTTGCTGCACTCAGCCTCCACTTCCGCATTGGTCATCATGCCGACATCAAGCCCATTGTCCTTTAGTTTTTGACGTAGCGCCCTGTAACGTTGTGCTTTTGCCGCGTTTGCGGGGTTGCTGATGGAGGTTGCGTCATCGCCCTTGACCGGGGGCGGGGGCGCGGCTGGTTTCCCGCCCTCGGAGGGTTTCGGTTCACCCAAGACGCCCCGGATATGGTCCTCAATGGCCTTGTCGTGCTCGGCGGTCGCATCGGGCTTCATCGCCCTCATGCACGTAATCGCATTCGCAACAGACTGCGTCACGGTTCCACCCTTTTCAATGGTCTGCGCCGCAATCTCGATGGAGGCATCCCAGATGCCGCCCGTGATGTAGCTCGTGGTAGTAGACACCGGAGGCACCTCATCTGTAATTCTGGAAGGCTCGGGTGAGCTTAAAGATTTCCCCTCTTGTACAGACCCTTGCACTCCACTTTGTGCTACCCCCGGTCCAGCGGCAGGCTTGGGATCTTCAACTTTGGGCGGTAACGGCTTCGGCGCTGATGGCTGCGCCACACGATCCTCTTTCGCAATAGCGGCAGTGTCCGCCGAGTTGGCGCCCGGGGGTTTGGACTCCGATTCGTCTTCGATGGGCTCGAATCCCTTCGGGCGCGCTGGGTAGGGATCGTAGTCGAGAATCTGCCCCGAGAATGAGTTTATCCGGAAGCGGCCAGCATCGGCCTGCAGAGTCAGGGTCTTGGAGCCCGTGAACGAGGCTAGAACCTTGTTAAATGGTGTTCGGCGGGTCGAGAACGCGCCCGGTTCGAGGACTAGCGCGGGAACCCATACCACCCCCTGCCCTGCCTCGAAAATGAGATATTCCTCGATAGCTGTCACCCGGAGCCACTGAGTTCCCGGTCCGCGTCCTGTTTTCAGCAACCGTAAGAGCTTGAGACTCTCTTTAAGGTCGAAGGTCGCGTTCATGGATTAGGGGCAACCTTAGTCAGAGATCTACCGTGCGAAAATCAGGTCGTAAGCTATCCTCTTAAAACGCCCCCGTAGCACGCTTAAACGGAGGGATACCACCGTTCAACGGTTTCTCTGGCATCGACGGCTTGCTGACGCATGTGACTTCGTTTCATCGACCAATAGCGGGTTGCGACCGGTGGCTTGTCACAGCAACTAAAACGGGCGTATAATTGCGAACTCCCCTGCGCCATGCTGTTCCTTCAATGAAACTCCCCGCATTCGTATTCACTTTCATAGTCTGCGTAGCGAGTGCCCGAGCACAGACCAACGATTTATTATCTGTCTCCGCTAGGGCAACAGTTGGAACCGGCGTCAATGACATCTACGCGTCGTTCATTGTGGAAGGCAGTCAGTCCAAGCAAATATTAATTCGCGGCGTTGGTCCTTCGCTCACCAGATTTGGCTACACTGGTGTGCTTCTTGATCCCAAATTGGTAATTTCTAATCAGACAGGGACGATCATTGCGAGTAACGACGGTTGGAGTACACCGCCGAGTAATGAGGCAGCCGTCACTACCGCTACCAATTATGCGGGCGCGTTTTCACTCGGTGTACCAGGCACCTTGGACGCAGCGTTAGTCCAAGGCTTCAATCCTGGGACCTATTCAATGCAACTTTCTGGAAGTAGTGGCGACACGGGATTCGCTTTTCTGGAATTGTATTCTGCCGATAGCGTACCCCGTGTTCCCTATGTCTCGGTGCGCACCTTTGTGGGTACGCCATCGAACGAGGAGTACCCGAGCCTAAATGTGGATTTTGTGGTTGGTGGTAGCACTTCACACACCTTCCTGATTCGAGCGCTTGGCCCCGAACTTGGAGCCTTCGGAGTTACGTCCTATCTTGCGCAACCGATCCTTGAGATTGAGAGCAGCATTGGAGCCCCGATTGCCAGCAACACGGGCTGGGGAAACCAAAGTAATCCACAGCCATCCCATAGCGGAGGCTAAACTCTGACCGACTTGAGCCTTGCGTTGATCACGTTGAGATCGATCGCTTCGGGATCGTAGGGGTCGCCGAGCCATTCAAGCAGGTTGCGGTGATCGGGGTGCCGCGGATCAGCCATCGCCTCGACAAGATGATAGTATCCCGGTACGCCGCCACAGTCCTCTGGTGGGGCCGCACGCTCGCCGGCGGTGCAGGTTGCCGGAGTGGGCCGAGCTACCGGAAGTATTTTTTCGATTCGGATATCGTGCCGCCATCCATCTCCGAAGTCATACAAGTACGTGAGCCGATCACCCTTCGCGTGAAGTAGGTCGCACAACCTGAACTCGCTTTCATCGAGCTTTTCCGGCCCGCCCGGCCAATCGTCCCAGAGTTCGGGATCGTATGCCTCGTACGACTGCTCTCCGATTCTGAAGGCGTGAAGATGGCTATTGGTCCAGTCGAAGGCGTGCTGCAGCACGGCGTCGAACTTCGGGAGCTTGATGTTCGCGGGAACAAGCAAGCGCCGCCATATGGCTGGCTTGATGCCTTGCAAGGTGACTTTTAGCTGCAATTGGGCCCGAGCGGATTCCAGTTTGGTGGCGAGTTTGACCATGAGGGATAAAGAGCATTTCGAGAGGCAGTGCCGGCTACAACTTTGACCAGTGTTCGATTTCCCGGCTGCTGAAGAGGAAGCCACGGACGCACAGTTTGAGCGGCTGGCGCGGATCCCAGGGGTAGTCGGGGGCTTTTGCTAGTTCGAGGACACCGTTCAGGGCCGAGCAATCGGCGCCCCTCAGGCCTATCTCGACACGTTGCCCAAGAGGCAATCCCCAGACAGCGGCTATCTCGTCTTTGATTTCGGGGACGACCGCGGGAGCGGGTTCGTAGCCCGTGTCCAGCCTGAGACTGCTCTGGTGTTCCGGCAAAGGAAGCGGCCGGAGTTGCCCAGGGTTGATGCTCGCGTTAGCGAGCGGTGTGAAAAAAACAACCGTTAGACGGGCAACCCCAACCAGGGGTAAGCTCAGCGTCCTCTCGCAGCTTTGCAATCTCATCCCGGGCCATCTTGTCGGAAAACTGGCCCGCGACCACGGGGTCGACCTTAAGGCCCGTTCCTTCAGCGCCTGGAGCCACGTCGTGGCCATGCTCTACGCCCAGTTGACCCACGCCATCGGCCTCAACGACGTCTGCGATGCACTTCGCCACCACCAGGGCTGGCTTGCCCGGATCCGCGGCGCCACACCACCGAGCCGCAATGGCTTTTCCCACGCCAACAAGGTCAGGGACGCCGCCATGGCCGAGCGGCTCTTTTGGCAGGTCCTGGCCCATCTGCAGTCGATCCAACCTCGCTTTGGCTCGGGCAGGCGAGGCCTCGCCCACCGCTTCCGCCGGGTGATCCACGTAGTCGACTCGACGACCATTCAGTTGGTCGCCTCCTGCATGGACTGGGCCAAGCATCGCCGCCGCAAGGCGGCGGCTAAGTGCCACCTGCGGCTCGACCTGCAAAGCCTCCTGCCACGCTTCGCCATCGTCGACACCGCGGGCGATCATGATAACGCCAGGGCCCGGGAGTTGTGCGCCGGCGTACGGGCCGGCGAGATCGTGATCTTTGACCGTGCGTATCTCGACTGCGCCCATCTCTTCGGACTGCTCATCCGTGGCGTATTCTGGGTCACAAGGACCAAGGACAACGTCCAGTTACGCGTGGTTAAAAGGCGGATCTCCAAGCCCGAAGGCCGCATACTGCGTGACGACGAAGTCGTTCTCCTTACTGATCATACCCGGGGCGAGTACCCCAACAGGCTTCGCCGCATCACCGCCTTGGTTGAGCTCGACGGCAAGGAGACTGAGATGGAGTTTCTCACCAATAATTTCGAATGGGCGCCGTCCACCGTCGCAGACCTCTACCGCTGCCGTTGGCAGATCGAGGTCTTCTTCAAACAGATCAAGCAGACCCTGCAACTGTGCGACTTCCTGGGCCACAGCGCCAATGCCGTCCGCTGGCAGGTCTGGACCGCTCTCTTGCTCTACGTCCTACTGCGCTTCCAGGCCTTCCTGTCCGAATGGCCTCACAGCTTTACCAGACTCTTCACCATGATCCGCGCCGTCTTGTGGGACCGCTTCCACCTTCCCTCCCTCCTGCGCTTCTATGGGACAGCAACCAATCCTTGGCGCATGCGCGCCTCACCTGAACAGGCGTTTCTCCCGGGATTCGGCCTCGCGCCCGTGGGACAGCACACGGGCTAATTCACAGGCAATGCAGCAGGGAATTCAGGAATCGACTTCGCCGACATTAACACGTTCCAACTCATGACGTCAGCGACTTACGCCGCTTCACGCTGCGTTATGGGACGGCACTGAAAGTAATCCATCCCAAATTTCCACAGCCGCTGCGTCTGTAGGAATGGTTGCCCTACAGACCGGAAGTGCTGATTGCGCACTACTCGTCACTTTGGCCCCTGGTAGCTATATAGCTTTAGTATCCGGCGGCGGAGGAGAAACAGGCGTAGCGATGTTGGAAATCTCTGAAATCGACCAGTGGCGCTCAATGGCAGTTGCGCCAACAATCCTTGGACAGCCCCAAAGCTTGAACGTGAATCAGGGGCAGAGCGCAGCCTTCAATGCGGTTGCCGTTGGGCTGCCGACACCGACCTACCAGTGGAAATTAAACGGTGTCGATATCGCGGGAGCCACAGGTTCGACGCTGAACATCACAGACGCGCAGCCCAGCATGGCAGGAAACTACACAGTAGTGGCGACTAATGCCAGCGGCAGCGTGACTAGCTCTACAGCCGCCTTAACGGTTAACCCCGAAGTCACGCCTGCAATCGTGACCCAACCAATTTCAGAGACTACGAACGCTGGAGTCATAGCAACATTCTGGACTCTTGCAACTGGAACGCCCCCACTCAGCTACCAGTGGTTTTTTAATGGAACGGCCATCGCTGGAGCCACAAGTGCAATCTACGCAGTTCCAAACACTGAGTTATCTAGCGCGGGGGCCTATACGGTCACTGTTAGCAACTTCGCAGGGAAAGTCACCAGCAGTGTAGCTACTCTCACGGTAAACGCTAGTGGCACGGGAACGGCGCCAGTTATAACCCAACAGCCCTCGTCACAAACCATAGCGAGCGGAGGCACCGTTGCCTTTTCAACAACCGTTAGCGGATCTGCCAATTCAACCTACCAGTGGTTCTGGAATGACACGGCAATCTCGGGGGCTACGGACTCATTGTGCATTCTTTCTGACTCAACCTCGGCCAACAACGGAAGCTATACGTGCTTGGTTATGAATGCTGCCGGTTCGATTATGTCGGCACCTGCGACCCTAAACGTCGTGCAGACCTCGGAACCAGGGCGTTTGATCAATATTTCCTGCCGCGCTTCAGTTGGAGCTAATGCCAATATTTTGATTGCCGGTTTCGTTGTGGGTGGAAGCGGAAATTATGGACAGGAATCCGTTCTCGTCAGGGCCTCTGGCCCAGCCCTAATTCCATTAGGCGTCTCGGGAACCTTGCCAGATCCTCAATTGCAGCTCTACCAGAGTAATAGCAACGGGACATCAACGCTACTTGGGACCAATGACGGTTGGGCTGGCAACACGTTGGTTTCGAGCACAGCCACTTCGGTTGGCGCGTTTGCATGGACTGTTGCTACGAGCCACGACTCAGCGCTTGTCCAGACACTATCGCCAGGACCATACACCGCCCAGATTGCGGGGGCTTCTGGCGACACGGGAGTTGCTCTAGCCGAGGTTTATGACGCTACTCCTGCGAACGCATACACTCTTGCCTCGCCTCGCTTAATAAACCTCTCCGCACGCGTCCAAGTGGGCACCGGGGGCAATGTGTTGATTGCAGGCTTCGTAATCGGTGGCTCAACGTCGAAGACGGTGCTGATAAGGGCATCGGGTCCCGCGTTGAAACCGTTTGGCGTAACTGGAACACTACCAGACCCAGAGTTGCAGCTCTATCATAGCAATAGCAACGGGACATCAACGCTACTTGGGACCAATACAGGCTGGGGTGGAGATGTTCAGATTGCCACAGAGGCGGCCTCCGTCGGTGCGTTCTCTTGGGGTACCTCGGCAACGTCTGACTCAGCCCTACTTGTCACTCTCCCGCCTGGGGCCTATACCGCTCAGGTGTCCGGGGCCAGCGGGGATACGGGAATCGCATTGGTTGAAGTCTACGAGGTGCCGTGAGGCACCAAGTTGGGTTCCTCTTTGTAAAACGGAATCTTTATATAAGCCATGGCTCGGGTCATAAGACAAAATAACACATGAGAGCTTTTATATGCTGGGTCGTGATCCTATTCGGCGCTGCGGCAACTACTCCATTTGCGCTGGCACAAATCAATTGGAGGGCCCAAACCAACCCAAGTATCACCGACGACATCTGGTGCGTAACCTATGCCCAGAATACCTTTGCCGCAGTAACCGCCCAAGGAACCTTACTTACATCCGTTGATGGGATATCATGGAGCAGGCAAACGATAGATTCTGGCGTGTGGCTGGTGTCTATCGCCTACGGCAACGGTCTCTGGGTGGTGGTTGGCGACAAAGGCACTATTACGACTTCTCCGGACCTAAAGACCTGGACAACCCAGACGTCACCCACGACCAACAAGCTCAACGGCGTGCTGTACAACGGAACTATTTGGGTAGCCGTTGGTGAGTCGGGAACGATTGTGACCTCGCCAGATGCCAAGATCTGGACCCTTCAATCCGCGATCTCGGGAGTCACAGGATTCCTGCACGGCCTAACGTATGTCTCGGCTTCATCAGATTTCAGCCCTACTGGCACGATCTATATTTCCGGAGCAAATGGCACTCTCATCGAGGGAACAGGAAGCACTAACACAAATTACACATTCAGCCGAATTTACTTCGATTATACGCTAGGCGCGAGTTGGACGTCCGCAGACCTTGAGGCCGTTGTTTTTAATCCTGCGTATGTCTCACAAGCCTCTTCCGGCTCTCTAGATCTAGTTGAGGTTGGCGCAGACGGATCGATTGAAATTGTTGCTCCAAGCGGAGCACGTTTAACACCAACTTCTTTCGTCGTTGCGAGCGCGGTTCCGGCCGACGTCACAGAGGTCACTTTTCAGCCACAATACCTCGCCACCCCAAAAATCGACTTTCGGGGTCTTACCTATGGCTTCGGCTATTGGGTCGCTGCTGGAGAGCAAGGGACAATTTTCAGTTCGCATGACGGCTCGACATGGCAGCAATCAAATGCCGGGAGCACCGCGACCCTTCTTAGCGCAGCCTATTCTTCCAAATTGCAGCGGATTGTAATTACTGGAATTGGCGGGACAATTCTAGCTGCCGACGCGCCGCCACCGTCGATTACGCAGCAACCTACCAGCCAATCCGCAAGCATTAATGGCTCGGCCTCGTTTTCTGTAATTGCAGATGGTGCGGCAACCCTCACCTATCAATGGTTCAAGAATGGAAGCCCAATATCCGGCGCTACCTCAACAACGTTAAACCTCACCAACATTCAGGATTCTGATGCCGCCTCATACACAGTCGTTGTGGCCAACGAGGTGGGAATAGCTACATCCAGCGCGGCCACTCTGACTGTGCTCGATATTCCGGTTATCCAAGGTGTCCCGGCAACTGCGCCGGCAAGCATCGGGCTCCCTTTTCAGCTAGGCCTAACTCTAATCGACGGGCCGTCCACAGTTACGGTCACGGGATTACCTCCGGGAATCACTTTCAATCCTGCTACAAATATAATCTCGGGGATCCCTACCACATCCGGAGCTTACAGCGTAGGCATTAGCGCGAGCAATTCCTTTGGAAACGCAACCCCCGTAATGCTCTCGATTACTGTTGGGCCTCAACCTCTAGTTTTTATTCCAATCGCAGGAGGAAAGGTCGGATCGAGCGACGGCATTGGTATGGCAGCAGCGTTCAACTCACCTAATGGACTGGCAATCGATGCTCAGGGAAACCTGTACGTTGCCGATACAGGTAACTTCACGATTCGAAAGGTTAGCGCTTCGGGAGTGGTTACGACCATCGCAGGAACCGCAGGGATGAAAGGCACCTCCAACGGGAAGGGTGCTGCCGCACTTTTCTCTTCGCCAACAGGGATAGCGGTCGATGGATCCGGTAATCTTTACGTGACCGATACCGGAAACGACACTATCCGAAAGATTGATGCCGCAGGCCAGTCAAGCACCATAGCTGGAACACCAGGGATGGCGGGTTCGAACGACAGCACCGGCTCTGCCGCCTCGTTTAACGGCCCCACAGGTATAGCCGTAGATCCGTCAGGCAATCTCTATGTGGCTGACAGTGGGAATGACACTATTCGCAAGATTAGCTCAGCGGCAGCAGTGACAACACTCGCTGGATTGCCTGGCCAATCGGGCAACGTAGATGCCTTTGGGATTGGGGCGAGGTTCAATGGCCCAACGGGGTTAACTTTGGACTCCGCAGGAAATTTGTACGTGAATGATACGGGCAACTATAGCGGGCGAATGATAAGCCCAACCGGCAGTGTTACCACCGTCATATTTCCACATCCGCAATCAGGTCCCATAGGCTCCTACTATCCATCGCCCCCCACATTTGAAGGCATCTCCATAGACAGTGCTGGGGATATTTATGCAGATCAGGGGCCGGTCGTGTCCTTTGAGGGACTCGAAGTAGACGCGACGCTTTCAAATCTGTTCGAGGTATCTTCAAGTGGCACCACCAGTTTTCTTCAACAATGGACAGGAGGTGGAAACCTAGTTGGCGGTGTTCCTGCTCCACCAGTAGCCGGCTTGGTGAGGGACAATGCAGGTAATATCTTTATTCTAGTAAATGGGATCCTCGAAGAGTCCTCGCCAGCCAGCGGTCCAGTAATTTCCGGACAGCCGTCAAGTCAATCGGTCGGCGCTGGGCAAACCGTGACATTCTCCGTCACAGCCTCTGGGAATCCGTTGCCTTCCTATCAGTGGTTCTTTAACGGCCTCACTATATCCGGGGCAACCTTTTCAACTCTCACTTTGCCAAACGTCTCAGCGGCTCAGGCAGGGAGCTATTCCGTTTCCGTTTCCACACCTTACACATCGGTGACATCAAGTGCCGCCAACCTAACCGTTACGGCCCCGACAGCTCGCCTTATCAATATCTCCACGCGCGCTATGGTAGGAACGGGCAGTAATATTTTGATCCCCGGATTTGTCGTGTCAGGGAGTGGAACCGAGACGTTATTGATTCGCGCCGATGGTCCAAGTCTGTCCCAGTTTGGCGTCACCGGAGTACTGGCGAAGCCAAGCCTGAGCGTCTACAATAGCTCCGGGGCCGTGATCGCCACCAACACAGGTTGGGGCACAAGCGCTAACCCGACCCAGATCGCGAGTGTGGCCGCATCGGTCGGCGCGTTCGCGCTTTCTTCTGGAAGTGCGGATTCAGCCGTAGTCATGACGCTTCCTGCCGGTGCCTATACGGTCGAGGTCTCAGGGGTCGGCAACACAACGGGTGTGGCATTGGCTGAGATCTATGAGGTTTCATCGACGGGAACCCGCCTGGTGAATGTCTCCACAAGAACCCAGGTAGGAACAGGAGGTAACATCCTGATACCGGGTTTTGTCATTGGTGGCAGTGGAACCGAAGAACTGCTTGTGCGTGCAGATGGACCGAGTCTGACGCAGTTCAATGTCACTGGGGTGCTCGCGCAGCCGGTCCTTAGCGTGCTTAGCGGGCAAAATGTAGTCGGATCCAACACAGGTTGGACTACCGGTACCAATCCCTCCCAGATTACGAGCATTGGAGCCACTGTAGGAGCATTCAGTTTGGCCTCGGGTAGCGCTGACAGTGCTGTAGTGGTTAACCTTCCGGCAGGCGCGTACACGGCGCAGGTCGCAGGCGTAAATAGTACCACCGGGGTCGCTCTAGCTGAAGTTTACGAAGTGCCGTAATCACTGATCAATGCTCATCGGGTTTTTGGGTGAAACGAGGGCAAAGGCCGCCCGCTCTATACGCCCCCGTAGTACGGATCCGAGGTGGGATACCTACGTGTACTGGAAGGTGCCAGGTTAAGGCCCTGCTTGGTTCAGCCGGACCGAAAATGGGGCCGAACCGACTGGGGTAACTAAATGGGGCGTGCCATACTGGCTCAATCGCAGATAGTCGACCGCGGCCATTTAGTTACCCTCAGGCCAAATTCCCACCTCCAGAACCCGCTAATTTCACATCGGGATTCCTAGCGAATCTGATCAGAGTCCGTAGGCTAATCTCTCTTCTCGTGCTCGCTCTCAGTGACAGCTCCGCTTGCTCCCTGGTGATTCGGCATAACGGCCAAAGCTGGGAGACACGAGCCCGCGTAATACCCTCCTTTCTAGCCACTTCTGAACGGGATTGCACCCTACCCTCTCTCAATTGTTTGGCCCAGGAATGAACTCTGATAACTACTGCCCAAGGATTGTAGAGGTTCCCAAACAAGCAGCGTTTTTGAGGGAGAACTCTCCTCGATTTCCTCGTTGAATTCCTGCCCTTCTCGAACGGCATAGAGACCCGCAGAATTTTGTCTCGGATCCCTCCTTGGGCAGCCATTTACCAACAATAAGTTAGGTAAGCTAGGCTGTTTACTAGAAAAGTGTGCTTGGCCATTACTTGGCCACTTTTCAGGTCCTCGAATCAGCATACTTGTCACCAATTTCGGGT
>Ga0302194_10002251_pt1 | contig 12253 bp, 9 predicted proteins | sample II_Bog_N1_1_FD_200227 | JGI IMG/M metagenome (GOLD analysis project Ga0302194, IMG submission 200227) | Peat permafrost microbial communities from Stordalen Mire near Abisko, Sweden - II_Bog_N1_1 | ecosystem: Environmental > Terrestrial > Soil > Wetlands > Peat | place: Sweden: Abisko, Stordalen...
CCTGCCGTCTTGTCCCGTGGATCACGATAGCTGCCCAACCGGCAGGACCTGGGTTACCGATGGCCGAGCCATCGGTAAAGATGAAGAATTGCTTGTTCATGGGAATGTTCCGTAGCGCGTTACTACCAATGAGCCAGGCATTGGCTACGCCGCGTGCATGGGAATGACACTGCCAAAGGGCGCCTGCCGGTCGCCGGTCGAGGCCCAGATCACGGGGTAATCTGGGGCGGACTCAGGGAAACTCCCATATAGATCGGTCAGAAAGACCATTGTCTGTGGGTGGATTCCGTGCTCAATGAGCCAGTCGAAGCAGGGACCGAAATCGGTGCCACCTCCGCCCACTGGTTCGAGATGGAGCATCTCACCGGCCACATAGGTATCGACCTTGTGAACTTCGGCGTCGAAGTAGAGAACATGCACCCGCTCCGGCCTCTGGCCTTCAATGATGGAACGAATCTCCGCCTCGAAGAGCCGCAGTTGCCGCGCATTGACTGATCCCGAGCAATCGACGGCGATTGCGATTTCGCCCGTGCCCTCGCGCACAACGCCGGGCAGATAGAGACCGGACCAGATGTGGCGGCGGTTGGGCCGCAGCCAACTCGAATCGGCCGGGATAGTGTCGGACCAGAGACGGCGCAACAGTTCCCGCCAATCGACCTGGGCTTCCGCCGCGCCTTCAAGAGTTCGCTTGAGGCCAGCGGGAACTCTGCCAGCCTGCTGGGCGACGGTCGCCGCCTGGTTGACGGCGATCTCCCAATCGCGCACCTGTTCCTCGATCCCTGGCGCATCGTCACTGGCCTCTGGCGCGTCGATCACCTGACCGATGCCGCCCTGGCTCTCTGGAACAGACGGCGATCCGTCATCGTTGCCGGTGCCAGTCGAATCGTTCGATTCGGAGCCCCGATCATCATTCTTGCCCTGTGCCGATTCGCCTTCACTGCCGGACTCGGGCAGCGCCTCGGCTTCGCGCAGGTTGTAGATCTGCTCAGCGCTCATGCCGCGAAAGCGCGGATCGACGAGCACGTCGCCGGGCAGGCTCAGACCGGCATCGAGCAGCAGCGGGTTGATAGCGTAATCGCAGGCCTCGTTCCATCGCCTGGGGTCGCGTTTGGCCCGCCGGGTGTGATGCTGGAGCGCGGGGTGCATGACCTCATGGGCCAGCACCCCGGCCAGCGTCGCCGCGTTCAACGTATCGACAAATGCGGAGTTGTAGCGGAGCACAACGCCGTTGGTCGCCATGGTAGGAATCGCGCGATCTTCTTCGCTCTTCAACCGGAACAACAACGACCCAAAGAAGGGATGATCGAGCAGAAGCGCAGTGCGCGCCTTCCGAATGCGCTCTGCCGCCGGAGTTTCGTGTGATTTGAAGCATAAGTTGTCATCTCGGTAGCCATAAGTTGTCATCGATGCACCCGTAAGCTGGCAGTGACGAGCAACCGTCACATGCTTTTAATGGAAATTGGGGCGAAATGCGCTTGGTTCTGCCGCACCATCTTGTCAAAGCGGCCTTGTAGATTCTCGTTGGGGGTGTACTCCGGATCGCTTCGACCAGGATGTCTATGTGACCGCCCTGAGTTCTTTGCGTTCCGTTGCTACAGCAGTAGAGACCCAAGCCCAATTGCTTTTTTGGCTCAGCGTAATTTCACGCTCGCAACGCCGCCTGTTCCTTACGGCGACGCAATGACCGGCACTCAGGCTTATCGCAAGCATGTTGCCGTGACTCAACTCGATTATGGAGACGGAACCAGCGATGGTAGATCTTATACGGACACTTTCGGGCGACAGGCATGATGAACCATCACTCCCAAGTCCTGCGCTCATCCTCAGTTGCAACCTTGATTACCGAACAGGCGGATCACTCTTGGAGATCGGACCCGGGGCAGTTTTCAAACGCGCCGAAGATTCGAGACTGGATCTCAGAAAGCCTCAGCACGCAATCCAGGCCGTCAACAGTCTGAACCGGCATGGATCTCCAAGCCCCGAAGATTGGACACATACAGGATCGAACCGCGCTGCTCGACAAACCCATGGTTCTTGAAGTCATTGAGCGTTCGAGTGATTGTTTCGCGGGAAACGCCAATATGCTCGCCTATCTCTCCGTGTGTAAGTGAACACTGGATACGAATGCCGTGCTCTGTCTGCTGGCCCGATGAGCACCATTCGATCAATAGCCGCGCAAGCTTCCCTGGCGCACTCGATGTCAGGCCGAGTAGGCGTAACTGCGCGTAAGTTTGCTTATACTCCAGGCTTAATTCTCGCGCTACGTTCTGACACGCGACGGGGTAACGCAGGAGGAAGTCTAGAAAACTCTGGCGTTGAACCGATTTGAGCCGGCACGGGTATTGTGCTTCCGCCGTCATCTCATAGGGGAGGCCGGAGACTGCAGAAGTCAGACCCAGGATATTTCCGGGCCGGTAGATTCCGATTATGAGCCGTCTACCCCCGATCGAGTTCATCGAAAGTTTTACTCTACCCTCAAGCAGAAACAATACGCAACCGGGCTGCTGCTCTTCCGTGAAAAGCACCGTAGTCTCCGGGCAGCAGAACGGCGCTCCTGCTGACTCAAACTCGCTCATTGCCTCTGCCGGAAGGTATCTGTAGAATCCTCCCCTTCTCCAAGGCGCGGCGGCATCTTTCCACTCTGCTCGGGAACCCAATTTCATCGCGGTTCGATACGAACCTTGAGCAAGGCTTCCCTCAGTTGTTCCGCCCTGAATGTTATTTTCGTAGTCGTCGGACTCAAACTCTGTCAGAACCTGATCGTTGATAAACTCCACAATCCGCACCCCTGCATCCGCTCATTGGTAGTCGATTCCAGAGAGAAGGAGACCGCATGGTACACCCCTTGCTCCTAAGCGCCCCACAACAACTTTTACGCCGGCAGTCCAAACTGGGTCTTCCGCATCAAGAGCATTTTCGCGCTCTTAGTCACCAATTCGCTCATACCCAGGAGCAATTGGTCCGGCTCGTTGCCGAACGTAGCATCGGCAAAGCTGTCCCAATCGCCGAAGGACTCACCGATGGATGCGACGGGAACACGAGACCTAGATGCCCGAATCAAGAAAGTGAGTCTCTCCCTGTTTTCTTGAGGTATGGAATGCCCGAGGAGCACCAGATCAAAATCACCTGCCCTAAAGCGTTCGATCGCCTCTCTTATCGATCCTGCCGATGTGACGATGAACCCTGCGGACTTCCAGACGGAGTCATGAATCGCGAGTATGGAAGAATCCATGCAAACGGCAAGTACAACGGTTAGGGACATAAATGCCTCCGAAGTTTGCAGGAATCACACTTGTCCCCTGAAGACATAACCTGCCGATACGACTCTTGGTCGGAAGTGTACCCATTCGTTCTGCTCTCATGCTGTCCCCAATTGCTCACTCCCGCGTAAAGAGCGCTGTTGAGACGATCTGTGCAATTGGTAAGTGTAGACGGCACGTTCTAGGCGAGCTACAGCGCAGGGTAGATGAGTAATGAATGGCCCGCGCGACTTCCACGGTCGATGTGCATAAGGCCAGCAATGATCAGGAATGGAATGATGTACGCTTCTTCAGTCAAGCGAGCCAGTTCCTGGCTGGAGAATGCCGCCATTGCGAAGCAACAGTGTGACGTCTTGCTCAGCAAGCGGCCTAGCGAAGTAAAAGCCCTGCACCTCATTGCAACCCCAGTTCTCCAGCAGTTCAAGCTGTTCCCGAGTTTCAACGCCTTCTGCGATGACGTTGATTCCTAATTCGTGTGCCAGGCCTATGGTTGCTTTCACAATCGACACATCGCCTGGCACGCTTTCGAGATGCTGGACGAAGTTCTGGGCGATCTTGATGCGATCAGCAGGGTATCGCCGCAGATAGTCAAGGGAAGAGTAGCCGGTCCCGAAATCATCGATGGCGATCGTTACACCAAGTCTGCGGAGGCGAAGGATAATATCTCCATGTTCACGTGAGGCGTTCATAAGGACTGTTTCAGTGAGTTCAAGTTCAAGCAGTTGAGGCGGTAATCCCGTGTCTGCAAGTACATCGGCGATATCGGCTTCCAGGGCAATCGGCGATTGGAATTGCACTGCAGACAAATTCACGGCAATCCTGCCGATTGCGAGGCCGGAGTCGAGCCATACCTTGGCTTGCCGGCAAGCCGTCATCAAAACCCAATGCCCCAGCTTCACGATGACCCCGCTCTTCTCTGCCACCGGAATGAACCGCCCTGGGCCGAGAATGCCCCGCTGAGGATGGCGCCAGCGGACCAGCGCCTCCACGCCGACAATCCGCGCGCCATCGATTGCTACCTGAGGTTGATATTCAAGATAGAACTGGCCAGAATCGAGCGCTTGATGAAGCTCGGTTCCCAACGAGACCTGCATCCTTACTTCCGCATCCATCACGTCAGTGAAGAATCGATAGCCGCCTCGTCCTTCTGACTTGGCTCGGTACAACGCGATGTCGGCGTGGGACAGCAGAGTCTCCGCGTCGCAGGCGTCGGGCCCGTAGAGATCGATGCCCATACTGGCGCCGCTATAAATGTCGTTCGCCTGGATCGAATAGGGTTTGGCAAGTATGCTGATCAGCTTGTCCGCAAGAATCGCCGCATCAGCCGGGTCTCCGGCTTCCGCCACAACCACGGCAAACTCGTCTCCGCCAAAGCGGGCCACGGTATCGGCCTCCCTTGTATTCGATTGCAACCGTTAAGCAACCTCCTGCAGAACAATATCTCCCACCGGGTGGCCCAGCGTATCGTTTACATCCTTGAAATGGTCGAGGTCGAGATAAAGGACGGCAAAACCCACTTCCCCGCGCTTTGCCCTTGCAATCGCGTGCTGCAGCGCGTCAACGAAAACGCTGCGATTGGCGAGTCCGGTCAGTTCGTCGAAACGCGCCATCCGGAGAGCGTGCGCGGCGGCCTCCTTGCTCTTGGTGATGTCACGCAGGATTCCGATGGCCTGCCATTCGCTGCCGATGCGCGCACCCGACAACGACAGTTCGACAGCGATCTCTGTCCCATCTTTTCTTGTCGCAGCAAGTTCAGTAGTCTTGCCGAGTGCAGCCCCCTGACCTGTCAGCACAAAAGTCTTGAGGCCTTGAGATGCCTTTTCCTCGAAGCGTGCCGGAGCCAGAAAGTCATGGACCGATTTGCCGACCGCTTCTTCCGCGCTATACCCAAGAATGCGCTCCGCAGCTCGATTCCAATAGCTGATATGGCCGGCGCCATCGATCATGATGATGGCGTCCGCCGCCGTTGCGCCCAGTACTCGGAAACGCTCCTCACTGGTCTCAAGCGAGAGCCGTGTTGCGTTGTGGACAAATAAAGATCCGGCAATATCGCCGAAAGTCTTCAGTAGGTCGATTTCGCTTGTTGTCCATTGTCGTGCGGCTGCGCATGAATCAATGCCAAGATTTCCCCACAACTTACCGCCTACGAAGATCGGTACAAGAAGCGTGGACTGGTTCTGAAACGCTTCGAGCACTGCGCGGATCGGACCTTTGCTGGTCGCGAGTTGGGCAATGAGCGGTTTGCCTTCATTCATTTGCGCCCGCCAGGCGCTCAACACTGCCAGGTCGGCGCTTGAAACGCGGAATGCAGACAGCTCGAAAGGTATTGGAATGCTCGGCATCTGCCAAGCGTAACGCAGCACCGGAGGGGACATCTGAATGGGTCCATCCTGCATCACGATGACGCGATCTACCTTCATGCTCTCGCCAAGGATTCGCAGAGCCTCGGGCATACCTCGATCGAGCGATTCTGCCTTGACCAGGACGCCCATTCCGACGTTCACAGCGTGGAGAAGACGGTCGAGGTAGGCCAATTCGCTGGCGGCCCGCCTGCGCTCAGTGATATCGCGAAAGAACCAGACGCGCCCCAGATACTCCCCGGAAGGTGTGGTCAGGGTCGCCGTGTAGCGATCGATAAATCGCCCGTCAGTCGTTTCGTACTCATCGTGACTACCTTCACCCGGATGCGCAAAGAGATAGTCCACCCGGGCCTTGAACTCTGCAGACTCCTTCACGGATGAAGCCACCTTCTTCAACACGACTGCGTCATTTCCTGATGTCAGGTGGATCATGGGGACATCCCAGATGTCGGCGAATCTCCGGTTGAAGGATATGATCTTGCGATTCGAGTCAACCACCAAAATGCCGTCGGGAGATGCCTCCATTTCCGTATTCAGAAGGATGTTGGCGAATTTAAGCTTTTCCTCTGCAATTCTGCGATTGGTAATATCCTCCACCGTCCCGGTCATCCGCAAAGGGCGCCCCTCGGCATCGCAAGTGACATGGCCGAGTTGGTGGACATATTTGATTGTGCCGTCGTCCATTACGAGCCGATGGTCAATCCCGCGTCCCTTCCGTGCTGACACCGTTTCTGCGATATCATTGCCGACTGCGCTCTGGTCATCGGGGTGAATCCGAGCCAACATCTCGTCGTAGGAAGGCTTGGGGGCTGCCAGATCGACGCCGAAAATGTGGTTTGCCTCCACTGAGCAGACGTAGCTCTTGGCAATGAGGTCGATTTCCCAACTTCCAAAATGGGCCATTTCCTGCGCCTCGGCCATCACCGCTTCGCTGACACCCAGTTTGGCCAATAAGATGCCTTGCGCAATTCGCAGGCGAAAATTCTCGATAATTGATCGATTGATGTTGCGGCCTGTAACTAAAAGCACCGCCGTGAAAACCGCCAGCATCGCGCACATATCGCTGTGAATAAGGTCGCGGCAACTGGCCAGGACTGCGATGGCCGGCAGAATAGTAGGCAGCATGAAGGCGAGAATTGCCGGCATATAAGCGGCGTTGCTGATAATGCCGCCAGCCATCATGCCGCCGAGCACAAAAATGATGAATAGGTGATAGAGGGGATTGGGTGTCACGAGAATTACGGAGCCGGTAAGCCCCCACATGCAACCTGTCGCGAAGGCATTGACCGTGAAGATGTTCCCCCAGCGCCGCGCTGATTCAGGACCCGGTTCCGCCTGTCGATAGAGATACCTTATTAGAAGCCGAGCCAGAATGACGACGGTAAACACGCCCAACCAGGACACCACCAGCCAGGACGGAAAAAGTCCCCAGAGCGCGTAACTGACAATGGCGGCATTGAGCAGATTGATAGGTAAGTCGAGACGCTTATGAACGAGCAGTGAAATCTGTTCAGTAACAACTCTAGCCTCGATTCCGACCTGGTCGGCAACGTCGCGAATCTCGACTTGGTTGTCTGCCATCTTCCGCACCCACTTGTGAGGCAAACCCTGCCAGCTTCTTCGCGGAGTTTCACACGGCTCCCTCAGGAGAGTTTGCACCTCACATATTTCCCGCGCTGTTCGATCGTGAGCATACACATCTCCCAAGAGATGATAAGCTGTTGAGATCCAAACCCTTCTAGGTGGATCGCCGAAATCAAAAGTCCGCCTCCCACAGATTCATTATCGGCGTCAGAACCAAAATCGCGAGCATCCGATTCATCGGCCCAAAGCGTACGAAGGTAATCTTGATCAAGCTACTGGTCTGGACGTTCGTGTTCAACTGGCGGGATTTCTTGTTCTCGATACGGTCTTAGCTTGAGTAGCTCCTCCGCCACATACGCGCCGGTCGTCCCGTCTGAGAACGTTACAATCAGCCCGTCATTGCCATCCAGCACGGTAGTCAGTATCTGTATCTGCCCTGTCATCCAATAGAGTTAATCTCATTAATCGCACCCTTCTGCCTCATTTAGCTCAATACTCGCGCTGAAGGAAGATTGCCTCCTTTGAATATGAAACCAGTCCATCACATGACCCGCATGAGAAAGTGTTTTTCCTCACGCCCCCGAGGACGCAGGATCGGCTCCACCCACTTCTACTGTTCGTCTGTCAGCTCCCAACGGCCTGCCATCCAAGTCCAAGGAGACGCCCCAAGCGCCTCTAGTTTCGCGGAATTGTAAATGCAAATTGTTTATGAGCTGGGTTCTTGGCACGCTGGACACCCGTTATGGCTAGCTGGGTTGGCCATCGGATTGTGGCTGACACTCGGGGAGTGAGATAGTCGCTCGTCTACATGATGGTCCTGGATTCCTTTCTTACCGTTGACACAGCAGTCGAAGCCTCCGCCCAATTGCTTCTTCGACTGAGTAGACTTGTCACCTGCTTGATCGTCGGGAATGTGCCGTCGCCTTGCATGCTCTGGATGATTTGGCGCACTTCCTGTTGAAGCTGTTCTTTGCGGCGCACTGAAGTGTCTGCGCGAGCTTGACGGTATCTTGCTCTAATCAAAGCGCACTCTCGCGGACACAGCTTCTCGAGGATATGTTCCGGCGTGTTCAACGTCTTGCACAAGCTGACGAGCGAGGGAGCCGGTACATCCGAGAGAGCTGACTGAAGGGCATTTGTCAGTTCCAGCATTCTTTGACGACGATGCAAGCGCCGCCGCGTTGAGACTTCCTCATAGAGAAGCGGAAAGTGGTTTTTGAGAACGGTCGAACATGAATAGCCCAATCGTTTCCGCAATTCGTCAAGAGAAGGAGGAGGCTCATGATTTAACGCGTTACGCAGAGCGCGTTCCATTGTGGAGATCCGCGCTTCATTATTCTTCTTGATCTTTTGCCTGATGGCACCGCAGAGCTCCGGAAAGTTGTTCTGGATGTAGCCTTCATTGACGTATCCGAGATTGACCGCAAGCTGGTACAAAGGAGGTGGGTTTCTCTCGGAGAGTGATTGCTCCAACATGGCCCGGATGTCGGCCTGTTCGCAAATTCTCGCGGCGCCAGGGTTGCGCCACCAGTGTGTTCGACCTGACTTGCGATAGTTAGCGGCAAGCTGCTTGGATAGCGTCTTATCTACGTCGCGAAGCCCTTCCACTGCCTTGTAGTCCAGTCTCCTGGCTATCTCGGACAGGGACGGTGGTGGCTGTTCATGTAATGCCTCTCGCATAGCAGCCCGTACTTGCTCGCGAGATCGGGATAAAGGAACCCGACAGTCCTTACGGCTGGACTGAAGAGTCTGTTTCAACCGATCCCACGTGCCGGCGTCAGCAACAGGAAGGCTTGTGAGGAAGGTGGCTAAAGCAGTATCAGCCTGATGGCAAATCTGAAGCAGCGTGCCAAGCTCAGGCAATCCCTTTCCATTGGTCAAATAGTCAAGCCCAGGTCTCGATAGTTGAACCAATTCGGCGAACGCGAGAACATTGCCTTCAGCAACGTACTCTATGCAGGCTCGAAGGTTTGCCTTGAGTGCCACGCCCGAGACATTCAGCTGCGGCGATGCAGCCAGTAATTCGGCGACGGCTTTAGTGCGCCATACCTCTGCGTGCGTTCGTGCCTGCTTATCTAACTGATTCACGGGCTTAGGTTCCTCACTATGGCCCAGCCATAGCAGACATTTCGAACAGTATCCGGGGCGGGTATAGGTGCCCAGCGGAGACATCGTCTCATGGCAATATGGGCAGATTTCTTCCAAAGGACAGCCATGACGCAGGCAGACCGTAGCCGATTTGATATTCCATAAAAGTGGTTCATAGACTATGGTTCCGGCGCACCTCCAATCCTCATAACAGGCCGGGCACCAGGAGCGCATGGACCTAAAGAGAGCGCCGCGAGAAAAGACGTCTTCAAACGGCAATAGCGTAAGGAACCGAAGGTTGGTCTGATGAGTTGCTCTTTCCAAAGCGCCAACCCACCTGTTGGCACTTTCTCCCCAGCCGTTGGCCGAACATGCTCGTCCACGAAAACCGTGAGACTTCGTTGTTACATCTCGTGGCACGAAAGGTCCGAACGGGCGCCGAGGTTTCGAACTGACGAGTAAGAGTTCGCGACCTACCAAGTTGCCCACTGAGACTGCGTGGGCATCAGCCAACCGGCTTACATAGCCCGTAAGACTTTCCACAAACATCGAACCTATTCCAATCGGCGTCAATGAATAGAGGCGACTGCGTGGCGGCAGAGTCACTGGTTCGCAGTCCCAACACTCAAACTGCGGGGCTAGACCCATATGTCCCTAATGGGCAAGCAATCGCGTCGCGCATTGGTCTGCGCAGCCCTGGAGTCCTGCGCTGCCTGCGCGGTAGCAGAATTTCAGCTTCGCGCGCGCTGGGGTGCACGCTCGCATCATCATGCCTCGCTGCCGCTACAGTCAGGCCGAGACGAGTTCGCAGACGTGCGCGTTCCCCGGAACTTTCGAGCAGTCTCATCTCTCCTTCCAGCACTTCTGCAAGCATTTTGTCGCATTGGGCAACGTTCAATGCGTGTGATTCCAGATCGCTAAGCGTTAGAACATTGGCGTCTTTCCTCAGGACTCCAGCGAGAGCCCTCATAAGCCACTCTTTCAGCACCCCCACGCACCCAATGCTCCGCTCATACAGATACTCCCACTCGCTCACCAAGTCGGGCGGCTCGGACAGTGGAAGATGCAGCTCGAACGAATGTAGGACGGTCCTGAACGCCTTCAGATCCTCAGTGTCGTCGCTTCGATACCGCGGGAAATGGATATCGACGCTTCGACGGCTCAATTGGGCGCTCAAATTCCGGAATGCCAATAGACTGTACGTGCCCAACAACACGTGAGCAGTTCCTGTGCAGTTGGCAATGGATTTAATTACATCCAGCTGATCCGAAAGTCTGCGCCCAGAACCCACCGATGCCAGATGCTGTGCTTCGTCAAGCAATACCGCCAATGGGCGGCGGAAACGAAGCGCTTGTTCCAGTGCGTGGCGGTACTCTAATCCGGCCGCTTTGGCGTTCGGCATGAACTTGAGCGCTCGTTGTCCAATCTGCACTGGCGTCCCCGGATTCAATTTGTATCCCGTCAGAGGCTCTTCCATTTGCCTCAACATCCTATAAAACTGATCCCGCCAACTGAAGGTCCCGGATTCGGGAGCGATACACTCTACACTCACAACCGGGAACCGCCCCGGATCAGAATGGAGGTCTACCAGCATTTCGGATACCAGCAACTGCTCAATCTTCCTGCGTAATGTGGTCTTACCCACTCCACTTGGCCCCAGAACCAAAATCAACGAATTTGGCTCTCTGTCCTGAATGGCAGCAAGTAGAGCATCCCGAACAGCAATCAAGCGCGGATGGGCCATAGTGTAGCCCCTAAAATATTCGAGCCTGGATGTCCAGGGCTGGGTTAGAAGTTCACGCGGAAATCCTGGAGATCGCGTATCCATCAGAAAGCTCCGTATGCTCCGTCGACCACAAAATCATCAACCATCCTATGGCTCCTTTGCTCGTGCGCAGCCTCAGAATAAAGAACAGGCGCGCCGCACGGGATGCGGTCTGCTTCGTTCGTAAGCGCTCGCCGAATCTCTCTGCCCTCACGATCACTCATTCTTTGAGTCAGCAGAGTCTCTTCAGCTTCAACCGATTGCAAGAAGCCGATTTCCACCAATTATGCTCTATTCTCCATATTCTATGTACGACGGTGGTGGTTCCGGAGCGGATAATCGGCAATAGTAAGATTGACGCGAACTGGTCGGCAAACGCGAACATGCGCACGCTCGCGAGTTGCCGTGCTCCTTATCGGCCGGCTGGAATTCCAACCATAAACTGGCCATTCTGGCCAATTTATGGTTGTAGTGACATCATGTTTCATGCCGCCGCGGGCGCCTCCATGTACGCCGACATGTGATCGAAGATGCCCTGGACCGAAGTAAGGCTTTGCTCAGTCTGCTCAGCCTCACGATTGCGTACCGCCTCATCCATGCGAGAGATGATTCCTGCGGCATCAGCCGCCGTCGCCACGCGCAGCAACTCATGCTTCTTGAGATCGTGCGCTGTGTAGGTGCAGAGCTTCTGGCGGGCCTCCTCGGCGAAGCGGTTCAACTCCGGATCGTTCGTGACGTTCAGCTTCGGCAGCAGTTCCACCAGATCGAAGATGTTCGTCACCAGCGTCGCGTGAAAGCGCGACTCCGGCTCATTCAGCCGGTCCACCATGTGCGAGACCACATCGCGCAGCCGGCTCCAAAGATCCTCGGTCCCGCGCACCAGCGACTGCCGAACATTCGAGTCGATCTCGCAGGCTACGCGCGCCTGCTCCTCGGCCGACATCTGCACGCGAAAGTCGTTGCCGGTGGGGATGGGCAGGACTTCGAGCTTGACGCCGAACTTGCGGCGCAGCTTCTCGGCCTTCGGGTAGTCCTCCTCGCGGAAGAGCCCATTCAACTCTGGCCGCACCTGCTCGATGTACTGCGGATAGATGGCAAGAAAAGCCTCGACGCCTTGCTCGAACTGGGCCTCGAACTCCCGCATCCGCGCGGTCAGATCGAAATAGAGATTCGCCGGCAGCAGCCGATAGCCTTCG
>Ga0302194_10002252_pt1 | contig 12253 bp, 12 predicted proteins | sample II_Bog_N1_1_FD_200227 | JGI IMG/M metagenome (GOLD analysis project Ga0302194, IMG submission 200227) | Peat permafrost microbial communities from Stordalen Mire near Abisko, Sweden - II_Bog_N1_1 | ecosystem: Environmental > Terrestrial > Soil > Wetlands > Peat | place: Sweden: Abisko...
ACTAGAGCTGAAATTATTGAATAAAAACATTCTTCAACTCCAAGTCTGGTTGCGGCAGATGTAAAAAAACAATCGTGGGCCATAGCAATAATTTGTGCAATATCGCTTGGCACATCGGTACGGTCACCCTCATCTGCAATGTCACATTTATTGCATACTACATTCCACAGTGGTATTTCGCCATTTCTCAACTTACGAATGTGTTCATAAAAATGAGATAAATGTTTGTAGGACTGAGCATCTGTCAATGAAAAAACCAACAAAAAAGCATCTGCATTTTCTATTTGTTCATTGGAAACCAATAGTTCAATGTGTCTGCCAGATGTATCAACAATTTCTATTTCACATTGTATGTTTTTGGAACAATCTTCAATAAGGAATGGATTGAAAATGGTAATGTTTCTTGAATAAACATCTTCAATGGTGGGTTCATGGTCTTTGGGAAAATAATTGTTAATGTATTGTGCTACCAGACTTGTTTTACCTACACCCTCATCACCAAGAATAACAATTTTGTAGGAGCGAATGGTGTCTAGCTCTGCTTGACTGATCTCTGGAAGTGGAGAAAATCCTTGACTGGTACTACTACTACTGCTACTGGACCCCTTTCTTGATAATCTTTTCCAAATATCACTAAAGGATGCTGATTTCCTTGGTGTTTCCAAATTCATTTGTTGTGGCCAAACATTATATGTTTCAAAAAATGGTTATTGTCATGTTGGTGATCTAGAAAAATTTAGCTGGTGAACATTATTACTGGAAAAGTCATGTTGTCAATCCAAAATAAATTAAAATAATTGAAAAATTAATGTTGAATTATTAATTTTTAGTTTTGACATTATTTTTTTTAGAAATTAGTAAAATAATAATAATCTGATAGAAATTATTTCTAAAAAATCTGTACAGAAATAATGTTGATGGAAAAAATAATTTCAAAAACATGACAATAAATTTATTTTTTCACATAAAAGCTTGCAGAGCCAAAGTTCTGAGGTATAGAGGATCTCCCAATCTTGTATGTAAGGGCCATGTAACTGCCAATATTTTAATTTTATCACTTGAGAATGTTTCCAAACTTTTTATACCTGGCAAAACCCCATGCACAATCAAAACTAGACAACAAAGCAACAGTAAGAAAAAGTGCTTGACATGACCACGCATCAGATAGTGAAAGGCCAAAGAAAAACAGTGCAACATTACTTCTTGTGAATGTTTCCAGTGCCCCCACCAGTTGCCATAACCATTCTTGTACGCATGATCGTTAAAGAACTTGTGAATACTATTTCCCATGCCACTATTTACATTCCTCTAGAATATTTTGTAAACTTGTGCTGGGCAACGCACTTTCTGGGTTGACCCATCAATTTCTGAAATAAAATGACAGTAAGATACTACCCCAAATTCGATGAGTCTTTGCAAAGAAATCCTGTTCGGCAGTGTGCGATCTGCTTAGACTATGCCACCAATGATCCACAAGAACTAATTGAGCACACTGTAGTTTGCGCTAAACATGCGGCGATGCAGTACAGCTGTAAACTTACACCAAAATTATTTGAACAAATTCTCTACGATAATGAATACAGCGATATTGTGCGCTCAGAAGATTACGTATGTACACACGACAAGACCAATGGAGAGTACATAATTTATGAAAGAGAATGTGGATGCAGCGACTGTGTATTGCCAATGTACAGGGTCATGTTAGAGAAAGAGTTGAATTGGAACAAATACTACCCACTTTGCCAAAAATGCTATAATAAGTATATTATGTCATACTATGAAAGTGATCATAGCAGCAATATACGAGCCTTTTGTTCTACCGATTCTGGTAAATCTTTCACGCACATCATTCTGGAAAGAAGATCTGGCAATAGAACTGGCACAAATGAACTATGTCCCGGGAAGACTGTACTATGGGAAAGAAGTTATTGATATTTTATTATTATACAGATTTCGTGCCCAGAATTGTGTGAATTCTCAAATAGCCACACTCGATATGATCGTCCAGCAATTCAGATTTAAATATTTCAGGACCATTGGTTTCCGAAAAAAAGCTCTTTTTTAGTCCAAGTTCCACGTATTTGTTGGTTGTATTAACATTCATCCAAACTACACTATCGCCGCATATTTTATTGATTTTATGTTGAAAATCGGGGTTTATTTCAGTGCCCACAATAAAGTCTTTTTTTAAAATCTTTTTTTGTCTCAAATTTTTACGTCGTTGTTCAGTGTCGGTTGATAGCAGTACCAACTTTGTTTTCATTGACAACAATACAAAATTACTCAACATTATTTCCAGATCTTCATTTCTGGGGATGTTATTATCAATGAATGATTTAGTAACGTTCATGTTCGAACAAAAACACTTTCTTGTATATTCATCACGAAGTAGTGCTCTCAATTGTTGTTCATCCATCTTGTTGATGGTTTACATAGTGAAACTGGAACACTTGAATCTTTGCAATTTACATTCAATGATATTTGGTGGAGTTACATGACAGAAAAAAATACTGTTTATGTAAAGATGTCAAGTTCACAAAATGGCTGGTTCAGTGATAATGCTGGATATAGAGGCACCGACCTCAGTTTAAAGTACAAGGGATTTTGGTTTGCCAACAAAAAGTATAGCGCTTTTGACATTGTTGAACACAATGGTAGCCTGTATTTGGCCACTGTTCTTCCAGATGTTGGTGAGGTTCCTGCCAGTACTGGTAGTTGGAAATTGTTTTCCACAGAAAGTGGTGGTGCGGCAGCTTATGCTTTAATAACCTTACAAGTTGCTTTGGAGCCCAATAATTCTAATGTTAAAGAAGTTCTCGCCATTAGTAACACCTTTCAATTCAAGAATATAGTTCCCACCATAGATGTTTCTGTAGATCCACTTGGTATTAATTTATCATATCAGGGTGTGAACTTTAGTGCTCCTCCACCTCTTTCTGTCTCCGTTACTGGTCCTGATCCAACTACAATGTATTTCGGTACCATATTAAGCAGCACAAGAACAGGGTTTAGTATTGGTGTAATGAATTTACAAGGACCAATAAATCTCACAGCTGCGCCTATTGGAAATTATGTTTTCAATATAGTTGCTTTTCAATAATCTGCATTTTTATTTTTTGTTCAACATGACTTTGAAGAATGTTTTTAGATTTTGAAAATCAGATTTTGTATTTCTAGTTTCTGGTCTAAAATTTTTTCACTCTAACATGAACTAATTTAAAAAAATAATGTTATGAGGTTCTTGAAAATTTATTTATTTTATTACATGACTTTGGAAATTATAACCATAAAATTTAAAAAAACTAGAAATATTATTTTCAACATTAATTTCTAAAAGTTTTTAAAAGTAATGCACAAGAAAAATAGTTTGAGACATGAAAAACTAAATAATATTCCCAAAGCCAAAATTAATAAAAAAAATAATATTGAAAAAGTAATGCAACCAATTATTCTCAATTTCAGTAATTCAAACTTGAATGATTCGCACATGCTAGCATTAGTTGGTTTGGTTAAGGTGATCATTGCCAGTAATGAAAACCGAAATTTTGTTGTACAACTAGATCACAATAACATTACCTCTAGATGTTATGCTGATATTACAGAACTCTTGAAACTCAATGTTGTGAAGAATGTTTGCATCTGTGAATGTCCTATTGCATCTGGGTCCATAAAAAACTATGTCATTGCGCTGTCTATTGAACATCTCCAAAAGTTAATATTTGTGAATGTTTGTAATGTACACAGTGGTGGTTGGAAATATTTAATAAAGAATACAGCAAAACAAGAAATAATTGTCAAAACTCACGAAGAAATGTATTCACAAAAAACCAGTTGCAGCAACAATGTAATAGCAATTACTCTTGGCACCATGGTTCGACTACATTCCAAAAAAAGATATCACTATTGCAAAAATTGCGACCACTGTTGCGTGGGGGACTCACAAAGCTCTGACGAAGAAGATAATAATGAAAATGAAAACCAGTATTAGGTTTTATTGATAATGTTCCGCCACTTGGCAATAAAATATTTCATTCGAGCATATGTTAGCGATGGTCTTGGTGGTTCCAATCTCCATGCATCCCACTCATGTTGATGTATTAATCCGTCTACAAAACTCTTTTTCGACTGTTCAGAGTCCATATGATGCCAAGTTCTACGCCACAAAGGGATGTCTACATGATCTGTAGCAACATCTATATTTTTTGAAATATTTCCATCAGCATCCAAAATAACCAATTTTAACCCATCAATTTTGCCCTCCCACAACATTTCCTGAAGTATGGGTAGTTCTGCTGACCAAAAATTGTTCCCAATGTGAAACCCTGTCGCCTCAGAGCGCTTGTCAGAACCCATGAATACATAAATAATTTTTTTCTGTCCATCGAACCATGGTGCTCCAGCAGATCTAGCAAACATTCTAGATATTGCAAAAGATAATTCTGTCATGTAGATGGTATGGTGGCCAGTTAGGGTTCGAATAATTTCACAATAAGTAAACAACATTCGAAATATGAGAATGTCGGCATCTGTAAAAAAATTAGTATGTTTCTCTGCCATTATTTTTCCAGGCCTGCATGACCAAAAACATGGTAACTTTTGTTTTTCTTGGTCGGTAAAAGCATCGTGGAAAACATTCTCAAATTTTCGTGCCAGCAGAGTGCCATTTTTCGTACCCACTGATTTGATATCATCAATATCCATATCACCCACAAGCTTCTCAAAGTTATAGAACAAATTTAATGACTCCAAGGCACCAGACTTTTCAATCAACAAGTTCAATTGATCAGTGTCAAGTTTTGGGTTGCTTTTTTTCATAAGTACATTAATTTATAACAAAAAAATAATTGAGAAGATTTAACTGAAAAATAAAAACCATTAACATGACAAAAAAATAATGTCGAAAAAATATTTCTCAGAAAAAATAAATCATTAACATGAAAAAAAAGTAATGCACAAAGTTTTTAAATTTCTTGAAAACTATAAACCATTAACATGACAAAAAAAATAATGTAGAAAAACTATTTCTCTCAGAAAAAATAAATCATTAACGTGACAAAAAATGTTGTTTCAAAAATTTATTTGGTAGAAAAATTATTTCTCTCGTATATTTTTTGTAATTAGCTGGATAATGTAATTTTATTTTTTAACTGACTGAATTCAGTCAACATCTCATGCTATACTTTCCTCTTCTGATTCTTCGTCGTCTTCTTTCTTAATGTCAATATTCACCGAAATTGATGGGTTTTCAGCTCTAACATCTATATATTTATCAATAGGTCCCTGAAATTCAAACACAAAGGATTTTCCAACTATTTCATCTTCGTGCGATATTGTATCGAGATACTTGCAGCTACCTGAAATGCTATTCTTGTCACGTAATTTCGTAGACCAAACTGGATTTTCTGACTTTGACTCCTCAAAAGTAAAATATTTTAGCGTTACACTGGGCTGTGAAATGTTAGAGTTTGTCTTCTGATGGAGTATTAGGGTTACTTTTTCATCGGTGTTCAATAGCTCAATCTCCCACGATACTCCAGAAAGTAAAAAGAATGGTGAAAGTTTGGAATCTGCACTAATTTTAACGTTGCACGCATCCATGTTAACGAACTTCATAGAATCGCTACTTAAATAATTTAAAACTATAAATATTCTTTCCTGTTTGTACGTGTCTTCCAATTTTTTGGCATAGAGCGCCATTAATTGATAACCATCAAACCAATCGCACTTTTTCAAATGATTTTCCCCCAATAATCTAAAAACAAAGACAAATGGGTATGGTTTTAGTTCACAAATGTCAGTGAAAAATGTTTCGCGAAGAGTGTAAAAGTGACTAGACAAATACCGTTCCACGCGCAACATTATCTCGTTGCGATGTTCTTTTTCATAGTACATATTAAGTAGCTTAATCCAGGGCTTGCTGTTCTTGTAGATAGCAAAGCATTCTTGCAAGCAGAATTCTGCTAATTTAATAAACTCATACTTGTTAGCGACAATATACAAGTCAGCGACGATACTTTTGTCGAAGTGTATATTTGAATACATACTCTGGCATGCTAATGTCAAAAAATCTTCTTCCTCCACATCCTTAATTTCTAGAGTAGCAATAGATGATTCCAGAAAACGATGTTCTTGACCACAAATTACTGCAAAGTAAGGATTGTCACACATTATTTCCTTGTGTAACTTTAGAGTTCTGCCTGAAACAGTGAACTCTATTTTAAAATCTGAATTGCTGTGGAGATTGTTGAACATGCGCTCGCATGAACGTGAAGACTTGAAAGTTAATCTGTCGTTAAACTTTTTCTTTGGGCGTGGTGTTATTTTCATTATTTTGTTTGGTAACTTTTCAATGTTGGACATAAGTTTAAATAGTTAAAAAATGACAGTGACAGTCAACTTGAAAATTGTAAACTAATAACATCTCTGGATATTGAGCTGCCATCATATAGATGTAGTTTAGATTGTTCATTTTTCAGATTGAGAATTTGTGATTTGGAGGTTTTTATAATTTCAACAATTGTAGTCATGTTACTCTAAAAAATTTTTTATTGTTGTGCATTACTTTAAAAGTTGCAACCTAATTTTCCAAAGTACATTTTTCACCACCACAAAATTTGTCGGTCTCTTCTTCTATCTTATCTTTAATGTTGCGGGTATCTACTGGTCTCAACTTGGAAATCATGTTAGCGTAAGCCTCCTCGTCAATTTCTTCAAAAGGCATTTGTTTGTAGCTAGAAACACCATTCGTTTGGTTGGGTAAAAAACTGATAGCTTTCATAGAACTTTCGTACTGCGCTAGTAGGGCTGGAATCTTATGACCCTCTGTATCCTTGTCAAAAGAAATTGTGCAGGACACTTGATTGTCAGCCCAATAATTTTGAAGTAGTGCAGCCAACTCCATTTGTTGTTCGATAGAAACTTCAGACTGTAGAGGGATGCGTTTTCCGTTAGCACGACGTGTTTGTGTTGGAAATTCGACGACAAATGAACTTGGATAAACCAAATCTTCTTCCACAGTGTAACCAGCATCTCTGAGTCTAGGTACAAGAGGATTGTTGTTTTGTATGCGCACGCGACGAATAAATGTGTCGCGAATGGGATAGTGCATTCCAGAGGATACGCCAGGAAGTATAGAGATGCTGCCACTTGGTTTGATACTTGTCAACTTTATAGATTCTGGAATTTTCCACTGGGCGCTAGTTTGTTTGTCCAGCTCTACCAAATATTTATAACCCGTATCTAGCCATATTTTCAATTCTTCTAAACCATGCTTGGTAATAAAATCAGCAATACCGCTATTGGAAATGCCTAATCTGCGATTTCGCTTCACTATGGTGTCGGTCTCTTCCCAGTGAATGTCACCCAACGATACAGTTTTACCGTATAAATAGGCCACCCTCAGAGAATCCAAATATTCATCGAGAGTGTCATTGTTAGAGATGTAAACTTCTGACAAGTTACAAACTTCGGAAGATTCCAGTGACTGCTCACCACAGGGGTTTGTGCCCATAATTTTGTGATCCTTATTGTTGACGGGATCTATCGTACGACCTTTTTCTTTGGCATTGTCAATCCAAAAGATACCTGGTTCACCATTGTCAATAATACGATCTTTCAAATCGCTGTAAATTTTATATCTGTCCTCTTTGCTAATGTCGTTGGTGATGACAACAGAGTTGTTGGAGGCCCAACCAAAGTCAGCCCTCTCGGGATATAGTTTATAATTTTTCAAATTTAAAAATTCGTCGTCTCCAGCTTTGCCTAGCGCAATTTGGGCTGTTCTTTTGGGGTTAGTCATGTGTGAATAAAGTTAAAATACATACCTCCTAATTCCACCTGCAACTACACAGCGTCCGCACAAGTTCATAATGTCGGTGATAATTCTTTTGGTTAATGTTGGTCGCTTTGTTATTTCCAAATTAGAGTTGAAGACATCTCTGATAGTGTCATGCAGTTCCGCCAGTGGTGCTGGACCTGAACTTGTACCACCAAAGATCTTTAGTGGCGCTCCTTTAGGGCGGAGTTGTGAATAGTCGAACACCATTGTTTGTTGATTGGGGACCAAATAACTATTGATTAATACTCGCACCGATTCGGTCCATCCCTCACGTGAATCATCAATGAGAATGTTTTTCTTGGAGTGCCATGGTCTATGAATGGGGATATTTAATTCACCACCCAAACTGTCGAAACCTACACCGACACCCAACATTGACATTTCCACCATGTAAGCAAATGGATAAGCAGGATTTGGTTCTCTATTCTCATCCACCTTTTTACTCATGTCAAAAGTGGAAATGAACCCACAATTATTCAAGCTGGCATTTAAGCCCTTTTGTCTGACGGCAGCACCACCCATTCCCCACAGACCACGTCCCGGTGGCGACATCTTGAACTCGTTAATCTTTTGAAATAACTGTAATGCTTCCGCTGACTTTTGGCTGCTGTCCCAATGGATACCATTCTTTTCAAAGTGCTGATATTGCATGTCCATACATCCCTCAGTCACACGTTGTACAGTGTCTGTCCAATCTTCACGTAATCCAGTCTCATAATCACGTACACGAGAGTAAGTACGGAGGTACACAATTTTACTGAGGGCACCATAGCCAAACTTGGGTTCTATATTTTTGGCTGCTTTCAAAACCTTGTTGGATAATCTGAATACTCGGGGAACTGCTTTTTCCATTGTTAAAGTGTTGGGTCTAAAAACTTTGATAATAATTTCATTGAAGAAAAATTAATGTTGTCATTTTGGCATCCGTGTCGTTTTATAGACTTGGAATGTCAAATGTTTCGGAAGATTTGGAATACAAAATTTTAGAAAAAGTCTGTAATGTTATTATAAAAAATATTTATTTGTTTTTAACTTCCAAGTAAATCACCTCAGTGCGATTATTCAAATCACCAACATTTTTGGTTTTGTCGATCTCCTTGCCGTTATAGTTTATCACCATTTCGTCCAATTTCTTGCCAATAATTCCGAATACTTGTTTTTCCATATTGGCCAATTTTATGTCCTTTCGGAGTTTTGTGAGTTCAATGTGCATGTCCAAACTAACAGAGATGTGGGCAGTGTAGTGATCGTATTCTATGTCAGCGGCCTCGATAACCACATCAGATTTCTTTGTGGCCTTTTTCTTCTCGCTTGCAGGTTCAGTTTTACGCACTCTCTTTTTGGATGGTTCGTCAGATTTTTCTTTGGAAGCGGACTTCTTTGGTTTTTCATCATCAGGCAAAGCTCTTTTTTTGGGCTCAGATTTTGCTTTGGCTGGAGATGGTGGTGGTTTTGGTTTGCTTGCTCTGGTTTTTGGCTTTGGCTGTTCCTCTTCCTCCTCCTCTGAAGTTTCAGTTTTTTCCTCTTCATCCTCTTCAACTTGATCATCGTCCTCTTCCTCTACTGTGTCGACAGTGGTGGTATTTTTGACTGTGTATGACATTGTTTGTTGGTTTGTTACTGTTGTTGTGTTTTTGGAAGAGTTATAAATACTCGTGCTGGTTGACCACACCAGTAATGTAACACTATTTTTAGAGTCTGGATGTTGATGGAGATGCTAATTACATATCTGATCATGTAGAATAACTTTTAGCATCTGTGACAGATAGATAATTTATATTTGTCATGTAAATGGTTAAATTTTTTAACATTAAAATTTTTATGTTAGACGCAAACAAATGAATTGCTTTTAGTGACATGAATTTAAGAAAAATATTTTATTCAAAATGAACAGCAGCCATTCAGAGACAGAGAAACGTGCTCTACTATTAGAAGCCATAAACAGGAGACTTTCAAAACCAAATTGCTCTAATAACCAAGCTCTGCAACAACAAAGCATGATTAATTATAAATTTGTACCATTCGAGCGATTACCTGAACAGACACCACTCACGACAGATGATCATGTCATTATGAATATTATCGAGTACATGGAAAGTGCAAGTGATATTTACTCGTTTTCTAGAAGTTGCTTATTCTTTTTCCAGATTGTGTCTAACAAATCAAGTGTGTGGGATAGAAAGTCATGGGTCATATATCCCAGCACTGAAAGTAATATCTTGAGTAATTCTTTATACTTTTGCGATAAACTTACAAAGTGCGGCTACAACATTACCAGCATTTGTATCAAAAATTGGAACAAGAGTACAGTATCTCTACATGATCAAACTTTGGCAGTACTACTCTCAATGCCCCTGCTAGTGCACCTTAAGTTTATTGACTGTGATCCTCTCCCAATTGAATTTTTAGCCAAAGTGGTTCACAGATGCAAAGTTAGAAGTCTTCACATCAACAGATGTTGTGTTACTGGATGTGACTATAAAGTTAAATACAATGATTGTGCTTTAAAATATTTGGAAAAAAATAACGAGTATATCAATAATCTGAAAATTATCAACACAAGATTCGATGGATCGACAACAAGAATGTTGCACATTTTAGGCTTTCCAGAAAAATGTTGCTTTAAAAACAACTCGGCCGATAAAAGTGGAGCAAAGGGATGGTCAAAAGCCTTGCGCGAACTTGTCGCCCATGATGGTTTAGAACAGTTACGCAGTATTGCTAACAGTTCCGATTATGCAGTGTTTGGGGATTGTTCAATGCATCGCTTTTCTACATCGGTTCACTCTATTGCATGTGTCGGTGAGAAAAGTATGTTCACTCTACTGGGGGGTCAAAGTTTAGAAAGATTGACGCTGTTTTTTGATTACACCAAAGAAATCTATGCAGACCCGCTGGATTTAACATATTTACAGAGCCTAGTTCAAAATCAACACAACGTTCACTTGGGTCCGAATGTTAGTAGGTTAACGGCAAGAATAGTTGTACAACATGACGATGATAACCGATTAAAAGGAGAGCACTTTGACCTGCTATTCACATTGTTTCCAAACTTGAAGATGCTAACCCTAATAGACACTTTATTATATCAGGTAAATTATGATCAAAGCAAAACATCGCTGTCAAATGTTTACGATCTAAGAACTGAGTTACCGCAAGTACTCGAAACAAGTGATTTGAAAAATCTAAACCTCATATACACGCCACTCACCGCCAACAAAACATTACAACCAAGAACCTATTGCTCTGTCAATGTACTTAAAAAACATTTCCCCAATGTCGATGTGCAAAGCGTTATGGAAAATGCTGTCACATTGCCCCTCGATAAGAAATTTTCTGGATATTCAAAAATGGCACTCAAGTATTGTTATAATATTGTGGAGGAGAGCACGGAAGACATTGAAATTGCAGCGGCAGCTGGTATGCCTATCGGTGCCAATGGTCGAACGGTGCGCTCTAGTAAGCACCTAAAGTTAAAAAAGAAAAAAGATAGCGAAAGAGAGGAATCAGTAAAACTCAGACAAGCGTTAAAATTGCTCTACGAGAACCACCATACATCTCTGGACTTTGTTCATAAACAAGCGTTGGCATTGGCAACATTTACCAACCAAAAGATTATCGTTGGTCACACAAAAAAATGGTTGGAGAGCGTTAAAGAAACTGTGGAGGTTTCCCTGCAAAAGCAACACACTTTTGTACAGAACATTTGCCAAACTAGAAACATTATGGTGGAGAGGGTCAGAAAAATGGCCACAGATTATTTGGATTTAGTTGGTCATGGTGAAGATAGTTTGAAATTGGTGGCTCGCACTGAAAGAATGTTACAGCAGTATGAGCAAAATGGCAGTAACTTGCAAAGTGGGGACTGGCACGACGGTCATAATATATCTGAAGAAATTGAAACTTGCTGTCAAAAAATGATACTTGAGCTTGTAAAATACCCTGGTGGATGGAATCCAACTACTGGATTTCAATACGAAATAGAACAAAAATGGCCTGATCGTGAATGGGAGATGCATATCGATGATGACATAGATATGTATGAATCTGAAATTGAAGATGACGATGTGCTAGAGATGCAAGTGGTTTGTTAAAAATTGTTTATTAAATATTGTTCATGTCAACACGATTTGCTTTCTGTGCTTTCTTGTATTCATCTGCATAAAATCTGTATTTTTTTACGAGATGTTGAATTGCTTTGCGTCCTCCCCTGCCCAATGTTTTGTGATTATTATTATTTTCTGTTGTCATGTGAACAAATTTTTCTGCATCGCACATGATTTATTAATTTCAATATTTTACTGGTAATGTTCACCAACTATTATTTTAGAGTTCTATTTTATAATTCAGTTACATTACTTTTTCTAACTATTTTACTGAGTTTTCTTTTGGATAAATAATGTAAACAAAAATAAA
>Ga0302194_10002259_pt1 | contig 12234 bp, 10 predicted proteins | sample II_Bog_N1_1_FD_200227 | JGI IMG/M metagenome (GOLD analysis project Ga0302194, IMG submission 200227) | Peat permafrost microbial communities from Stordalen Mire near Abisko, Sweden - II_Bog_N1_1 | ecosystem: Environmental > Terrestrial > Soil > Wetlands > Peat | place: Sweden: Abisko...
AACACCTCCATGGAGCAAAAGAATGCTAGCCGTAACTGCCAGCAGCCCGATCGATTGGAGGTTTCCAAACCACTGGGTTGCCGCGAGATTTCCCGTCGTCCGGTATATGCTGCCCAGTTGAGCTGCCGGCATCTGCCAGAGTAGCCGGGAGGCCAGTAACCATGTAACCCAGGCAGCAGCAACTGGTGGGATATTCCGGATGCCTATCCATGCGGGTATTGGGAAGAGGATGGAGAGAACTCCAGCCAGTACAGATAGGGTAAGAGCCATTCCTACATAGAAGGCCGTCCCCGCGCGCATAGGCAGCCATCATCGTATTGCCGGCTGCTGAGTTCACGCCTAGGTCCGTCACACCAAAATATGCGACAACAGCTGACAGAGCCATCCAGTCCCCGTAAACACCGCTCGACCACCGGGAAAGGAACAAGGGCACCAGAAGTAGATTGCCGATTACGTTAAGGAACTGCCCTGTCAAGAGCGCAAAAATACTTCTGAGTAGGCGTTTCAGCAAGTCGCTTTTTCCTTGGGGGTTGATAGTGCAGCTTTCTGTGGTTCGACAGTGGCACTGTGCCGAAGGGGCTAAACGTGGTCGGTGTGCCAGGAAGGACGATGACCTTCCCCTTTGCCGATGAGGCCGTTCCACAAAGAGTTAGCTGGTAAGGATCAGTATTCTGGATTCTTGCGGGTATTCCCACACACTCCGGGAAACCGATGCTGATGGCGCAGAGAGTGGTGACCCAGTCCGAGCCTCAAATGATGCTGGAATTACAGTGCGACGCTATTGGTAAGGCGAGTTTTGGTGATCGGTACACTGGACGCAATCTCGTAACGGAAGCCTTGCCAGGAATGTACTGAATCGTGGATCCAGAGAGACAGCCTGGATAGTCATAGTTTCAAATCGCTTCATTTGTGACCTGACTGTCCGCCGAATTCCAGCTACCCGGGAAGACCCGAATCCTGAATTGGACTTCCATCCTCATGCAGGCTGACTTCCCCGACTTCCGGGCCTTCTCTTAACATCATGCTTTCAAGCTTTCAGCCGTCCTGCTCTTAGGTAGACTGGACTTCAGATTCTGAATGGCTCTTGTGAAGCCCGGATTCGACCGCTGATTCTTCAACCACGGAGACACCATCGTAAGGAGGCACGAAACGAGAAAACCCACAATCGTGAACCCCAGCAAGATCTGCGAACGGGCTGGAGCTGCTTTACGATCTGCTTCAATAGCTGGCTCGGCGACTTGAATGACCGCCGCATCTTTGGCTTCATCCAACCTTGCAGCTTCGTATTGCTTAAGCAGCAGATCGAAAAGAGACTGTTGGTATTGCAGATCTCTCGCGGCTCGCAGGTAGTCCAACCCCGCTCTCGGAACATCCTTCAGCCCCATCTCCGAGTACCCCGCCGGGTTGTTGTGCTGCTCCAGTTGAGCTGCCTCCCCCTGCATTGCGGCAAGTTCACGTTCCGCTAATTGCACTTCAGGATTGCGCTCAGTCGAATACGACTTCAGGGCTTGCAGCTTAACTTGCTCGGCGGCGATTTGGGTACGAACTCCAGCTAGGCTGCCAATAATGACGTTGGTCTGCGCATCGAGGTGAACGAAGCCCTTGTTCAGTTGAACCTGCTGGAAGGTCATTTCCGCCGTAACGAGCACTTCTTTTTGGTCCGCCAACTGCTCTTCGAAGAATGCTCGCCGCTTGGAAGCTTCTGAGACCGAGATGGTCTTCGTGAGGGTGCGGAGTTGGTCCGCGTAGGCATTTGCGAGGGCGGCCGCTCGCTTCTTGTCTCCGTCTGTAACGGTTATGGCTATTAGACCGCTTCTTTCGGATGTGATCTTTGTATTAAGTTCGAGCTTTTTACGCGCGCCCGTCATGTCTTTAACACGATAAAGTTTCTCCAAGCCGAATTCATTGATAATTGCATCCGCAATCGGCCTGGATTTGAGCAGCCCTAAGTAAATTGAATTTGGATCTTTCAGGCTCAGTCCTGCCGACGCCGCGTCGCCGAGCGATCCCGCCCCCATTTGAGTAGTTAATAAAGAAGTTGTTGACTGGGTCTGCTTCGGGGGCATAATCTTGGCAACAGAGTTGTATTCGTTCGGAAGCCATAGGGCGTAAAGTAAGCCTGCGATCGAGGCTATACATGTCATAGCTGCGATAAGCTTGGCGTTCTTAACGAGATGTGTAAGGAGCCTGATCGCTGTAATACTAAACGCTGATCCACTCTCTTCCGGTGGTAACACCGCGTCGGATGCTGCCTCATTATGGTCAGGGTACAAATCTTGCTCAGTCATCTTTAGACCTCTTCTACACAATCTGGGTGATCAATGCACCCGTCATGGCGCCTTGAGAAAGTATTAGGGTAATCATCGGCAACTCTTCAGGGTATCCACCAAAGGTCTTGAGCCTGGATGGAACAATGACTGCGTCACCATGCATCATCCGGATGTTTTCAAGACTTCTGGTCCGGGGTTCTGCACGTGTCTGGCGGCTGACCACAGCATCATTCGACCGGTTCAAGAAGATGCGTTTCGTGCCGGCATTTAGGAGCATGCCCCGCCCGGATTGATCGAAGATCCGCTTAGACGCTTGTTCGGAAGATGTCTGAAGGAGGCTCCGTTTTTGTACTTCACCAGCCACGTTGATCGTTGTCATTGCGGGCGGATTCTCCGAGCTTCCCCCACCTGGGCCGAAAGTTCAAAGTGTCCGGCAGAGTTTCAGCCCCTAGTGGTGTGTCTCAAGCAGATCATCGATTATTCAGCACAGCCTGAGCACGGGTGACTTTTTCCAGAATGTCAGAAGCTTTGGCGGTCCAGATGAAGGGCTTGGGGTTCTGATTGTGGCCGTCGATGTATTCACCGATGGCCATGATTAACTGTTCGAGATCCTGGAAAACACCGCGCCGTAGCCGGTTTTGAGTCAGGTCGCGAAAGAATCGCTCGATCATGTTGAGCCAGGATGCTGAAGTGGGCGTGAAGTGAACGTGAAAGCGTTTGTGCTGCTCCAGCCAGCGCTCGACGTTGGGATGTTTGTGCGTCGCGTAGTTATCGCAGATCAGATGTATCTCCTTGTCGGCGGCCACTGCCTTGTCGATCATGCGCAGGAACTTCAGCCATTCCTGATGCCGGTGCTTCTCCTGACATAGACCGTAGACCTCGCCATTGGCGGTGTTCAACGCGGCGAACAAGGTGGTCGTTCCGTTGCGCTTGTAATCGTGGGTCATGGTCTCGCCACGGCCTTTCTTCATCGGCAAGCCGGGCTGGGTGCGGTCCAACGCTTGTATCTGGCTCTTTTCATCCACCGACAACACCAGCGCGTGTTCGGGAGGATTGAGATAAAGTCCCACTACATCTTCGAGCTTTTCTGCGAACCGGGGATCGTTGCTGACCTTGAAGCTGTCGACGCGATGGGGCTTCAGCCCATGGGTGCGCCAGATACGCGAAACGGAGGCTTTGGAGATGCCCATCTCTTTTGCCATCGTGCGCGTTGACCAATGCGTGGCGTTGGCAGGTGTACTCTGGGTGGTTTTCTCGATCAACGAGGCGGTCAATTCCGCATTGATCGAAGGAGGGTGTCCGGGCCGCGGCGCATCCTTGAGTAACCCCTTGATGCCCAGTTTGTTGAAGCGGTCACGCCACAACGTAGCCATGCGCGGTGCGACCTTCAGCTTTTCTGCTATCTGCCTGTTTTGCAGTCCGGCTGCGGCCAGCAGGATTATGCGGCTACGCAGCACCACACGGGCGGCGATCGAACGTCCACGCGATTGTTGCTCCAGCTTCCGGCGCTCCTCTTCGGTCAATTCAATGGGCTGAGCCACACGCATATCGGGGTCTCCTGGCTATAAGATGACCCTCGATACATAACCGATTCTATTAGTGAGACATACCACTAGCTTGCAGAGGAGACATACCTGAAGCTCATCTTTTCGGTGGCTTGCCTGTACCAACTAAGCAAAGGATCAAATACAGGCAAGTTTGGCGGCTCGGCCGAGAACCGCAGGAAATGCTTCTATTGCAGGACGTACGCAAACTATCTGGTTGCCGTGTAGGCCAGAAGCGCAGTCATGGAACTGCCGGAAAGAATCTGAGCGATCACCGGCAACTCATCGATAAAGCCTCGGCCCTTTACCTTAAGGTTCGGCGGGAGTACGAGGGCGTCGCCAGGAAGCACTACAAGACTGCTGAAGTTTCTGCCCCAATGCTGCCCTCGGGTTTGCTTGCTCACTACCGTGCCATTCGCATGAACAAGGAAGGCGCGCTTGAAGTCCGCCTCTCGCGTGGCACCACCTGCATCGTCTAGGTACTTTCCCAGACGCCGTTTAGGTGTGTATTGAAAAGCAGCGGGGTTGTACACCTCGCCCAGAACCTGAATCGTGGTCGGGTTTGCAGGTACTGTGAAGTTGTCGCCATCCTCTAGTGGAATCTCCGGAATATCCTCTATCGTTTCGGCTGTCGGTTTGATTCCCAGGATGACACGTCCTACAGAGTGAATTTCAGACAAGCGAGCAATGAGCTTCTCCTGTCTTTCGAGTCTCAAGGTGTCCTCTCCCTGCCTGACTTCGCGGTTAGTCAGTTCTCTCTCAAGTCTTTTGAGGGAGAACTGCAAATCTTGATCCTCGATTTGCCGAATCGACAAACGGGAGAGCTGAGCGCCGTATAGAAATGCCTGGGGTGTGAACCCTCCCGCACGCTCGACTAGACTCCTTAAGGTGTCTCCGTCTTGAATACGGTAGACGCCTGCGGCGTTGACCTCGCCACCTATTTGAACAAAAGCCTGATGCTGCTTTCGTGGTAGGGGTAAATCTTTTCGTGAAAAGACGGTGACGATATCGCCGACCTTAAGTGTTTGATTGTCTGGGGAGGCTGGATTGTCGATAGCGTTTCCCAGGTTGAAGGGAATCAGACGGGTGCTGAAATCGTGGTCATCAAGTCTTTCGATGGACGCATAGCTCCAGTTGATCTCGGCGCTTGACTGTGCCACGTCCTCGATCAACCTGGTGTGGCCCTCACCCGATCGAGCGTTCTGGAAGTTCCAATGAGCGTTCGTGATCAGTGTGTCGCGAGATGGTATAAGGTCGGAAACACGCATTCCTTCATGCCACGGAAAGCGACCAGGCGAAGCGACATTACCACGTATCATTACCGCGTTTTCGAACTTCGGGGAAATGGGCGATATCGTGAGCAGATCAGCGTCTTTCAGCTTGCGCTCGAGCCCGGATGCGTCCAGAGAGAATTCATCTACCCGACGGAACTTTCGGTCATCGATTCGCTGAATCAGAACTCCACCGGTGGTGGCCAGAGCCGTTAAACCGCTGGCCTCGTCGATGGCGGAAGCTACCGTTGTTTCGTTCTTCAGTTCATAGATGCCGGGAGCATTGACGCTTCCAGAAATCGCTATCTGAGGGCCAATTACAGGGATGTAGATCACATCGCCCGGCAGAAGCTGCACGTCGCGGGACTTGTCTCCCTTATGGAGAACGTCGTAGATATCGATCTCGGTGACCAGTTTACCAGCGCGCTGCAGTTGAATGTGGCGCATGGTACCAATCCCCGACGGGCCTCCGGAAGCGAAGAGTGCGTCGAGAAGCGTGCTCAGGGAGCTGATGGTGAACTCCCCGGGCTGGCGGGCGCTTCCCAGTACATAGATCTGAATGGAGCGAAGGCGACCGAGCGTGACATTGAGATCGAACCCTTTATAGATGGTCCCGATAGCCTTGCGCAGATATGGGTCAAGCTGCTCGTAACGAAGCCCGACAACATTCACGGGCCCGACCTTAGGAAGGAGAATCTGGCCGTTCCTGTCCACAGTCACAGTTGCTTCCAATTCGACCTTGCCCCAGACCTTGATCGCCAATTCATCGCCGGGGCCAATTGCGTAATCCGCAGGGACGGGAACGTTCGTAATAGGGGCAAAATTCTTAGCGCCCTCATCGAAGAGCTGCCTACCGAAAACTTCAAGCCAACGTCCCGTTGCTTCATGCACAAATTTCTCAAAATCGGACCGTATGGTGATAGCGGGGATTTTCCTCGCGGCTTCGGGGGTATCCTCTGGATTAGCTTCGTCGTTCTCTTCTTCCGCTTCGTCGTTGCCCTTTGTCTTCGTCTTGGCTTTAACGCCATTCTTGGACTTGGGGGCCTCCCGCTTTTGCGCCTTCGGGACTATAGGGGTAAGGTCGGTCGAGTTGCCTTCATCTTCTGAAGGAATATTCGGAGTCGCTTGGGTTGGGTTTTGCTCCCCCAGAGTCGAGGACGACGACTGGGTCATTGGTCCCACGGATATGTTCGGAGTCTGCGCAGCGCAGAGCGTACAGGACAACAAGAGGAAAAGAGATAGCTTCCCGGTCATTAAGAACATCACCTCAGAGAATTCGTATCCGGTTGAGACATAGGACAGCTCACGAAAACCGATGAGCTTCGACATTTTCGACATTTGTATGCCGCCTATTAATGAATTCGCGTCCGATATCGAGCCACGGAGGGCCAAGTGTTCGCGCCGGAGCCCTCCGCATAAATGATCAATACAGCAGAGCAGATGCAGTTTTGAAGGCTACCTGCGCAAAGTTGTTGAGGGCTAGTATATCCCCTCTACAGCAAATAATACGAGCCAATCTCACAGCGTTCCAATCCTTCGCACTCGTTCGTGTAGAGAGCTGCTCTTTGAACGCTCTAGAGCATTTCGCCTTATGCTGTATAGTGTGAGTGGCGATACTCCGCGCACATGCTATGGCGCGACCTTATTCGGATGATTTGCGGCGCAAGCTGCTTGAGGCCTTTGACCAGGGCAAGGGGAGCCTGGGCGAGTTGGCTGAGCGTTTCGGTGTGAGCCTGGGCTGGGCGTGGAAGATCTCGGCGACCAGGAAGCGTACCGGACGGATGGAGCGGCCCAGTTACCGACCGGGCGCCAAGCGCCGGATCGACGAATCTGCCTTAGCGGAGTTACTTGGTTCCCACACCGACGCGACGTTAGTCGAGTTACAGGCAGAGTTAGAGCGCAAGACCGGCCTGCAGGTTAGCACGCAGCATCTGTGGCGAGTCGTAAAGCGGCTAGGATTCCGGCTTAAAAAAGTCACTCCACTCCCAAGAGCGGGACACGGAAGAGAACCGCAAACGGCGCGAAGAGTTCGTCGATGTGATTGGCAGGATCGACCTGGACCGGTTGATCTTTCTCGATGAAAGCGGCGTCTCTACGCAGATGACGCGCTTGTATGCGCGTTGTGCGGGAGGCGCGCGCATTCATGAAAGCACTCCCGATGGCAGATGGAAAATCCTCACCATTCTGGGCGCTATCAGCACCCGCGGAATGATCGCCACCATGACCATTGAGGCGGCCACCGATCGGGAGATATTCCTCGCCTATCTGGATGAAGTCTTGTGTCCAAAACTGCGGCCCGGCGACGTGGTGGTGATGGACAATCTCAGTTCGCACAAGGTCCAGGGAGTGCGCGAAAGAATCGAGGCGGCAGGAGCTCAACTGCTCTACCTGCCGCCTTACTCGCCCGACCTGAATCCCATTGAGAAGGCTTGGGCCAAGCTCAAACAACTGCTCCGCGCGGCCAAGGCTCGCACAAAAGAAGCCCTCGACCTAGCTATCGCAGAACTGCTCCCGCTGCTCACTGCCCAAGATGCAAGAGCATGGTTCAGGCTACCATTTTCAGCTCTACAACAATAGGAGAAATGCTCTAATTCAACAGGGCTGCCGGCGTTAGTTTGGCCGCCACGGAGGTCTCGATCTGCTCACGACGAACCGAAATCTTGTCTGGATCTGCTTTATATGCCTTGATAGACAAGGCAGTTTTCAAAAGCTCGGCCCCGGGATTATAGTCGGGAATCAATTTTTTGAGCAGCAGCACGAGGTTGGCGACGTCTTGTCCTTCAACAATTGCTTGCAGGTGCTGCAAAGACGCTTTGATTTGCATTGCATCCGGATTGTGATTGCCAACATAGCTTCTAATCTTAGCGTGCGAAGTTGGGATTAGATGCTCATCCTGCAGATTCAATTCTTCAAACATTTTCTCACCTGGACGAAGACCGGTAAATTGAATCTCGATGTCTCGTTCAGGCTGTAGCCCCGAGAGCAGAATGAGATTCTTGGCTAGATCTGCGATCTTGACGGGCTCACCCATTTCGAGGACGAATACCTCTCCACCCTTGCCGATCGAGAAAGCTTGCAAAACCAGTTGGGCCGCCTCGGGAATGGTCATAAAATAGCGGGTCATTTCCGGGTGAGTAACTGTCACCGGGCCACCTGCGGCAATTTGTTCCTTGAAGATTGGAACAACGCTTCCGTTGCTTCCGAGTACATTCCCGAAGCGCACCGCGACAAACTTGGTCCCGCCCTCCATCTGGAGCGCGCGAATGAGCAACTCTGCTGTGCGCTTCGTAGCGCCCATCATACTGGTCGGTCGAACCGCCTTATCTGTGGAAATCATGACAAAATCGTCGACTCCGTGCTCAACTGCTGCGCGGGCGACGTTCCAGGTCCCGAAGATGTTCGTTTCGACGGCTGCGAAGACGTGCCTCTCCATCAACGGAACGTGCTTGTAGGCGGCTGCATGATACAGAATCGAAGGGTGATAGTGTTGCATCACCCGTTTCAGAGTGCCGCGGCTGGTGATACTGCCAATCTCTGGGTGAAAGGTTATGTATGGGAAGCTTTTTGCCATTTCTTTGTCAATATGGAAAAGGGGAGTCTCCGCCTGATCGAAACCAACAATGGCAAGCGGACGGAAGGGAGCAATCTGCCGGCAGATCTCCGACCCAATCGAACCGGCAGCGCCCGTCACCATGACAACCCGCCCTTGAATGCGCTCTCGAATCCGCTCCAGGTCAAGATGCACCGGCTTTCTACCGAGCAAATCCTCTACAGCAACCTCTCGGATTTGCTTGCCCAATTCCGTGCCCTGAACAAGCTCCCCCAGGCTCGGCACCATCTTGTATTCCACCTTGGCATCGGTGGCGAACTTCAAAATGCGCACCATTTGCGGTCCCGTCGCGGAGGGAATCGCAATGAGCACTCTCTTGATGGCGTGCTTATGTACCAATGCTTCGAGGGCCTCTCCTGCTCCCAACACCCGCTTGCCATCCAGCACGAGCCCCACTTTGCGTGGATCATCATCGACAATGCCTATGACATCGCACATCAGGGTGTGGTTCTGCCGCAACTCCCACAGCAGCGCTAGTCCTGCGTCGCCTGCGCCGTAAATGAGCGTCCTCGTCCGCTCACCCTCGACCCTCCTCCTGCTCCTCGCGGTCAAGATGACGCGAACTGCCAACCTTCCCCCCAAAGCCAGCACGCAGGAAATCAGCCAATCGAGAATGTACACAGAACGCGGAATGCCCCATGGCCCGACCAGAAGAAATATGACCAATCCACCCAGCATTGACCCCGCTGAAACAGCCAAAACAATCCGCACTGCATCATGAACAGAAATATGCCGCCAACTCCCCCGGTTTACCGCGCCAACGATGAAGGATGCAGACTTTGCCGCTGCCCAGATGCACAGGGCCACCCCCATCGGATGGAAGTATTGGGCGGGCAATGCGCCGTCGAATCGCAACTCGAATGCGAGGAATGTAGAGAGGGAAAATGCTGCCAAGTCCAAAGAATATGTAATAAATCTACGGCCGAAACGTTGCGCCCTATGCCGTCGGGCAAGCTTTGATTCCGGAGACATATCTTTCCCTCCTGGATTCCTGACGTTCTGTTTCACTTACGGTTCTTAAACTTGGCCCTACGAAAATGACGGTAGCGTTCTTTCTGGACTTCGACCTATGCAGTTCATCCAGAATGCTCCTCTGTTGTCTGGGCAATGGGCGATGGATAGGCCGACGCCCTTGGAACGATCAAATCCAGCCAGAACTTGGCATATGCTCGGTGCGCTTCCAGGCTATTTGAATATACGGGCTTGTTGCCATCGATCAGGTTGTATATCCCCGGATGCGTCAACACCGTCATCATCAATGCAGATGTCAGGATTGTGGGATCCAAATCACGAATTTTCCCGCTCCTGATGTTCATCTCCAAATAGTGATTGATTGCCGAGAAAACAGGCGAGAGTTGTTCCTGGCAAAATTCGTCAGCCTTCGTGTGCAACTCGATGAATGCTACCGCAATCAGTCGAAGCAACTCCGGCCGGTAGTTGACTGTATCTGCGAGCATCTCGATAATCTTTGGCAAAACCACTTCCGGAGAGTCGCATTGCGTTATCCCTCTCAGCACGTCCTGGCGAAACTTTAACCCTGCGGAATACGAGCGGAGGGACGACCAGAAGAGTTCCTCCTTATTATTGAAATGCCGGAAAAGTGTGTTTTCACTCACGTCAGCAAGGCGGGCTATCTCACGAGTGCTCGTTCCGTAATATCCCTGGCGCGCAAACAGCTTACCTGCCACCTGGAGAATCTTGTCTCCCCTCACTGACTTTTTTAACGTAACTGTCATTTCACTCGTACTCCACGCCACTGGGCCGCGAATTGATGTCGCAACCGGGGCGCGCAGGTTGATCCTGACGCGCCGAATTCCTTGCGGCTCATTTTCTGGCGGGTCTTGAAACTGGATGGTCACAGATAGAAGCGATGGAGGAGGCGAACTCCTGGAACAATTTAAGTTTTAAAAGCGCTTGAATCAATACGATACTGGCCAATCTTCTGCTCCATCAGCATACGTGCACATGGGCCTACGCGGATGCACCTAGCCCTTCAGAGCTTAGCGTCAAAAACCATCCTGCGATTAAGCGACTATCGGCTCCAAATCTTCAGCGGCCACCTGGATTGCGGCATGCTGGTTAATCAATTCGAGTGTTAGCACGAACCGCATGCTGTTGCTCTTCCTTACCAGAGTTCCTTGAAGACCCTGCATCACACCGCTCTTAATACGAACTTTTTCGCCGATAACAAGGCCGCGATACGGTTCGATCCGTTGCCTACAGAAGTCGGAGCGCAGAAACTCGACCTCGGAATCGGGAAGAGGGACACACTCTCGGCTGTTGCCCACAATCTGTAGCACACCGGGAGATTGGAGGACCTTCGCCCGCTCCCTGGAATTGATATGCACAAACAGGTAGGTCGGAAACAGCGGCAGGATGAGCTTCATCCGCTGCCGATTCTTCCAAACACGGACGGTTTCATAGGTGGGGAGAAATGACTCAATCTCCCGCATGCCAAGCTGCTTCAGTGCCGACTTTTCATGCTGAGGAACAGTGTAAACCGCATACCAATTGCGATCACACGCGGCACCCATGATTGCTGAGTTCTGGGAGACCTGGCCGCCGAATGTTTGTCCTGTCGCCTGTAGACTCACCTGAAGCCTCTGGTTTAACCGGTGGGTCGCACAAACAACAGAGAGCAACGTCCCGGATGTGCGTAAAGGGTGAAGCGTGAAATACTTGCTCCATGTTAGCCATCAAAATGCACATGGCTCTGCCATCCTGACTTAGCAAATCAACTTTACGCTAAGCCCTTCATTCAATCATCCGCAGACCATACAACCATCACACAGGGCCAACCAATGCCCGCCACGAAACCATCCAGCACCGAAAACACTCTTGCGTAAGCCCGTCAGCAACACAACTATCAAAGGTGGACCCGCGTGCGGGATTAGCAAACTCTGATTCGAGATTGAGACAATCGTAAGCCAACGCCGCCGTTTGTGCAAGCGCTAGATTGTGAATTTGGCGCAAATAATCGTTGGCAAATAATCATTTTGTCGCTTGCGGCTAATTTACTGTCTAATAAACATTTCACTATAAGTACTGTGCAATCAGCCTGTTACCCCCCCCCCCCCCCGAAAACGAACTATATTCACAAACAGTCGAGCAATGAGTAGATTCTTGGTTTTGTGCCCGGCAAATGGGATCAAAATCCTCCCCAGCGGCATCATGGATGCACTTGCTGTCAGTCACCGCTTCCTTCTGCGCAGGAAATGGCCGCGCTTTGCAACAATTGGCCCATGTCTCAGCGTTGGCTCAAGCTGGCTTCTGTAGAAGGTCTGCGGGATGAGCGGTGATATCTGCTCACTCGTACAAATAGCAATGCCCGTGCCAAAGCGGATTCTTGGCGGCCGCAATTTACTGTTCTATTTAGAATGTTTAACTTACTGGAGATAAACTGCGCGGGGATGGGCAGATGAGTGTATGCGTATGACTAACGCACCTGTAAACAGCAGGTGATTTGTGATGGACTCTTTCCATGGCAGAAGAGTCTGGAGTTGGAGTTCGTCGGCGTGGCCGCCAGGAGATTGCGCGCT
>Ga0302194_10002285_pt1 | contig 12147 bp, 19 predicted proteins | sample II_Bog_N1_1_FD_200227 | JGI IMG/M metagenome (GOLD analysis project Ga0302194, IMG submission 200227) | Peat permafrost microbial communities from Stordalen Mire near Abisko, Sweden - II_Bog_N1_1 | ecosystem: Environmental > Terrestrial > Soil > Wetlands > Peat | place: Sweden: Abisko...
CCCCGAATCGCGGACACTGTGCCGCCCCAAATCTCGGACACTGTGCCGCCCCAAATCTCGGACACTGTGCCGCCCCAAATCGCGGACACTGTGCCGCCCCAAATCTCGGACACTGTGCCGCCCCAAATCGCGGACACTGTGCCGCCCCAAATCTCGGACACTGTGCCGCCACAAATCGCGTTAATAACCATCGCTTCCGCGCATTCCACTTTTGCACCCGGCGCGATGATGAATTGACCGCCGATTAAGAGTTGCACGTCGCCGGAAACAATGATGCTCTTAATGTAGGCATCCATCTTTTCGGTAACTTTTGCCTTTATTTCATCATCAAACCAATCTGGCGTGCGTTTTTCGTCAATCTTCAATTTATATTTTTCCGGCAAATAGGCGTTTTTCATTTCGTCCGGCGAATACTCAATTCGCGCGAAATAGAGTTTCGCTTTTGCCGTGTCGTTGAGTTTGAAAATTTGGCAGAGATTTGAATGCGATTCCGTCCACGGTGAAAGCAGAAGGCGGAAGCCGCCTTTTTCCTTTTTGTCCTGAACAACGATGGCCGATTTGAAGTTGCACATAAAAATTATTTTTTGGATTTTGGAACCGTGAACACATAGAAGCCGCCGCTATCATCGGCGCGCGTGGTGTGGCCGGTGCGGAGCGTCTTGGCAGTGCGGAGGGCGATGGTGCGCTCGCTGTCGGTTTGCACCCAAAAAGACTTTTTGGCCCGTATTTTTTCTTCGATCTGCTCGCTGGTTAAATTGGCCATGCCAAGACAGTATCAGCAATCCTCCGAATCCGTCAACAAAATAATTATACTAATTTATTAACATTTCCGCAACCGTGTGACCGGCAACTAAATCCGATTGAAAAATCTTTCCTACTGTGCCTGAATCGCCTTTTGCAAGGCCGTGGCGGAGGAATTTTTCGCGGCGCTGGAATGATTAGGAAATAAGACTTAGCCAGCCGGAGACCCAATTATAAACGTCGGCGCGCATGGGATAGCTGAAGCCGCCGGGCATATTTGCGATGAAGGTTCCACCGCTGGATAAAACTCCCTGATGCCGGTCGTAGGGAGTCCAGGTGCCGCCGACGTTTGATCCGTTCGGCTCCATGTTGCAAATCGCGGCCTGCACGTCTATTTCTTCGGAGGACTTATAACAAAGCGGCGTGGTGTCGAAAACCGGCCACATGACATTAATCGGCGCGTTGCCGGTGTTAAAAAATCCAAACGAAACCCATGAGCCGGATGACATCACGCCTAACTCGACGCTAATGGAAGGGGTGTCTGGGTAAAGTATCCGGTGCAAAAAAATCTGGTAGATGAACCAACCTGCGGGATGCAGAGGTTTCGGCCCGATGATGGTTGACTGCGAATTGAAATTGCAATAATTCCATCGCGGCACACTGACCATGCGCGAAAGTAGCCCCGGGATTGATCCGTTGTTGGTCCAGATTGCGGCGGTGATGCCATCGCCGATTACGGCAGGAGTCTCAGGCGTTGTGGCCGTCCCGCCGCCCGTTGATTCAAACCAATTTGGCTGGCGCGATCCCGTCCAACCGGCGGTAGTGCAGGTCTGCTCGATTCCGTGAACATCCACGATGGTGTCGCCAAGCTGCGCGTTGTAAAGCGGCTCCCAATTCCAGCACGGAGAAACCCCGCCGAACTGCCAATTGGAAAGGTAATTGGCGCGAACAGTGTTGCCGACTGACCAGCGTATGCCTGGCACTTTCGCGACGAAATAACCGGCGATGGTTGAAATCATCGTTATACCGTAGGCATCGCAAAGCGAAATGCCATTTTGATAAATGCAAAATTTTATCCCGCCGGATGGCTGATGCGACCCGCGAAACATCATTGTCTGCGCCGTGCCGCTGATGCCGGGGCAGGCGGATGCGGTTGGGGTTATGATGGCTGTTAGTGGGCCGGAAGTTATTGCCACGACATCATAGGCCTCGGTCGGGTTAAGTGATCCGGCTATGACGTAGGTTCCGGGCGCGAGGCTGGCTACATTGAACCCAATGGAGCTTGTTACAGAAGTTCCAGGTGTTCCGTCGGCTATGTAAATCGCGAAAGGGGGTGAAGCCAATGTGATTGCAGTGGTTCCTGGCGGTCGCAAGCCAAAATTGATTTGAAACGAGAAGCCGCCCTGAAAATTAAAATTTGTATCGCCCCCGATCGTGATCGTGAATTGAAAATTAGGAAACGCCACTTCGTTGGTTGGCGAGTTATAAACATTGGTCGCCGCCAGATTGCTGGTTGTGATAGCCAGCGTCTGCGGAGACCCGTTGTCGAGATAGTAAAAATCCGTGTCGGAATACCAAGTCCCAAGCTGAAAGATTTTTGAAGTGGCAACCGCATTTATCGGCCATGCAGCGGCAAGGTTAAGATATTGGTCAACGGTGATTGGTGAACTATGGATAGCTTGTCGGCCAAACTCCAAACGATTCATTTCCAATAACCATTTCGGCGTTCCGCTGGCGGGCGTCAAAGGGTTGTCCGGGAAGATTATCGGCCCGCTTTTGCCAAAATAAGCATTCGAGATTGCGCCGGGAAATCCACCTGTATAGGGAGCGAGATAATTGACCAGTCCAGAATTGGTTCGTGAATTAGCCAGCGCGGCGAGCGCGGCCATATCCGCCGGCAAGATGGTGCTGTTGGGTGCTACTGCCATTGGCCCTGGGTGGTTCCGAGTTGAAACCATGTTCCGTCGCCGCTGTCGGGTGAAGATGTTGTCGCGGTCAAGGCGATATAGGTTCCGGTCGCGGTGCCGATCTGCAAGGCCCAGACCTCGTTCGGTTTCGCAGAAACGCCGGAATACCAAAGAAATTTCCACACCATGTTGCCGGAGCCGCCGCCGCCAGCACTCGGCGGGTTGAGCAGCTTGGGCAGCGTCACCACGCAGCCCTGCCCACTCATGGTGATCTGCGCGTCCGCCGTGCCGAGATAATTACCCGCCGTGTCCACCAGCGGCACTTTCACCTGGAGGTTAGCGAAGGCGCGCAGCAGCGCCATCACCAGCGCGCGGTTGGCCGCGCCAATGAAGCTGCCCGGTCCTTTCGGCTCCGGCACCTGCACGCCCTGCAGACTGCCCGATGGTATGGCGTCCGGCATTTTATTTTATGGCGTGGTGTTGGTGATGACGATGCCGTTGGTGATGTAGAACGTGCTGCGCGAACCGCTGCCGTTGGTGTAGGTGAACGTGCCGGTGAGCGAGAACGCTATGTTGGTCGCCGGCGCAAAGCCGAGCGCGTTGGTGACACCGGCATAGTTATTCGTCGCGGGCGTGAAGGGCAGTTGCGAATAGGCCAGCGTGCCGCCGTTCGTCGCCGGCGTGTAACCGAGCAGGTTGGTGAGATACATGAACCCGCTGAGACCGCCCGCCCCGCCGACGACCGGCGCGTTGGTGATATACATCGCCAGCGGCTGCGTGGTGGCCGTATCGGGAATCACCGCGTAGGCCGTGGTGTTCAAGCCAACGAAGGTGACCGAATATTGGTTCGGGTAAGCCGCGTTGGTGAAAAATCCGGTCACGTCAGGATTGTTGGTGATTATTTTGTTGCCAAAAATGACGTTGGTGCCGTAAATGGTCACGCCGTTCGCCACCGGCGGATAAGCCTGGAGCAGGATTTGATTCGTCAGCGGTGTGCCATCGGCGTTGAAAAATTTACCGGAGAACGGCGTCAAGGCGGTCGCGGTGATGGTGCAGCCGCACGCGGCCGCGATGAATAATTTTTTCAGAGGTTTCATTTTTATTTTGGGTTTTGGTTATTGGAACAAGGCAAATTTGGTCGCGCGCTGGATGATGTTGCCGGCGTAGTTCGCCAGCGTGGAATCTTCGTAGATCCACTGGCCGTAGGTCGTCGCCGAGCCGGTGCCGTTCCAGGCCGGCGGGTGGGTGGCATCCCAGGCCGCCGTGCGCGCGAGATACGGCGCGGCCACCGCGCACCACAGCTTGTAATTGTCGAGCGTCGGGAACGTCTGGATATAGTTCGCGCTGCCCACCGCCGCGCCGCCGGCGGGCACGAGATCATTGACCTCGGAAAAGGGAATCGTCGCGCCGGTGCCGGCATAGGCGTTCGTAAAAATCTGTTTGGCGTTGGTCGGAATCTTCGCCTCGCTCGTCACGGTCACAATGGGGTTGCCGCCGCTGTCCAGCAGGCCGGCGGCGATGCCCAGCAGATCAATCACAAAATAATCGTAGCGCGTGCGCACCGTCACATTGCGCGGCTTCGCCGGGCGCGAATCGTTCGCTGCGGGACCGTCAATCCACCCGGGGAAATTCACCGTGGCCGTGTCGAACGAATCCCAGCTCGCCGGCACGATGTTGAACGTGCCGGTGAATCTGCCCACGCCGCCGCCGGTGTTCTGCGGCGACGAATACTCCGTGAGGATGGCGTTGGCCGTGGTGACGCCGGTGACCGAGCCGTGCGGCGTGAAGGCCGGAAACAAAAACGGCGCGGCGGTGAACGCCGTGTTTTTTTGCGCGGGCGGGAAATTGAGCAGGCCCAGTTCCATGTCAATTTCGAGGCCGTAGGCGTTGAAATGGTCCGGCGCTTTCGGCGGCAGCAGCCACTTGGGGCGCGGCCGGCCGACCGGCTGCACGACGTTGCGCAGCGTGGATTGATACAAGATGGGAGGGGTGGCGCTCATTGGTCTTCGGCCAAATAAATCGGGTCTTCCTTGCCGCCGCGCCCATGAATGGCATTTAATTTTGCAATCATGGCATTGGTGTTTTCGACGAGCTTTTGCAGATTCAATTCCGGCGCGATGACGTTGGCATCCTCCAATTTTCCGCGTGCGGCGTTCTCGCGGGTTTGCGCCGCCCGGATCTGGTCCGCGCGCGAGATATGCACGTTTTGAAGAGTGTGCTCGTCAAAATAGTCAATGTCCGTGGCGTTTTCCCGCGCATTGATCTGGTCGGCTTTGGCGCGCTCAAACTCGCGGGCCAGATTCCCGAAATAACCGCGCCGCTTGGCGAGCTTTTCAATCGTCGGAAATTCCGCGCCCTGCTCGTCAATCTTCCGTTCGTTCTGGCCGATGCGCCGGGCAAGGTCGGTGGCCGCAGAGTTCAATTTGTCCTGCTGCTGCTTCAGTTCCAGCTTGTCTTTTTCCAGCTCGATTTGGTTCAAGGTCACATTCAATTCGGCGTTGGCCTTGCCGACCGTGCCATCCTGCGCCACGCTGATCCGTTCCTTAAGGATGGCGATGTTGCGGGTTTTTTCGGCGATGTCCGCATTAAGTTCCGCCATCGTCCGGGTTTTTTTGGTGAGGTTATCCAGCTCCTTGCTCGCGCTGGAATTTTCCTCGTCAATGCGCCCGATCTCTTTTTCCCGCGCCGTTTTTTGTTCGGCGGCCGGAATCGAAAGAGCGAGCTTGTTGACCTGATCGAGCACGGACGAAACATTTGCCAGCCCGCCGTCTTTCAATTGCAGATCGAAAGAATTTTTTTGTTTCGCATCAATGACCTTGGTGCGCACCAATTCCTCGATGCGGCGGCGCGCGATCTCGGTGGCGTCTTCCATGCGCTTGTCCAAATCTTTGCCGGACTGCTCGGCTTCTCCGCGCGCCTTGAAAGTTTCCCATGCCTTGTAACCAACGAAGGCCGTCAAAGGCAGCGTGATGGCCAGCCCGGTCATGACCAATCCGAGCGCGCCCATGGCGCTGGCGAGGATGGAGGCGCTGCCGATCATCCGTTTGAAATTGCCGCGCAAACCTTCGTGGATCAAAACTTGAACCTCGCGCAATGCCGTGGCACTGCCGTGCATTTCGCGGCCAAGTTCTTTTGCGCCGCCGGCCAATGTTCCGGCGATGGCGGCGCCTTCGGCCCCGGCTTCCAGCGAGCCAAACGCGCCGCTGCCGCGCGCGATGGCCGCCTGCGCCGCCTGCTCTTCAAAATATGCCGTGCGCGCCGCCGATTTTTCCACCGCGCTGGCTCTGGCCATGGCGATGGAAACGCGGTTGCGTTCTTTTTCTCCGGCGAGGGCGATGGCGGAAAGTTTTTCCTGCGCCGCAATTTCGGATGCCTCGCGCTCATCCGTGGCCTTTTTCCAAAACGCGACGTAATCCAGCGCGGATTTTTTCTGCTGACCGAGCATGGCCTGCGTGCCGCGTGTCACGGCATCGGCCTGGAAGCCGAGCCGGATTCTGATTTCCTCTTCGCTGTTGGCCATAAAATTTAATTTCTTGGGCTGCCGTTGCCGAGCGCGTTGGAAATGATTTCGTCGCTGCGGTTGCTCACCAGTTCGCCGGCGGCTTTGCGCCGCGCTTTGCGGAGCTGGTAAATGATTTTCAGCGGCGCGCGCAGCGGGTTTTTATCCGGCGGGCAGGCGGCGTTCCAAAAATCAATGCGATAGCCGTAGTGCTCATGCAGTTCGCTGGCGAGATGGATCTCAAACGCGCAATAGCTCGTGTCGCTCCCGCCGGTGCGGGGCGTCTCGGCATCAAGGAACGTGTCCTCGACATATTCCAAAATCTCGCGGCAGATCCGGTCAATCGGCACTTGCAACAGCACGGCGCAGGCGGTGTTGAACTTGTCGCGCGCCGACAGCTTGCGCCGCCATTGCCACCATTTTCGCGCTGGCGACGTCGCGCTGCCATGCTCGTAAAACGGCGAGACGATCCACAGGAAGAGCATGGCCGCGTTCAACGCCTGCGCGCGGCCCAGTTCCGTTGCGCACAGTTGCTCCGCCGTGACCTTGGCGAGAAACGGGCTTTGCGCCAGCGATAGCAGCCGCAGATGCGCCGCGCAGAACGACAGGCATTCCAGCCCGCAGATTATTTCCGTGAGGCCGAGGCACGCCATGCCGCGCACGCGGTTCTCGCGCACGACGGCCTCGGCAAAGCCGGGGAAATCCTTTTCCTCGAATGCCTCCGCGCCCGCGCAGGATTGCCGGTCGGGCGTCATCAGAATTGCGTGAGGCTCGGGCTGCTGTTCGGGCGGTCAAGGATGAGTTTGAGCGCCATCTTGTTCACGCCGTTTGTGCTGATGCCATCGCTCAACACCACCCAGCGGCTTGCGGGAATCAGCGAGGGCGATGCGCCGGTCGAGCCGACTTGCAGGCCGACATTAACCGAACAATAATCGCCCGGCAGAATCGTCGGTTGGCCGCCGCTGCTGATGAGTCCGGTGATGCTCAAAGAAGGTTTGCCGAGCACTATGGTGGGATTGGAAAGATCTTCCATGTAAGTTCCCTTCTGGGAAAACTCCTGGCCGGAAAAATCCATCGTCAAATCTTCAGTGACCACCAGCGAGCCGACGGCGCTGCCGCTGGATTCGCTGCCAAAGGCCACGACCTGCGCGACGGTGCTGCCGAGCGCGTCCGTGGTGGTGGGTGGCCGGTAGAACTGGATTTTTGCGCGCGGGCCGACGGGCAGGCCGGCGCTGGTGTAAAGTTGAACGGGAACACTCATAATTTTATTTTAGTTGGGTTGCGGTTGGTTAAAAAAAATCGCGGTTTATTTTAAGCGTGCGGCTCGGCGGCGATCTCGCTCGGCGTCTTGCGCCCGGCGAGCGCTTTCAGTTTCAGCATTTCATCATCGAAGAACATGCTGAAGGGGCCGAAGTCCACGCGCTTGTCGTAGCCCGCCGCCTTGAAGGCTTCGGTTTTCGCCGCTTCAATCTGCTCCTTGGTTTTGAGTTCGATGGCTTTCACCGCTCCGTCGTGGGCGGCAAGGTATAATTTTAACATTTTATTTTTTGGTGTTGATGGTTGTGGTTGGCTGCAAAATTTCAACTGGTCAAAGTCCCGCCCGGCCACGCGGTGGCGCGCACGGAGAAGGTGAGGTTCACCGTGAGCATGGACATGTAATAGCCTTTCTCCGGCGTGATGGCCGTGTCGCCCGCCTGCATCGCAAAGGTGGCGAGCTCGTGATATTGCAAAAACTGGTTGAGGCCGGTCGTGCCGATGGCGTCCGGGTTCGGCTGGCATTGCGGCAGGATCGCGCAGATCATCGCGCGAAACTGGCGGTGCTTGTGATAGTTTGTTTCCGTCACAATGCCGAATCGCATCGTCGCCCTCCATGCCATCGCGCGATAAGTGCCATCCGCGTCCAGGATGCGCGCCGATGGGATCTCCGCAAAATTATTTTCCAGGATGCCCACGCGCGGGCGGCAGCTTTGCAGGACGCCTGCCTGGGTGGGTGTGTAAAACGGAATGTTGCCCGCGCCCGGCGTCCACTGCTCGCGGTTCGGATCGTCCTCATTCGCCGGCTTCACAAACGAGCCGGTCGGCAGCGCGATAAAAAAATCCTGCACCGCCTTTTCAATCAGGCTGAAATCGTAGATCGGAATCAATGTGTTGTAATCAATCATGGAGAAAATCCCCCTTGACTTCATTTTGAAATCTGTTAGCGTAAATCAAATGATTGACGAATCCAAAATGACTTTGGCTGTGGATATGACCGGCAACCGCAGCGTGCGCGGCTGGCTCGGCAGCGAGAAGCTCAACGGCTGCCGCGCTTTTTGGGACGGTGAAAAATTCTGGACGCGCGGCGGTAACGTGGTCGAAGCGCCGCGCTGGTTCACGCGCGGCCTGCCCGAGTTCCAACTCGACGGCGAGATTCATGCCGGGCGCGGGCGCGGTTTTGGCAACGACAATTCCGCATTCAAGCTCGCCAGCGCCGCCGTCCGGTTTGGCGGAAACTGGTTTGACGAAACCGATGACGGCCATCCGATCACGTTCACCGCGTTCGACGCGCCGGAAGTTTCCGGAAACTGGCTGCGGCGGTTGCGCGAGATTCCCGGCAAGGTCCGCATCGCGCCCGAAGTCATCCGCGACATACATCATTTCACCGCCTACCTGCTCGGCCTGAAAAAAATCGGGGCGGAAGGCGCGATGTTCCGCAATCCCGAAAGCGTTGGTTACGAGACCGGGCGCAGCGAAAATCTGCTGCGCTTCAAATATGAAAAGTAAGAAAACCATTCGCGGCGGAAAGCGCAAGGGCGCAGGGCGCAAGAAACTCGGCAACGTGCTGTTTGCGCGCCGCGTCCATCCGCAGGATGTTCCGAAAATCGTGGCGTTCATCAAAGCACTCCCTCCTCGTCAATCTCCGACCTGAAAACCTGGCCGGTGGCGAACTTGTATTTGTAGCCGCTGATGATTTTTTTCAGTATCGAAAAAACTTTTTCCGCCTCGTTGTCAATCGCGTTCTGGATTTTCGCCGCCAGCACCGGGTTGCTGTTCACGCCCGGCGCGCGGATGGTGGATTCAATGAAGGCGAAGGGATCGCCCGGCGTGAGCGAATCGCGGAACTCGCTCTTGCCCTTGGCCGCGACCGCGCCGAATTTGTTTTCAAGCCACGCCGGCACGCGGATGCTCGGCGCGTAATGTTTGGCCACGCGGTAAAAGGATGCGCGCAGTTCGCCCTGCAAATCCATCAGTGTTTTCTTCACGCCGGCAAAGGCCGATTTGGAAACCTTGACGCGGTTCAAACGCAGGATGTTGACGCGCCCGCTGCCGCCGGACTTTTTTGAAGTCCCGCGCTGGCCGAGCAATTGATAAGCATCGCCGCGATCCGAACTTGTTTGCCCCACTCGCAGCATGGCCAGTGCGCCCGCCGCGTCCGCGCTCATCTGCATGTCTTCGTCGTTGATGCCGAGCAGAAATTTTCCGTTCTTGCCATGCCCCGCCGTGAGCCAGGTGAAATCTGCATAGCCGGCGGATTCCTGCGGAAACCTGTCGTCAATTCCACGAGGCTTTTCGGCGGTGAACATTGGATTCATGTATTCCGGCGCGGTCGTCAGATGACGTTTCATTTCCCAATCAATTTTTTTCGCCGCCTTTTCCAGCGTCTTCGGGCCGATGGCATCGCCAATGGCCGCGTGCAGCCGGCCCGCGCGAACTTGCAGCACCATCTGCAAATCACCCTCGCTGCCTCCGCGCCCGAGCAGCGCGCCGGTCAGGCCGGAAATCTTTTCCGTCAGATTCGAAAAATCGTATGTGGCGGCTTCGCTCATTTCACCACCTCGCATTTCACTTCGCAAACCCCCAGCGCCAGCCCGTTCAATTGCGAGAATGCGCGCGGCGAGAGGTCAATGCGGTTGCCAAATTCTTTGGCCGGCCGGTCTGTCACCCGCACCAGCACGGCGCTGCCGTTGTGAACATCGGTCACGCGCACCGTGGTGCCGAGCGGATAATCCCACGTCGCACAGGTCATCGCCACCGGATCAAAACGCCGGCCCGTGGCCATGACACGGCCCGTGTCGCTGAAACGCTCCCAGGAGGCGGTCAGCAACAGCGTGGCGATGACGAGGGTGTTGGTCATGCGTAATTCGGGGCTGGCGCAAAGGGCGGCGCGGTGTTCATGGCTGTGATGGTCTGCCCCTGTGCGGCAGCATGACGATCGGCGTCAAACGCGCTCCACCCAAATAACTGCAAGGCGTCGTAAATCAACTCGCGCTCGATCCACGGGCAGCCTTCGGACTTCAGCGCCTCGTCAATCAGCTTGTTGCACTGCGTCTCGGTCAGGTTCAAAATCGTCCAAGCCCCGTCCGCCTGCTGTTGCTCGATCCGCAGTTTGAAAGCGCCATCGTGCAAAATTCCAGAAGCGACATATTTGCCGAACCGCTCCAAGAATACTTGCAGCGCAGCCGGATCGCTGATGCCGTCCGTGCCGGTCATCGTGCGCAACTCGCCAAACAGCGCGGACGTGAAGAAAAGATTTTCCTGCAAGTCCATGTAGTTGCCGGTGTCCAGGTGGAAACTCACCAGCAAGCGCGTTTGATGGAAGCCGATATTCATTTTAAATGACCCTTCCCGCTGGTGAAATCAAATCGCAGTTCGTGCTAATGGCGGTGTGAAAGTTGCCAAGCTGGTCAACGAGCCGGATATTCGCGCCGTCGCCTTCAACAATGGTTTCGCTCATAGACTTAAAACGTAGTTCCGACGCCAATGTAAATCAATCCGGCAGCTTGAAACTTTCCCTTGGTTTCAACCGGCACGAGATACTTCATAACTGCATAGGTGTTCAACGTCATTTTCTTATAGGCAAACAATCCGGGGTCGGTTTCAAATGCCTTGTCGTTGATGTTGTAAATGGCAGAAGCTTCGACCCCTAACTTAAAATCATACTTCTGAATCAAGTTATATTCAAATGTTCCGCCAATGGCTCCGAACGTGGAGCCGATGCCTTCAAACTGACCTATGACGCCAAGCCCAAAATTGCCGATGTTATATTGGACATAGAGCCGGTCACTGATGCCCACGCCGGTCGTAGTGGCCATGCCGGTATCAAACTGGATGGTTGAATTATTCGTCCAGTTATGGTCAGCGTTCGTATTGAACGATGTCCCCCAAGTAGCAGCTTGGTCAAGAAAGCTGATGGTCGGGATGGCGTTGCTGATGGAAGTGGACTGCGCTTGGATGTTGATAACCCCTGCGACAAGCGCAAGGCCGATGACTGTGATTAACTTTTTCATGTGGTTGTTTTGGTTTGGTTTGGCGGCAGCGTAATTACTTCCGCCGTGCTGCCGTCCGCATGGCGGAAAATGGTTTCCTTGTCCGGCGTCGCGTCCGGCAGGCTGTCCGCGTAGGATGTGGACAAAAAACTTTTCAGGCCGGACAGACCGCCGACGAGCGCAAGGCAGACCAGCGCGATATATTGGCCTATTGGCCCGGTCAAAACACTTGACCCGCCGACGAACGACAGGAACGGAATCAGGAACGAAATCCACCCTTCGAGCTTGATGATAATTGGTGTTTTCATGCTGGTTTTTTTGGTTCTTTAAAATGCTGTCCGTATCGGACGCACGGAATGTGGTCAATCGCTCCGATGATCTGCTCGTGGCGGGTGCGGGACAATTCTTTTGCCGCAACTATTTCCTCGCGTGCGGCGATCTGATTGTCTGAGACGTCGTGCAAAGATTTCATCGCCTCGCGGTTGGTTGTGGCAATGTCCTTCAGGTATTCATCCCGCCGCTTGCCCTCTTCGCGCTCACGCCGATCCTTCATCCAGTCTTTGGCGAACACCAAGAAGATGCCAGCAACGCCAGTCCAGATGGCCGCGTCGCCAGATGTCGTGTTTCCAAGTTGGGCTAAGATCATGGGTTGAAATAATAATTCGTTGAAACCGCCTTGCCGTTCACATAGTTGGTGACGGTCAAGGTCGCAACCGAGCTTGTCGCCGATCCGTAGGCGTTGGCAACCACCACT
>Ga0302194_10002296_pt1 | contig 12123 bp, 10 predicted proteins | sample II_Bog_N1_1_FD_200227 | JGI IMG/M metagenome (GOLD analysis project Ga0302194, IMG submission 200227) | Peat permafrost microbial communities from Stordalen Mire near Abisko, Sweden - II_Bog_N1_1 | ecosystem: Environmental > Terrestrial > Soil > Wetlands > Peat | place: Sweden: Abisko...
ATATTTTTTTCATAGTTGTCTGTTTTTATTTACCATAAACAATAATTTGCGCTTTTCTAACAATCAAAAAATTTGTGACTTTTTTGTCTGCTATAGCAATTCCACTAGTTATATTACCTTGTTTCGAAGCTTCAGCTATACCAAAGTTTTTGTTAACTTGCCAAACCCCTATAATCAGAGTGGAAGATACTCCTGTTTTTGTTCCTATTGGAGCGTCTGAAGCCGACATAGGTGAAGTTACTGTGCACGATGTAAGGATTGCTGCTACAGCAATCGCCATTACGAATTTAGATGTGTTTTTCATAATATTATTCCCCGGTTACAGTTACTGAAAATTTCCCGCTATAATATAGCTTATAATCAACGGATCCGATTTTGGTGATTTTGCCATCTTTGGCAGCAGCAGCATAACCCGCATCAAAACTTCCTCTTTTTGATTTTACAAAACCTTGTTTTGTTCCAATTGGATTTCCTGTTGTATGATGATAACTGGCAACCACACACGACCCCATAAACAGTGGCATTGCTGCTATGAGCGGTAAAAATTTTAGTCTCTTCATTTTTCTTTTTTTTAACTGTTAGCGATTAATGTATTATTTCGACAGACGAATGTGCTTATTATTTTAATAAACTAACCATTTGTAGCCAAAAATTAAATTACCTTGTAGTTTAGCCATTAATTATTAGGTAGTTCAGATAAGGCAGGCTTCCAGACTTTATTTTAACAATTGCTAACAATAATTTAAAAGAAACGACAAAGGTGTTGAAGAGATGATATTGGAGTGAAATAAATGAAGAACCCCGACAAATTTTTAAAGTCTGCCGGGGTTTGTTATAAATAAAACAGATAATTACTTTGCAGGCTGTTGCGCAGGATTTGCAGGTGCTTGCATGTTTGGCATTGCATTACCAACCGGAGCAGGAGAAGATACAGGAGCTTCGCTAGCTTTTTGACGGGTAACCGATTCTGCGGCAGCAGCGCCATTTCCACCGGCAGGTTTGGTAAACGAAGTAGAGATGATGCTTAGTACTACCAAACTGATAGCCAATGTCCAGGTAGCTTTCTCTAAAAAGTCGGCAGTTTTTCTTACGCCCATCACCTGATTGGATGATGAAAAAGAGGATGCAAGACCGCCTCCTTTGGAGTTTTGAACCAATACTGCAAGTATAAGCAGCAAACAAATGATAACGATTAAAACAGAAATTAATGTTGACATGATAAATAAAATTATTAATTATTTTGATTGATGAGTTTTCGTATTTGTTTAATTTGGGTTGCAAAGTAAAGCCTTTTTTCCGGATATTTCAAACGTAAATTTTCATAGGCTTCTAATGCCTTGTTGTAATTCTCCTGTTGGAGGTAAATTTTAGCAAGAGTTTCACTTACAAACGTAATGTCGTCGGCAATACTTTGTTTTGCAACATTAGCAGGGTTAAAAAATTCGGCTTTCGGTTTTATTCTGGGTTCTTCCTTTAAAAATTTATCTATTAATGCCTTTTTAGATTTTTTTAAAGACTGGATTTCCGGCTTTTCATTAAACGTTTCCTGTTCTTTATTTATAATTGTTGTGGTTAGTTTGGGCAATAGTTTTAACCATTCAGTAAATGTGTGCGGTTCTGTTTGGTTATTAACATCTTCCGCTTCATCCAAGTGATTCAGCTCTTCTACCCTCTCATTTTCTACTTCAGTAGCAGACATATTTAAAATAAAATCGCTTTCCTCAATGGCAGCACTATTTTTTTCTTCTGTATCAGGTATCGTGGTATTTGCTAAATCAATTTCCGTAGCGGCAATAGCAGCTTCCTGTAAATAATTTTTTTCCAGCTCAGCTATTCCCTTTTCAGGCTTAATTGTTTCAGCCGTTGTGTTTATCGTTAATTCAACATCGTTATTGCTTGCAACCTGCGTAACAGCTTGTTCTTCTGTAGTTCTTGTAATCTCTTTTTCTATTGGAGTTTCAACATATTCGGGTATAACCGAAACGGACTCTTCTGTTCGTTCTTTTTCTGCAACAGCTTGGGTAAGTGCTTCGGTAATTTCAATGACAACAGGTTCTGTAACAGGTTTGCTTGTTTGCAATATTGTTTCTTCAACAGGTGGTTTAATTTCTGTTTTTATTGATAATTCAGGAGTTTCAATAGTCGCAGGAACAGATTCTTCAATTATTTTTTGTTCTGTTATTGCTTCGTTAATAGCTTCTGTAATCTTTGCTGCAATGGGTGTTACAGCAGGATTAGCTGCTGTCTGCTGTTTTACAAGCTTGTCAATTACGGTGTTTTCTGTTTTAGCTAGTTTATTGTTATCATCAATAATTGTTTTTTTTGTGATAAGTTCATGCAAACGCTTTCTGCTGGTGGCATAAGCAGCGGTTATTTTAAGCTGATTGTTATAATGTATGCTGTGCTGGTTGTGCAGACTTTTTGTGTAAAGCAAATGGGCCGTTTGGAAGTAGGGAAAGTTCTTTACAATTTCAGCAAGCAAAACGCTGTCATCTCCCGATAAGTTATCGGGAGCATCCATATAAGATATGAATTGATTACGCTTCATTGCTTGTAAAGTTAATTTATTTTTGTTCCTCTTTTTTAGGAGTTTTTGCTTCCAGCTCCTGAATTGCCTTTTTAGCGCTACTTACTGCCCACTTGTTTGCACCGTCGTTTTCTATTACTTTTTTAAGCGTATCAATGCCTTTGTTAACAATGTTATCGTCTGTTATTTTTTTTAGATACAACCCGTAGTATCTTATAAAATTGGCTTTGGGATAGCCTGTAATTTTATCTATTGAATTGATATAAAATTCGTTGTTTTGCGCTTTTCCGTAGTGAGAATAAACTTCGGCGATACCTGTTAAAACGTCTTTATTTTTTTCGTTTTCATGTTGTTTTGCAAGTAATAATCCCTGTGCAGAATCGGCATTTGTAATAGCAGTCAATGCTGCACTCATAACGGCATACGACTTGTCATTTAAAGCATCTTTATAGGTAGTCAGCAACTCTTTATCGGTATAGTTTGCCGATAGGTAATTGATAGCAGCAACGCGCACACCGGCAATACTATCTTTTGCTGCCATTGTGTTCAGTTGTTTTTTTATTTCCTGTTCATGCCCTTTCGGTAATTTTTTCAGTTCCGCTAATACATACGCCCGTATGCTGTAATTTTTATCATTTAGTGCTGCAAACAATGTTTTAAATGCCAGCGAATCCTGTGGTGTTTTCAAAAGCCCGTTAACAGCCTCTTTACGATCTAAATACAAGGGAGCATTATAGTACTGAAACACCCATTCTTTTACCGTTTTTTGTTCCGTTTTGGCACACAGCACCATTTTTTCGGCATCCACATTTACCAGATCAGGAGCTGAACTAACTGCAAATTCATAAGTTTCGTCCTTATCGTTAATCGTAATGTTGTGTCGTTCCTTTTTGCCATTGGCATATATATCAATAGCCATAGGAATTTTAAAGACGGGAATCTTATCTGTATTTTGCAGTTGTTTTATCTGCACTTTTTCTTTTTTATTTGCAGCGTCATATACAGTAGTTATTGCCAAAACAGGGTGACCGGGTGATAAGAACCATTGATTAAAAAACCAGTTCAAATCTTCGCCTGTAACTTGTTCAAATGCCAAACGCAGGTTGTGAACTTCCACCGAAGACAATTTATTACTTTCTAAATAAAATTTTAGTGAAGCAAAAAACGCATCGTCGCCTACATATTTTCTGAGCATGTGCAATATCTGTCCGCCTTTATTATAGCTGTGTGCATCAAATACATCTTCTTTGTCGTTGTAATAAAAACGAATAAGAGGCACTTGTTTATTCATTGCTTCATTAAAATATCCTTCGCGCGATTTTTCGCTGTGGTAGTCGGCGGCTTCTCGCCCGTATTTATATTCTTTCCAAAGGTATTCTCCGTAAGTAGCAAACGATTCATTAAGAGGTATGTTGCTCCACGATTCGCATGTAACATAGTCGCCAAACCATTCGTGAAACAACTCATGGGCAACTACATACTCATAATTTTTATCCAGCAACTCTCTGTCGTTACGTTGAACAAACTCCCCGAATAAAGCGGCAGTAGTATTTTCCATAGCTCCCGAAACATAATCGCGAACAACTACCTGGGAGTATTTATTCCATGGGAAATCAACCCCCAATTTTTTTGAATAAAACTCCATCATTTCGGGAGTATTTCCAAATATCGCTTTTGCATAGGGTTCGTAGTCTTTTTCTACATAATAGTTTACTTCTTTATCGCGCCATTTATCTTTTACAATTGCAAACTCTCCAACAGCCATCATCACTAAATAGGGTGCATGTGGTAAGTTCATTTTCCAGCAATCGGTGCGTGTGCTGTCGCCGTTATCAATAGAATATTCAAGTTCACCGTTTGATAACGTGCTGTATTTTTTTTCAGTGGTAATACAAATTTCCTCCGTCATGCGTTCGTTGGGTTCATCAATAGTAGGAAACCAAACACTGTTAGCTTGTGTTTCGCCTTGTGTCCAAATCTGCTGAGGTTTGTAATGATCCTTCCCGTCAGGATTAATAAAATACAAGCCTTTATCATCTGTAATGGCAGAGCTTCCCCCGTTTTTTTTCAACTCATTGGGTTTTGAAATGTAACTGATAAAAACGGTGTATTCTTCGTTGTTTTTATATTCTTTGTTGAGGTTAATGGTTAGGCTGTCGTTTTTGTAAATATAGGTAAGTGGTGTTTTTGCCAAGGCGGTATCAACCAGCGCCACTTCTTTTATTTCCATTTCACGGGCATTAAGTACCAATATGGATGTTGGATAAAAATAGGGTTTTACTTTTATGGTTGCCTTTCCATACAAATATTGCTTTTGTCTATCAAAACGAACATCCAGTTTGGTGTTAATGATATCACTGGTACGCGTTGCCGAAGCTCTGTATTCAGGTTTGTGAACAATAAGTTCCGGCAGAGTAGAATCTTTTTTTACGGACTGATTATTTGATACAGCTATTGTTTTTTGTTTTTTTTGCAGCTTGCACGAAACCAATAAAATAGTAACAAATGATAGGTAAAGCGTTTTTCTGAGTATAGACATACATGTTTTTTTAGGCTTTAAAGATTGCAAAAAAATACGATTTAATAAAAAATGCTTTTTAAATTAAGCAATTACAACGCTTCAATTGCTTAAAAGCTCCTTTTTTATGCTCTTTACTACATGCACTAAGCTCCCTACTGCATGCACTTGCTTCGGGAGTGATAGCACTCGAGGTGTCAGTGCATGTAGTAACGTCCTTACTACATGCACTGGCTCTTGGAGTGATGGCACTGAAAGTGTCAGTGCTGGCAGTAAAGTCCTTACTACATGCACTGAAGCTTTTACTACATGCACTGGCTCCCTGAGTGATGGCACAGAAGGTGTTAGTGCTGGCAGAAAGACCCTTACTAAATGTACTTGCTTCTGGAGTCAATGCACTGATTTACTAAGTATTATACATAAAAAGCCGATGTGATGAGAACAAGGTACGAGTAGATCCATCCCCTCGAACTCTGGTCATATGCTAATTTATTACAACTTCATTTGATAGTAGAATATCGGTATTCAACGCGGCATTTGTTGGCAACCTAAATTCGGGGTACTATAATTTCAATTAGTTCACCTTTTGACAGCTTATAAAATGATTATATTTGAAATAAATAAGATTGTAAAAACCCTCCTAATCTCTATAAATCGTAGAGATTAGGATTTGAAAATCAGTCTTATAAAGAAGTTAGGGGGCATTAATAGACAATAGACACATATGAAGACAACTCGACTTTTTTTAATTTGCATTTTATTTGTAACAAGTTGCAAAGAGCAAATTGCAAAATTTTTATTCGACCCATCTAAAGTAAATACGAAGACAGACTATTATTACAATTACAATTCAGACCGACTAGTTTCTTCAACTGAAAAGACATACACGTATTTATCAGGTGTGGTAATCGACTCAATGGTATTAAAAATAGAATATAAGTATAACGACAAAGGTTTATTAAAACAAGAAATTACAAAAGCCGACCTGAGAGCAAATAATTCATTTCGACTTTTTGACTATAATGCAAGTGACTCTTTAATACGTGAGTTGACAATTAATTCAGAGGGTGACACAACACGTTGGAAAGAGTATGATTATTACCCCGACGGAAGAAAAATTATTTTTAATAGGGATTTAATGATGCATGCAGACCCAAACCTAGATTTTGAAAAAGTAATTGAAAATAAAATGCTTGACACAATTCTGTATCGCAATATTTACGATTATGAAAACAAACAATGTAAATCACTAAAACAATTTGGGAAGAATAGCAAACCTGTTAGACTTATTAAATATGAGTATAGTAATAATAAATTGACAAAAGAAATACAGTTTTCATATCTCGATACAATTGGGTTGTTGGAAAAAACGAAATATTACAACTATTCAAAGTCAGAAAAGACCCCAGACTATTTTTCACTTGATTCCAAAAATGACACAGTAGAATCGAAAATTATCATTTACGACAATGTTTCAACATACGCATTTGAACATTTAGACTACGGAAATTTTATCAATGAAACATTTTCTGAAAATGGAAAAGAAATTGGATTCATCGGAACTTGGAATAAAAACAAGTTTAAGACAGTAGAATCGCGTGAGTATTATGACAATGGAAAATTAAAATCTTTAAAGACCTATTCTGAAAATTTTAACGCCCCCTAACAGCTTTGTGTGATGCTGGGGTTCGTGCAAGGTACTGCAAGCGCATTTTTTCAGCGGTAGAAAGTTTTGGCGCTTGCCATAAAGTTTGGAACATTTTATATCTTTAGTCCGGTAAGACAGTGAAGTGGTTTCTAAACCAGCACCACATAAGGCTGCCAACCGTTATGCCGCATTTTATGAGACAGAAAAAAATACGAGGACATAAAAGACTTCAAAAACAAATTGAACCTTGGCGACAATTCAATATCAAGCTAAACATAGACAATCTTCAAGAAAGACAAATTGACTATGTGAAAATCCGTATAAGTCCTTGGAGTTCCATTTCATTGCTTATGCAAACCAACTAAATTTGTTCTAATTATAAACAACGGAAATAAAAGTAAACCGAAATGTTAAAAATATAAAAAGAATTGTTAATTTAAAAATCGTACATTTCTTTCATCTATTCTAATAAAGAAGCGTGTTAAATGGCAAAAGTTCCAAAATATATTCCTGATACTCCTCATGGGGAAGACTTCTTTAAAGTTCATTCTCAAATGGCTGAGATGTTACAAAATGCAATTGTAGCAGAGGACGTTTCAAAAAATTCTTTCACGTTAGGATTATTAGGCTCATGGGGAAGCGGGAAAAGCCTAACAGTTGGAAAGCTTAGAGAAAGGATTTCATCCAATCAAAATATTTTATTCATTGAATTTGATGTTTGGAAATACGTTGATACATCCCTTTATAGAAGTATTTTAATTGACCTTGAAAAAGACTTAAAAACAAAAGCAGAAAAAAAACTTGTAAATGAAACTTACAAGGAAGGTATAAAAACATCAGAAGGGAAAAATCTTCATGAAGTTTTATACAAAAGCACACAAATTGCAACCCCAACATTAGACATTGCAGAGGACTGGATTTCTCAGCTTAGTCACAAATGGAATGTTAAATCAAAACTTGGAAAAATTGGAAGCTTTATACTCCTCACGCCATTAGATACAGCGTATACAATACTTAAATATATCTTCACTAGAGGCAAATTATTTTATTTCTTGGTTTTTACTGGAATAATTTTCTCCTACATTTTTTACTATCGTAGTAATATAGAGGCTCTAATGCCTTTCTTAAATGACCAATTTTTAAAACCAATTTTTAGATTTCTTGCTTTTGGTGTGTTAGGACTATCGGCAATAGAATTAATGAAAGAATCTTTCAAGGATTTTTTTAAGGAAATGTTACCAAAAACAAATAACAATGTAATTATAACTTCTCCCCCAACTTTTGCCCAAGACCAATTTGAAGACATTTTCAAACAAGTAATTGAAAATATATCAAGTCAAGGAACAAAAAAAATTGTAATTGTTTTTGATAATATTGATAGGTGTGAATCAAATGTTACCATACAAATTTTAACAGGACTCAAAACATTTTTAGATCAAAAAAGCTGTTTTTACTTAATCCCTTGTGATGATTTAAGAATCAAGAGGCATTTAACTAAAACAAAAAGAGCGGAAGATGATTATTTGGATAAAATATTTCAAGCTTATATTAGGATACCATTAATTGAGGGAGATGATAAAATAACATTTATTGAAAAATGTATTGAACTTGCCGACTTCGAATTGATTAAAAAGGATGAGTTGAAAATCAGTCAAATTTTAACACTTGCATATAAGGCAGAAACTCCAAGACAGATTAAAAGATTTTTTAATGATTTTATTTCATATTATCGTTTAGCAGAAGTTGTTGATCCTAATAAAGAAATATTATTAAAAGATATTGCATTCTTTACGTTCATGATTGCGATCAAACAGAAATGGTCTGAAATTGAAAATGTGATTTTGGAAAATCCTAATTTTTTTAAGGAACTAGAAACCTACAATAATAAACCAGATATTGTTCCTAAAGACTGTTACCAATTTATTGATATATGCGTGAGTTGGATAGATCATACAATTGATCCTGCAAATTTCATCTATCTAAAAGATTCAAAAAATTCCAGTAATCAGGTTCAGAGAATTTTTATTAATAATTTTAATGAATTTAAAATCACTGCTCCTTTAATTCAACAAATTGAAAAATACCTTAAATTATTAAATTCTTCTAATAAATTTATTTTATTTGAGGCCGGTATTGATCGACTAAAAGAAATAATTGAATCTAAAAAGGATGAAGTGGAGGCTCACTTTTTACCGGAAATATTCAAAGTCTATTTTAGAACTTTGATGTTACATGATTTATCTCTTGCAGAAAAGAAAAGACCATCTTTCATACTTTCACATTCAAAATTTATTTCAGATCATATTAGTCAAATTAACGGTTTAGATATTAATCAAATTCCATCCGTAGAAAAACAAATTTGCGAATTTATTAGAAAAACAGAACCTTCCGAATCGGTTGTTGGATTATACAATTCCCTAAAGGAGCAATTTAATACTGTAAATCTAAAATTGATTTTCAACTTAATAAACTATGAAGAATTTATCAAACTACACCAAATTGCGCTTAATACAGAAAAGGACAAACTTTTGAAAATTCTCGAATTAAATACTATTGAAACCCTTGCTAATACACTTACTTTTATTAAAGATGAAAAATTATTTGTTCAACTATTAGATCATTTAGGAGATAAAGTAGAGATTAATCCAACAAAACAAATAGTTAGTTCAAAAATTAGTCACGCATTTTCCCAAATTCAAAGCCATCCAGCAAACCATCCCTATGATAATTTTATTCTAAAGGGATTGTCTACTTTAAAAAGTGATGATTGGAAAGCCGCTGATAAAACAAATTTCAATGCGTATCTCAATGCCCGTCTACAACTACTGTTCACTCATGGTCAAAATGATATTGCAATTAATTATTGTATTGAAGGAATCCGAAACCAAATACCAATAGTACAAAATTATTTTGCTGCTACAGGACAACCTAATTTAAATGCTACAAATATATTTACACCCTTTATTGAAAGAGTAAATGAACCTGCCTTAATCATTGGGTTGGAGGATGCTGTAATTCGTGAAAATATTCTGCGAATTAGCACTGCAAATAACCTTCAGGCGAAAGTATTAGAAAAACTAAAATTTGATTTTATAGTTAGTAAAATTGATTCGCTAATTTATAATAATTTAAGTTGGCTAATCGAATTATTCAAACAATACGATCTCAGAAAAGCTCAATCAATAGATATTGGTCTCCTAAATAATTTTGAAAAAAGTATTTTAGAAAAATATATTTCTACATTCCCCGAATTAATTTATCCGCAATACGAGGTAATATTAGCCCAAATTAAAAACGGAGATAATAAGAATTACTTTATCGAAAAAGCAATAGAGCATTTCAGGGCTAACCATGTTGCGAATACAACTCAAATTTCAAATCTTTTTAATGCAGTAAACAATGATTCATATGATGTAATCACCCGAATATATAGTAATTCTAAAATGCAATTATTAGAAATAGATAACAATGTTCTTTTCAAAATATTAGTGGATAAACTTAAAGACAAAGACAAAGAAGATTATTTAGAAAGGGTTTTTACCAATATTGCAAGTAATATCAAAATCCCAAAACAATCTAAATTAATTCTTCAAAATATTTCGGAAATTCTTGAAACCTCAGACTTTCAGAATAAACAAAGAATCGTAATTGAATTAATTAAAGAACTATTTGAACCAAGTAGAGAGGAGCCTGACATTAGAATAGGAATTGATTTGATGAAGAAGTTAAGAGGAGAAAACAAAAACAGGGACTTAGGACTAGATGAACAAATTAATCGGCTTATAGCGACTGAAAGCAAGCCCGAAGCATTAAGGAATGAATTAAAAGAATTGAAATCTAATTAAATTACACAAAATACAATGTCAATGTTTGAACAAACCTTTAAAAATATAGACGACATACTACACAAAGACCCCGTAGGCGAAGAAGATGTTCCTTAGTATGGTAGGCGCGCAGTTCATGTGTAAGGCATGTGGGCAGGTACTGCGTGACATTTGTGCAGGCAAGTTGCACTTGCCAAACTAATTTTGTCTGTACAGAACAAAAATTAGAAAAATGTGCAACCAAAAATTGAAATACTACCTGAATTGCAGGAAGAAATGTTAAGCCAGACGGAATGTCATATCAGTTGAAAGAAATACCAGAAGAAAAAAGACAATATAAGTTTGTGAAATATAGTTTTTGGATGCCGATAGGTCATGAAGGATTTTACTGTCATTAAAACATTCGTAGATTTAAGCACCCAAACTGATTGAGTTTACTTTATAAGCATACAAACAAATGAAGGTATAATGAATGAGAAAATAATTATTAGTAGTTAGTAATTTCAAAGACATAACCTTAATGACAAAGCTCATCAGAAATCTTAGGCTTTGTTGTTTCAAAAAAAAGAAAAAGAAGTAACTTTGTAAGTAAGAAAATAATTTAATAACACACCATCTCATGAGTACAACTATAGTAAAAAAAGAATTAAACACCTATTTGCCTTTGTTATCGGCAAGTCAACAAACATTGGTATTAGATATGGTAAAAAGCATTTTACATATTGATACAAAAGAAAATCGCATAAGTATAGAACAATACAATAAAGAAATAGCATCAGCTGTAAAAGAAATAAGATCTGGGAAAACTACCAATCACCAAGATGTTGTAAATAAAAGTAAAAAATGGCTAAAACGAAAATAAAAATAGAATGGAGCAATGATGCTACTAATTATTTTTATGAACTTTTAGAATATCTGGAAGAAGAATCCGAGCAAGCTCTTTCAATAGTAGGTAATGCTATTTTAGATGAGATAGAATCATTAGTTACTCATCCGGCAAAACACCCACTTGACCGTTTTAAAAAAAATAATAATGGTACTTTCCGTGCATGTGTAGTATTTAGTTATAGAATATCTTATTTGATAGACAACAACATCGTTTATATATTAAGAATACGCCACACTAGTCGCGAACCATTAGAGTATTAAAATCTAAATCCCCCGTAGGCAAAGAAGATGTTCCTTAGTATGGTAGGCGCGCAGTTCATGTGTAAGGCATGTGGGCAGGTACTGCGTGACATTTGTTGCAGGCAAGTTGCACTTGCCCTACAAAAAGTAAAAAGGAGCATTGTAAATTGCCCCTTTTTACTACTTACATATAATTACTAATTACCCCAACAACACTTTTTGTGCAGCAATAATGCCTCCTATCCTTTTAAATATAAACCAGTTCCTAAAAGCATTTCAACAAGTCTTGATGAAATTATTGCTTTATTTAAAAGCCAATGGATTGAAACAGAAAATATGGTTAAGGAACTAATACCAAAGTGAATTATATTTTAGTCCAAAAATGATTAAAAAAGACATAATCAAACGCACAGGTTTTTTTAGTGTCCTCTTTCAATAGATTTTTAGTTTGTTCTTGAATAAAAATGCTGATTTCATT
>Ga0302194_10002297_pt1 | contig 12121 bp, 6 predicted proteins | sample II_Bog_N1_1_FD_200227 | JGI IMG/M metagenome (GOLD analysis project Ga0302194, IMG submission 200227) | Peat permafrost microbial communities from Stordalen Mire near Abisko, Sweden - II_Bog_N1_1 | ecosystem: Environmental > Terrestrial > Soil > Wetlands > Peat | place: Sweden: Abisko, Stordalen...
GTCTAATTATGAAATTGCCAATCATTAACTATTCTGCAGCAAACAAGAGTCGTCTGAATTATTTGATGAACTGGTAATAGATTGTTTAAATAGATCCCAATCATAGCTTTTGCTGTTTGTCGGTTCTCTTCTTTCTGATGTCCAAATTCTTTTGACGTCTAGCATCCTGTTGGGCTTCAAGCTTGCCTGTCTCGACCTTCTTGGCTTTTTCCTTGAAGATGGCCTCGATTAAAACAGTTCTGTTTTTGAACTGATTTCCCTTCGAAGCGAGGTAGAATTTATGGTAAAGAGTGCGATCAATCTTTTTGGCTTCACGATACTTCTTGAGCAATCTTCTCAAAACTCTCTGCCTGCGAACCCACAAGATTTTGGTGGGCATTCTTGCCTCTCGGGTACCTCTACGCTTTCCGGCGCCTGTGTGATTTCCTTTGCGCTTGGCTTCGAGATGTAGTCTAGCACGTGATCGAGAGTGAACAATTTGTTTACGCTTCATAATGAGTCCATCCTTAATGAGTTTACGAACAAAAACACGGGAGTTGGCTTGGCCAATCTGTTCAACCTCGTTGGGATCCATCCAAATTCTTTTCCTGCCGCATTTTAATACTTCGCTGGCAATACGTTTCTGACTCTTCAGACTCACCATAATTTCTAAACTAATATATAAATAATATTTAGCCTGAATATTTTAGGATAATCCTGCTCTTCAAATTTAAGATTCAAAATGAAGAGCAGCCAATGAATTTTAGTTTGGGCTGAATGCAGGAAACTAATTATGATGTTTTGAAATTTTAGTATTATTAAATCAGATTTAAAGATATGCAGACTATCAGCCGAAGATTCTGTAAGATTTGCCCATGGAGGTTTTAATGTGCAGAGTCCCCACGTTTTGCCACCCCTTCTTCATCAGGGAAACCAGGAAGTTGATTGACATTATTAGGTTTTGCCTTAAATTGTCCTCGCCAGTCTCCACATTGCCAATTGCTGTGCCGAGGCACGAAGCTTTCTTGGACTGGAATTTAACGGTGTGTTTCAACTCTTCAATTTTAGCTGTTATCTTCTCTCCTTCGGCAAGGGTAATAGGGAAGAGACCCATCTTAACCAAAACGTTGCCCAAAAGTTTAGTAGTCTGTTTAGCTACTGAATCGCTGGCCAAAAGGACATCATACTTCTTAGCCCATTTTTTAATTTTGGTCTTATCCTTATTGAAAGCCTTGAGTCCATCAACATCAATATAAGAGATTCCGTTAGTAGTGGCCTCTTCAATGTGAGCAGCGTTAGCAAGAACACAAACCTAAATCATTTATGGTGTACCTTAATGTTGTTGTATGCCTTGTGGGGGAGACGCACAGTGCCGTTGAATCTTTTGTCTGGATCATAGTCCCTCAAACCAATTTGCAACTCGATTGTCTCTACGAATTTACGAGGCTTGCGAGTAGTGAGAAGATCGGTGATGGTCTTTTTGAGGAAATCTGAATTAATTTTGCTCATTAAATTAATATTATATTAAATAATCAATATTCTCAGTTAATGAGCCTTAACGCTGAGTTGATATTTGCTATTGCCGGGAATATTACAAAATTATTTGCAGTAATAATCCTTCAAATATCTTTGATATTTTGTAGTATCTTATAGTTTGGGATATGCATTTTTTGGATTTGATTCAAAGAAATTGGAATTTGGGGAGGCCATTCAAGAATAATCATTGGTTTACATTCTTAAGATAGACTTAAAAGAACAGCAAAGATTATTTATAAAGGCACATTTTATTGCAAATGATATTTGCAAAATGTTGGCTATTATGGTAAAAGCAATCAAAGAGATATCTCGGCTATAATAATGCCATCTAACAATTACTGCAGTCAGTTAAATGGCCATATTAACAGGAGATTATATAAATGTCCAAAGTAAAGACAAAAGTCATTATCAAAAATGTATTCAGCTCTCTTCACCCATTGATAATTTCCCCTGTAATTTGAGAGTACGTTTTCGAACTGCACGGAATGTTGTTGTTTCGTCACCATTTTCTATATTGTCCCCGGCATCTCCGCTTAACGCAGTTTCATTTGAGCTATTTTTGCTTGAAGATTTGTTGAGATACTTGAGTTTGGCTTGCAGGAAAGGATTGGTAATCTCTTGCATTGGCTGGATTTAGGATAATATTTTGTCATTGTTTTCAGATTGAAGATCGAAAGACCATGCATCTGATGTAAATTTTGTCTCACTCAACACTTTCATAGAGCGGGGACGTTGGTGGGAGAATAGATAATCTGAAAAGGAAACAGCTTTGCCTACCAAATTCTTTAAACTTTTCAATTTCTGTTACGGGGTCTGAATAACTTCAGAGTCGGTAAGATCATCGCAATCATCTTCACGGAAGGTCAAATGTCTTTCAACTATAGAATGTTTGCTCATTGCTTGAGTCCTTCTTGCAAAAATTATTAATTACAATGTGGCAATTATATGATCGGATTAATGGTCAAATAACGGTCTTGGAAATGAAAAAAAGAGAGGCTGAAAGTTAAGTTGTTTAAAGCTGAAACTGACTTTATCATAGTTCGGAAGAGTAGAATATTTATGAAAGGCTTGAGGATATAGTATTTAATTCCGTTTTGAATCAATCAACTCTAATATTTACAAGTCACTTTAAAAAATGATATCTTTACATCGGTTTGGCCTTATTGTTAGCTTTAAATATTGAAACAAGATTAATCTATTTTACTGTGAACTCCATTAGCGTCGTAATGCTGGATCGCAACTTGAGGATTATTTGCAAACTATTTCAACAATATTCTTCGCTTCTTCATTATTTTTATCAAATTTTTAATAAAAAAAATTGCTATTTTACATTGCTTTGTAGAAAAAAATCAAATTCTAAGCTACGAATTTATAACTCATTATTGATTCTCATCAAATCAAAATAGGGAATTTCTCCATGTGATTGGGTTGATGAATTTCACATTTTGAATCCACTAGCATATTATCTCAAATATTTATTCTCGATTCATCCCCAATCCCAAAAATATGAAATGGATATGCTAAATAACTGGGGTAAAGTTCATCATGTGAGTAGATATGCATTATCAAATCAAACTGGCATGGCGACTGGTCTTCTCTTGCCTTTAATAAAACCCTAAAGATTTTCCATAATCGGCTATAAAAACCCTCCCCCACCGTTGTTGTTATCGTTACCGTTTCTTCGGTTGCCGCCTTTGGTCGAGCGATTGTCGTCCTTCTTTTCCTTTTTGTCCTGATCAGCAGCGTCCTTCTTGATTTATTTAGCATTGTAGATATTGCTATCTAGGTTTGATTCTGGGAAATAATTAATATGGGCGTGTTTCTCTGGGTTGATAGTGGAAGGAACAGACTGTAAAAAGTTTGTGACTTTGAACAGATTGAACATTGGTTATATAAATATTATAAGCAAACCAACGAATGGCTGCTATTATCTGAATAAATCTTTAAATTATTTGATTGTTGAAGTTGCGGATAACCTTCATTTCACTAACTACCCATCATCAGTAACAAATTCATCAAGTCAAAATATTATTGGTCTTCAACTCACGCCATAACATTAATTTTCATTACATTATTTTTATTTTATTTGGAAAGGCATTTGTGAAATTATAGGTGCAGTACTGACCTTGTATTGCTCTTTATAAGGGCAGCGGCTAAATTTTACATTGATATGAATGTTTTAAGATCAATGGCCTTCGCTACCAACTTGCATCTCCAGCTCTGTGATTCTACGTTGCAGTCCAAGTAATTGCTGCTGCAGGGCTGTTTTTTCCCCTTTCAGAGATGTGATTTGTTGTTGTATGCGACTATTTTCTGCTTTTTGAAAGTTAAAATGTCTCTTCCTGCATAACGTCCATATTACATCTCTTCCTCAATGCGTACTAGTTCATTAGACAGGCTTTTTTTGACATCAGCCGTTTTCATGGTCAATACAGACTCGAGAGTATCTTTCTCGCTGCGTAGAATCTGCACTTCCTTTTTATGATTGTTTAATTCACTTGAAATGTTTTTTATTTGTTGCTGAGTTAGGACAAAATACCTCCAAAGTTTGCAGTTTGCCTTTGAGAGAAGCGGGATTGGAGCCAAAGCTATTGCCAGTCTAGTTCATCATTCAATTAAAGTTATCGATCAATTATTCAAAAGGATATAGTTGATTAATTCAACAGATGTTTTAATTAAATAGACCAAATAATGACCGTACTCTTTCTGCTGATTGATATGAAGCATGACTGTAAATAATGCAACCTGCAAATGGATGCTCGATATGTCAGAATAGGTCCATCTTAAATCAATGAGAGTGTCCGGTTGGGTTTGGATTTAAAAATGGCCTGCGCTTTTAGAGGAAATCGTTAAATTCTCCATGTTCATCGCGGGTACCAACCTTTTCTCCTTTGAATCCTCTTGCTGCTCTGGATACCTTTAAAAAGATATCAGTAGTCTTTTATAGTGATAGCTTCTCGCCAGGACTAAGCTTCTTCTCCTCTTCCTTCACCTGCTTTCTAAATAAAAAAGTTGGTACTAAATCTCCTCGCACACAGCCTGATCAAACGTTTTTTATCCCTTCTCTGCTGCTTAGTGAGCTTCGTTTTGACGTCTAATGTTTTTATTGTGTAATTAGTAGGTGAACAGCTGTACAGGGTGGTAGTTGTGACTGACTAACTAGAAATCTCGATCGATATGATCAGCAAATCTACGTTCCTAACTCAAGATATAAGTACAGCACCGTCTTTAATGAGCTAGACTGGAGTTTAGCAGTAAAAAGGCAATCTAAATTGGTTGCGAAGTTCAAGGATAAGGAACTGTTCGAGGTTAGCATCTCCATAGAGATATTGTTTGCAAGTACGGGAGATGTTGCGATAGGCTTGAACAACTGAATAGTTGAGTTGATACTGCGCAGGAAAGAGTGGAAGTCGAAGCGGCATGTCACGTACTGCGTGACTGGAGAGTTGATCGCTTTTGGCATCTGCAATACTTTAGGATCCCAGTTGTTCTTCCACCCTGATTTCGTCCAGAACAAGCTCTTGTCGCGGATTCGAAACACCATCACGATACAACAAATAATTGATTATCTTAATATTCAATTCGGCTAACTTTAGCTATCATTGACTGTCATAAATCAAATAGCCCTCAGCATCTCAATATTTGAGTATTACTATCTAAGGATGATATTTATGGAGGAAATTGTTCTTTAATATTATTCCATCTTGCAGATCGCATTTTGCGGGTTTTAACCTGTGCGATGGGTTCATACAGGATTGAGGTCTATTTTTGATGGAGGTAAAAACAGCAACCCATGCTTGAGTTTTAATTGACTTTAAACTATAGATCTACAGTATTAATTTCCATCATGGATATCGAATTTTCCCAAGAAAATCTAATTTGGCAAATGGTTTTCAAACCCATCAACTAATTTCCCATCAGCACCCTCTACCAACAGCAGATCACACTTTAGAATACTTTCTGCACGCTACCGCATCTACCCCGTTCCAATGTTCTACTCACACTCATTGACAATACTATTCTGCTCTCGAACCCGTAACAGTATCAGGTTCAACCTTATGCAGCCCTACAGTTTAATTTTGATCTCAAGTTTGAAGTTATTTACTTGAACGAGGCTCATGGATAGAAAGATGTCACTTCCATGAAAGTTGGAATCAGACTCTTTTATGACAGCGCAAGACAATTCACTTTTTATTGTAACAACCCCAGCATTCTCGAAGCCTGGTACTGTCTACTCGCCAAGAAATTGAATCAAAAAGGATTCCATGAAATGTTCAAACCTCTCAGAAAACTGGGAAAGGGCAACTTTGCAACAGTCTACGAGGTGGAAAGAACCACTGACGGACGTAGGTTTGCAGTCAAAGCTTTTTCGAAGGTCCATGCTTTCAATGCTAAGAATGGAAAATAGAGTCTCATTAACGAATTAAGTATAATGCGTCAGCTAAGTCTGTAGCATCACTCAAATTTGCTTCAACTTGAAAGTGTTTACTAATCAGACAATTCCATCTATGTTGTACTGGAACTACTCAACGGTGGACAGCTTTTTCATCGCATCCAACAATGGAACGGTAACTTCGCTTCTGAATAAATAAAATAATTCATGACTGGACTTTTGTCAGGAATGGGGACGATGCATACACACCGCATCATGCATCGTGATCTTAAACCTGAGAATATCATGCTAAGATCAACTACATCAATGTCTCCTGTCATTGTAGACTTTGGACTTGCCACCCTTGCTGATGAAAATAAATATCTGTTCTTTAGATGTGGTACGCCAGGATACGTGGCCCCATAAATTATTGAGCTTAATGAGAGCAAACACATTGAACCTGAGTGCGATGTCTTTTCTGCAGGAGTTATCTTTCATATTCTTTTGACTCGAAAGGCTCTCTTTCAAGGAGCAAAATACTAATAAGTCTATCGCAAGAACAAGGAGATGAGTTTTACGTTAGAGGGAGAAATGTACAAGAATGTGGATTCGGCTGCATTAGATCTACTGAAAAAGATGCTGATTGCCAACCCCAAGGACAGAATTACAGCTTCTCAGGCTTTACATCATCCTTATTTATACGATAAAACTCTCACCAACGCAGTGGAGCAAAACAAGATGAACTCTCCTTGTCAAACAGCGCCCAGTAACAGCATCAATAGAAAAGGAAATAACCTCGTTTTAAATCGATGAAGTTTCCATCTAATGATTATATTTATTATGCTGCTTTAAACTTAGCGAGTTATCAACTAATTGTAGGGTCAAATAATAACCTGTTCGCCTTTCAACCATAAATTGATATTTAATCATGCCTAAGGAACTATAATATATTGTTGACTGATGAGCTCATAAAAGCTTTATTTCAGAGTTCCCTTCGAGAAAGGACACGCCCACTTCTATGATACTATTGAAGCCTTCCCTGGACTGCAAGCTGGACCCACATTCGAGGACAGGGAGAAATACATCAGAGATACCATTCGCTATCAACTCCTAACTACCTCTCCCGAACAGGCCCGCAGACGTATCCTTCTTTCGATTTAGTTGTGACTTTAAGAGAGTGCTTTAGGCTGCACGAGAAAAGTTACGTCGAGTTTTGTCTGTAGAAAAAATTACCAGGAACTTCATTGAGGCAGGCCGCGGAGGAGCTCGGTCTACGTAAATGATACCTTTAAATATGGAATGAATTCGATTAATAGTAGCAACAGCCAATAACAAATTAGCAGGATTTTGTAGTATTTCAATGGATAACTAAATTTGAAGTTTGAAGTCATGAAAAGTGTTTATCGATGCTCTTCGATCACTGCCTCGCACACTTGGCTATATTTTTCAGGTATATTTTATTTATTCTTTGATTTTTCGCTTCTTGAGTTCGAAATAGATAATATTGGTGATACTTATATCAGCCGATGCTACAAAGAATAATGGCCATTCCTCCCTGCTTTTATCAGCTCATCCTCTTTAATATTGGTCTCATCCTTGCTTTGTCCAAAGAAATTTCTTTCCTCTGCATCGTTTCTTCTCTACTCTTTATTATCGCTGCTGCCGCCCCCGTTGCAGTTTTTCTCGGTATTTTACCTTCCTCCTCCAATTAGATTGTGCATGATGAAATGAAGCAAAAAATAATCATAATTTGGACTAAACTAAAATAGTACCTTCTCCAATGGTCAGAAAGAAATGAAGATGAAAAAATAAAAGTGCTGATCATGGTACTCTTGGTTTGACTTAGTTGCTTCTTTGCATGTACATCTCTTTAAATTTGGTTTGTCCGTGCCTGTAAGTTTTTCTGTGTAAGATATATGCTATTTAGTAGTAAATTTAGTCTTTGTCTATTTGTTCATGTAGGATTAAAGTAAGCAAGTAATAAGATGCATAAAAACAATTATTGAGAGTAAATGTCCTTGCAATTGTGAAAGGTCATGATTCTGAACTCATTAAATTATCATCAATATCTTTGATAACATTAAAATATAATTCTTTTTCTAATATTTGCCAGGATGGAGGGGGAGGAACAAAATTATCGCTTTAGCATTGAGAACTAAGCTGAGTGGAGACAATATTTACAAGATGAAGGATTTGTAGTTATTAAAGATTGGCTCAAACAGGATTAATGTTAGCAGTATGTTTAGCAGTTTTGGGATATTATGGAAACTTTGGCTGAGGGAAGGCTCAACAGAAAGGATCCCTAAACTCAAGTATTTACCAAGAACTATTCGCCAACGCTGCACGGAGGAATGATTCAATATGTTGGTCATTCTAAACCGCAATGGTAACTGAGAAAAAAGGCCCGTCCTCTTTTTGAAAAAATATGGCAGACAAATAAGCTTAAAAGTTCATTCGATGGGTTCTGCTTTATGAATGGACTCAGAAACTATAAATAATCACCAATAAATTCCTTTCTTCACGTCGATCAAGCAGGCAATAAGGACAAATTATGGAGTTATCAAGGGATAGTATGCCTCACTGATTCTGGAGAAAATCAAGGTGGATTTGTAGTGGTTCCTAAATCGCACAAATACCATCGAAAATACTTTGTGGAGAAGGAAATGGCGAATTTCAATAAAAACTGGTTCCTCATTCCAGAAGAGGATAAACAAACAGAGCCTTTGAGTCAATGCATGAAAGTAAACTCGAAAGTTGGAGATTTTATACTATTTGATAGTAGATCTTTTCATTGCAATACAGTTCCTCGATAAAAATGTCTAAGGGTTTGCACTTATATATGCATGATTCCCTCTGATCAAGTCCCCGAAACCACGCAAGTTCTGCGATAATTGGCTGTAAAAAACAGAAGAACCTCAAACCATCATCCGGGAGATGGGTTTAAAACATTCCCACCGTTGCCAAAATATCTCAATAATCCTGCACAGTTCCAGCTCATTCTTTAAAAAATAAATAGTTGTAAAATAGACGAGTAAATCTTAGAATTGATATGAATATTGCCATGAATTAACTTTATTATGGATGCAAATTGAAGATCACTAAACCATGTCGACGTTCTCAACGAACACTGTTTCATCGAAAACAACTTCGTGGATCTCATAATTGATCAGTTTAACCTCATTAGTCGTCCCTTCACATAGCAAGGAATCGACTCTATCCCTTCTGTTATCATAAAATGCCGCGGCAATACCGAAATTGCTGAAGACTATATCTTACCCACTCCTCACTCTTATTTCCGCGTTTCCAACAATAAGGAAGAATTTATCGTAAATCATGCCCCTCATTACCTTTTTGTCTTTCGGGTCCTTTTTCGGATTATTCTTGATTGTGTTAAGGGTGTAATACTTTTTATTGGTCAATGAAAGAATGAGTCCGTCCTCTGTCATGGGTACTTTATCCGTTATAACTCCGGAGTAGTAGCCTGCCAGTAATGCCTTATCAGTTCTGATGATAATCACGATATTGGATCGATTATCGATGACCTAATGGAAGTTTTTGAGTCTATCCATTTTATATTCATATAATTTTCTTGTCTTATCGATAGATTTTTTCATGTGTTGTTATATCGTCTTATAGAGGAACTTCTTTTCCTCCTGATCATTTTCCAGGAGATCTCCAATGAAAAATATTTGCTGTTCCACCTGACTTCTCCGCATCATTCGAGGATCAGATAATTTTTACAGTCTTTAGCTGTATTCAATTAAATCTTCATTTTGCTGTCTTAATTTGGATGCATTTTATTTCTAATGCTACAGTTACTATATTAAAGTTAGCACTTTTATTTCGTTGTCTTTTAGCTTGCTTTTCAAGGTGCTAGCGGCAGTTACTTCTTTTTCTATTTGAAGACTTACTTTAGAGAGTTCCCCGCTGCGGTTGTTCAATTAAGCTAGCATACTTTAATTGGACAGTTTGGACGAAGAAATCTATTGTTATAACTTCTTTATTTTCTCCTCATATTGAAGTCTGAATCGCTATTTTTAATTGTTGTCGGATTTGGCTAATTTTTAAACAGAGCTCATCGATTCCTCCAGCTTTTTAGTTTTGCTAATCTCGTATTCCAGTGAAATGTTGGCTTCCTCCAACTATTTTACGTGCAGTCTGTTCTGCTCTGTCAATGTTTAGATCTGGCTGAACAGCATAGTTTGCGTTTCATTCTTTTTCTTTAGTTATTACTTCACAGCATTGAGAGCAGATACATTTTTTTAATTTTCAGCTGATTGATTTGCCACTAGTTTTCGGATCTTTGCGTTAATATTTGTGACTTCCTCGTCTTTGGCCTTGCAACTGGCTTCAATCTATTTGATATACTTCTGCAAGCGCTAAGCTTCTATTTTCAAAGTGGAGTTTTACTTATTGAGCATTGTCTCTTTATCCTCTAGCTTTTTCATCTCCATTTTATGAAGGGCATTTAATTGGGAAATTTACCAGGAAGAGCTGTTAACCTTAGATATTTAATCCTTCTGAGTTTTGATTAACAATGAATTTTCATGTTTTAATCTTTAGATCTAACTCTATTTGACTGCCAATTGCTATTTAAATCGTTTTTATTGATCCATATAAACATTTTATATTTTCTTAATATTGTTGTCTTGAGTTTCTATCTTTTTTCTCAACTACTAGTTTTAGCTGCTTAAAGTTGATGCGACAGTCTCGTTCTTATTCTTTTACATTTTTTACATCTGGTTGTATTTTGTATTTATCTTTTAAATATCCGCATCTTTGGCTTTCGAAGCAGTTTGAACTTTCATAAGCTCATTTGTCACTTTTTAAACTTACGATTTTAGAGACAAATTTTATCTCTTTAGAATGATTTATTGGGCTTACAATCTTTTGATTTCAGCTGGTTGAATTTTACTCATTTGAGAACTGTTCGAGGATGGAGTAGTAGAAACTGTGTCTATGATCATTTATTCAGGTTTTGATAGCGACAATTTGTTAGTTAAAACTGTCTCTTTCTTCTCTTCTTTTTAAGATAAGTAAACAATTTTTTATATCTTTTACTTCTCCCTGTAACCATTGCTTTTGTTGCTCATAAATTACTCAATCCTTTTCGAGAAATCGACTATTTTTATAATAAATTATTTCATTGTTTCATCGCGATATTCTTCCTTAAACTATGATATTTGCTTGAGAAGTCTTTTCATCTCCACAAAAATGATGTCTTCGATATTCCTTTCAGAACTAGTCGCTAAAGATAGAACGTTGAAGATAGAAAGTTGATCCTTCAAATTGATTTCATCTTTCAAACTCCTTATTCTTTATTACTTCTCAGCTATCCGCCCTCGGAATATATTTTCCTTTTTCAGAATGGCTTAAATTCTTTCACATATATAGGCTTCATTTTATCGTAATTGTCTTTTTCTGTTTTAAAAATCGCAATCCATTCTTAACCCTTCTTCGCTCATTCCTTCATCGATTTTTTATAAAAAGTAAACTAATCCCAAAGTAATAAACTTAAAGGATTTCCTGATCTATGCGTATAATTAGTAAGGCTCACATAGCCGGGCAGCCAATAGGCCATGGTCTTCGTTTTTCCCTAAGATTTTTTCAAAGTAAGCGCAAATTGATTTAGACACGATTTCTAATGGGTGATTTGAGATTAAAGAATGGTACTATTCGAATGTGGTGACTTTATCTATAAGTCTCATGTATTATTTGAGTGTTTTACTATTCATTTTTAACTCGCCGTCCAATTCTGTTTGAAACAAAGATACATTTAATAACTATTGTTTCGCCCTATTTTAATTTTAGTTCATCGAAGATTGCACCTTTTTAAAGTCCGATTACCTTTGAGTTTCCCTTCTGACTTGAGGATTCTTTTCTTTTTTCTTTTATTATTTCTCTGATGATCCACTCCAGCACCACATATCTAAGGTTGATAAAAAGTATAAAGTTGATTCACCATTCACTTTCCGAAATTAAACGAAAATATAGGATAGTCTTGCAAATGGACTAAAAATAAAATTTGAATGACATAATATCAAGTTAACAAGCTAAAACTAATCTACTAGGATTATGGATTATGAATTTTCGTATTTTTGTGTAATTAATAACAATATTTCATTAAAACAAATAGGGGTTGGGGTTGGGGTTGGGGTTGGGGTTGGGGTTGGGGTTGGGGTTGGGGTTGGGGTTGGGGTTGGGGTTGGGGTTGGGGGTGGGGTTGGGGTAGGG
>Ga0302194_10002301_pt1 | contig 12115 bp, 14 predicted proteins | sample II_Bog_N1_1_FD_200227 | JGI IMG/M metagenome (GOLD analysis project Ga0302194, IMG submission 200227) | Peat permafrost microbial communities from Stordalen Mire near Abisko, Sweden - II_Bog_N1_1 | ecosystem: Environmental > Terrestrial > Soil > Wetlands > Peat | place: Sweden: Abisko...
CTTAATGCAATAATAAGGTCAAGGTCGGTAAAATAGGGGGTTTAAGGACGATCCCAACCGCCTCAAATACCCCTCTCTCAACATTTACTTCTCTCCTCGTGTGCACCAGCAGCGCATTGACCACCGAAGCATACCTATGTGTGCCTATACCAATAAGATTGAGTCAACTAACATTAGCAAGATCTATGATCAGCCTTGTCCAGATACCAACGATCTCCGAGAGCTCACTATGGAGGATGGTTTAATTTACCAGCTTAAACAGATGAACAGGGAAATTCGCCCTGAACCACAGATAAACGGAAGACCACAAAGATCACCAAAACCCCTTAAGATTAAGGTGTTGATGTGCGTGTGCATGTACAACGAAAGCAAAAACGCCATAAACCTTACTCTCAACGGAATATATTAGAATTTGGAGAAAATGGAGGAGGAAGGAATAGCATCTGAAGAAATAGCAGTTGTGATGATGCAAGACGGTATCCTCAAACTGGTGGATGACCGAAACAAACGAACAATGGCCAAAGGAAAAAATTCAATGGTTTAATTTTTCCGAAGACTGGACTAATTAGATGGAAAACCTAAGTGTGAATTGTAGGAGCGCATCAATATCATTATAGATGAAATTGACAACTACAACCGTAGAGGTATGCAGAGTTATGTGGCCCAAAATCGTGACCTACCTTCTTCTATCGAGAAGAATATCTCTCTCCTTTATCAAAACCTCTGGCATCCTGGTATGACTGACCCTTAGAAGGATAAATTGGCAAGACAAAGACAAAGACCCTATACCAAGTATCTTAAATTGTTTAGTTGCTTTAAACATCTAAATGGTACCAAATTGTCATCCCATTTGTGGTTTTTTTAAGGTTTTTGCAGATATCTTGATCCTGAATTTATAGTCTTGCTTGATGTGGGCACAAAGCCTTAGGATTCAGGAGTTGTAAACCTTATTCGAGGATTTAACCATCCAGATGTGGGAGGAGTAACTGGCCTGATGAGTGTGGACAGCAACTTTCCCTCTGAAGAGGGAACTGGTGAAGCAGAAGCCAGTAATAATTGCTTGATCAACTTCTTTTTCTCTATTGAGAAAGCACAAGAATATGAATACATTATTGCCCATTTCATTGATAAAAATCAAGAAGGAGCGCTTGGATTTTTGCATGTGCTTCCTGGAGCATGGTCAGCTTATAAATATAAAGCTCTAATCAAATCATAAGAATACGAACCTAACTTACTCTAACATAGTTACTTTAAGATGATTCTAAACCCTTAGCTTGAAGAGAAAGACTTCCGTGAGGCTAATATGTACCTAGCTGAGGATAGAATTCTGAGTTTGGGAATCTACTGTCAGACTAAATAAAAATATATTCTACGCTATGTGCCTGACGCAATAGCCAAGACAGATCCCATGAAAACTCACTAAGATTTAATGAAACAGAGACGACGTTGGATTAATAGCAGTCTGTTTGCTTTTCTCTACGTCTATAAGAACTACTATTTCCACGCAATGGAGTCAAAACACAATTTCTTTGATAAATACGTGAAGTTAAACTTATCCATGTTTTTGGCATTGCTTTCCTTACTCAGCAGCTATATCACTCCTTCCATTTATTTCTATGTGCTCTTGCAGACTATCACCCAAATTGATATTACTAGTAACAGCGCAGCTATCGCTGCTAAGATAGTGGCTATTGCCTATGTAATGGTATACCTGGTGGCAGTCGCTGGTGGGTTAACAGGGGCGGTGTGGACTAAGCATGCGTATTTGGTGTCGGCTGTACTATCTTGCTTTACTTTTGCAATGTTAGCTCTCGTTCTTTATAATCTTGTCTTCGTTTATCTAGGATTTACAACAACCGGCATAGATTTTAACAGTTTCACACAGGTCATCATCCTTATCATGATTATTGTCAACATAGGACTTTATTACTTCTTAATACTGATGCATCTACCCACTCATCCCACATTTGTTTGGAGACTGTTTGTGGATCAGTTTAGTTATTTGACATTTCAAGGTGCATACTCACAGACCATGGTCTCGCATGCCTTTTGCAATGTTGATGACGTTTCGTGGGGAACAAAGGGATCAACAGGCTCACACGGTGGAAAGAAATATGAGACATAAAAGGTATTCTTCGTGTCCACATGGTATTTTATGCTATATTTAGGTTGTTTTATAATGCTCTTCTGTCCTACATTTACATTTACATTGATATTGTCATACCACAAAATGATACAGGCCCTGACGGCAATCGAAAGTATGTACTCATCGCTATTGCCATTTACAGTACATTACAACTTTTTGTCAAGGGTATGTTGGCAGTATATCACCACTTTAAATGGGTCCTGACTGACTGTCGCTGCCTCACTGGTATGAAATACCCTGGTCGACCTGATTTAGTCAGGACTCTTTGGAGATAACTCGACAAAGATTATAGAGAGAAAACAAAAAACCGAGTCTTTTAATGATTCACATTTAGATCCTAAATTATAATATAAAATTATAATTTATTTTGAAACATTATGAATATGGAATGAATTAAATCATATAAATAATTCAGACAAGTAGATCGATCATATTGATTGTTCAGTCTCCAAATAGGCTTGGAAGGTTTTGTTTATAGGAAAGGGTCGTTCTCCTAGGATTTTTTGAATACTGCGCACGTCCAATGTCTATTTTATTAACAATTATTATGCCAAACTAAATAACATAAATCTTACTTTCGAATATGCTGCTCGTGTTTTAGTATCATGGCCTTTGTCCTTAAAGTACAATCGCCAATTATTTTCTTAATCTCGCGATCTATGGTCCCCTCTAACTTTTAGCCGTAAGGTTTAGTGTATTGAGGATCAGGAAAAGCAATATAGCCGAGTTACGTGTCCATGCCGAACTTAGCCACGATATGATAGGCTAAGTTGTATGCTTTTTATAAATCATCATATGCACCAGTGGTTACCTCATTGAAAAAGTACTGTTAAGCACAACGACCGCCTAGAATGAAACATATTCTATCCACCAATTCTTCCTTGCTCTGCAGTTGATTCTAATTAAGAAAATACTGAGCGAAACCTAATGCGCCTTTTGATCGAGGAATAATGGTCACCTTGAGCAATGGATCTGCTCCTTACAGAAACCATGACACTACTGCATGCCCACTCTAATGATAAGCGACAGTTTTTTTCTCACTCATCGACACAAATCCTTTACGTTACACTCCACCTATAACTCTCTCAGAGGATAACTAAAAATCCATCATTTCCACCACATCTTTATTACAACGAGCAGCCAAAATAGCAGCCTAGTTGCATAGGTTAGCCAAATCAGCACCACTAAAACCAGGAGTTAAAGATGCGATTCTCTTAGCATATTCTTCCTTGGAATATTTAGGCGAAAGATGAATAGGAGTGAGATGAACCAATAAAATTTAGAATCTTCCTCGAAGGTCTGGCAATCCAACCTCAACTTCCCTGTCAAACCTTCCTGCTCTTACAAGTGCCTGATCAAGAATTTCCTTGCGGTTGGTTGCAGCTAGCACAATAACATTACTATTAGTGCCAAAACCGTCCATCTCTACGAGTAGCTGATTGAGTGTGCTTTCTCTTTCATCATTGGAACCCATCTTGTTCTGCCTCTTTTTACCGACTGCATCGAGTTCGTCGATAAAAATAATAGAGGGAGATTGTTCCTTAGCTTGATGGAATAGTTCACGTACTCGTGATGCTCCTACTCCCACGAACACTTCAACAAAATCAGATCCAGAAACAGAGAAAAACGGTACTCCGGCTTCGCCAGCACAAGCTTTGGCTAGCAGTGTTTTGCCTGTTCCAGGTGGACCAGTGAGCAGCACTCCCTTGGGTATGGTTGCTCCAAGTGCGTGATACTTCTCCGGTCTCTTCAAAAAATCGACAACCTCCATAACTTCACGTTTGCTTTCATGCAATCCAGCAACATCGGAAAACTTGATGGTGACATTTTTAACCACATCAAACTTCTTGGGCTGCGGACCCATGCCTTGCCTACCCATACCTGTTTTTGGTGCATTGATAATTGATCCGATGATGAACAAGAGGAGCAGCATGTCCATAAAATGATAGATTGTGTTCAAAAATACCTCCACACCAGTCCTTCGAATATTTGTATAGCGAATATGTCCATCCTTAACCACATACTCCAAAATTTAATCAAAAGATAATACTTCACAAAAGTATGTTTCACCATTAATCTTTCCAGTAACTTTTTTGAGTCTGATTTGTTTATTGCGAAAGTACTCCTCCTCAATAAACTGAACCTCCTCGAATGAGTTCATCTTCAATAGTTCCAAGAAAGCTTGTGGGGTCAGTTTTACTTCATATCCTAAGTACTTGTAGACCATGTATGCTCCAAGAATTACCAGCACAATTGATGATATCCTAAATTTACGATAGTACACTAATTTCATTCTATTCATAAAGAATTCGATCAATGTCTAAAACTTTTTGACCAATTGCATCGGCTTTGAAGGCGGCTTCTTCTTAGGATCATTGGGATCTGGCTTCTACCAAAAATTATTTACAAAATCAATGAAGTATTGTATGCGTGGTTTATTCGGATTTTAGTCACCTTCTTTTGGAGGCTATTCAGGGTTACTTGATGGCTATTATTATTTTTTATCTTTTTTATCCTATTTGTCATCTTTCCTATCACTGAAAGTGTATTTCACTTGGCCATAAAATGGCTAATGCACGAGTCCGGTATAACTGGACATCGATTGCTTAATTGATTCGATTCGCGGTACTGTTCTAGGCAAGATAAATTTATAAGCAAGGAACTGCTGTAAGGTTCTATTGGCAATGACTTTTCTGATCATGATTAATTATAAATAGTGGATAACAATGGAGCACAACAACGAATAACAACGTCTAGAGATAAAGCAGAAAATAAATCATATACTGTAGCCGATGATAGTGGACATTCTGATTGTCAAACCTGATAATCCTCATCGATTTATGCGTGAGTGGCTGTAAGCGCGAAGAGAATACTTCAAAAAAGTTTAGCCTTCGTCTCCAACAAAGAAGTATCTCAAACCTAAAATCTATAGTCCAAAAAAATAGAAGTGAGTCAAGGATTAAACTTTTGATTTCACCATGATTAAGCTTTTTATAATTGTTTTTTGAACTCAATACATTAAAACTTCAAGATAACCCCAACAAAATTGATCTTTCTCTTCCAGGAATATAAACGAGCAGAGAAAGTATTTGTTTTGTTCAAGCTGTTGCTAATTTATAAATATAAAAATATAATATCATTATTGAGCTGATGCAATCGTATTCACTCTCTCCAACCCGCAGCCGCATCCAAAATATTCAAAATCCCTATCCATCTAGTATGAATTCATATCCTTCCTCTTCCTAAAAGCCATTTATGTCAAACAACTACCACAGTAACGACATGAAGAGCTTTTCCTCTCCCTTCAAGCATGAAAACGATCCTCAACAAGAGTAAATCCTGAGGTAAAATTTAAATATTAAATAAAATGTGTCCTTTGCCAGAAATTATAAAGCTAGACTATACGGAGCAGATCCCAAATAGGAACAAAGCAAGCAGAGAGTACAGTAACAGTATAGAATAGAACTAAAACGACAAATAGACGAGGATCGAAGGAGAAGATAATAGCAAATAGCAAAAGAAAAAGCAGAAGATTAAAAATTGGAGAGAAAGTTTTATTAAAATATGCATATAGAAGCGCAAACCAAAGCCGATAAGAAGTAGGAGCCGAGTTACTTTGTTGTGAGATCTTCCAAAGGTAAGAGAACAAAACTCCCCAAAAGGAAAGGAAATGATAATCATGATCAGAGCATTCTCGTCAACAATTTCTTATAAAATAGTAAACTTTTTAATCAAAATGATGATGTTGAATAGCCAGAGAAGAAAACTGTAGGAAATGTTCAAAAAATAGCCAAAAGAGGTGGTTATCATAATAAAAGTTGGCTGGACAACCAACAGAATAATCAGCCAAATCAAGAGTAATTGTAGCAGTTGAGATTGTCAAAGCACTAACCAAACAAACAAGGACTGCATTCATTGCCTGATGAATATATGAATGAGATTAACTACGAATAGCAAAGGATAAGCAGATTAATGCTTAGTCAACAGAATATGCTGCGAAAGCTTGATAATTTCAAAAGAGAAATTATGGAAACAAACAAAGCATTGCAATTAGACCAAGAACTGTAGAAAGTTAGGTTTAAACTTAGGGCAAAACCGCTTAATATGGAGAAGCTACACAGTCTTCATCCAAAGGATGGCCTTGATGATATGATCTTGAATAATAGTGAGTTTTATCACTTGCCCATGATCAGCAAAAATCATAAGATTTACTAAGGAGAGAGGGAGCATAAAAAAAATAGAGATAGATAGTAAAAATTGATGGAAGAACAATCTCAAACCTCTAAGCGCATACACTAAGATGCAAACCAATAGCCCAAAGAACTCGTTCAACTCCACGACAAAACACCTGCAAATGACAAAAACATTGCTAACCCTTAATAAGTGTAACCTGCCCACTGACATCGCTTAAAAGATATGTTTAATTTTTATTTGATAAATGATGAACCCAATTTAGAATTGGCCAAAAACAGTAGCATAATATCAAGTTTCTTTTTCATTGATAAAGGGGGACAACTGTTGTTTTGGATATGGCTTGCAGCATGAACTACATGGCTGAGGGTGTGGCTGTCTGGGGGCAATTATGCAATTATCAGTTTCCTTTTGAATCCACTTGAACTCTTCTTCACGTTTGACTTGGTTTTCCTTCATCTGTTTTTTTAGGTCTCGCAGATACTTCTAAATTTGATTTCGACGTCCTTCCTATTCACGTCTAGCTGAGATTGACATCTCTTGCTGTTACTGTTGTCTTAAGATGGTCTCCCGTTCTCTCTGTTTAATCTCTGTTTCTTTCTTTGCGTTTTAAATTTCCATTTTCTTTCTTAGGTCTTCCTTTGTCATTTCCTTGTTCTTGTACTGAATTTTTTCAGCAATTTGCTTTTTGTTATCTGCATTTCTAACAAATTGCAACTGATTATCTTTCTTGTTATCTTCCCTCTCCCACTCCTATTCTTGCCTTTTTTTCATGCGGTTCATAGTGATTTGGTGGAGTAGCTGCTGCTTGTAACTGTCATCTGCCAGGAGACGATTTTCATGAGTATTGGTGGTGTCAATAAAGGGTATAATAGCACCATTTTTTTCTTCTTAAATCTGGCGTTGCCTCCTGTCTTTAGCAAAAGTGATTTGCTTCTCCAGATCCTGTCTTAGCTGATTGCGACGCTATTGGTTAAGCTGTCTTTTGTAATCCAATTCGTTTCGATACTTTCCCCCCTGTTTAGTAAGCTCTTAGCTTTGCTTTTAGACTAATGATCGTTTTTCTTCTTCCTTCTTGCGTATATTATCCTGAATTTTTCTAACATTATAGTCATTGATGCGATGTAGTTCATTTTTAGCTAACTCTTCATTGCGCAAATTGCACTCCTCCATCTTGCTAAAGGTCATCTGACTCTTACTCTGCTGTTCTTATCTCTTCTTTTGCTACTTGCGCTACTTGCGATGTTTTTAAAGTGATAATTTTTTATTGTAGCAGTCGACACATACTAAGCCCTGCTCATGTTTGTGAGTCACTCTGGATAACTGAGTGTTTCGAGAGGGAGAAAGGTTTTCATAGTTGTCGATGGACTTATTACAATTGGAGCGGGAATAGCTTCTGCGAGTGCCGCTAAATTAACGAGCACGAGGTCTGCTGCTGAGATTCATTTAAATAATACTAACAGACAATATATTAAGATAATATCACTCAAGTATAAATGATTTAATAGTAGCAAATATTTTGACTTAACTTTCAATTATTTGAATCATTATTCTTAACCAATAAAAAAGTTTAACATATCCCAACTTTGCACTTTCTTTTTTATATGGCGCCAAAGTCAATTGCCTCAAATATTTTACCAATTGACTGTCGCATTTATTCAAAGATTACGAGTGAAAAAGGCTATGTTCACTGGAATTTACTTTGCGGATAATTTGTTCAGATTTATCAAACAATTTTCAGTCTCATATTGGCATTGCTAATTTGCCTTAACTGATTCAAATTGCCTATAAAATATAAATAAATGGCAACTGAAACAATCAGAACCTACCCTCATTTTTTCATGTAGCGAGTGACCAGCTCAAACAAAAACAAGCAAGCAGTCACCAATGAGGAAATCACTAAAGTCCTCGCAAGAGAGAATGAACTTACCCTCCTCAAAGATAAGGGATTGTTCCTGGAAATCATATCGGGACTAATTCGTCGCCAGTTTATTAGCTTTGAGCTTAAATTACATGCCCTCAAACTGGAAATGTTTCCTATTGCTCGTGCACAAAGGAAGAAAGAACAGACTAATGATGACGACGATGTACCTCGGAAAAGAAAAGGCAAAAAGGCTGGCAGACCTGTTGACATCAAAAATCTGGTGGATGAAGCCTCAAGCAATCCCTCCAATGTGCTGCCTCTAACCAGCCAACAGATCAGACTCAATCAAGAAAAGGAAAAAGAAGATGCATCGAAAGGAAGCAAGCCAAGCAGCAAGTAAAACGAATTACCTCCCATCGATGATGGTTTTGTGGGGCAAATTACTGCCTTTGATGCCCAAATGGATGGAACAACTCACTTGGAGCAACCACCAGAATCTGATCACAGCAATAGCTCCAGTCAATCCAGCAGTATTTCCTCAGGAATAATCCCAAATCTTAGTCAAAAGCTGAGAATATTGGGTGGTGATGTGAGCTTTTAGGGAAAGCGAACTGCAACCAGACATATCAACACAACCGCTACCAGAAAAAAGGGGAGATTAGACATTATTGATGAAAATATTTCTTTGAATGATAGTAGGGAGACAGTGAGTAGACAAGCCAATCTGGACATTACATTGAACTGCATGAAAGAAAGAGCAAAGGAAATAGAAAAGATGGAGGCCTTTGTGTGTTTTACCAGGGCAGTTGATTAAATTGACAGGGATTTCAAAAAAAGATTAGAAACCACGGGAAATGCAGGCAAGTGGAAAAGTTTTGGACTGAAGATAAAAGGCAAAAGGTAAGGTGGAGATTTCAGAAATCCATAAATCGGATAGTACTATGAAAATGACATGCCATTTGATCAAACTGCTGACATCATCCCATCCAATTACGAAGAGCTTCCTAACACTGATTTTGCCGTTTACCAATAGCATCTGAATGTCAATATCTTCTCAGGAAACGCTGCGACCACAGTAAGCGAACTAGCTAAGGCAACTAAGAAATCAAAAGGCTTAGTATTTACAAATATGCTATTTTTGTGCCAACGTGGTGATGTTCGGATGAGGCAAGACAACCCCTAAAAATTTGGAGAGATCGCAATTGAGAGACTAGTTATGGAAGAGGCATGATTTCTATGGAATGATATAAAATGATTCCCATTTGTTACGATGGACTCTAGATGCTCCAAAATTATTATATTTCTTCTTAAAAATGCGTGTGCGCAAATCGAAAAATCATGCAACAGAGGGTAATGAGTTAAAGTGTGCCACTTTCAGAATTAGTCTGGTCACCGAACCGACTAATCATTCATTTATAGGCAGCAGGTCAAGAGAAACACTCGGGGATCGCAGAACCAGAATCATGGAACTTCCAACCTCCAAAACTACTATTAAACTTTCCACCAAACAGACTGTCGGAAACTCCACTCGCAACCTGCGCGATCGCACAACTGCAGTGCTTAGTCTCAGCAAGCTCATTAAATTACAGGCTTCAGATTTCTCAGAAGTAATTGCCCTGGAAATCGATCGTAGGCAAAGGTTTGCCCCTTAATAAGTGGATTTTTCATAACAATTGTAAAAGGTGTTTACTCTCTCATAGAAAATGAATGAATAACTCTATTCCTATCACAGTATCGAAACAAAGATGCGCCAACTCAACTAAGTTGTCAAGCTAATCGGGTCTTCTACTTTGATTTACCGAACCTTCGCTTTTGCAGGCTATTGTCTCTTTGAATATGGTAGCTACTCACTCTCTTTGTACTATTTTGACTCTGCACTTAAAAGCTTTTATGATCGGGATAATCCTGGCTACTATATTTTCTAAAAAAGATTGTAGCTACAAATTTATAAATATGTGAGTCGAATCTTTTTGGTGAAGGGTCGTTACGCGGAAGCTAAGGGATTTGCGTATAAATATCTTAGAAAAACATGGCTTTTGAATGATCTGGATGAGGAAATGTCCGCCTATGATCTGTTAGGCAAAATATATATGGAACTGCAGAATATATGTATGTGTCGTTACTTTCATTATCGCATGACCAGCGGCAAGCGTGAAAATCCTTAGATTTTATTAATGTCAAAACAGTAAATGTAGAAGTAAATGAAAGAGAAAATACAGTTTGTCTGCTACTAAACTATTAACGTATTTATCGATAAAAACGCTGCCTTCAATGATATCCTGGAAAATCACTACCGGATGCGCAGCCTTTAACATTCTCATTAAATCGGAGCTATTGATAATGAAATCAGGCAGGTTTACATTTACACTCATCATAGCCCCAACCGACAGCTTGACAACTATCATCTCCTTGAACGAAAAATGATAGAGGCAAGATCATCAAAGGAATTGCACTTCATTCGACCAAAGGGAGGTCGTAGATTGCGCAAGCTGTTCTCCGATTTCAGCGCTATGGTGCATGAGATCAGGCAGAATATATAAAACACTTGTTTTCCAACCCAATTCACCTTAAAAACAATCACCATCAAGAGCACCAAGGGCTAGCAAGATGATGACGAAGAGTGCGATTGATTTATTTTTCACTGTGCAAGTCAAAATTAAGGATAGCAATTTAAATGTTCATTGATCAATTTGCGTGCATGGTGGATATCAGATTTTAATCGATTTTAGCGATGATCTTCATCTGGAAGTCTAAGTCATAACATTATTACTGAGCTCTGTCTTTATTTAGAAACATCTGCATCGCACCTTGCTATCCTTGTCGATTTTAATCTACTCGTTGGCATCCTCATCGTGGAATATGTAAACATTCTCATTCGCACGATATTAACAGTTATTTTGAGGCATTTTACTACGTGGGATCATCACTTCCGCGTGCCCTATCTTTCCCTTTATGAATTATTATGACAGTTCTGTCGCAATGATGTCGATGACATCATTTTTTTCAGCTGAATATCCTCGTATGTACGTTTAAAGGCAATTGCGCTGAAAGTAACAGTAACTACACATCCATTTAGCTCTACTTTTGGCACACTGATTTATATTCCTTGATCTGAGTGCGTTCCAGGCATTTTGGTGATTTGTATGAGATATCCATAGTCTGGGTGGCAGCGTCCCTCGACCCTCTCTTTTAGTTTACGCAATATCTATTCATCAGAGCTGAGTTTATCCATATCATAATGCGAGAACGTCAGTTCCGCCTTTAGATATCGATTTATATAAAACATGTATACTCCAACATCACTATGACTCTATTTAAAAATATAAATTTGAGCACAATTACCAAACTACCAAAAGATATACACAGTAATAAGCTCCTTTGATTCTATAGGTGAACACTATCACTATGATAGATTTATCAATCATTCACTGAGCTTGGCAACCTATTCCTTCACCATCTTAGCCCTACTCTTACTAGTCCTTCTTTTTTCCGCCCTCCTCACTTGAGTTCACCTGTTCTTTATCAAAATCCTCAAGCATTTCGTAATGGTGATCGGTAGGCCGAGGATGTATGATGCCTGGTAGGACATTCGACAATACTTTAAGTTGCTATGCTGTGATTTGTCCTCGTTTGGGCATCTCCACTTTAAACTCGATGACAAGATGTCCGTGGATGTCCTCTTCTCTGAAAAAAGGCATGCCCAAATTTTTAACTATCTTTCGATCGTGATCTCCCACAACTTCTCCTTGTTACGTATAAATGGTATACTCCTTTCCGTCCAAATGCATAAGTGTGAAACTAAAACCCAGCAGCGCCTGAATCAGGGAGATGTGTTTTTTTATGTATAGATCTGCGCCCTTGCGAGTGAACACTTCGTGAGTCTGCTACTTGGTGACCAAAATTAAATCTCCAGC
>Ga0302194_10002304_pt1 | contig 12103 bp, 10 predicted proteins | sample II_Bog_N1_1_FD_200227 | JGI IMG/M metagenome (GOLD analysis project Ga0302194, IMG submission 200227) | Peat permafrost microbial communities from Stordalen Mire near Abisko, Sweden - II_Bog_N1_1 | ecosystem: Environmental > Terrestrial > Soil > Wetlands > Peat | place: Sweden: Abisko...
TTTTGCCGTCCAGATGATTGATGCCGCCGACGCGCGCATACGACGCGACCAGTTCGTTGGTGAGTTGGGTGACCGTTTCCACGAGGCAAGGATTTACCACAAAGAAAAAAAGAAACCAAGGTTTTGTCCTTCAGAAACAGTCTTTGTTCCTTCGTTCCTTTGTTGTTTCAAGAACTGCTTCAACGACAAGCCTGACTGGAATTCGCCGTTCGCTTGCACGCCACCGGCAAATTCCCTCAGGAAATCGGCATCCGCGTGCAGGATCGTCCCGTTTTCCTGCCAGAAAACGCTGTTCGCGTGCAGGAATTCCGCAAAATCTCGCAGGAATTTCCCGTTCGCGTGCAGGAATTCGCCGTTCGCTTGCAGGAAAACGCCGTTGGAGCGCAGGAAATCGGCGTTCGCGTGCAAGAAATCGGCAATTTCTTGCAGGAAATCGCCGTTCTACGGCATGATTTTGGGCTTGGAATGTCAGAAATAATGTTGATATACAACGATTTATGTAAAATCGGACAAGAACAGCCCGTTTCCGGTCCAAACGCTTGTGAAATAAATCACAATCTTTTGTTTGACTCGGATTTTCTGCGGGTGTAACACGTTTCCGTAACCAATAAATAATTGACCCCATCAACAAGGCACCCTCATTGGGACGCCGGGGTCAGAAGGAAAAAAATTATGGCTAAAATAAAATTAGACACCTCACACATGAGCGTTGCCCCCTCAATCCCCTACTTCAAAAAAATTACGGGGAAGATGACCGGCAATGCGAAATTCACCGACCTGGCCACCGAGACGGCGGCTTTGGGTTCGGCAACAGGGGCGCTGGACACCGCCAACACCAACTACGAAAAATCCAAGTCGGACACGGCCCAGTTGCTGACGCTGCGCGACAACGCGTATGCGGCGACCAGCGACGCCGCGCACACGCTGGCCAACGGCGCGCAAAAGATCACGACCGATGCCTCCGATCTTCAAAGCGGCGGCTGGGACCTCGTCTCCGATGCCACACCAGTGGGCCAGTTGTCGGTGCCGGCCAACTTCCACGCCACCAGCGGGGATGTCAGCGGCTCGGTGGATCTCGGGTGGGATTCGCAGCGCGGCGTGCAGGCGCACATCGGGCAGTGGGCCACGTCGCCGAGCGGGCCGTGGACGCAGGGTTACGTGGGCAAGAAATCGAGCTGCACCATCACCGGCCTGCCGAGCGGGGTGGAATCGTGGTTTCGCGTGCAGGCCAACGGCGCGGCGGGACCGAGCGACTGGACCGGCCCCATCGTCAAACGCGCGACGTGACGGGAAATTGAAACCAGAAAACAAGCCGCATCCGGTCTGGATGCGGCCCTTTTTTTGGCTTGATGATTTTGCAGTTCAACGTCAATCCGGCTTGGCGAAGATGTTGCCAAGAAATTCAGGCTGCTTGGGGAGTTGCAGCAATGGCATCATCTCGTAATAATTTTCATAACTTCCAATCTGCCAAAGCCACAGGCTGCCATCGGCGGAGAGCGCCACGACTCCGCCCCATGTGTTCGCGATGGCAATCCAGTCATTGTGGATGCCCATTCGCACCAGCGGAATTTTGACGGCGTCGGTGGGCGAATTTTCCGGGAAATTCCATTTCCACAATGTGCCGTCAGACTTGAGCGCGGCCATGCCGCTCCACGTCACGACCACGTTTGCCCAATTGGTTTCCGTTCCTACCCGCACAAAGTCTGAATCCATCTCTTTTCCATCTCGGTAAAAATCCCAGCTCATCCACAAAGTCCCATCCGGCCGGACGCAAGCTCTTTTGCCGTTGCCCGACAGGGACAAAGTTTGAAACGTTACTTGATCCAAATTTGTAGCATGTTTCAGTTCGTCCTTTTCGGTTTTGTAATCATTCAGGGTCACAGACCAGATGCTGCCGTCGGCTTTTTTCGCGAAACTGATCCATGGAACTGACAAAAATTCCTTCCAGTCGGAATTCGTCCCAATTTGATATGGCTTGTCGTCGCGAACGGTCGGCCAGTTTGTCGCCCACTGATATTGGTCAACATGATTTGTGTGATTCCAACGCCAGAGCGTGCCGTCCGTTTTCAAAAGCAGGAAACCCGGGCGCCCCCGGGCGACTTGCCGCCAATTCGTTTCACCGCCGAACTGCATCATCTTGTCACCCGTCCAGATTTCCGGGACGGCTTTGCTTGAAATCCACAGCGTGCCATCGGCTTGGACGCCAACGGTGTCCAGATTGCCAAAAATATGATTGGTCGCTGGAGATCCCCACCAGTCAATGTGCTGCGATGACGCGGAAACCCAGTTTGAACCTTCCATGAATTGACTCGGCCCGGTGCTTTCCGGCAAAGGTCGGAGAATCTCGAGCTGCAATTCTTTCCAACGGCTCGGACGATCATTAAAATGATATCCCAAACTGTCGAACCAGACACGGCCATCAGGCAGCCGGACTTGAAAGCCATCATAATTTTCACTGTTCAGTTTCGGCGGGTTCGACAGTGAAAATATCGCCGCGCCGTGCGGCGGTTCAGCCGGTTCAAAAACTTCCCACGCGCGGTTGTAAATCACCGTGCTGCTCGCGACGGTGAAAATCACCGCGCCCGAAATCCAAAAAATGTTCCGCCACCACATCCGCCGGTCTTCGTGGATGGTCTTGAAATTCAGCCACGCCAGCCAGAACAGCGTGGCGACAATCACCGGAATGGCGATGATGATTGGCAATATCGAGTGCCAGGGCGTGATGCCAAAAAATGTCGTGTTGTGATCGACCACAAACACGATGAAGGCAAAAAACAATCCGCAACCCAAAGCCGTGGCAACGGCGACTCCGACCGCGTGCAGAAAATTCTTGGATAGCGTAGAGGCGAAGAACGCGACGAATGTAAGCATCATGGTCACGATGACAACGGCAGCGATAAACCAGTTGTGATGCAAAGGAGCGTCGCCTGAAGCGACGAAAATGGAATTGGGAGCGCCGAAAGCGGCGGCGGTTCTTTCCAGAACCAGCGGCATGACGCCGCCCAGCAGCGTCCCGAAAAACAGCGCCATGAAAAATTTGATGGCGAATTGAAGCCGACGCGAAGCGGGCAGGCATAGAAGACTTTCCATCACGCCGAGCTTTCGTTCCTCCGCCACGGCCATGCCGCCGATGATGACCGGCATCATAAGCCACAAGAGGCAGAAACCGTTTGAGGCGAGTTCACCAATCGGATGCTTGTTGCTGTTGGAGAGAGAAGGCCGCAGACAAATGGCTATGATATGCAACGCGAGCAATGCCGCCGCGCAAAACAGGCTGACGCTATGCAATTGCAGTTCCTTCCAGAACAGCGCGGCAACCGGTCGGTGGCTTTTTATTTTTCCGGAAGATTTTTTGCCCGCGTCAAAATATTTCCATGTGGAAAATGAAATTGTCCCGCCAGTCCATCCCACTTCCTGCGCCCGGAAAAAAAGCCATCGCGCAAATAGATAACTTGCCACGGAATAAATGACGAGCGCGACGTTGATGAGCAATAGCAATGAGTCGTAGGTGTGAAGCGAAGGATTTTCCGGCAGCAGCAAGGTCACTGATATGGCAATCGTGATGGGCGGCAAAATCACAAACCACATCGCCGCCACCGTTTGCCGGAGCAGCAATGTGCTCCACAATCCGCCGGCAAAAGCCGTGAGCGCAAGTGCGGGAGCGGTTTGCAGATTCACCAGCATCGCATCGTCTACTACGCTGCCATTCTGGGTCAAATGCAGCGGTGCAAGCTGTCGCAAGTTCCAAGAAGCATAGAACGCAATCAAAACGGAACCTGTCGCGGCGGCAAGTGTCGTCACTTTTACACTCCACAAATGTTTTCGTTCTTCCGGCTGGGACATGAATAAGCAAAAAACGCCCGGACTGAATTCGCGCCCGAAAGATTCCAGCGACAAGGCAATTGTGCCGAGCCATGTCAGGAGAACAAAAAATCCCCAGCCGCCAAAGGTGTCCAGGTTTTTGACCAGCCACATCGGCACGACGGCCAGCGACAAAGCCACAATCCAGCTTGGTAGCAGCAGACGGATTTCTTTTTTGATGAGTGGATTCATCTTTTCGACTTTTTCAATCTCGCTTGGCGAAGATGTTGCCGAGAAATTGCGGCTTGTGGGAAATGTCCAGCAGCGGTTCAAATTGTGAGCCGTCCCCATTTCCGGAATAATAGACATTTTCATAATAATCCGCCCTATCCAAAGGCCAAAACCACAGGCTGCCGTCGGCGGCCAGACTGATGATGCCGCCGTTTGCACTCACGATGGCAGTCCAGTCCGAATGCGTGCCGAGATGGACGGGCCGCGTGTCCTGGATTTCACGCGCGAGGAGGTCGGTTTCCCATCGGGCCGTGCGGCGGTAATTGAAATAAAAATCCCACAGCCAAAGCGAACCGTCGTCCTTGAGCGTCACAATTTTATCACTGTCGCCGGCGGCCACGACGTGCCAGCGGGTGCCATCGCCGATTTGCAGATCGGTTGGGAACCAGTTGTAATTTCCGTAACGATTACTTTTGTCCGAATCCAAACGCTGCTCCGCCCAGATGCGAAAAGTTCCATCGTCATGCACGCCAACCTTGTATTGCAATCCATGTGAAACCAATGCGACGCTGCGAAACCGGTCGCGCCCCAGATTCTTCACTGATTGAAGCGTGAATTTAGGCTCAAGTTGAAGCAGCGTCTCGCCGTTGGTGTCCCAATCTTGATTCCATGTCCAAAGGCTGCCGTCGGTTTTGCGAAGAAACCACTGGTAATAATTGCCACTGTAGTAATAAAATTCCGCCCAGTTCGATTCCGTCCCCAGCCGCTGCGGCGTGAACGTCCGCAAGCCCGGCCATTGGTTGTGACTGGAATCAAAATTAGCCGCGCCCCAGCGCCACAACGTTCCATCGGTTTTTAGGAGCAGTGTAAAGAGGCTGGCGGGGACAAAGCTGCTCCAGTTTGTTTCATTACCGAATGGAACAAGATGCTGTATTGCATCATTGTCGGCCTTCCATCTGCCGTTTGGCCAACGGTTGGTTTGCCACAACCTCTCCGAAACCCACAACGAGCCGTCGGTTTTGATGCCGACCAACCCGCCGCCGGTGCGTTTTACGCTAGTCCAGTTCGAGCCAGTGATAAACTTGTCATCGACCAAAGCGACTTTGAAATTACCCAGCATCAATGCGAGCGGATTAAGAGCGGTTGGGCTTTTTATGAAATAACTCATCCAAATTTTTCCATCGGGAAAACGGACGGAAATGTCGTCCCATTGCGCGTTCATAATTGGTGGATTGGATGGCGACAATCTTTCTGCGCCATGAGACGGCTCGAACGGCGTCAGTTTTTCCCAGGCGCGATGATAAACCGCCGTGGTCGCAGTCACGGCAAACACCAGCGCCAGCACCAGCATAAAAAAATTCCGCCACCACATTCTCCAGCCGGTCCGGACATGCTGGAAATTCCAGAACGCCAGCGCCAGCAGTGTCAACAGCATCACCGGCACGCCGATGAAATAGGGCAGCGGCCCGTGCCACAAGAAATCCAAATCATAATCCGGCATTTGCGAAACCACCACAAAGCCGAAAAACATCAGCCCGATTCCCAGCACCGACGGCGCGAGCGTCTGCAGCGTGTTGCGCATGAGCGAGGAGACGTAAAAGGAAATCGCGCCGAAGGCAGTCGCGATGCCTGCAAGCGTCAGCAATGGCAGCAAACGGTTGATTGCTTCGAGGCAATTCCAATATAAGACTTGCCCCGCGGACAAGATTTGTCCCACGTCAATTTGTGTGAACATGCCCGCCCTCAAGCTGTTGAAATTAAAATGGACGTTCGGCAAAATTCTTGATCCTTCCAGCAGCAGCGGCATGACCACACCCAGCAGCACGGACAGGATAATCATCACGGAGAATTTGATGGTGAATTGCGTCCGCCGTTTTGCCGGGAGGCAGAGCTGTCCTTCGAGCGTGCCGAGTTTCCGCTCCTCCGCCACCGCCGCGCAGCCGACCAGCACGGGCATCACGAGCCACAAGCCCCAGAAGATTTCGAGGGCATATTTCAGGTCGGAAGAGCGTCTCAAGTCGTAGAAATGCCGCGTCGCCAGAACGCCCAGATGCAGCAGCAGCAGCGCAAACGCCATGATAAATTGCGACTGGTGCAACTGGAATTCCTTCCGCCACAGCGCGGCACGGGGACGGAGGATGCGTTGCGTTGCTGATTTTGTAAGCCACACCGGAAGCCCGCTCATTTCCGGCATGGCAATCGTGCCGCCTGACCATTGCGCATCCTGCGCCCGGAAAAATAGCCAGCGTGCAAAGAATAATCCCGCGAGACTGTAGAGGCCAAGCACGCTGATAATCATGCCTTCAAAAAAATTCCCGTCGTAGTCGGTAAAGAAAGCGGCGAGAATCATCATCAGCACGCCCGGCACGAGCAGCGTGAACCAGAACGCTGCTGCGACCTGCCGCAGCAACAGCACCGTCCACAACCCACCAGAAAAAACGACCAGAGCAAACATCACCCCGGCCACAAAAGTATCGCCGAGGTCGGAGGAGTCGCTGGGGATGTTGTTGGAGAAAAAAACGCGCACGCAAAAAAATGAGCCAAACCACAAAACGCCGACCACCAGCAGCGCGGTGGCGAGCAGCGAGATTTTTGTTTCCCAGATTTTCAGGCGCGAAACCGGCTGCGCGAGCAGGTTGGTGAAAGTTCCCGAACTGACCTCGCCGCCAAACGAGTCCAGCGCCATCATCACCGCCACCGCCGGGCAAACCACCATTGGAAGCAAAGACAACATGCTGCTCAAGGCGTCATTGTGTTTCCACATCAAAAGCCAGTTTGAAAACGTCAGTGCGCAGCCAATGAGAAAACTTGGCAGCAGCAGGCGGATTTCCTTTTTGAGAAGCGCGTTCATGCTTTCGCCTTTTTCAAGATGTCCGAGGCCACGAAGATTTCCTCCAGCGACAGGGCTTCGCAGCGCAGTTCCTCGGGTGAATGCGTTTTCAATTCCGCCAGCAGTTGCTCGCTGTTGCCGTTGGCGAGAATTTCCAGTTCGCGTCCACTGGTCTTCACGCTCAACGCGCCGGCCAGATTGAGCTTTGGCATTTCCGCAAAGCGGGCGCGGATTTTGCGGAAGCGGTCGCGCGCGGCGTCGGCTTCCATGGTCAGCAGTTCGCGGCCCTGCTCGATGATGGTGAATTCGTCAATCAAACCCTCGAACTCGGAAATCAGGTGCGTGGAGACGAACACGGTGCGGCGGCCGGGATCGCCGGATTGATACGCGCCGATGACGGTCTCGATGAATTCGCGGCGGACAATCGGGTCGAGCCCGCTGGTCGGCTCGTCCAGCACGAGCAGTTCCGGTTCGGGACAAATCGCGCCGATGAGCGCGAGCTGCGTGCGCTGGCCTTTGGAGAGGTGGCTGGCCTTCTGTTTCGGGTCGAGCTGGAATCGTTTCAGCAGATCGGCTTCGATGTCGCCGTTCCAGTGTTTGCGGAAGGAGGCGAGATATTCCAGCGTGTCGCGCACAGTCATCCACGGATAAAACGCGACCATGTCCGGCACATAGGCGAGGCGCGATTTGACGGCGACTTCGTCCGTGCGCGGGTCGAGGCCGAACACGCGCACGCTGCCTGAATCGGGCCGGAGGAGGTTCAGCAGGCATTTGATCGTGGTGGTCTTGCCCGCGCCGTTGCGGCCGAAAAAGCCGTAGCATTTGCCGGCGCGGACGGTCAGCGAGAGGCCGTTCACGGCGTCCAGCTTGCCATAGCGCCGCGAGAGGTTTTGGATTTCAATGATGGGCGAGTCAGTGTTCATGCGTGTCCTTTTAATCGTTGTCGGATTTTTCCTTCACCTTGCGTTCAAAGCTGTCGAGCCGTTCCTTGACGAGGGCGAGAAAGGCATCGCGGTCCACCTGCAGGTGATGCGCGGCAACCACGGCCTCGTCAATTTCCTTGGTCAAAATTTTCGCGCGCGCGGACTTGGTGAACGGCGAATTGCTCTCCTTGAGAAAACAGCCCTTGCCGGGAATCGTCTCGATGACACCCTGATTTTCCAGCTCGGCATAGGCCTTGGCGACGGTGTTGCGGTTGACGCGGAGTTCCTCGGCGAGTGGGCGGATGGAGGGCAGGGGTTCGCCCGTGCGCAGGCCGCCGGACGCGGCGGCGTAGCGGATCTGGTCCACCAGTTGCAAGTAAACCGGCTTGCCGGACTTGAAATCAATTTGCAGGAGCATACGCGGTGACTGTCCTATGACAATAGGACAGTCGGCGGCGCGAGTCAAGAAGATTTTTTGCAGGCTTTAGCGGTGGTCTATGACCGTCGGAGGTTGGCGACGCTCACAGAGCGCCGCTACATTCCAAAACCACCTCCACCACGCGCTCGACGCTGATGCTGTTCATGCAGCGGAAATCAATCGGGCATTCGCGCAGAAAACACGGCGAGCACGGCGCGTCGGATTTGAGCAGGCGCTGGCGCGGGTCGCCGGGCAGGCCCGGCCCGGTCAGTTCCGGCGAGGTGCTGCCGAATGGCACAACGACCGGTGTGCCGAGCGCGGCGGCGACATGCATCGGGCCGGTGTCATTCGTCAAAAGCACGCGGCAGAGTTTCAGGAGCGCCATCAGTTCGCGGAGGGAAGTTTTGCCGGCCAGATTTAGAAGCTGGGAGTTGGCAGATGGAAGTTGGGAGGCGATTTGGTTTGTGATTGTGGCATCGCTCTTGCCTCCGAATAGCAGCCAGGTGCAATTCGTCCGCTGCTGGATTTCTTTGGCGGCGGCGATGAATTTTTCCACCGGCCAGCGCTTGGCCGGGCCGTATTCAGCGCCAGGATTCAGGCCGATGATCGGCCGGTCATTTTTTTCCAGGTCGAATTTCTTCTTCGCGGCTTCAATTTCTTCCGGCGCGACAAACAATTGCGGCGGCAACGGTTCGGCGTTTGTGCCCAGCGCGGCGGCGAGGTGCAAATACTCGTGGATTTGGTGAGCGGAGTTTGGAAGTTGGGAGCTGGAAATTGGAAGATGGAAAATCAGGTTTTTAATTTCCGCAACGGAACGCTTCCGCATTTTCACGGCATCGGCGCGCTGGGCGGCGGTCTGTGTCAGGAAGAAATTGCGCCACGGGCGCGCGTAGCCGATGCGTTGCGGAATGCCCGCCAGAAAAACCTCCAGCGCGGAGCGAGGCGAATTGGGCAGCACGAGCGCCAAATCAAACTTGCCCGTCCGCAATTTTTTGCCGATGGCGAAAACGCCTTCGCCGGGCGCGAAGGAAATGGTTTCGTCCACCGCGGGGTGATTCAGCCAGAGATCGCGTATTTTTTCCGGGCAGAGCAGGGCGATGTGCGCGGCGGGGAATTTTTCGCGGAGCCGAAGCAGGGCGGGCGTGGTCATCACGGCGTCGCCGAGCCAGTTTGTTCCGCGAACCAGGATTTTCATCGGAAACAGATTTTGCGGACGCAATCCTGAAAGTCGTTCGCGCCGCTGACAATTTTGATTTCAACGCGCATGAAATAGATCGGCAGGTCGCGCCGGTCAATTTTCGGGAAGCGGACGGCGTCCTTCTGCGTGGTGATGATGACCTGGGCTGCACGCTTTTTGCTGCGGTTGATGGCATTGAGGATTTCCTGCTGTGTGAACCGGTGATGGTCGGCAAAGCGTTTTGAATAGACCAGTTCCGCGCCCAGTTTCACGAGGCTTTGCTCAAAGCCTTCCGGCTGCGCGATGCCGCTGAGGGACGCGACCTTTTTGCCGCGCAGAAAATCCAGGCCGCATTGTTCGCCGGTGAAAACGTCTTCAAGGTAAAGCGGGCTGTGGATGCACTCGATGACGGCGGCGCCGGAATTCAGCTTTGAAATCCGCTCGCGCAATTCGGAGGTTTTGCCGTCGCTTTTGGTGATAAAAATCGTGTGGGCGCGGGCGAGGTGCGAGTGAGGTTCGCGCAATGTGCCACGCGGGAAAAGATGCTCGTTGCCGAACGGCTGGTGGCGGTCCACGAGCACGACATCGTGCCGGCGACCGCGCAATTTCCAATATTGGAATCCGTCGTCGAGCAGCAGCGTGTCGCAGCCGAATTTTTCAATCGCATAGCGCCCGCTTTTCACACGGTCCTTGTCCACCAGCACGACCACGTCGCGCAGATTGGACGCGAGCATGTAAGGCTCGTCGCCGGCCATTTCGGAATCGAGCAGCAGCGATTTGCCGTCGGACACGACGCGAGGCGGCGTCTGGTCTTCGCGCAAAAGAACCTTGTTGAGCAACTGCCGGTGCAGCGGCGCGGGCCTGGAACGGTAGCCGCGCGAAAGAATGGCCACCTTGCGTCCGGCGTTCTGAAGTTCGCGCGCGAACTTTTCCACGACGGGAGTCTTGCCCGTGCCGCCGAGGGTAAGGTTGCCGATGGCGATGACCTGGACGCCGAGAGTTTTGTCGCGGAGGATGCGGACGTTAATGAGCCAGCGGTGGATTTTTACAAAGACCTGAAAAATTTTGGAGCTGCAAAACAAAAATCCCCGCGTCAGCTTTGCACGGAAATCATGGCGCTCCTCGAAGACGACTTCGAGGAAGAAAGTTTCCAGCGTTTCAGCCCAGACCCGGAATTTTTCGCGCATTGCGGTTCAATGTGCCAAGTTTGGGGTGAGTTTTGAATTTTTAATTTTGAGTTTTTAGTCGAAATCGGGGCTGCGCCTTTCAGCTAAAAATTAAAAACTTAAAACTAAAAATCAGTTCAATAGCCGAGCTTGGCGACTTCCTGCTGGAGAGCGATTTGAAACTGTTGCACGTCGGCGGGCGAGGGCTTGTAACCTTGCTGCGCGGGCACTACGCCGAGCCGTCCGGTCTGGTCCAGATACCAATCGGCAATCTGCCCGTCGCTGAACGTGACTTTGCCGCTGATCATCGTGCCAGGCTTGGTCAATTGATCCACGCTTACGGAAACCTGGCCGCCGGCCGCTGGCAGCGTTCCTTCCGGCGCTGGAGTCTTCTCAGCCGTGAGTTTGGCTGGCGCGGCGGCGGGCGGTGCCACGACTTTCGGCGGCTCGGGATCTTTCGGCGTCAGTTTCAAATCGTCCACGAGGAAGCGGACTTCCATGTAGGTGAGTTTGACACCGAGTTCCAAAAGGCGTTTTTGAATTTCAGCAAGCTTCGCGCCTTCCAAAATCCATTCGGTGACGCGCTGCCGTTGTTCTTCAGTCAAATTCATGGCACAAAGCTTAACAAAAATTTTCTCGTTGCAAAAAAGATTTCCTTAAATTCGGATGAATGTTGCCATTGCCATGACAAACAAAACAACTAACCCCAGTAAAAAAACACGCAATGTATTTGTGGCGCCGCCACGGGAACAAAATATTGCTTGTATCAATGCGCCGCATAAGAGCGCTAAAAGTGAAAACAGGTATAATTCTAAAATAATCTGGCCATCTTGCAGAAAATAAGGTCGAGAGTGATGGAATAAGGAAATGACTTTTTCAAACATCCAAATCATCGGAAAGGTGACGATGACGCAAGTTTTGAACGGCAGCACGCAAAGGGTAATCCATTCATCAAATGTCGTTGGTGCTTTTTTCAATGAAGCGACGAATCTCACCAGCTTCATAAATGTGCCGGGCATAAACAGCCGGCCGAAGGCGCGGACAATGGAAAAAATAAACAACAATGTGTCGCGCAGCAGTTCGCGCCAAGCTATGCGCATGATCGGCTTGGCGAGCACGGCCAAATAAACCAGCGGAGAAAAAAACAACGCCCACAATGTCATAGTCTGGCAAAGCCGCGCCGGGAAAAAATCACTCCAAAAGAAAGTGCAATAAAAACAAGCGAATGTAAGAAGCATTTGTCCGACAAACACCCAAAGTATTCGCCGCGTATAATTCGGCAAGCGGTTGGCTGACTTGTCTTGATTCACAATTCAAAACTATTTCTGGGACTGTCTTTTGTCCAATCAAAAGCGTAGAGAAAATTTATTTCGCCTTCAAAATCCAATCGTAACCGCGCGCCTCGAGTTCGAGCGCAAGTTCCTTGCCGCCGGTTTTTACGATGTGGCCGTCCACCAGCACATGGACGAAATCCGGCACGATGAAATTCAGCAGCCGCTGATAATGCGTGATGACGAGCTGCGCGTTGTCGGCACGCTTCAAGGCGTTGACGCCGTG
>Ga0302194_10002306_pt1 | contig 12102 bp, 9 predicted proteins | sample II_Bog_N1_1_FD_200227 | JGI IMG/M metagenome (GOLD analysis project Ga0302194, IMG submission 200227) | Peat permafrost microbial communities from Stordalen Mire near Abisko, Sweden - II_Bog_N1_1 | ecosystem: Environmental > Terrestrial > Soil > Wetlands > Peat | place: Sweden: Abisko, Stordalen...
TTCACACATACATGTTCCAAAACACTCAAATCGACGTTCTTGACTTCCTTTTTATCGAGGTACAACTCCATCACCCCTAAAATCTATTGGTAATTATCTCTCTTTTTAGATAGATTCAAAATCTACATATTCTTACGAAGAATCAATTTGTTTGATAGCTATAATTGCTGAGAGTAAAACTATATTTTATTGCTTTTCATTTTTTTCTTCAACTATTAGGAATCCGATGACTATGAACTCTCATCTTACGCGATATGAAATTTGATCTTTTATATTGTTATGCTTTTCTTGGTTAATGCTGTCCGTAATTCCTCAATTTGACCCATCAATTATAACATTTTTCGACTGGTGCCACTCTACTTCTATTCCTCCTTCATTTTTTTATCCAAAGTTCTCAGTTCGAACTCAAAGCTCGCGAGTCCTTCATTTTTGGAATCAATAATAAATTAATAATTTGTCTTCTGCTCAACAATCTTTTCTTACAAACTGGCTATTTTATCTTGATATTATTTTATCATTGTCTTTTCATACTTTGTCAAGAAATAGTTACTTGCTTTTGGTCATTAGATCCCACTAAAAGGTTACGAAGGTTTGATAGTTATGCTTGGAGGGATACATTATTATTTTAAAGCAATTCTGCTTTTTTACGTTCACTTTAGAGAGAATACTCCAATCCTAAAATAAGCTTTTGATAATCATTCAGTCCTATTGAGGAGGGACCTCCATTAAAAGACATCATTTATTTACGATCTGAACTTAGTCTCGATCTCTGTATACTTTTGCGCTCAGTCACCTGATGTGCCCCTCTTCTATAGGGTGGCTAATTTCCCATCTACCTACAATGATAATAACCTGCTAAAGTCTATCTTGTATTTAGCTTTGATATTTATCGATGAGTTGACTCTTCCGCTCGAGATTCTATTCCACTCTGAATGTAGAATATGATACATGTGATTAGATTTGGAAAGATTCGATGGTGTGCGATGGCTTGACAGTCGATTCTATCTCTTCATCTGACAATGCCTGCCAAATTTATTAATTTATGCTGTCAATTAATCATTCCAATAATAGATTACTTCAATCGCAAAGAAATCAATTCTATTTACGTAACTTGAATTGCTGGATCAACTCTGATAAAGGTGCTAACTCCTTCTCCTATACAAGTTAAAATTCGTCGATGAAGAAAATAAAATGTTTAAAGCAGGTATTCAGATGATACTACAGTCCCAATGCCAGGATCATCTGGAAATGAGAGTGGTAAATATGAGCATATACTCTGAATAGTCTTTTGAATATCGTTTTAATCATCGCTAAGAAATTTTTCGGAAAAGGAACACCTGTATAATTAGATAGGTACCAATTTGACAAGGAAATAGAGCCTAGTTATTGAATTGACTCTCCACCCAACTCATCAGCAGTTAGATGTATTCAGGAGCCGGCACTTTCAAAGGAGTTTTTACATTTTGTCCATCTGCCCATAGATATTCAAATTTTTGTCCAGCACTCATGATGGGGCAAGTTTCCTTGGTGCAGTATTCGGTGAGAGTGCCGTACAAAATAGATATTTCATTATAGAACTAAATAGCGTTAACTGCCAGCCATTCGTTAAGATCTTCTCCCTGAGGTAACTCGACAGCCAGGTTCATATTACCACTGCCTAGAGTCATCTGTGCTATTTGTTTAAGGTGAATGTATTTGGAATTTGAAGTCTTATCGGGTTTAACATTTTTTGTGGGCTTCATATCTCAGTACTCAAAATTTAATTGATTTAAATGATAAAACTGTATGAATTATATGGAAATACATGCCTTTATTGCATATTCTTGTTTAACTCATAATGAATATCACTCTCAACTGCCTGCATCTACTGGCCTGCGATAAGAAAATCTTTGATCGTTGTCCAACTCTTCATACATCTTCTTGACGGACTCCTCGAGGTACGTGCCATTTTAGAATTTATACTTCTCGAGATAGCACAAAAACCTGCCAGTTTGTAGTGGAGTCAGCGTCTCACCAAACTGCTAGATAATAATTTCCATTTCCCTCACAAACTGGATGAGTTCACATTTTTTCTGATACATTTCCAGTAGTTTAGCATTGAACTTTGTTTTAATATCAATGATAGCAAGTCTTTTTGATGAAATTAACTTGAGAGTTTCATCACCAAGCATGAGTTTGTTAAACATCTCCTTGCGCCATTGGCATGGGCCTGATGAAATAGAATCTGGGTTGAAGAGATCAATGTTGTTCAGAGCTGCCCAGTTCAGATACTTGTATGCATTGGGCATAATCAATTAAATAAGTTGTTTGAAGTAGTAATTGATTGCTTTAATCCTCTCATTACCGAAGGCACCCTGCTTCAGCTTAACTGAGGCGCATTGCATATGAATTCTTCTTTGATCCGAGCTTTATGATAAAGTCAGTTTTTCAATCTTCTCAAAGATCTTCTGTCGGTCAATGAAGAAGCCATTCATCTAAATATATATTGAAGTACAATGTGTTCTGAATCATTCAGCCTTTTGATATACTCCATGTTGAGTTTGTTAATTTTCCTTAATTTTTAAACCTAGGATTCCAGGTCGAGGATGCGATTTTAAAGAGATTAAATATATAGTTTTATGCGCATTTGCTTATTCTTGTCTTCTTTCACGGGCACAAGTGACTTTCTCTTTTTAATTCTTTTGTGTTTGGCCTTCTTAGTGGGCGATTGGTCGCTAGCATACCCTTTCTCCAGGTCTTCCGGATTGATGTTATAAAGTTGAATATTGTCACATGAAGCGGGAATTTGATTGAACAGGAATTATTCTTTCTCATCGATGAACGTAAACAATCGAGATAGTGGAACGTCTTCAGAGAGTTCCTCAAAGGAAAGAAATGAAATATTTTAATCCTCCATTTTGAACAATTATCAAATATACAAAAAAGTAAGTATGTCATTTACACCTCATAAGATTTCTAGTAAAATAATTTTCTTAATCCATATTTCATCACTATTTCGACGAAATATATCATTCGTTTGAAGTTAAATCCAATCGAATGAGTAAATTTATAAAAATTATCATCTTTCATTATCAACAAGAATATTTGATAGGAATCCATAGATTTCAATCAAATACTTTTTAAACCATATTCGTGGTAATAAAAATTTAATAGATAGAAATTTATCAAATAGCATACTATTATCAACTCATCTTGAATTTCTGACTGTAATTAACATAAATCAATCGTACTTGCTATAAATTAATTATGGGTGGAAAGAAAAACAAAACTACAAAACAAAATCCACTGCCCAAAGCCAATACTATTGAAAGAAAGATCAACAACAAATCACCCGACCGACATTCGCCAACTAAATTAGATCCGATGGAGGGGAAGAAAAAGATTTAAACCAATCAAGAGGAAACAGGACTTGCAGAGATAGAACCATCATCTGAAATAAAAACGTAGTAATCTGCCAACCTTCAAGATCAAAGTGAAATTGCAATCCCCATTACAGAGCAAAATGTTTCGGAAGTGAAGGCTGAATAAAATTTACAGATAGATGATTCCTCACTCGGCTCTAAAACTATACAAAGCAATGAATTTACTGAGTAATCCCAGTAGTAACATTTATCTCGTCCCTAAAGTATTATTGACTCAAAAGTGTTGCCAGAGCATGAAGAAGTAATTTAAAATAAAGAATAAAAAGAGTAGTAGATTGAAAAAGAAAGATAAAATCATCCCTAAACAAATATAATTAGACCTGAATAAAAAGAATAAATTCCCAAATAGGAAAGCTCAAACATCTAAGAAAGAATTGAAACAATATCAAACAAGGATAATACTAGTTCAGCATTCTATTCAATTTAAGATTTGACTCATAAATCGAATATTTAATCTGTATCCGCTGAGGAAAGGACAATCCAAGAAAGAATCGAAAAATAAGTATAACTTCCTCATAAGGAAGAGGAACTTCCTCCTCAGGAAGAGGAACTATCAAATATCAGTCAATAACCTCATTTATTTGAAAACCGATAATTAAGAGGAGAAGGAGAGTAAATCAACCCAATTATTTAAGTCCAACAACTAGTTCAATAACTTCCTAAAGTTTAGTTCTAAGAAGAGTTGAGTTAGCCGAAAGAGATAGTGCTCATTTCAAGCAAACCAATCGAAGAAGCACAAGAAGCACACGTATAGCAACTAGATTAAACTGAAAAGATTACACTTACTTAAAGCTTAGGACCAAGTGAAAGATAGGCATGGAGACAAGAATCATCTGAAATAGAACAGAGAACTGAAGAGATACATATGACTCATCCCATATAATAATTTGCTTCAGTTTTACATCCAACTGAAGAAAGATTATTTACATTAGCCTACTCATAGGAGATGCCTCCAAATAAGCCCAATGAATCTGAGATTATATAAAAGCCAGAAATTCAAATAGTGATGAAATAGTCAATATCGTTTTCAGATTTTAATTATTCTGGCTCGGGGGAAAGGAGTAATGAGCATATTACTGAAGAGCATATTAAAAAGACTGAGGAAGCTGGACCAGTTTAAGAACACAAAGAAGCAGATGAAGAATTTCCTCAGATTTAAACTAAGATTTAAGAACCTCAAAAAACATTGCCAGTCGAAAACCATCCACACATCGAACATTTTGAGGAGGTAATAGAAATAGTTGAGCCTTAAATAAGCTAAATAGTACCTCCCGGATAAAATATATAGCATGGCTCAAATTAGCCATAAAGCATCGAAAGTTCACCAGTTGAGTAGTAGGTGCTGTATAAATCCTCATCTCCATAGATTTCTGGAGTTTATATATCCAGTGAGTATCAATAGGCGATATAACAAAATGAAGCCCCAAAAATATTAACGGCTAACCTAGAATAATAAAAGTAGTAATTGAAAAGCGAACATGAAGATAAAAATGAAAAATAAGGAGAGGCAGTTATTGATTAAAAAATCATAAAAAATAACTCGTAGCTTGTCAATGGCGAAATAAACTCAGAATTGAACTAATAATAACCGAACAGCGTCATAAATACTGGATAACCTGAGAAAAAGGTAGAATAGCATCTATAATTCGAGCTAAATAATTCATCTTAAGTCTCATACAAAAATGAGCCTGAAAATGAAGCCTTTATTAAAGATGAGATCCCAGAGCCCAAAAAATAATAATCGAGTTAAGAAAGTGAGGAAAAAACGTCTCTCCCTTTAAAGCTAATTCAATCGACAATTCTAGGCGCTATTGCAGCAGGTGGTCTGATATGGCATAAAGAGTATAAATTTGGATATGTGGCCATCGGTCTGGCTGTTTTTGCTGGATCATTCTTCTTGAGGAAATGAAGCAAAGTATTATGTATTATGATTCATATTGATTCATCAAATTATTATTACTATTTCACTTAGGAAATGTTTACTTATAACTAACTGATTGAAAGAACTCTCGATAATAAAGTTGTGAATCCTTCATTATCTTGATTATATCGAAAAGTCATTTGATACTTGAATATTTATAACAACTATTTTTTGTTTAATTTACGAATAAATATGCAATTGGAAACAATCGTCACCAGGATATCTGAGTGCATTGATGATTTGGGTTGCCTCCTCGATCGAATTTATAAGTTCCCCCAAAAGCAAAGAGAGTTGTACTTCGATAAAATTCAATCGATGAAGAACAAGTTGCTTACCCTAAAGACCAATGTGCGATAATCCAACGCAACTTTAATCTAAAAACAGTACAAGCAACTTTATCTTGCAATGAACTCTCTAAAATCCGAAATTACCCAGCAAATCAATCTCATCCCAATTCTGAAGTAGAGTAAATAAATGAATAGGCCAAAAGATAAATAAGTGAAGAAGAATCACGCTGAAGTAATGAAGTTGCTAGTTTAAAAAGAATAATAAATAAGCCAGCTTAAAAAAATAGTGTTTTAGAAAGAAGAACTAATTAGAATTAATTATTAAGAATTGAAAAAAACTAATCAAGAACGATCCTTCCTTATCTAGGAAAATAGATCGTTAAAGTTATCATATTAATCACTTGAGGTCGATTTCAAATCTGCACAAATGGCATTGGTAATGGCGGAGTAATCACTAAAAAATAACGAAAACAGAAATATGTAAAAAGATGAAGCTTTCAATACTGCTCTCTTAGAACTATAAAGATTAAAGAATTAGTTGATTGCTGCAAACAACAAGATTAGTCATTTTTAGCAGCTAGCAGAAATTAGTATGAATAAGACGAGAATAGTCGAAGAGAATATGAGAAAAATATAAAAAGATGCTCGAGATCTGAATGATAATTTTAGGATAAAATAGACTGACATATTGAAAAAGGTCAGGCAGACAAGTGAATTGGAATACTAGTTAGCAAATTCAATTGATGCTGTGAAGCAACTAGAGTTGCAAAACAAAAGACTCAAGCAAGATTTATAAGTGCTATAAAATTAAGTTACTAAACTACATAAAAGCTTGGATTAAACCAAGGCCGCTGCAAATTAATCAAGGGATAGATTTATGATCGAGAAAAAGCAATTTATTAGTTAAATTGGAAAGAGAAACAGTCGCGAGGATGAACTTATAAAGGAGTTATAAGAAGCTGATCAAAAGTATTTAATTGCTGTTAATAAGGTGAGTATAGTCTAAGACTATAGATTAAAATTAAAAGAAGTGTAAATTAGAAATCAATCATTGGAGGATAACACCAGAAAGCTGGAACAGTTAACTGAGGATTTATAAAGATAGCTCCAGAATGCTTTACGGTAGAAAGATAAAATTAATCAACATAGTTCACAGATAGACATTATTAACCGATAGCTCGAGGTGGAAATCTTTAGATTCAAGGAGAAATCGATGATTAAAGAGTAGTAGAGAATTAAAATGTATTAGCAACTTTAAATCAGTCATAATAAAGTGAAATAGTATGAAAGAATGCTTGCAAGTAAAGAAATCATATTACAATCGGTGAAATAAGAACTACTCTAAGGTAAAACTAGAGAGTCACGATTAGAGGAAAAGTACCATTCTCGAGATAAAGAGATATAAGGCTTGAAAACTAGACTATTAAAAGCCAAAATAGAAGCAATACATTAGATACGATCAATCATTTGATTCATATGGCCTAATTTATATTTTATAAAGATACGAGTTATAGCCTTAAACTTAAAATGTATTCTGTTCTCGAGTTATTTAAGTCTGTGGCTGAGGAAAGGTCCTTAATAACAAATTAATTATTTGATGTTTCTGAGATTTCAAACTCGCTTATAAGTTCATAAATAGAGGTCATAAAAGATCAGTCACTCATCGTCTTCCAAATCATAAATGATATGATTTTAAAAGCGTTGATTGCTTTAAATAAACTACTCAAATATCCAAACTATAAATATAATATAAGCAATAATTGTCATATTTTGATGGATTAGGGAAGCAATTTAGATAGATTATAAAGGCCTATTGATACCTTTCTTAGACAAAAGCAAATTCAACGTATTATCATTGGGGTGCTTGGGGTGCTAGCTAGTCGAAGGTCTCCTTCAGCTTTTCAATCAGAGTGTCGACATTCTGCTTATTGAACACCATTGGGGGCTTTATCTTGAGGACATTGTGCTTCGGGCCATCTCTACTCACCAGCACCAACTTGTTTCTCATTTTTGAAATGATTATTTTTGCCAAATCTCCGTCTTAAGTCGTAGATTACTTGCTTTTTACAATGTCTATTCCTTGAAATAGACCCATTCCCCGAATATCTCCCACGAAGTCATAAAATGGCAAAATCTAAGTTTTGAGTCTTTGGTTCAGATACTTGCCTGTTTCAAAGGCATTTTCTTGAAGTTTTTGCCACTCAATAACATCCAAAACGGCACTTGTCGCAGTCATAGCCATGGGGTTGGCTCCGAAAGTACTGAAGAATTCCATATCTCTTTTGCGATAGCTCTCTGCAATTTATCTGGTACAAATAACAGCAGCAACGGGAAATCCATTTCCCATAGCCTTTCCAATAGTTATGATATCTGGTATAACTTTATAATGTTCAAAAGCCCAAAAATTCTCTCCTATTCTTCCAAAGCCGGTTTGCACCTCATCACCGATGCACACCACGTTGCGTTCTCTCAAGATTTTATAGATTATTTGGTAGAATTATTATGGAGGAATTATTTGCCCACCACAACTTTGCATATACTCACATATGAATGCTCCAGTGTTCTAATCAATGATACTTTTCATGTGTTCCGCATAGTCTTGGACAGGATTTGTTGAATTACTGAACTACCCTCTGTAGAAGCACGGACTTTTGGCAACTGTAATATGGTCGGGCTTTTTATAGTGCTCACTCCATTTATAGGGACTTATCTAAGTACATTTGCTGGTGATTCCATGATACGCTCCATCAAAGCAAATTATTCCCTTTTTGTTTGTATGTATCTAAGCCATTTGCAAAGCCAAATCATTAGCTTCTGATCCACTGTTAACAAAAGTCACAACAGACAGTTCCTTAGGAAATCTTTTTAGTAATTTATGAGTCGCCGTCATGAGTTCATCATAAATAAATCTTGAGTTTGTAAGCAATCTGGAATTTTGTGAATTCATCTGCATGATATAGTAAGGATGGCAATGCCCAATGTGAGAAACGTTATTAATACAGTCAAGTACTTTGTTACCGTTTTCTTCATAGAAGTATTGGCCTTTGGCGTAGAGTAGTTTTAGGGGATGATCAGCATAAGACAGGGCCATCATTGGGTTCATGGTATTATTTCTGTCCTCCACTATTTTTTGGATGGAGTCCGTATATTCTAAGTAAAAATAGTGTTACTCTGATCTTACTTCCCAAATTTGACGGTATTCTGATCCTCAGGTTTAACCTTTTATTTCTCCTCAATAGTCTAGACATTTTCAGTAGAGTGAGGTTTCAAGAAGTAATTTTTGATTTGAGAAAGGATATTGCCCCGATTCAATATGTTCATTCCACAATTGTTATAAGTATTTATAGATTTTTAAAAAATCGAAGCTACTTAAAACTATAAACCTACTTGCTTTTTAAAAAGCATCATTATTCACCATCACTATCTTTATTTATATTTTTTATCATCGGATACTTTAATGAGAAGATGCTGGAAACACAATAAGTTCAGAATTTTTAAGTTTTTATTAACGTTAATAAAAATCATGGGCTGTTTAGGTGACATAAGTTCCATTTTATCTTTTGGTTTATGCAGAAAGGAGATATGTTGTATTTTTGTTTAATTAAAATCTGCAATAGTCAATTTATAATGTAAAAATAACGAACATGAGCGTTAATAAAAGCAAAATCATGAGCGACTCTTCCGTTATGAAGGGACTCAGCAAATTGTAAAATAAGGAAAATCTTAATAAAGAGGAGATCACGGAGATGATCGATTTGTTGAGAGCTTATTAAACGCTTTGCATTCAGCGATAGGACTTCAATGGTGCAGACAGCGTCAAGAATAAAATAGAACAACTTAAATCACAGGAGCTACTTTTTCAAAAGTAGATCATTGCAGTCAAAGAAAAAGAACATGTAATCAGTCTGCTATCCAGATTTAAGTCATATGCAAAGAGGGTGATGAGGAAATCAAAAGATTTCAAGACGTTTGGGATGTCGAGATACAAACTTTAATCTCAAATTTAAAGACAATTGAAGAGCAGCTTGTCCAAGATCAAAAAAAGTAAATGTCAATCTTTTTGGAGAGTCTTTCTAAATCAGAATACCATAGAGTGAAATATTCTTCATTTATCCTCGAAAAGCGAAAATATTTATCGAATTTGATAAAAACACGAAACTATAAGTAGGCCTAACTCGTCAAAAATCAGCTGCGATAGATGGAGCAAGACGAAGATGCAAAATGGATTCAAAAAGCTGAGTAAAAAAAGCTATTGAAAATTGAAAAACTCTAGAAGAAGCAGATTTGCGAGTTGCATGCCCTTCGAGTAAAGCTTTAGGCTGCTTTCAACGAAAGAATCAAATAAAGAGATAGAAAATTCGAGATGTACCAATTGTATAATTTAGTTTGTTAAAAAAAAACCGTAAGCGAAGAATTGACTCAAGCAAGCCATCCCGAGAGAGATTGAAGAGTAAGCATGGAATCTTAAACTAGAGCAAGATGAATATCAATATTTCTTATTTGTGAGTGATTTATATTCAGCATCGCTTCATGCTTACAATTTATTTTATAGAAGAAGAAAATATCATTGGATGTGGTTATTGTAAATGGAGGGTTTTAGATAAAGCTACTTCATACTATATTTATACTCGCAGCCTTGTATTTACAGGGCATCTTAATTGGGTCTATAGAAGAGGCTGGATGGATTATATTTCATTAGAGAATCATAATTCACTCTATATATCTCTGATTGTATTAGAACAGATTCTTTCATATTATCTTTTGCTATACTAGTTTTTCTAGTTCTACCGATAAATTTTACCATTAAACGATTTGTAAGATAGAAAAATTTGGCTTGGGAAAAGTGCCACCAAGATTTCATGCAAGAAGTGAGGAGATGTATATCATTATTCCTCATTTTTTTGTAAAAAAATCTCCCTTACAATTTATTCTAATTCCAAACGTTTCTCGGAAGTATATCACTTTGCAATCTTGATTTGCTTGTTAATTTTAATTTATTAATCCTTCCTTTTCTTGTTTGAAAAAATAATACTAGTTATTCAGTCGTATTTATAATGATTTATAACCAGTTTTTGCTTAATTTTCAGAAATCTAAAGAATAATTGGAGTTTTTCTGATTTTTTATTGAGTAGAATAAATGTTAATAAAAGTTATCCGTCTCAATAATATTTTAGGAATGGGTCAATGCAATTTAAATGATATCGAAACCAACTACTTCGGGGATATGTTCGACAGTTAAGCCAGTGATGACTCTAGCTTTCTTTCCAAAGAACCAGCCCCCTAAAGAGATCGAATGATGTGGGATCATGAGTTAAATGCTTCACAAATTATTTAAGTACCAGATAGATCCTTCTGGGGAGAACATATCAATTTAACGCATCCCTGCTTTCAGCAAATCGGTATGGATGTCACCAGAACCTACCCGCAATAGGCATTTTTCGGATATAAGAGCAATCTCGATAAATTTTAGAAAATTCTAAAGAAATTCGCACTATATTTCCCCAAGGTAGGTTACACTCAAGGTTTGAATTTTATTACTGGATTTCTTTTGATATCTGGTTGTTAAGCGGAATAATCTTTCAATTTACTAGTAAAAATGATGCTGCATGATCGCATTATGGCCATTGGACTCTACTAAGATGGGTTTCCTCTGAATCGATTTTACTGCTAACTTTTTTGGCTGCTGTTAGATCGAAAAATGCCGAAACTGTACGAAAAACTTAGGAATGCAAACATTCCCGACTAGATATGGATTTTTCAATGGTTTATCACTCTCTTCCTGTACAATTTTCCAATGGAAATTGCAAAATCATTTTGGGATTTCATTCTCAGCAAGAAAGAGTTCGGTCCTGTCCTAATTTCTTTGGGAATATTGAAAGTTCTGAAAAATTAGCTCATGGAAATATAGTTAAATGATGAAATTGATTTCCTATAATTTACTGCACATTTTAGAGACATTTAGTTTTGCAAGATGTTCTTTGATGTGAAGAAAATATTTGCTTTTGCAAACTCAATCTCCAAATCGGAGATTGAACGAGCAATTTCTCAAACTAAGCCTAATCCTTATAGAGATTATTTTGCAGCCTCTTTAATTGGCAAGCGCGAGCAGTGGCAAAGTCTTTATAAAAAACTGCAAACATAGCGATAAACCTTTAAGGAGAGTAACTAGCCAAAAAAATATCTAAGAGTCGCCGAAGTGGATGTAATCTAGCATTTGGAGAAGTTAGTCCTTTCCAAATATAAGTTATACCAATCTTAGCTACGTCAATCCGACTATGGCAGCTTCTGCAAAAGATCAAATTTAAGCATTCCTGGTAGTAATCGATCATCTCCGTCCAAGATGAAGATCAGAAATTTTACTAAAAAAAAGTTTTGATGATTTTTATATTTGTGATGGTATTGTATTATTTTGGTAATTAACCATAGGAAATGGGTAGTTGGGCGAAATCATTTCAAAATACTTTTCAACTAT
>Ga0302194_10002308_pt1 | contig 12094 bp, 16 predicted proteins | sample II_Bog_N1_1_FD_200227 | JGI IMG/M metagenome (GOLD analysis project Ga0302194, IMG submission 200227) | Peat permafrost microbial communities from Stordalen Mire near Abisko, Sweden - II_Bog_N1_1 | ecosystem: Environmental > Terrestrial > Soil > Wetlands > Peat | place: Sweden: Abisko...
AAGAAGGAGGGGGCTACACGTGATCACAGCGGCTGATGTTCAAGGCTTGAAAAGCACTGGTTTTAAGAAGAATCGCCAGAATAACCAACTTTACCAGATACAATACTATACATGGCAATCAACCTTACCCCCCCTATCTACCACTAGGGAGATCTTCCGAGGGCAAAGCCTCATTACAACTTCCTGATCGGAGATATCTTATATCTTTTTGGGGAGGTTCTCCACCTCTTGTAACCGCCCGAAAGTCTTGTCCTGTGTTCTGCGCAAGATGGAAAAATGTCTCGACCGTGGACATTTAAGCCGTTGTCGGACTGTTTTCCGAACGGCATAGGCTGAATTAATGGATGCGGCAGGTTAGCCGGTAAGAACAATTGACCCGAGGGCTGCGCGGGTTTCGCGGAGGGGGTGCAGAGGTGTCGCTAGGGTATGGCGGCGGACTGGCGAAAGCTGGTCGGAATTGTTTTCCTGAGCAATCGGCCCGAAGTTTTCAAGAACGGCCCGTTCTACATGCTCGAAGGAAGGGACATCCTTTCCCTCCTGGGTGCAAAGATGGACGGCTCGGGTGCAGATGGTTTCCAGATTCCCCAAGCCTCCCCGTTCCCTCTGGGACGCTCCGACCGCCAGAAGGCGGGTTGCTCCATCGGTCTCGGGCAGGAGTGACTGAGCAATGCTCATGAGATCTTCTTCTGTGATGGTCTCTGGCAGCTCTACTGTCATTCGGATCCGGCCTCGGAATTGTTCACTTCCCCAGGCGTGGGAGGTTCTTTCTAAAAGGCGGAGAGCACGCTCAAAATTCCTGGATGCAATCAATGCCACCGGAACACCTTGGTTGACTACGGAAGTCATTAACCAGTTGATCCGTTCAGGCGGTCCCTTGGGGCGATCTGTCTGTGCAAAGAGATAATCAGCCTCATCAATAACCAGGGCGATCTGTTGGGATCTGAGCGTTTCCGTGATGCGATCCCTGAGCTGTGGTGTTTTGTAACTGAGGCCTCCTGCGACTCCCAGGCTTCGGCAGATGTCACGGTAAAAGGCTGTGTCATCTGGAGCGGATGAAAGACTGACATAACGGATCCGGCCCGAGTGACTCATTGCCCATGCCTGGGAAGAGTAGGATTTGCCAGAACGGTAAATTCCCTTGATGAGAGTGATTCCGCGCGAGGTTAGGGAATAATCAAGGGCCTCAAAAATCCGCTTAGTGATGGAGGTTTCAGCAACAGGTCTGCCAACCTGGAGGGAAAAATATTCTTGGTACTCCAGGAGAGCTTCGATGGTTTTTCCCCCGGTTGGAAATCGAGATGGAGTGAAACCAGGGTTAACGCAGAACTCGGCAAGAAGCTTTGAAATTCTCTCCACACTTCCGGAGACTCGGGAAGGATAGAGTCGAAGCAGATCTTCTGCTACTCGATCCAGGCCGCCGAGAGGATTGTCTGAGCCGTTCGGCCAATTAGGGAATAGTGCTGCGGCGCGATGGGTGCGTGTTCCGGTACGGTGGGAGAGCTCTTGTAAAAACCAGAGGAGAGAAACGGTTTCGAGAGAGTTGACGACTGAGGCACGGCGTGCCACCAGATTTCCCAGGAGCCCAGGACGATGCACAGCGCTGGATGCAAAGCGATCCTGTCTCATGGCCCCGGTGTTTAGTGTGGCGCGGTGTGTGCTCATGATCTCAATCCCTGGGCACCAGATCCCCCCTGGCGATAGCTTCCTTTTCCAAGCGCTCCATCTTTGCAAGATCCTCATCTGTAGGATCAGGAGTGAAGCGCCGGTTTTTGTAGGCCCTCTGAATGGCATCATCTCCAGGGCGCGGATTTCTTCCTCCTACGTTGCCGGGGAACATCCGGGAGCTTGTCTCTACGCCGGTGGAGACGATGTCTGTCCCTCGACCATCCGAGATTCGGGCCATGATTTTTTTCTTCTGATCCGGACGGGGATCGAGGATGCGGCATTCCGAGACGACGGCATTTTGGAATTTTTTCCGGCGATCAAGGCTTGTCTCATCCCGGCTGGTTGGATCCAGACTGAATTGAGGGCACCCTTCAACTAACGGAGCATGACAAATGAGCCGATCCCGCCAATCAACGATACTCACCCCGGCACCAGGAGCAAAAACATCATGATATACTTGGATCTTTTTACCTTCCCATTCCTGGAGAGATTCGTGACCGAACCACCAGGCGCATCTTGAACCATCAGGAGCTTTCCTGCGGATCTGGATATGACCGCGTGAAACAGTGATCTCGCTACGGTCCCGAGCGAAAAGAAAGGCCTTATCCTCTGGCAGCTTGCGGAGGCGCTGTGCAGCACCGCTCTCTTCCCAGATCTGATCTGGAACACCGTGAACATGGATTCCCTCGTGCTTATCGGCATTGCAGAAAAGCAGCGCCTTTTGCACTTCATCCAACATTGAGGAGTAGTCAATGAAGTGCTCTCGGGGGTCCTTGAAGCCAGCGCGGCAGGCCATCCAGAGCTTTGTTTCCTTCTCCATTTGTCCCCGATGTCTGCCGATCTGCCCAGGGATCGTTCCCATGACATTCTGTAAAAAGTTAAACCGTCGCTCGATTTCCTTGGCAGAAGGGGTATGGGCGGTGATCTGATTGATTCCGAGAGAGCGCAGACCTCCAATCCGCTTTGGCTCATCAATACTTGGCTTCCCATCCCAAGCAACGGAGCGGTCCCCATAAATCTTCTTCGATTTCCAGGTGCCACGTTCCAGGCGCTCACCAATTTCGGGCATCCCGATCACAGAGTAGTCGTGCCCCATCCATGACCAGATATCATCGGCGCGGTAACTGTCCATTGTCCGAGCCAGAAGGTTGAAGGAAAGAAAACGCTGCGATCCTACATCCAACGAAACAAGGAGCTGCCCTCGGCAGAGTCTCACCCCGTAACGCTCGGAGCATGCATCTCCTCCCCATGGCCACGGAACCCAAAAGAGACAGTTGATCGACATATCGTCTCGCTCCCAAAGTTGCCCTGGCTGAAGGCGTTCCATGGATCTCGTTGTGCTGCGGTAGTCAAAGCTGCGGGGTTGCAGATGGTGTTTCAACCGGGCGGCCTTTGGGGACTTATACTGAGTGCGGACAGCCTCAGTGATAGCGGCAGCGGAGCGGATTGTTGGGGGGAGTTTATGCTTGGATGATCTCTCTTTCAGAATCACCGCTTTTAATTCCGGATGGCAATCCGAACGAGCAGCAAACACTCTCGCCGCCAAACTGACGGATCCCGTTTGCAGATTGAGCGTCTTCATGGCATTCCGCTCTTCAAGCGTGGGGATATAGAGAGCGGGACGGCCTGAACGGGGACGATCTTCGAGAGCTTCGATCACCTGTCCTCCATCCAACCATTTTTCCCAGGAGCGACGGATCAGCTTCCGGAGTGCCTCACGGCTACTCGACAGATTTACACCCGAAGCAGCGATTGTGTCCACCACGGCACCTCGGGCCATTTCAAGGGAGAGGCCAGATTCCTGAAGACGCTTCACCTCCTCCATAGATACTTTCAGAATCGCGAGACGATATGAGCTTGAATCACTCAGATTCTCAATCGAATCCAGCACAAGTGCCAAAGCAGGAAGTCTGCAAGCCTCAGGCGCTGGCTCCGCCTGGCTGTCGCGAGGTGAGAGCCGATCATCCAGATAAAGTTCCAAACGTTGGAAATTTTCATGCCCACGATCTCGATCAATGGCCGTCGTGATCAGACGGCGGATGGTGCTTTCACTTGGGATATCTCCTCCAAACTCAGAAAATCGCTGTGCTGATTCTGTGATCAGAACCGAAACAGGCTTTTGTTTTTTGAGCGTCAGAACAGGCGCTAGTGCTTCGCGGCGGAGTGAGGCTTCTGCAATCTGACTTTCATTGATTTTGGGAAGCGGGATCTCAGGTTCCCATCGTGGCGCTGCATTTTTCAGAAGTGATGGGATGGAGGCAGCACCATTCTTGTGAACTGCTTTCTCAAGTCGTGCCTTGATGCCTGATGGGATCTCTTCCAGATCCCATGTCTGAGTTTCCTGCCCTGCTACATGACGAATTGAAAAACGAGTGTGTTTGAGTAGTTGCCGGATGCGTTGAGGTGTTACATCCAGCGCTCTCGACAATTCCGCCGCTGTGAATGTCGGAACAGAATCACGCATTTGGGGCAGTGGAAGCTTGCAGCCATGGAGCAGGGAGCCGCTCGGTGCGAATGAGTGATTGAATCTTGGCGATGAGAGATTTGGGGATGTTCTTTTCCAGATATTCCCTCAGCTCATCACGGCAAATTGGGGAGTTCATAAAAACGCGTATCCGCTTGATTGCGTGGGATTGATCTCCAGCGGACACCATGGCGTTGATCTCTTCCTGGGAAATTGCAGGGCGGGGAAATCGTAATGGGCGACCAGATGATTTCCCTGGGATCAATCCAGCGAGCCCCTTCTTGAACAAGGAGTCCTGATATCGAAAGAGTGTCGCTCCAGGCACTTTCAGCAGCCTAGCAGCATGGAACTGGGATCGGGCCGTGCCCGAGTATTGGAGCTCAATCGCCCTAAAGACGAGATGGGCACGGCGAAGCGTTTCCGAAAATCTTAATGAACTACCGCACTCTTTTCTAAGCGCATGGCGGCGCTCGCCCGACAGGATGCCATGGGGGATGCTTTTAAGAGGCGTTCCCGCCTTCGCTCGCCGATAGCTGGAGCTAGTTTTTTTATCCCCTTGGCTGTCATGCTGCCCCTCCGTAGGAAAAATTGATTCTGGGGCGTTTTTGAGTGTTTTCATAATTAAGTGGAGGAGGAGGCAGAGGGAGCCAACCACAACCGGAGACTCCAGCCTCCGTTACGATCTCCCTCTGCCTCTCATTGACACCGAATTTAAGATTTATTCTCGATGGAGTGATTTGGGTTATTAAGGCGAACAAAGGAGCCATCCGCCTTTAACCACTCCTTGATGAAGGATTCATATTTCACAGCAATGGCAATGAGTCCCCTCGCTGAGTTTTCCTCGTTTGAAACATTATCCAAAAAGCGCTGGGGATGTTTATCCAGGCCGTGGTAGGAAGATACAGATAGAGTGTCCTCAAAAGAGAAGGCCCTAAAAACATCCAGCCCCATTACCACGGAGCGAGTGTTCTCCTTTGAACCATAAGGAACGAGTAACTCCGCGATTTTAATAACAAGTTGATCCTTCTCTGCTTTTTCAGCTTGGGAAAGCGCTGAAAATGCCCGGCTCAGATAAGAGCAAAGGCTCTGACAATCATCCAAGAGGCCATCTACGGGCCGAGTCAGGAGCCCTTCCGCTAGTCGTTTATAGTTTTGGGCTTCAGTAAGTCGCGTTACTGCATCGCGATCCCCGAGAGAAAAACTCGTCTCAATATCAACGATCTCTTGGGATTTTGTTTCAATGGCTTGGCGAGCCTCATTAAGAATACCGACCTTCCGACCGATTTCCTTTTTTTGTTTTGTGATGAGCTCAAGGAGCTCTTTGAGTTGAGAGATCATGTTGTTATTGCTGTTGGTGTGGAGTGATGTGGAGGTGTTGGGCTAAAAAATGAATGAGTTTTGCTCGGGATTGAGGACCAGAATCCGGAAAATTGTAATCAGGAGTGCTGAGTAGCGTTTTGCGGAGCGCTTTTGCGGAGAGGAGCCCCGGATCAAACCCGGCGCGTTCTGTCAGGACATTGCAAAACTCAAAGTGCGCCCGCGTATTCCAGATTGGACGATCCAATCGGACTTCGATTTTACGACGGATGCGATGTCCCGGCACACGGCTTGCCAGGACATATCCAAGAACGTCAGCCCGTTCGTTGATCTCCTCTGCAAAGGATTTCAATGACTGGCCACGCTCGATAAGAATCTGGCGCAAAATTCTGGAGGGAACGGATAGCATGACTTAGGCCCATCCGGGGGCGGCACCTGCGGAGAAGGTCTTGATGTGGCTGGCGATCTCGCGGTTTTGATCGATCAACCTGGCGAGGTAGGTATTGGTCTTGCGGGCTTCGGAGACCTGAGGGCTGTTGCCTCCAACAAAGAGCCCGATCTTGGCGTAGCTGTCGGCGGCGATTTCCTTGCCAACTTTGCCCTGCGTCGCGGCGGCTGCTCCGTTGGTGGGTGACTTGCTGCCGCCGTGGTTTTCGGAGGCTGCCTTGATCTTGGAATAGTTTTTCTGAAGAGACTGACCAATTTTTTCGAGTGCCGCTTTGGGGCCGGAGTCATCGAGCAATTTTGGGGCCGCTGCGTAGGCTTTTGTGAATGCATCCATGGCGTTCTTGCCACTCTCTACGGCCTGATCGACCATGGGAGTCATAGCGTTTTTCATTTCCTCCTCGCCTTGGGAGAATTTATCCCCCGCAGTCGATGAGGCAGCGGCGGCAAGATCCTTGGCATTAAAGTCGATATGGAGGCCGAGGGTTTTGTTGAGCACGCCGATCAACATGTCAATCAAGGGGGCCAGACCTCCCGCCAGCACGGCAATGAAACCCGCGCCGATGGACTGCAATATATGGAGCAGGCCAGTCCAGTAACTTGGATTGGTTATTTCCTTAAAATAGCTCATTAGAATTTTGGGTATGTTAGAAAACGCGGCAACGAGAAAGCCCTCTATCCCATTCAAGGAGGCGATAAGGAAGTTCACCGCTTTGGCAAAGCCAAATTGGATGGAGGCTCCTAGGGCTGCTCCCAGGTCGCCACTGGCAAAGAGTTGCTTCACTGTCTGAAAGGCAGCCTGGAACATCTGGCCGAACTCCTCGGCCAGCGGGACCAGTTTTTTCACCGTGGCGATGGCCCATTCCAGGGCAGGCTTGAGGGTCTCCAGGATGGGTGCACCGAAGTCGGCGAAGGCGTGATTGATCGTGTCGTGCAGGGTCGAGAGGAGTCCATTCCAAGTATGGCTCTGGAGTTCCATTCCTCCGGAGAAGCGACCCAGGGCCTTCTCGGCCACGGCCCAGACGGCATCCCCCTTGGCCCCGGTGGCCTGCAACTCCTCCAGCTTTCGCTTGGTGTCGCCGGTGATGGCTCCCATGTTCTCCAGGGAGCGCATGGCCATGCCCATGTCGGTGCCGTGCTCCAGGGCATCGTGCAGCCTCCCCACGGACTCAGCCACCTCTTCAAAGGGGCGATCGGCTCCGGCTGCAATGTCGCCCACGAGCTTCAGTCCCGCACCGGTGGAGAGGGCTCCGTTTGTCAGGGTTTCCAAGATACGGGAAGCGCGGGCCACCTGAGGCAATTCAAAGGGGGTGGAGTCGGCAAAGTCTGCGAGTTCCTTCATGCGGGACTTGGCCGCGTCCACGCTGCCCAGCAAGGTGACAAAGGAGGTGGTGAGCTGCTCATGCTCCGCCGCCTCATCCATCGACTTCTTCAGGATCTCTCCCGCCGTGGCGGCTCCGGCAAATCCCGCTGCCAGTGCCATCAAGGGGGCTGCCAGGGAGCGGAGGCCCTCCATACCGGTGCGTAGCTGGTTAAGACCCGCGAGAAAGGGGCCATTATCGAGGGTAGCCGTGTAGCCGATGTTATCGCTCATAAGATAAAGGGGCGACGGCTGCTGAGAATGCGCTATTTAGCATGCTGCTGACTTTCAGACCTGCCCCCTTGATTCCATCAATAGGAACCTTCCTTGCAAAGGCGCGAGCCTTGGAATGAAATGCTTGTCGATCCTTGATCATGTCATCAACTTTCGAGGGCTCCGTTGTGAGAATGAGAAGCACCTCGACTATGTCGAGCAGAGTTGAAGGCGTCCCTTCTTTCAGTAAGGGGCTCTCGATCTGCTCCAAAGCCATCACTGTGGCCAGTGACGGGGGGTAGAGTGGGAGGCCTAAGAAGTTTTCTCCCTCATGTTGATTGCCCTTGATCTGTTGATCTTCACGGGATGCAAGCTGCCCAAGTGTAGGTTTTGACGCGGCGAGCGTGTGCAGGGATGTGCGTCGTGCTTTTTTTGGAATCTTCTTGATCATGATTTTCTTCAAAGTATTCATTGTATTTAAAGCGTCAACTAAAAAATCGGCAGAAGAATTTTTTGTAGTATTATGCTCTGATGTCAGACCCGATTTCAGTGATTGATAAGCTTCGTTATCGGCGCTCTCTATCGCGGTTGAGCCAGTATCATCTTGCTCGGGAGATAGGGGTAACAGGGTCGGCCCTTGGTTCCTACGAATCAGGAAGAGTGGCTATGCCATTCAATGTCGGGATGGCGATCTGTCGGATTCTGAATCTCAATCCTCGGTGGGTAGTTGAGGGGAAGGGAATTTCAGCGCCATTTGTGGCATTATCGGATCTGAAGCTGTCTGAAGACGAGGTGCTCATTCGCTCTCAGGGAATGGGCTTTGAGCATGGGTACGAGCTGCTTCTAAAACATCCTCTGCGACTCTGGGCGCAGACTCACTCGAACGAAGAGATTATTCATGCTTTAGTGCAAGGGAATCCTGATGAGCCGTGGCCGAGAAGCCTGTCTGTTCGTGATCTCGAAGAGTTACGCCGTGATTGCTTGGCAAAGGCAACAAGTGAACGCAATCAAATCATGGCCAAGACCTACCGGAATCAGGCGAAAATGGCGGAAGAGGAGTTGGCTCTTCGTCGTGCAGGGAATACAAGGAGTTACACAAAAAGAGCAGAAAAACCGGAAAGCGCAAATAAACCATTGCAAGAATATACTGCAATGGTTTATAAAGTTTCCAACATGAAAGGTTCGCTGCTGTCACACTGGATCGACCGGGCAAATGCCCTTGTCTCCCATCGCGGGGGCAAGGCTGCACTGGCCCGTGATTTGGGGGTAAGCCCGCAAACCATTCACGCTTTTCTGACCGGCGCGAGTGCGCCGAGTGCAGAAAACACCTTGCGTCTTCAAGCTTGGGTCATTGAAACGGAGGCAAAAAAAGAAAGCTCAGAGAGTGTTAGAGCACCCTCTGAGCCGAAGACCCAAACAAGGAAATCAGACAATGAAAACACTCGATCGAGTCACGAAGCAGGTTAGCGCGGCATCAGCTCCTGAAAAGGGAAATTCTACAGCGGGAAATATCTACTCCAATGAGGGCGATTTCCAAAAAATCTTCGCCGAAGCTGAGGCAAAACTGGAGAAGATGAGGCATATGCCTGAACAGAAAAAACCCCAGCAACTGGAACTCGTTGTTCTTTCACAGATGGTTGATGCGGCCCAGAAGATGAGCCATTTTGATGAGGTCAGTGCTGCCTATATCGATATTTATGAACTCATCCGCCATAATCCCAGATTTCAACCCATCACGGAGGCGCTAAAGCAGTTCCTGGAAGCCGAAGCTTTTTTGAATTTGGTTCATGCTGAGGCGCGCCGGATTTAACCACCCCTCTACTTAGCCTTCCAGTTTTTTTGGTGGATTCCTGCTTTTCCAAATGTTCCTTGCTATATTTAGTGATCACCTGGGACGCTTCTTCCATACAAACGAAATGGATAGTCATGATGCGAGAAAATGAGCGCAAACGATCAAGAACAATACTATCAGGTACTAAATGATTTCGAGTCCGGGAAAACCTCCGAACCCGAAACATTGAAAACCTTAATAGCCTTGGATGTCGATCCCTACGATGCCGCTGAGATTCTTCTCACCTGTGTAAGGGGATCTGACTGCGTCGAAGTTGAATATCATCACTCTCACCATGAGTCCTGAAGACCAAAAAATCTGCATTCAGGCGATTAATGATTTTCACTCAGGGAAAATCAGCGAGAAGGAAGCCCTCAGAATCTATAAACTAAAGGGTGTTGGTCGGGTGGAGGCTCTTGAGTCGATCCATTGTTCAGACGACTGTATCGAAATCGAAGATCCCGAACCAGCGAAGAAGCCATGAGCGCCACGATTGACATCAACGGGACTCAGGCTTCAATCAATGGAGGGAAGTGGTTCTGCTACGATTTAGCTCTGCTGAATACCCTCAACAGCCTTTATCCGTCGAGTTACCTACCTGATGAAGTGAATGCTCGTGAGGCCATTGCTCAACTTGGCGGAATGCTAATTTCAGCAGATCCAGAACTGGATGATGCAGATGATGATGGAATCCTGATCGTTCATTAAACCTGATATACCCTATGGAAGAGCCGATCATCTTTTATTGTGAGCCTTCACCATCAACAAAAACGATCCTTCGTTTCTATGCTGATCCCACGTCTCCTAATCCATCGCTTGAAGAAACTGCCGCAGAATGGGGCATCACTCCAGAAGAGCTGAGAAAGAAAATCGAGGAACAGAATTAAAAACGCTGATCATCGGCTCTTTTCCACCTTTTTACCTTCCCTCCTCATCCTCTTTCAAATCCCAAAAAGGAAAAAACTATAAACTCCACCGCCGCTCTGTCGGTGGAGAGAGAGGGGGCTATAAGCGAGTCTCGCCAGCGTGACTCTTACCATAGGCAAGCTCATTGCGCTGAACTCTACTCCGATCACCAATGGGGCGTTGAGCGGAGCGACCCTTCCCACGCGGCTGAAGCTCCTCTCCTGGGGAGAGAATGCGACCCTCAAGGGTCCTGTGAATGTCACGGCCTATACCGCCTCCACACTTCCCGGAGAGCAACAGGCAAAAGGGTTTGACCGTGTTGCCCTGGATTTCAATCACAACAGCTTTCCAGGCCATCCGAACTTTCAGAAGGACCCCCGCGAGGTTGCGGCATATGGCGTTCCCACGGTGATCCCCGGCGACGGTCTCTGGCTGGAGGATATCGACTGGACTCCTGCCGGGCAGAAGTACGCCCGCAACTACATCGACCTCTCTCCCACGCCGACTCTCAACAACAAGGGCGAAGTCACCTTTCTCCATTCCGTGGCCCTCTGCCCGCAGGGAGCCGTCGAGGGACTCTCCTTTTACAGCCCCACTAACCTCCCACCCACGGCCAACATGACACCCATATCCCCCGAACTCCAGAAACTCATCACCACTCTCTTTGAGTGCGACGAAGGTTCCACCCCTGATCAGATCCTCCAGGCAGGTCAGACCTATATCAAGAGACTATTGAGCTTTGATAAGGAGCCCGGAGATGTTGCCCTCTCCGTGGAAGATCCCATTCAGGCGGAGATCGGTCGCAAGCTCGGAGTCACCGCAGCAATGCGCGCCAAGTACCCGCTGAAATAACCCACCAGCCGTTCCACCTTCTACTTCTAACCAAATCCAATGACCGCCTCCACTTATCCCGTCAATACCCCAGAACGCGCCGGTGCCGTGAGCGTCTATCCGGTTGCCGCAGCCGCGCAGATTAACGCAGGTGCCCTTGTGGCCCTAAACTCCACAGGATTCATCGTTCCCGCTTCCAACACCGTAGGTCTAATGGTCTTGGGACGCGCTGAGGAGGAAGACACTGCTACAAAAATTTGCGAGGCGATCGGGATCTCCGAAGACCTCTAGAACAATCACGCCCCTGATAACCTTCAGGCTCTCTCTGCCAGTGGTTCTATGACGGAGGAACAGGCGTTCGCTGCGCAAATTCGCGATGCGCTTGGTATTTCCGAAGAACTTTGGAATAAGCACCCCGCTTGATTATTTGAGGATCTGAGATGCGCTGCCTAGCTGCGGATGGGTTGCGAAATCGTCGCGGAACGCTCGCGGAGGCATTTTTTGACCTCGTAATACCCCTTCCACCTTCCACCCCTGTTCCCGAAAGTCCTGTCCTGCCCTTCCACCTTTCGACAGAGTAATTTTTCAAACGGGGAATTAAGTCCCGAGTGCGCCCCTTCCACCCTAGAAGCTTATCTCCTGAAGGCTAGAGCCTCGGCGTAACTCTCTGATTAAAGGCATCTAAAGGGAAATCCAACCAAATCCAACCAGATCGCACCAAATAAGTCTTGTCCGGACAGAACTTAAGGGGTGTCTCACTCTTGATTTCAAGAGGTGGAGGCGAGGGGAGTCGAACCCCTGTCCTCGAAGCGCATCAGACGTCCGTCCACATGCTTGACCGCACTTGAGATTTAGGGAGTCGGCCACGGTGCGGCGCGCTGCTTTCCCCCGATTGTCCACGAAATCGATTCACTCCCCGGCGCGGTCAATCCGCCAGAGAGCCAGCCTTCTGTCGTCGCCTTCACACCTAGTAGGCGTCGGTGTGTCAGCGTCGCAGCCTTAGGCCGCGAGAGCTAGATCTTCGTAATCTGCATTTATTTTTTGTGACTCGATTTTTAACGAG
>Ga0302194_10002311_pt1 | contig 12084 bp, 13 predicted proteins | sample II_Bog_N1_1_FD_200227 | JGI IMG/M metagenome (GOLD analysis project Ga0302194, IMG submission 200227) | Peat permafrost microbial communities from Stordalen Mire near Abisko, Sweden - II_Bog_N1_1 | ecosystem: Environmental > Terrestrial > Soil > Wetlands > Peat | place: Sweden: Abisko...
CTTGTTGCAAAGTAAGCATAGTATTTATCTTACTGAAGCACGAATATGAAAATTTACAATCTCTTAACCTGTTTTAAAAACAAGATGAAATACTATTGAACGAAAAAAACAAAACACATATGAAAAATACTCCTATCAGAATAGAACTCCCTACCATTTTCGGTATGAAAACGGTAAACTCATTTTTGTTTAAAGAACCTGAACCAATTCTGATTGACAGCGGTGAAAACTCCCCCGAAAGCTGGGACGCTTTGAATAAGGGGCTAAAGGACAACGGACTTAAATTGTCGGATATCAAAAAAATTTATATCACTCACATGCACATCGACCATGTGGGAATGGCAGGTAGAATAGCGGCTGAATGTGGTACAGAAATTTGGGTAAACGACAAATCCGTGAGTCGCGCATTACATTATATAGAGTTTAGTAAGTTAATTAAAAAAATGACTATTGAAGTTACTAGCAAGCTTTGGGGTGTTGATCCAAATGATGTTAATAACCCGCTGTTGAATGCTGGTAAATCGCAAGGAAAAATTAAAGATACCTGGACGGGAATTCCTGAAAGCAATTTGAAAGTATATAATATTGGTGATTTGTTACAATTTGGTGATAAAGAATGGGAATCGATATACATGCCCGGGCATTCGGACACACAAGCTGTTTTTTTACAAAGGGAATCAAAAAAAATGTTGTCGGCAGATATGTTGCTTTCTGTTACACCCACACCTTTTTATGAGTTATCGGAAGGATTAACAGGTGATAGAATTAAAGGCTTGCCTATAATGATACAATCTTATCAAAAGCTCGAGGAGCTTGATTTTTCGGTGGTGTATCCCGGACATTATGACGTGATCCATAATCCTAAAGAATTAATAAAAAAACAAGTTGAACATATTCACAAAAGAAAAACAAAGTGCTTTGAATTTATTAAAGTTGGAAATAACCGCTTTGATAAATTATATCCGTTAATGTATGAAAAATTCACACTTACCGCAATAACAATGCTTGTAGGTTATTTAGATTTACTTGTAGAAGAAAAAAAAATCCGCTGGATGGAGGACGAAAAATCTATTCAGTTTGAAGTGATTTAATGAAGCCGATTATTCCTCATTTAACACATTAATTGCTATACAAGCATATATTGCTGCCGTTTCTGAGCGCAAACGGCTTTCTCCAAGTGTAATTTCTTTAAAATCATTATTCAAGGCTAATTGCACCTCATCAGATGTAAAGTCTCCTTCGGGACCAATTAATACTAATACATCTTCGCCTTTAATATAAAGAGTTTTGAGATGTGTTTTATTCCTTGCTTCATTGCAATGCGCAATAAATTTTTGTCCTTTAAAATTCTTTGTGGATTCTATAAAGCTCTTAAAGATAATTATTTCATTAATTGAAGGCAGGCAAGCTTTCAAACTTTGCTTAATAGCAGAAACAGCAACCTTTTCAAGACGTTCTGTTTTTACTGTAACTCGTTCACTGTTTTTACATTCAATAAGCGAAACTTCGTTTATGCCTGTTTCTGTAGCTTTTTCAACAAACCATTCGATACGGTCGTTGTTTTTTGTAGGGGCAATCGCTATGTGCAAATTAAAATTTTTTTTGCCGACTTCCTTCTTTGTGTCCAAAATTTTTACCACACAACGTTTTACATTATCATCAGTAATAACAGCATTATACCAACCTCCTTTTCCATCTATCAGCACTATTTTACTCCCAACAGTCAGACGTAATACGCGCGCGCAATGTTTGCTTTCTTCTTCGCTTAAAGTGAAAGTTTCTATACTCGAAACAGAAGGGGTATAAAACAAATGCATTATAAAATATCAATAAACAAAAACGTCCTCCGTTTTATAAGAGGACGTTTTTATGTTAATAAAAAATCCGTATTAAGCTTTCACTTCTACTCTTGGTGCGGCGGCTAATATTTCTTCGTTGGCTGCGCTTGCGTATTGTCCAAAGTTTTTATTAAATGAATCTGCTAATTTATTTAGTGTTGCATCAAAAGCTTCTTTATCTTTCCATGTTAAACGTGGATTTAAAATTTCAGAGGGAACATTTGCGCATTCTGTTGGAACATTTAATCCAAACACCGGCAATGTTTCAAACTTCACTTTATCAAATTGACCTGTTAATGCAGCTGTAATCATTGAGCGAGTGTATGCTAGTTTCATTCGGCTGCCAACCCCGAATGAACCGCCACTCCATCCTGTATTTACAAGCCAGACATTTACTTTATGTTCTTTTAGTTTTTTACCTAATAACTCTGCATATTTTGTCGGGTGCAATGGTAAAAATACCTTTCCGAAACAAGCAGAGAACGTTAATGTTGGTTCAGTAATTCCCATTTCCGTTCCGGCAACTTTTGCAGTATATCCAGATATAAAGTGATACATTGCCTGACCTGCAGTAAGTTTAGATATTGGAGGCAATACTCCATAAGCATCGCATGTTAGAAAGAAAATATTTTTTGGAATATTTCCCACCGAAGGCTCAACAGAATTGTGAATAAAATGTAATGGGTAACTTACACGTGTATTTTCTGTTTTAGAAATATTACTAAAATCAACGGTAGAAGTATTTTCGTAATACTCAATGTTTTCCAACAGGGCACCAAATTTAACTGCGTCGAAAATTTCCGGTTCCTTTTCTTTTGTTAAATCTACACATTTTGCATAACACCCCCCTTCAAAATTAAATACACCCTTCTCGCTCCAACCATGTTCATCATCTCCAATTAATCCTCGATTCGCATCAGCAGATAACGTTGTTTTTCCTGTTCCTGATAAACCAAAGAAAATAGCAGTATCTCCATCTTTACCAATGTTTGCTGAGCAATGCATTGATAATACTTTTTTTTCGTGAGGTAAAATATAATTTAGTAATGAAAAAATACCTTTCTTAATTTCGCCTGTATATGCCGAACCACCAATTAAAATAACCTTTTTGGTCATGTTCAAAATAGTAAAGTTATGTTGACGTGTTCCATCAATAGAAGGGTTGGCTTTGAATCCTGGAGCACAAATAATCGTCCACTCAGGTTCAAAACTCATTATTTCAGCATGAGTAGGGCGTAAGAATAAGTTATTTGCAAATAAGTTTGACCAAGGATATTCTGTTACAACACGAACGTTTAAACGATATTCAGGATCAGCGCAAGCATAAGAATCGCGAACATAAACGTCTTTACCGGATAAGTAAGCGCAAACACGATTATAAAGAGTGTCAAATTTATCAACATCGAATTTAAAGTTAACATCGCCCCACCAAATGGTATCTTTGGTTTTTTCATCAAGCACAATAAATTTATCTTTTGGTGATCTCCCTGTAAACTCGCCCGTATCTACCGCCAATGCACCAGTATCTGTAAGCACGCCTTCGCCCCTTAATAATGTTTCTTCTACTAATTCTGCAGCATTTAAATTCCAATATGCTGCTGAAACGTTCTCTAAGCCTAAACCAGCTATACTTGCGTCTTTAGCCTTTATTCCAAACTCATTCATTATATTATTGTGTTGGTTAGTAATATTTAATTTTTAGACGGCGAATTTACAAATTTTTCACACAGCTAATTAAAATCGAAGTGGTTTTTCGATTAAATAGTAGACTTTTAAATTATAATTAATTATAAATCAAATACTTATAAGTAAAATGTGTCTATTGTTTTGTGATTAACTATAATACATTGTTCAAAAATACATAACGGGCATTATTGATAATTCTGTATTCAGAAATTAAACTACATTAGCAACAAAATTAATTTTATCAGTTATGGAAACTTTTAATTTTTTGAATTTTTTTAATGACGATAAACCGCTTGTAAAATTTATCTGGCTGGTTGTATGTATTGCTTTTGCATGGATACTGGAAGGTACTTATCCTTTGTTTAAGTATAATTATAATAAGCGGAGTCATGCTAAAACAAATTTTACATTATTGTTTTTTACAATGATTATAAATTTGGCCTTTGCCATTTTTACTGTAGGTATTTTTGATTGGGTTGCAAGAGAACACATTGGAGTTTTATATATGGTTCACTTGCCGGCATGGGCAAATCTGCTAATTACCATTATGTGGATTGATTTTGTAGCTCAGTATTTCATCCATTATTTATTACATAAAGTTCCGTTTTTATGGAGGTTTCATGTAATACACCATGACGACACGCATCTTGACGCGACCTCGGGCACACGACACCACCCGGGCGATTTTATTACCAGAGAATTGTTTGCATTACTTGCCTGTGTTATCATAGGAGCTCCTATGTCGTACTATTTCTTTTACCGATTTGTGACTATATTTTTAACATACCTAACTCATAGCAACATCAAAATACCCACATGGGTAGATAAAACAATTGGTTTAGTTTTTATTACACCTAATATGCACAAGTTTCATCATCATTATAAATTGCCATGGACGGATAGTAATTATGGCAATATCTTTTCTTTCTGGGATCGAATATTTAAAACACTAACGGTTGACGACCCAAGCAAAATTCGTTATGGTCTGGACACACTTATACGTGAAGAAAAAAACGTAGAAAGCGTAAAATTTCAATTGAAATTGCCCTTTATAAAAGGAATTCATAAAAAAGAGTAACTAATTATGAAAGCATATTTTATTACGGGTATTGGTACAGGTATTGGTAAAACAATTGTTTCAACAATTATAACAGAAGCTTTAAAAGCGGACTACTGGAAACCTATACAGGCTGGGGATCTGAATAATAGTGATAGTATGAAAGTGCGTTCACTAATAAGCAATACAACAACATTTGTATATCCTGAAGTATATCGTTTATCAAAACCAATATCACCACATGCAGCGGCAAAGGCAGATAAAATCTCCATAGATTTAAAAAAAATTAAACGACCTAAAGCCCCTAAAATACTTATCATTGAGGGAGCGGGAGGTATAATGGTTCCCCTAAATGATAAACAATTTATGATTGATTTAATACACTCTTTAAAAGCAGAAGTGATTCTGGTTGTGCAAAATTATTTAGGAAGCATCAATCATGCCTTGCTTACTTACGAAGCTTTAAAAGGCAGAAATATCCCTATTGCCGGAGTTGTATTCAACGGTAAACCAAACCCCTCTTCCGAAGAATTTATTTTACGTTACACAAAGTTGAAATGCATTTTAAAAATAAAACAAGAAAAAGTATTTAGTCCTGAAACCATTGTAAAATATAGTAAAATGGTAATCCTTTGAAATGTTATATTTAAACTATTTGTTTTGTGTATAGTAACATGTTACTTTTAACAATTCATTACTTTTAAATGAAAAATAAATACCAAAACAAAATTGATAGAGGAACTACAACATATTATTCCCGCAGATTTTTATAAGTTTTTTCTCGTAGTATTCTTTTCACTTTTCATAGGTTTGGAACAACGCCAGCATCATGTAAAAGAAGAATTTGAGACATTGTTCGGAACAGACAGAACACTTACTCTGATAGGAATTTTAGGGTACATTCTTTACATTATCAGTCCACAAACTTTAATCCCTTTTCTTTGTGGTGGGGCAGCTGTTTCTATCTTGCTTGCTGTTTTTTATTTTCAAAAAATACAAGTACAAAAATTGTTTGGCATTACTTCACTTGTAATAGCTCTTATTACTTATTGCCTCGCACCATTGATATATACGCAACCTGCGTGGCTGGCATTATTAGTTGTAATTGCTGTTTTGGTGATTACTGAACTAAAAGAAACGCTTTTTGAATTTTCGAAAAAGGTGGAAAAAGGCGAATTTATTACTCTTGCAAAGTTTTTGATGTTAGCTGGCGTGGTGCTTCCTTTGCTTCCCGACAAACCTATTTCTGATGCAATAAATATTTCGCCGTACAGATTTTGGTTGGCAATTGTGGCAGTTTCAGGCGTTTCATATTTGAGTTACATTTTTAAAAAATTCGTATTCCCTAATGCAGGAATTATACTTACCGGTATTTTAGGGGGACTGTATAGTAGTACTGCTACTACCATAATTCTTGCAAAAAAAAGTCGCGAATTGCACAATGACAACAAGGTTGTTCCTGCAATTATTCTTGCCACAACCATGATGTATTTGAGAGTGTTGTTGTTGGCATCTTTTTTCAATAAATCAATTGCATTGAAGCTGGCACCATCATTTGCAGCATTTATTGTCGTATCTTCTGCGTTGGCAATTTACTTTTTGAAATTTTACAAAACGACCAATAAAACAAAGACCGACTCACAAAATATAAGACAACATAATAATCCCCTCGAATTAAAAACCGCCTTGATTTTTGCTGCGCTTTTTATCTTTTTTGCACTAATCACAGGATTTGTAAGAACCCGCTACGGAATAGGAGGAATTAACGTATTATCCTTTGTGGTAGGCGTTACAGATATAGATCCGTTTATCATTAACCTGTTTCAAAGTAAATGGAACATGGAAAACACAACTATCGCAGTAGCGGTTTTAAATGCCATTTCAAGCAATAATTTACTTAAAATGATTTACGGAATTTCATTTTCTGATAAGTCTATACGACTCCCGTTAATTGTTGCTTTTAGCATTTTGATTGTTTTGGGCTTAATGATGTCATTTGTTTTTTATTTGTAAATCTCATAAGCACAATGATTTTTGCAGATACACACACACACCTTTATTCAAAAGAATTTGATGCCGATAGAGTGTCATTGATTAAAGAGGCTATTAGTAAAGGGGTTTCACGCTTTTTTTTACCAAATATTGATGTTCTTTCAATTCCCTTGATGCTGGAAGTGGAACAACAATTTCATGATAATTGTTTTGCAATGATGGGTATCCACCCTTGCTCTATAAATGCCAATTATAAAAAGGATTTAGATGCTGCTGAACAATGGTTGAACAAGCGAAATTTTGTTGCTATTGGCGAAATTGGTATTGATTTATATTGGGACAAGACATTTTTTAAACAACAACAGCAAGCCTTCAGAAAACAAATACAATGGGCAAAACAATATAAATTGCCATATGTGATACATTCTCGAAATTCATTTAACGAAGTGATGGAAATTGTAAGTGAATTTAAATCAGATCATTTGAAAGCCATCTTTCATTGCTTTAGTGGCAATGTGCAGCAAGCTGAACAAATAATTGCTTCCGGCGATTTTAAGTTGGGCATTGGAGGTGTGGTAACTTTCAAAAATTCAGGACTTGATAAAGTAGTTGATGCTATTGATTTAAAACATTTGGTTTTGGAAACGGATGCGCCATACTTGGCTCCCACACCACATCGTGGCAAACGCAATGAGCCGGATTATTTAGTTTTAATAGCAAAAAAAATTGCTGAAATAAAAAACATCGATATTGAAGAAGTGGCTGCAATTACTACTCAAAATTCTAAGTATGTGTTTGGTGTATAGAGCAAATGCGGAATTATAAACGACACGAAAAATTATACTTTATTGTTTTTATTGAAAGAGTTACTTTAAAGTTGGTTATACAAATTTGTTTGGGGAACAATTACTTCCGTCATTATATTTTTACATCTTTCAATTGATTCTTTATATCTCTCAATAAAAGTGCAAATCTGGCTTTATTCTTCCAGAAAACCGCTAAATTATTTTTAAGTTGTATCTCTTCTTTTTTAGCCTTTTTAACCACTTCTGGGGTACAAAAATAATGAGCCAAATTAACAAAAGAATGCAATTGTCTTCTAAGTTTTTCGACAGTTAATGCTGAAAGTTTTTGAAGAGTAAAATGGTGTTCAAGCTCGTTTATATTTTCGAAAAATTTATTAAACGTGCGTGTTTGTAATTTTAAATCATTCGCAGAAGTCCTTAATAGATTCGAAATATCAATATAACTATTACTTTTTACTTTCTTTTTTTTTATTCCAACCGTTATTTTCTTTGATAATTCTGTACTTTCTTTTGTGAATGCCCCGGGCAATAGCTTTTTTAAACTGTTGTTTAATTTTGATCTGTTTATTGGTTTTGAAATATTTCCTTTAAATCCCGATTGAATGCACTTTTCTTCAAAATTTTTGTCGTAATGTGCCGACATTGCCAGTACTGGAATTTTCAACTTCATTTCTTTGTAAAGCTCGATGGTTTTCCATCCGTTCATTACAGGCATTTCAATATCCAGCAAAATCAAATCGATTTTTTTTTCTTTTATCTTTTTTATAGAATCTTTGCCACCCGATGATTTTATTGTTTTAAAGGGTCCATTGCTTAAAAAATCTTCTATTAAATTTCTGTTTAATTCAATATCATCTACTACCATTATCGTAGCTCTATTGTTATTGGATATTATCTTTGTCGCTTTTTTATTGCTTTCTGTTAGCTTATTTACTTTATTTAATAACTCTTTGCTTGTATGCGGTTTTAGTAAATAATCGCCTCCACTTTTTAAACAAATCAATTCTACTTTCTTTTTGTTTTTTTTGTCTGCAATAAAAAGAGTTGGAATCGCTTTTGTTTGCTTTTTGTTTTTTAATGCCTTATTCAGCTGCTCACTATCAATTATAGGTGTCATAACCACCGACAAAATAACATCAGGGATTTTTACTTGAGCTATTTTAATGGCTTGTTCTGCTGTTATGGCTACTAAAACTGTGAAGGATTGTTCGGAAAAATACTTTCCTAAAATTTTAAGATTAGTAAAATTGCTGTCTACAATTAGTATTTTTTTTTTCATTTCTTTTCAAATGAATTTGTATTTCAAAAACACTATTGTCAATCTTATTTTTTAAGATCGGCTATAGTTTGATGCGGATTTTCAGAAGAAAAAACTGTATTACCTGCTACTAAAATACCGGCTCCTCTCTCTATTAATTTTTTATAATTATGTAAGTCCACCCCACCGTCAATTTCAATTAATGTATTTGTTTTTTTCACTTCAATAATTTCACTCAATGTTGTAATTTTTTGATACGTATTCTCAATAAATTTTTGCCCACCAAATCCCGGATTTACGCTCATTATACACACTACATCCACGTTACTTATTATATCTGTCAATAGGTTTGCGGAAGTATGCGGATTTATAGCTACTCCGGTTTTCATTCCCAAATCTTTTATGGCTTGAAGAGTGCGGTGCAAATGCGTGCAAGCTTCTATATGTACGGTCAATATATCAGCGCCTGCTTCTTTAAATGTTTGCAAATAGCGGTCAGGCTGTACAATCATCAAATGCACATCCAGTGGTTTTTTAGCATGTTTTTTTATTGCTTTAATAACCGGAAATCCGAAGGATATGTTTGGAACAAATTCACCATCCATCACATCCAAATGAAACCAGTCGGCTTCACTATTATTAAGCATTTCTATATCACGTTGAAGATTTGAAAAATCGGCAGATAATAAAGACGGGGCAACTAAATGGCTCATTGTAAAATAGTTTATTAATGATATTCAAAAGTACAAAAAAAAGCGGCGGAAACATGATTCTGTTTCTCACCGCATCAATTATTCTACGCGTATGGTTAACCCAAATAGGATTTTAAAATTTTACTTCGTGAAGTGTGTTTTAACCTTCTAATTGCCTTTTCTTTTATTTGACGAACACGTTCGCGTGTTAAATCAAATCGTTCTCCAATTTCTTCTAATGTTTTGGGATGTTCGCCACCTAAACCAAAATAAAGTCTTACCACATCTGCCTCACGGGTTGTGAGCGTATGTAAAGCACGCTCTATTTCTCTGCGTAACGACTCGTGTATTAACCCCGAATCAGGATTAGGACTGTCATCTGATGTCATCACATCATACATATTATTTGCATCATCTTCGCCCGATACCAATGGCGCGTCCATCGACACATGACGCCCGTTAATTTTCATGGCATCCTTTACTTCATCCTCAGTTAAATCAAGTATGGTAGCTATTTCATCTGCTGATGGTTCACGTTCAAACTCCTGCTCTAGCAGCGAAAATGTTTTGTTTATTTTGTTGATTGAACCGATCTTGTTAAGCGGAAGCCTCACTATACGTGACTGTTCAGCTAATGCTTGTAAAATAGATTGACGAATCCACCAAACAGCATATGAAATGAATTTAAAACCTCTTGTTTCATCAAAGCGTTGACCAGCTTTGATTAACCCCAAATTACCCTCGTTTATTAAATCCGGCAAGGTCAACCCTTGATTTTGATACTGTTTTGAAACAGATACAACAAAGCGTAAATTGGCTTTTGTGAGTTTTTCTAAAGCCACCTGATCGCCGGCTCTTATGCGTTTTGCAAGTTCCACTTCTTCTTCTGCCGTAATTAACTCCACACGTCCAATCTCCTGAAGATATTTATCAAGGGAAGCTGTTTCACGATTCGTAACTTGTTTAGAAATTTTTAGCTGCCTCATTTTTTTGTATTTGTTTTTACTGCAACACTCGTACGTTTAGGTTTATAAAATGTTTCAACAAATTGTACATACTGCTTTTTTAAAGAAATCCTACCTTCCTGTTTTTTTATAAATTTCAATTGTATTAAAAAATGGTAGTATCTTAGATTGATTTTTATTTTATAAAAATGTACAATTTATGAAGACTAAATTTAAGCGACTATACGCATTGATACTATTATTGGTTTGGAATTATTGTGGCATTGTTGCACAAACATGGAGAGGAAAAGAACTGGTTACCGCAGAAAAATATGAATATATAGGACACTTTTATAATGGCTTGGCGAAAGTGAAATTAGAGCGCAAATGGGGGTTTATTGATACTACCGGAAAAGTAGTTGTGAAACCAAAATACGACCAGGTTGAAAATTTTCAGGAAGGCTTGGCTAGAGTTAGAATAAGCCAAAAAGGATGGGGATTAGTAAATTCACAAGGTGTAGAAATACTTAAACCAATGTTTGATTTTATAGGAGAATTTATGGGAGACGAAGCGGTAGTGAGAGCGAGCGGCAAACAAGCTTTTATTGACAAAGCTGGCAATCTAATAAAAAAATAAAGTCTAAACTTTGTTTTTTTTTCCTTTAATAACTTCTATAATAATTGGAAGTACAGAAATTAAAATAATTAACAACGCAACTTTTTCAATGTTCTGCCTTATCCAAGGAATTTCTCCTAAAAAGTAACCTGCGAAAGTTAAACTGCAAATCCAAATAGCTCCACCAAATATATCAAACGTCAAAAATTTACGATAATTCATTTCGGCAACACCTGCAACAAATGGAGCAAACGTTCTAACAATGGGTACAAAACGAGCCATGATAATTGTTTTAGGTCCGTATGTTTCATAAAACGAGTGTGTTTTTGTCAAATACTCCGGCTTTACAATGTTTTTACCTTTTATCTTTATTTGTAACGCTTTTAATCCTATTTTTCTCCCCACCCAATAATTCGTATTATCACCTGCAACAGCCGCAACAAATAAAAGTATAAGTAAAAACGCCAAGTCTAAAAAACCTGATTGCGCAAATAACCCTGCCGTAAATAATAATGAATCGCCTGGCAAAAAAGGCATTAATACTAAACCTGTTTCAATAAAAATAACCAAAAATAAAATAAAGTACACCGCTGTTCCGTAATTACCAAATAACCACTCAAAATCAAGGTGGATAATGTGTTTGAAGAGTTCTATCATATAATTTTGCTTTTCCCGTTTTCGCTGAAATTAGGATTTTAATATTTAGTTATAGAGGGGTCTATTTCATTTGACCATGCAAGAATTCCGCCTTTAAGGTTATATACGTTATCAAGACCTTCTGCCTCCAACGCGTTACAAATAGTACCAGATCGGGCTCCGCTGCGACACATAATAACTACTTTTTTTGTCCTGGATATTTTATCCAAATTATCCATCACATCTCCCATAGGAAGATGTTCTCCACCTATCTCACTGATTTCAAGTTCATGTTCTTCTCTAACATCTATCAATTGAAAATCAGCATTGCTGTCTTTTAGTTGTTTTAGTTCTAATACAGTTATTTCTTTCATTTTTATCGTTCAATTAAAATTAATAGTTGTCCATTTGAATGCCTATTTGATTTTTTTTTAAGTTTTTCGGTAAAAAATTAAAAAAGGTATCGCCACGAAGCCCTAAACGCAAGGTTTCTAAAGGTATCACATCATCATAAGAAATATTTCCCAAATTGGCGTTTGCACCTAACAGTTTTAAAAAC
>Ga0302194_10002319_pt1 | contig 12063 bp, 12 predicted proteins | sample II_Bog_N1_1_FD_200227 | JGI IMG/M metagenome (GOLD analysis project Ga0302194, IMG submission 200227) | Peat permafrost microbial communities from Stordalen Mire near Abisko, Sweden - II_Bog_N1_1 | ecosystem: Environmental > Terrestrial > Soil > Wetlands > Peat | place: Sweden: Abisko...
TGTGGTTAATGTGTTTAACAATTTAGCGGACGCTTGGAGGATACGAATTTGCTCCTTCACTGAGAGCCTCTATTGTTCGATCCATCAGGTCGTCCGCTTTTCAACTTACCAGGAGCCAACCGCCGTTAGCGCTTTCTGTTCCGCTGTCGCGGTTCACGTCGCGAGTCGGCGGTGGCTCAGCTTTTTTCGTTAGGCCACTTGCGTTATGTCTCGTCGGAAACGCTACATTCTGATTGCCGGTGCTGGGCTTTTGGTGGTTGTCGCGCTTGCTTTTCTCACCAAGCCTTCGTCGCCATCGGGTCGGTATGTTGCGAATCCCAATCTCGCGCTTGAGGGTGATTTTTACTGGCAGTTTTCCGGCGGCCACGCGAGGATTGTTTATGACGGTGGCAGTGACCAGACTGGCACATATTCATTCACGAACGGCAGTTGGTTTATTGACAATTCCGGCGCTGCTCACGCGCCGCAGCATCTCTGGCGGATTGAGTGTTCTTGGTTTGGACTTCAGCTTTACGACGAGACTGGCAAGCGGGTTGATTCTATGCGTCGCCGAGTCATTCCGTGCTTGCGCCCAGGCTGGATGCCTGATTGGATGCAGTAGAGTATGATTGACCATGTGGCCTAACAAGTCGCCGATATGAAAAGTGGTGTCAAGAGACACTTCACCCAACAGCGCAGCCAAAGGAAAAACCTTTTGGCGGTCTATTTCAATATTCAGACGGATATTTCTATGGAACCGCTACGGGAGGTGGGGCAGCTGGCGGTGGTACTTTCTTCAGGTTTCCAATTCCTCCAACACCAAATATTTATACACAATCAAACAACATAAAGCAGCTTCAATGGTCTAGTGTAATCGGCGGAATGTATCAATTGCAATATATCACTAATCTAGCCTCTACGAACTGGACTAGTATCGGCAGCAACATTATAGCTACCAATGTTACGACACAAGCAACAGACAATGCGCCATCTGATCAACAAAGGTATTATCGTATAGTTCTAACACAATAGGACAACCAGTTACGCCCTAGTAGTAGTGTATTTTGCTATCCTTAATCATTATCCTTAAGACTCACATGCTATACTGCCAAAAACACTTTCGCAATAAGCTTTAACTTGGAAAGATCTCAAACACCCAGAAAAACATTTCAACTATAATCCAACTATTTAGCCCATTCTTCCCAGTGCTACCAAGAGACAGTCCCGATCGCTCTGAACAACCAGGACCACTACCATGAACTTCTTTTTAGCTTGTTGTAGTAGTTGTAGAAGCAGCGACACAAGTAGATGATTCAGCATTGTAGGTGAACTTGCCTTTTTTACAGGTTACGCCATTCACTTTCTGCACATCCGGCCAGTATTTGTCGTAAAAGGTCGTTCTACTCATCCCAGTCTGCTCATTAACCTCCTTCTGTAATTCTTTGGCAGTGTAGCTCTTTGAAGCTAGTATGGTAAGGATAGCCTGATTATTATATTTATTGTTACCATTTAGCTCGCTCTTGTTGAAAGCATTATCAACAATAGCTTTTGGGCCATCCATTATTAAACCAACGCTATCTTTACGGCGATGATAGCGGGAGGTGAATTCTAGGCTATATCGCTTTTTTTCCTCTTCTACAATTCGAGTAGTGATACAAGTAGCCACGAACCTACCCAAAGCGCCACCACCAGCAGCAACGTCAATACTACGCTTACCTTCCTGCGAACCTTTGGGTGAGTGATGACTGAATACTATGGCACTGTTGGGGCTGCTGATCATCTTCTCCATACGAGTCAATAGTCTTAGCATATCGGCGTTGCTGTTCTCATCAGTACGCGGCCCATATAAACGGTAAAGGCTGTCGAGGATCACCAATTCATATTTATCGCGCGTAACAATATTCTCAATAGCATTCATCAAGTCATCTGGTTTAATGAATTTTTTGTGGAGGCTTAGCGTCTTGAAGGTGGCGTGATCTAAATGATCGATACCCAATTCCCTGGCCACGCTCTTTAAACGTGCCTGGAATTCATTTGGCATAAGCTCTGGATTAACTAAGAGAACCTTGCATTTCGTGGTCGCACAGCCAAACCAAGGCAAACCATGGGCGACGCAGAGCCCGAGCCTAATCAAGTGCCAAGTCTTGTAGCTTTTACTAGCGCCGACGAACATTCCGGTAGTGTCAGTCTTAAGCACACCAGCAATTATGTCAGGATTGGTTTTGATGTCGCGAATAAGCAGATCGCGGTTATCATCAAGATCGCCTAGACCAAAGTTGTGACTAGTACTAGTGCAGGCTTGAGGCTTTTCATCGCAAATATCATCCACGTCACTGAATTCAATCTTGCCTTCATCAATAAGGTTAAGGAGACGTTGCTTTAGGCCTTCTAGGGTGTGCGCTTCAGCATAATGTATTAGCTTTGTGCGCGCTTGTTGTAGAAAACTATCATGTAGTTCTTTTTCGGTCAATACGTTACTCATAATACTATAATACGAGACCGACACACCTGGTTATGGAACAGCTTTATGAGCCGGAGTAACGTGTAGCGAAGAAACTAGGTGTATCAAGCCTAGCGATGTGTCAGCCTCAAATCTTGTTATTGATACCTACGCTACACTCAGCTCCTACAATAGGTGATAAAATCTATTGTTACGCAGGTTTTGAAGTTTAACTCCTCGCTTCTCATAATATCGCACAACTATAGTATTAGCGCAACCATTAAAGTAGATGAAAGTATGATATTTAACAATTACGGTAACATTAAAATGCACAATGTATAAATATGATGTCGATTATATATGCGTAGGATAATAAATGTAATGAATTAATGTTGTGATTTAGTCCGGTGCTTAGTTTAGTTAGTGCAAAAGTCAAAACCAGCTAGGAAAGAGAGAGATTAAGTGAATCTCTTCCTGGATGGGCTAGTCCGGTTTTATGTTATATAGGAGAGCGGACCTGAACTTGCACATTAAAACCACTGTGTTTATTAGCGATTATGGGTTTCTGGCAAAAGCTGGTCCGGTGGTGGTCCGGACTGCTGATATTTGTGTGTATTGGCTATCCTTAAGCATTATCCTTAAGAATGGTGCGGTAGAATAGTTTTGAGGCAGTACAGAGTTTGTTTAGCAGGGCAGGTCTTCAGCCATTTTACCAATTCAAAACTCTCATAGGTCATTTTAGAGCGATACAGTGCTATTTTATTGAGGGTGTTGCAGTGTATATTTTATGACGGGCCTCCAAAGGAATAATTGTAAAAGCAGTTTATTATATGATTGTTATTGTTATTATAATCAATGCTGTATTTGTTGTTCTAAAACGCTTACTAAACTCTTTGCGACACCCACTATTTATTATGCATAGTATTAAAAGCAGACCTTAAAGTCAACCCTCCCCACCTCCAGAATCCTCAATAAAACTGGTATCATATTAAGATAGCGGCTTAACCCGTCATCACCCCGCCCTCTCTGAATCAACGGAGAGGGCTTTTTCGTGCAGTAAACCATCAAAACAAAGGAATTATTATGTCCCCTCAAGCTGGCTGGATTCTGAAAGATGAAATCTACCCGCGCCTCTGTGCAGCCATCCCCAGGTCCGTGCTGTGCGTAGGCCAGGAAGACCCCCAAGAGCTGATTCAAGACGCTACGGTAATGGCTGCTAAATTGATTGATAGGGTAGAAAAGCAGGGTAAGCTAGGAAAAGTCACAGCTTCAAACATAGCTTATTATACAATTCAACATGCAAAGTGTGGTAGGAGAGCAAATGGTAGTTCAAGAAGTGACGTTTACGCTTCTGGAACGCAGCTAGATGGTAATACTGAACTACACTCCTTGAATGAAGTCGTATCTCAAAGTGAAAATGGGTATGAGATCTTCGAGTTGCAGGACGTGATTAGCCTAGACCACGAAGATCCTGGGACTAAAGCTACTAGGAACCTGGATTGGCAGACGTTCATGGCTAGTTTAAACAAGCTAGAGACGTTGCTAGTTGATTGCCTAGTCAATGGTCAAGGTATCAGGGAAGCAGCGGAAATTGCACATGTCAGCTATTGGACTATGCGAGATTATAGGGAAAAGATCGGTGTAAAGTTGCTGGAATTCATGGGCGCTGACATTCTTAAGGATATTACTCAACTACCTTACTGGAGGATTGGACTGGATTGTGAGCGTGAGGCGATGGCTTGTAGATCTGATCGTAGGCATTGAATCTTGATCTAGGCATCTTTTATGATGTCTAGTTCTAGTTCAAGAAAGGATATTAATGGATGATAAACAGCTTAATACTACTCTGGCTTACGGTGTTATTATAATCATCTGCTACTATATTATTAGCACCTTCATAAACTGCATCGTCGTGGGTGTGGTAATTATAGTTGTGGTGCGTGTTTATAGGGAGATCGAGAAATACAAATAGCAATCATACTGTTTTACATTGTTGAACTAGCCTAAAATGATGTAGCTGGTTTTAGGCTAGAACCAAATTGCCCAGCCGCCTATCCTGATCATCCTGCTTCGGTAGTGGTGGTTGAGGTAGGCGGCTGGGCAAGATATGGGAATCAGAATCTTAGCTATTAGTCTTAAATTGGGCAACCTGATTTAAATTATTAACTAGAACATCAGATTGTTGAGTTGTTCACTGCATAAGTACTCGGTAATATTTAGCAGGCTCACCACCGTTGGTTACATTAAGAAGAGGATATGGACTAAATTGGAGATTAGAAATTGAAAATATATTAATCCAGTTTGGATTTATGAGATTTGTGCAGCATTGGACCAGAAATGTCTTATTTGTCATTCCCAAAAGATTCAATTGTATATTTCCTGCTGAACACTGAATGTTCAAAACAGGTGGATCCAAAACAGTCAACATTGCATTAGAACTTATTACACTACTAACTGAGGTGCTTACAATAGCTGAATAGGTTGCTACGTCATAATCTGAAACACTTGAGATCGTAAGAGTATTTGTTTTAGAGCCAGATATATTTGCACCATCCGTTAGTAGGGTGCCATTTTTATACCATTGATAACTTATTGGGTTTAGGCTTGTAGCCTGAATATTAAACAAGGCAGTCGAGCCTGCGGCATTGGTTGTATTTAGTGGTTGGTTTACGATGCTTGGTGGTATGAGTATGCGAAAAATAGTCCCCATGCCATAAGGATAAGTTGAATTTGAATTTCCACCGGAATATGTGGTTCCATATAAGTTGCCGTCAGATCCTTGAATTAAGGCAGAGTCCGGATCGGCTCCTGTGGTTTGGTCAAAAGTAACGAGCGTCGCAAACATACCATTGGTGGTAATTCTAAACACTGTTCCCATACCGCTTTGGAACTGAGCACTACTAACGCCGCCACCAGAAGTAACGCCATAGAGATTGCCATCAGCTCCCGTCGTCAATGCCACTGGGTCAAATCCGTTAGTAGGTGTGAAGTTAAATCTGTATAATACTGTAATTTTTCCACCATAATACTTATAAATTGTCCCCATGCCATAGGGAAACGAGTTGTTTGTGATTCCGCCATAAGGCGCAGCTCCATATAAGAAACCGTCTTTCCCTAATGTTAAAGCAGATAGATTTGCGCCATCTGAATTCAGGCTTCCAACTGTGCCAGTAATTCCGTTGGTATTAACTTCATATATTATTCCAAACAGAGTAGTTCCATAGTAGTTACTATCACTTCCCAGTGTCAAAGACGACTGGGGCTGGTTGAGATTGTTGTTATTTGGCGAAACTAATGTATATATCCCATTTGTTGTTATCCGATAGGGAGTTCCGCCACCAGCCCATGTACCTTCGAAACTACTAATAATAGTATAATTAGCAGACCCGTAAAGAAACCCATCCGGCCCTGATGTTAATCCACCCCAAGGGCCACCTCCATATGTGCCACCAAAGTAATACAAGGTTTTATACAAGCCATCTATTGTTATTTTAAATATACTTCCATATCCAACGCCGCCTACAAACAGTGTTCCATATAAGGAGCCATCACTTCCGAAGGTTATGGTCGGAGGAACAGATCTAGAATTATATGGGCCATAAAGAACGCCACCTGCATACAATGCAGATGTGTCGCTAATAAAAAACGAGTGGATTGTGTTTATATCGCCATTCGTTGTTAATTTAAAGACTGCGCCCGCATTACAGTAACCACCATAGCTCGATATTCCGTAAAAGTTGCCATCGGGGCCGCATATTATACTTCGCGGATTTATTCCACCATTAGCCTTGAATGAGCTTAAAGTAGAAAGAGTTCCGTTTGTGGTTATATTAAAAATGGTCCCACAGCCGTAATCTCCGCCGTTCTGTGTTGTCCCGTAAAAGCTGCCGTCATTTCCTAGCGTAAGGGTTCCCCGTGGATTTGCACCATTAGTGTAGTCGAACGAATATAGTATGTTTGTGATCCCGCTCGTAGATAACTGAAAAAGATATCCATTATTATACATACCGCCATTTCCAGTGGTTCCATATAAAAATCCGTCCTGTCCTAATGTAAGACCATAGCAACTGGGTAAATACGTTGGTGGCATTTGCGTTAAAGAACCATTGGTGCCTAGTCGAAATACGGTGGAACCCTGCACACCTAAACAACAATAGAAATATCCGTCATTAGCTAGTGTAAGAGATGAAAACGGTCTGCTCAAAGATACAAGCGTATTAAAAAAACCGTTTGTTGACAGCATGAATGCAACACCAGCTCCACTATACCCATAAGAACATGCACCATAAAAGTTCCCATCGTTTCCTAAAGATAATGCTGTCGGCTCAAAACCGTTAGTATTGTTAGCATTATTAAAATGAGCTATAGTAATAAATAATCCATTTGTTGTGATTCTAAATATTGTCCCGTATCCCATTTTACCATAGTAGCCATTTGTAATGCCGCCATAATATGTTGTCCCATATAGATTCCCATCGGAGCCAACTACAAGTGGTGTATTTGGGTCGGCACCGTTAGTATAATTAAAAAAGCACAGCGTAGATAATACTTTGTCAGGCGAAAGCTTAAAGACAGTTCCCATTCCACCAGGAAACTGGCTGTTTGTGATCCCTCCCGAGCTTGCAGTCCCGTAGATACATCCATCTACCCCTAGAGTTAGGCTTGTCATGGGGTAGGATCCGTTGGTGCCCGCAAAGGAGAACAGATTCGTCCTGATTCCATTTGTAGATATCTGATATATTGTTCCTAGATAATTACTACCACCTTCAGATGTGGTTCCGTAAAGATACCCGTCGGCTCCAAATATCGGGGCGGCCAGTGAATCTGCTCCATCGACTGTATTGTTGTTGAACGAATAGACTGTCTGAATCTGTGCTCCTAAATTGCTATAGCCGGATAGTCCAGGTGGAATCCATGTATATGTATTAACCCCTCCAAATGTTGGCCCCCACCCTAATGTTCCTGGCGCGTAATAAACTCTATTATAATAATTTAACCCATAAGAAAATACTGACGAACCGCCTAGAGTTGGAGAATTTCCATAGAAATAATAAAAAGTTAATGATTGTCCGCTAGCAAATGCATAATTACCTATATAGATAACACTGCTCGGAATAGTAACGTAACCTAGCACTGTACAGGACTGAAACGCCCCATTGCCGATGCTTGTAATTCCATTTCCAATCGTAACAGTGTTAAGTCTGGTGTTTCCATAAAATGCATTTGCGCCTATGGTTGTGACTGAAACACCATTGGTTATACTGGGAATTATTACAGTGCTATTTGTTCCCGTGTACTGAGCAATATTGAGGGTTCCGTCATTATTTGTTGTGAAAATGAATTGAGCTTGCACTACGGTTGTAAATATCCGCAGCCCCACCCATAATAGGCATATAGCTATCAGTTTTCGAGTGATCTTCATAAACGATGTTTATTTTCCAGCTCTGCCAGTCGTTGCCGCTGGATGTCTTGCCGTAGTTCATAGTGTGCCTCGACCGCCGCGCGTCTGAAACGCTTGCTCAAACATGATGGCGGTAATTGTAAGCTCATTGCGCCCGGTGGGGAAGGGAAATCATCTGATGCTAACGGCCCGCTAACTGGCCTAGAATTTCGTAGAAGCGCTATTATCGCGGCCGCTGGCAAGCGCATCCTGTCCCGGCTCATCCGTGGCGCTCCTGCTGCTTGCTGCTGGTGCATCAGCGCCGGCAGGCCAGTTGGATTCCCAATCATAGCACCTGGAAGCATTTTCTTTGAAATTTATTTGACAGGTTTGGCAGCGGGTGTAAATTCGTTACGTTGTAGCTTAAAACCTGCCTTCGCAGGATAGCGCGTGGCAAACCTGCCACGACGGGTAAGCACAACCGGAAGATTGAAAGCGTATAAGGTTCTTGAAACGAACTGAAATGAAAGTCTCGCGGGTAGCCGTGCATGACCATAAGTTTTTCAGTAATCAATTCAAAAGGATTTTAACGACTTTGCAACTTCAAATCGTCTAGGAGTGCTTTAGGCACTCGAAACTCCATCTGTCCTGTATAGCGTTGCGGCTTCGTGTCGCCGCGCCGTGCTGCCTATGGACCGGAAACAGGTTAAGCAAAACAAAATATTAATATGGCAATCACACAATCAAAAACTAACGGAGTCAAGGCCTCATCGGCTGTTGACATTACCGCCATGACTGCCGCCGATAAAGCGGCGATGATGGCACTACTTAAATCCAGCATTAAAGACGAAATGGCCGCGCGCGAGCCTGCATTAAATGAAGCTTACGCAAAGGTTCTGGAAATCTTGAAGCCGATACAGGCCGACTGCGAAGGCTTCACGCCTTACTGGTTAATTCCGCAGGGGGTAGCCTACAAGATTGCCGCCTATTTGCAGACCAAGGCGACGGCAAAAGAATTGGGTGCGGCGCCCCACGCGGAGATTGTCGAGGCTTTGATGGAGCAGCACCTCGACGAAGACCAAATCGAAGAGAACCTCACCAAGCGCAGTGGTGATGGGAAGAAAAAGGAAAAGGACGATCCCGATTATAACAAACGCCCTTTGTGGACGTTTGAAAACAAGACGGGTATATACACGTTGATTAAACCGTTTAAGGCTGACAAGAACTAAAAATAAACAAACAACAAATCGCTTAATCTGTTTACCCGCTGCCTGAAATATGGCGGCGGGCTTTTTTGTTGCCTGCATCCGCCGGCAGAATGACCACAGCCGCCGACGACGTGAGCGCTGGCCAAGAGCCGCCGCCGGACGCTCCAGGATGCCCTAGGAACGATTTTTATCCCAACGGCGACCGTCGAGGCGCAGACGGCCAGAAGCGAGCCGGAATTCGGTTAATGCAGCGCGGCAGTTTTGACCTTGACTCGAAGGCCAGGACGAAGAATCAAGCTCCTGCTGGTGCTACTGGGTGTGCTGGACGAGCTGGGCGGCTCAAGGATAGCAGGACGTCGCTGGATAATCGAGTGGGTGAGCTGGACAACGGACAAGTGTTTGGCTTATTATTATGGTAATTATTGCAAACATTGCATAATCTTGTGCGAATTGTACAGTTATCTGACAGGTGGTTAAACGCTATAAAAGTTCATTTTATGCAGATTGTACGTCGGCATATTTTTCTATGCGTTGCAGATCAATCCAAATGTTGCCCGCGTGAAGATTCTTTAGCCGCATGGGAATTTTTGAAGCGCAGATTGAAGGAATTAAATTTGGATGGAGCAAACCCGCTCGTCTTCCGCACCAAGGCAAATTGTTTGCGTGTCTGCGAGAAGGGAATGATTGCCGTGGTTTATCCCGACGGGGTATGGTATCAGAATTGTAGACCGGCCACGCTGGAGCGTATTATTCAAGAACATTTGATTGGAGGCAAAATCGTGGAGGAATTTGCATTCGTTCCTTTCTCGTAACCCCATGATTTGGAACAATAAGAAATATCACAACATCGAAACATCTATGACCACAGTTGCACGCCGGCAGTTTTGGAGCGCATCATTCAGGAGCATCTCGTTGGTGGAAAAATCGTCGCGGAATTTGCCTTCGCCCACAATCCGCTGCCTTGAACGGCCGGTTGACGGCGCATTTTCCTCTGGACATGCGGCGGCGGCCGGCGCAATTTTCTGCAAATAATAAAGCGAAGGGATTTTATGGCCAGATTGCTCATCAAAACCGAAGGACTGGGAATCCAGGCGCTCGAACTGCATCTGGGCGTCAACCACGTCGGGCGCAACCCCGACTGCGAACAGCACGTGAACCATCACACCGTCTCATCGCTGCACTGCGAACTGTCGCTGACCAGTGATGGCGTTTACCTGCGCGACTGCAATTCCACCAACGGCACTTTTCTCAACGGCGAGCCGGTCAAGGAAGCGTGGCTCCGGCCCGGCCAGGAATTAAAACTGGGCGACGTGGAGTTGTTCGTCGAATCCATTGACGCCACCATCGCCATCCCGCACGTCCAGCCGGCGGTGATTCTCCCGCCCAAGGCCATTCAGGAAAACGGCGAACTTTATTGTGTCCGGCATCCCGACCGGAAGGTCACCTTCAAATGCACGCACTGTGCCGAGGTCATGTGCAACGCTTGCGTTCATGTGATGAAGCGTCAGGGCGGCCAGCCCCTTTACCTCTGCCGCGTCTGTAGCCACAAATGCGAGCGCATCGAAGTCGTCCAGGAGCAGAAGAAAAAAGGTTTCTTGGGTATGCTCGCTGACACCGTCAAGCTCAAGTTCAGGCACAGCGGCCGCGAAAAGACTTAAGCGCGCCCGGCCAGGAATTTTTCAGTCATCTTCTCCAGCGCCTCAATCCAGGCCGGATGCTCGTTCATGCACGGAATCCGCGTGAATTCCTGGCCGTTGCCGGCCATGAATTGTTCGCAGCCGCGCATGCCGATTTCTTCAATCGTCTCCAGGCAGTCGGCCACGAATGCCGGACAGATCACGAGCATTTTCTTTTTCCCCTCCGTCGCGAGTCGGGGCAGTTCGTAATCCGTGTAGGGTTTCAGCCACGGATCTTTGCCCAGCCGCGACTGGAAGGATACCGACCATTTCCCCGCCGGCACGCCGGCCTTTTCGATGAACTGCGCTGCCGTCTTGAAACACTGCGCCCGGTAGCATGTCGCGTGCGCCGGACTTGGCGTCTCACAGCAGTTTGGCGTGGCCAGGCAATTGCCGCCGGTCGGATCGGATTTTTTGATGTGCCGCTCCGGGATGCCGTGAAAGCTGAACAGCAGATGGTCAAAATCTTTTTCCAGATAATCCGTTGCGCTCGCCACCAGCGCCGCGATGTAATCCGGCTGGTCAAAATACGGCGGCTGCACCGTCAGCTTCATCTGCGGCGCCAGCTGCGCGACCACTTCCTGCACGCGCACCACCGCCGTTTCATAGCTGGACATCGCGTAATGCGGAAACAGCGGGATGAGCAGTACCTCCGTCGCGCCTTTTGCCGCCAGCGCTTTCACGGCGGATTCGATGGACGGATGTTGGTAGCGCATGGCTAGCTCCACCGGCACGCGGATGCGCTGTTGCAGCAAGGCTTGAACGTGCCGGCTGGTGACGACCAGCGGCGAGCCTTCCTTCGTCCAGACTTTTTCATAGGCGTGCGCGGACTCCTTGGGCCGGTTGATTAAAATGATGCCGACAATGAATCGCCGCACCAGCCACGGCGTGTCAATCACGCGGCCGTCCATCAGAAATTCATTCAAATACCGGCGCACCTCCGGCACCGCCGGTGAGTCCGGTGAACCGAGATTGACCAGGAGAACTGCTTTGCTCATAAATAAATTGCCTAAAAATCAGGGGACGAGCACATGGCGCAGATACAAATACATGATTGGCGCGTTGAACAACAGGCTGTCGAGCAAATCCAGGATGCCGCCGATGCCGGGCAGGATGCTGCCGGAATCTTTCGCGCCGCATTCGCGCTTGAACAACGACTCGATCAAATCGCCGATCACTGCTGTAGTACTTAAGATGACGCCCAGAATAATGGCGTGATTTACATTCATGCCCTTCAGGTGGCTGCCGAAGCAATGGACAAAAGCCAGGCTCGCGCCGGTCGAGATGACAATCGCGCCGCCGAAACCTTCCCACGTTTTGCCGGGGCTGATGCGCGGGATCATTTTGTGTTTGCCGATGAGCGAGCCGACGACATAGGCG